>ERZ1292633.243-Hain-H41-02um-R1-243-length-70681-cov-10_pt2 | contig 55350 bp, 44 predicted proteins | sample MGYA00564406_ERZ1292633 | MGnify/ENA primary metagenome ERZ1292633 (study PRJEB36523, sample SAMEA6512639) | groundwater metagenome | collected 2019-01-08 | study: AquaDiva: Metagenomics assemblies of 32 groundwater samples | reverse complement strand
CGGGTATTAATTGGTCAAATATTGGATCATTGAGTACATCTGGAATCAATTGGTCTGATATCGGGGCATTGAGTAAGACAGGAATCAATTGGTCAGACCTGGGCGTGTTAAGTAAGACGGGCATTAACTGGTCGGACTTTGGAACATTGACTAAGGCCGGAATCAATTGGTCTGATTTAGATGTGTTATCAGATACCGGAATTAACTGGTCGGATATCGGCGCATTGAGTAAGACAGGAATCAATTGGTCGGATTTTGGAGCGTTGAGTAAAACGGGAATTAATTGGTCAGATATCGGGGCATTGAGTACGACAGGTATTAACTGGTCGGATTTTGGAACGTTGAGCAAGGCAGGCATCAACTGGTCAGATTTCGGAACGTTGAGCAAGGCCGGAATCAATTGGTCGGATTTAGATGTGTTATCAGATACCGGAATTAACTGGTCAGATTTAGGCGCATTGAGTAAGACAGGAATCAATTGGGCGGACTTTGGAGCATTGAGTAAAACGGGAATTAATTGGTCAGATATCGGGGCATTAAGTAAAACAGGAATTAATTGGTCGGATTTTGGAACGTTGAGCAAGGCAGGCATTAACTGGTCAGACTTTGGAACATTGACCAAGGCAGGGATAAATTGGAATGACTTAGGTAGCCTGTCGACGGCAAATATTAATTGGTCTGGTATTGATACGTTGAGTCGAGCGGGTGTCAATTGGTCGGATATTGGCGCATTAAGTAAGACAGGAATCAATTGGTCGGATATCGGGGCGTTGAGTACGACGGGAATTAATTGGTCGGATATTGGCGCATTAAGCAAAACAGGAATTAATTGGTCGGATATTGGCGCATTAAGCAAAACAGGAATCAATTGGTCGGATATCGGTAGTTTATCGACTTCTAATATCAATTGGTCAGGCATTGATACTTTGAGTAAGGCCGGAGTTAACTGGTCGGATATCGGGGCTTTAAGTACAGCCGGCATTAATTGGAACAGTGTTGGAAATTTATCGACGTCAAATATTAACTGGTCAGGTATTGATACTTTGAGTAAGGCCGGGGTTAATTGGTCAGATATCGGAACTCTAAGTACAGCTGGCATCAATTGGAGTAGTGTTGGAAGTTTGTCGACGTCAAATATCAATTGGTCAGGCATTGATACCTTAAGTAAGGCCGGGGTTAACTGGTCTAATATTGGTCAATTAAGTACAGCTGGTGTTAATTGGTCGGATGTCGGCGCGTTAAGTAAGACGGGAATCAATTGGTCTGATATCGGCGCGTTAAGTAAAACAGGAATCAATTGGTCTGATATCGGCGCGTTAAGCTCGACGGGTATCAATTGGTCTAGCATCGGATCTTTGAGTGCAGCCGGCATCAATTGGAACGATATTAATACTCTCAGTCGTAGTGGCATTAATTGGTCTGATTTTGGATCCCTGTCAACTTCCGGTATTAATTGGTCTGACTTTGGAACTTTAACTAAGACAGGCATTAATTGGTCGGATCTCAATTCATTAAGCGACGCAGGTATTAACTGGAGTGACATTAGTTCATTGACTAACAAAGGGATTAATTGGGATGATATCAACCGTTTGTCTACAGCAGGCATCAATTGGGATAGCATCGGCCAATTAGCAGCAGCTCAGGTGAATTGGTCCGATATTAGAGCGTTATCCCAGAGCAATATCAATTGGTCAGATATCGGTGCCTTGTCAACAGCCGGTGTGAATTGGAATAACGTGACTTCCCTCTCAACGGCGGCGATCAACTGGCAGGATTTAAATCGCCTCTCAACGGCTGGCGTCAATTGGAATAATATTGGACAACTGAGCACTGCGGGAGTCAACTGGTACAGCGTTGCTGGTCTCTCGACGGCGAATATCAACTGGAACGATTTAAATACAATGAGCCGCACGGGTATTAACTGGGCTGACTTCGGGCGTATGACGACATCGACCGTTAACTGGGAGAATTTTGGACAATTGACAAATGCGAATGTTAACTGGGAAGAGATTAACCGCGTGTCGGCGGCGGGAATCAATTGGACGGATCTTGGTGTGATGACGACCAGAAGTATCAATTGGTCCGACCTTGCGGTTATGACTGGCCAAGGCGTCAATTGGAACGACCTGCAATCGGTTTCGACAAGGCATATTAATTGGAACGATATTGCGTCGATGAGTAATCAAGGTGTGAACTGGAGCGGCTTGGACTATTTGGCCGATAACGCGGCTTCCGTTGTCAATAATTTATCAACCGCGTTGACACGTATTGGAACTTCGAGTGATACATCATCTGCCAATACTTTGTTCGGTAAACTCGCGGATGTCCTTGATGAAATCGCGACAATAAGTTCAAGTACCGACACAGCTACAATATTGACCAAGGTTACAGATATCCAAACTAAGATTGGCGCGACGACAGACACTTCCGCCGCCGACACAATTTTTGGTGATATTAACACGGTCACTGGAGCGATCGGCACAGCTGCAGCGGATAGCGCCGGAACAGTATTTGGACAACTGGATGATATTCAAGCATTCACCCGCACCAGCAAGAGTAACGCGGGAGCCGCCCTTGGCGTTGCCCAGGAAATTCAACGTGACTTGGGCGTTTATGGTGCGACGCCAGATATTTATAGCCGTCTTAAAGATTTGGAAAATTATGTTAAAGATATTCAGAGCTCGGCTGAGAAAGTCACAAAGCAGCAGGAAGAAGCCGGCGGCGTAGCCAGTCAGATCATCACTACATTGCAGAAATTCCTTGAAGCACAAGCCAAGGCTGCCGGTATGCAAGCGGAAACGCTGAAGACCCCAGCGGAAGGTGATGGTACTGCAAAATCCAAAGATCTCGAAAAAGTTCACGATAAACTTGAAGAGATCGACGCTAAGATCAAGGCTTTGAAGGAAGCAATGCAGAATAAGGATGTTGTGATCAAGACCTGGTATGAAAGTGAGTAAAATAATTCATCAGATTATGCGGAAACTTTGTGAATCCAAGCAGGTATCCGTGAAACTTTTATTTCTGGTATTTTTGAGTAGTTTTGTTCCATTAGCCTCTGCGGATATCATTATTAATGTGTTGGCAATTAATGGGGCTTCAGAAAAACGTGAAACACCGATCCGGTTTGTGTTGCCTCCTGATGTTCAAGCTAAGGACATTGTAGATACCGACGGATTATCTGTTGAATATGATGTCAACGAAGGTGCCTATGTTGCCCAGGGGGCGGTTTCACTGGAACCAAAAGCATCTAAGGTTTTTCGGATTAAAGTTCATGATCTATGGAAGTTGACTGCGCAGGAAGTGGAAACGATTCAAAGCGAAATAACTGAAGCTTACGACAAGCTCGGTAAAGTTGGAAATGCAAATAACGCAGCGATTTTAAAACAGCAATTGCTTGACCAGTTAGATTTTGTTGTAACTCAGCAGAACTCTGGCACAGACAGCGTCGAGAAGAGAATTGATTCGTTTCGGATTTATCGTGACCGCTTAGATGGTATCAAGAGAGAGGCTCTATCCGTTGATTATTGGCGTTCTGATCCGAATGAAACCGTCCGAAAAGAAAAACTTGTCCGCATGGTTGTTGAAGTTCAGAATCCCGCAGATTTGCCTAAACGCATGGTCGAGGAAAAATATTATCTGCCGGTAGAAGTAAAGCCAGAATATGTTGTTAATAGTGAAGATTTTGATATCAAGTTTGACGAAGAAAAGAAGAAGCCTTATTTGCATAAAGAAGAAGAATTTGAATCCGGTCAGACGAAACGTTACGAGATCGGGATCAAGGATGTTTGGCATGTCGAGGAAAAGGATATCGCCTATTTGAATCAAAGAGCTGTCTATTCCAATGATTTTCTAAAAGAATCAAGATTCGAGAAAACGTCCAAATATCTTTTTGACCGATGCCAGACGAAACTTAATTCAATTACTGAATCCCAGCAGATTCAGCGTGAGATAGTCGAGCATATCAGTGCTTATAGACAAAATACGAAACTTTTTGATGGCACGCGTAAAGATGTCGAGGATTTAGAAAAACTGGTCGCGATCTATCGTGATGAGCTCGAGAAAACAAAAGTTCGTAATGTTCTTGAAAAAGTTCGGTCATTAAAAAGTGTTTCTCAGGTATCCGATTCCATCTTTAAGAAGAAACCTAAGATGAACAAGACTTGGGAAATGGTTGGCTGGGTGCTCTTATTCGTCGGTGTTTATACGCTTATACATTTTGCGGTTTGGGTCATGCGTTCGGCAGGACGAAAAAAGAAATAGATTCTTAATTTTATTTTCCCTGTGATGTTATTTAAAGGATCAAATGAAAAGTAATCAAGCACTTCAATATACAGAAGTCGGAACGGTCAAGGCCATCCGTGGATGTATTATTTTGGTCAAAGGTTTTCGTAATTGTCTTAACGGGCAAATTATCAAGTTTGGCTACGGAACAATCGGCATGATCGTCGGATTTACAGAACAGGAAGCCCAAGTCTTGATCCTCAAGGAAAATGAGCGCATTAAAACCGGGGATCAGGCGATCGCTTCGCTCGAGCCTTTTGAAGTTCCTGTCGGCGAAAAATTTATCGGCCGAATTGTCAATCCTTTGGCGGAACCTTTGGACGGGCTTGGTCCGATTGAACATGCCAAGAAACTTCCGATCTTTCCAGATTCACCGCCGATCCTTGTCCGCCAACCATTAAGCCTAACCCTGGAAACCGGAATTAAAGTTTTGGATGCCATGATTCCGATCGGGCGTGGACAACGGGAATTGATTCTGGGTGATAAAAGTACGGGCAAGACAACGTTTGTGACGGATACTATTTTAAATCAGAAAAACTCCGGCGTGATCTGTATTTATTGTGCGATCGGGAAAGCGCGTTCAGCGTTGGCCAAGGTTGTGCAGTTGTTCAAGGATGAAGATTGTTTTAACTATAGTTTGATCGTCTCCGCCGGGGCGTCTGCTTCGCCGGGGCAGCAATATCTTGCCCCATACGTAGCTTGTTCTTTGGCCGAATATTTTTTGCATCAAGGAAAGCATGTGTTTATCGGCTTTGATGATTTTACCAAACACGCTTGGACATACCGTGAGATTTCATTGTTGCTAGGACGCCCGCCGGGCCGAGATTCCTATCCGGGGGATATTTTTTATTTGCATTCCAAAATGATTGAGCGTGCGTGTTTTCTGGATAAAGAACGCGGTGGCGGGTCGATCACATTCTTCCCGATTGTTGAAATTCTAGAGGGTGACTTGACGGCGTTCGTTCCATCTAATCTTATTTCGATGACTGACGGGCAGATTTACTTGAATAGTACGCTTTTTGCCGAAGGGCAGAAGCCGGCTTTGGATCTGGGTTTGTCTGTTTCGCGTGTCGGTTCAAAAGTGCAATGGCCGGCGATTAAGTCTTTAAGTGCTCCGCTACGTTTGGAATATCTTCAGTATCGTGAATTGCAGCGATTGTCTAAATTAAAAACAGGCAGTCAGTCGGATGAGATGATTGAAAAATTAAAGCGTGGGGCTATTTTGACGGAAGTTTTAAGACAGGATAAAAATAATCCAGTACCCTGCGAAGCTCAGGTCATGATTTTTTACGCGTTTAATAAAAAGTTTATGAATGATTTAACGGTGCCACAGGTTCAGGTTTTTCAGTTGGAAATCTTGGAGTATGCAACCAAGGCCGCCCCCGAATTTGTGAAAAAGTTACGCGAGCGAAAGAAACTCGAGGAAGAAATTGAAAAAAGCCTGGTAGATGTTCTAAAATCTTATTTTGAAGAAATTAAGAAACGCGCCGAGGTTAAGAAAAATCTGCCTGAGGAAGATGATTACGAGCAGGTTATGAGTGCCAATAGTAAATAATCCTTTGGCCGGTAAGGCCAGCAAGGTTTTTTATGGCAGGTTCTAATAGTTATTTTCGATGCATTATTTTGAGCCCGAAGAATTTAATTTTTGAGCGGGAGATTACAAGTGTTTTTGTCTCCAGCGATAAGGGTGAATTTGAATTATTGTCGTATCATTATCCGCTTATCGGAAATCTTATTGCGGGGGATATTGTGATTGATCAAGTTGACCGGATCCCGGTGAAATCAGGAATTATTCGTTTTTACGCAAACGAGTGTACGATTTTAGTAGAAGAGACGCCGGAAACCATGATGGTTGCTAAAGAGATCTCTCAAAGTGCCAAAGTCTAAAAAGGAAATACGATGCTAGGAGAAACGTTTCTTATATTGATGGTCATGTTTATTGCGGTCATGGGGCCTTCGCTTGTCATTGCTGTTTTGGGTTTTGCTGTTATTAAAGCGCTGAGCCGAAACCCGTCGGCATCATCCAAGATATTTCTGGGTATGGGGATTATGCTTGTGTTTGTGGAATCAATCTCTGTCCTGGCAATCTTGGTTGTTTTTCAATTGTTTTCGAGATAGCGCCTATGCATAAATTTTCTTATTGGCATGAAGGCTTAATTTTTACTTTTGTTTTCTTGGTCGTGATGGCGATTCCGTGCGCATTGATCGCTTTTTTCGGAAGCCGCTTGATCAATAATTTAGGGCAACATCCGACCAAAGATGTTAAGGCGCATTTGGACATGGCCTTGCCAATTTTAGGGACGATGATCATTAGTTTCGGTATTCTCGTCGCGTTTTATCAGTTTTTTTCCGATTAACCCAGATTTTGCCTTGGCAAAATCTGCCCAGGCCTCTGGGCCTGGGTCGACTGATTAAATCTCTTCGAGATTTAATCACGACTGTCGAGGTAATCCCGGATTTTTTTCTGTGTACTTAGATACACGTTTACAACAATTTCGCCGCTTTTTCTTGAAAAAGCCGGGATAAAAAGGAGTCAGCGTATGGAATGGGATTTAATTATTAAGTATTTAATTCTGACGGTTGTTATTTCTGGCGGCGTCATTTTCACTCTACACCGCGTTTTGATATCTTCTGTCGATGGGGCAAAACAGCGGCTTGATAAGGAAGCCGAGGCTGCCCGCGCCCGTCAGGTAGAATTAAATCAAAAAGTCAAAGAAGCGGATGAAGAGCTTTCTCGCCGCAGGCAGGAGCTTGACGCGATCGAGAAGAAATTAAAATCTGATCTTGAGGCGAGTTCTGCCAAAGAAAAGGAAGCGATCCTTGTAAAAGCGCGCCAAGAAGGTGAAGAGATTATTGCCAAGGCCCAGAATTCACGCGATCAGATCCGACGGGATATTGAAAAGACCATGGAGCTTAAAATCATTGATTATTCATCGAAGATATTATCCGATATTTTGTCGGCAAAATCGAAAAGTGGTTTGGACAAAGTATTGGCTGACGAATTTATTGAAAAATTAAAAGATGTTGATATGTCCCGCATTGGCCCTGATGTTGCGTCTGCCGATCTTGTGACAGCGATGCCCAGTGATCAGAAATTTCAATCTGACATTACAGCCGTCATCGAAGAGAAATTAAAGCGTAAGGTAGCCATGCATATTAAGACCGACGCTTCGATTGTCGGCGGCGTTATGATCCAATTCGGCAGTCTTCTTTTGGACGGCAGTTTGAAAAATGCTGTGCGATCATCGTCCATTGCCTTAAAGCAAGACGTGGAAAAAGGCGCATAATGCCTGCATTCTGGAGGCGCAATGGGTAAGGCCAGTAAAGTTAAGTCCGAGGTCATTGAAGTTCGGGATCTCAATGATGTTATTCAGGTTCTTAAAGATGTCGCCGATATGAGGTATTTTGCTCTCTCGACGCAAAAAGATCATTTCTTGAGGTTTAATGAATCGTTCGCCGATTTTTTTCGATTAATTGCTTTTTCCAAGGTTCGCCATCCGCTTGTTTCCAATGATTATCCGGGAATTGCGTATTTGGTTGTGACCACAGAGCAGGGTTTCGTCGGCGATTTGAACACCAAGGTTGTGACCCGCGCCATTCAGGAAAAAGAAAAGAATCCTAACGCTGTTTTTATTACTATCGGGCGAAGAGGTGTCGCCAAGTTTGAGCAGTTCGGTTATAAATCAATTAAAACATTTGAAGATATCGACGATCAAAAACATTACGAATTTGCGCTTAAGGTTAAGGATTATTTGGTTGAACAGATTACGACCGGGAAGATCGGCAAAATTTCGGTCATTTATCCTTGGCCAAAAGAATTTGGTGTAATTAAGCCTCGTATGATTCGATTGTTGCCTTGCGAGCATGTTCTGCGTAAGCAGGCGCAATTGGCGGAGACATTTAAATATGTTATTGAAGAGTCAGATCCCGTCGATATGATAGGGTATATGGCTAATATTTGGTTGACTTCACGGCTTTATGAAATTCTTTATGATACAGCGTTAGCCGCTGCCGCCGCTCAAACACAGCAATTAGATAACAGTGCCACAAAGATGAAAAAAGAAGTTCAAATGGTCCGTTTAAAATATCGTAAAGCCAAGCGCAGTGATATTGATAAGAGTTTGCGTGAAGTATTTTCTGCAAAGATGATGGCTGCTGCGAAATAATTCTATAGGTATCGTCTAAAAAGGAGTCTTGATGGAATCGCAAGACAAAATTAAAGATTGTAAATCAATAGGGAAAATCTCTGCAGTTCAAGGCCCTGTTGTCGACGTAAGATTTGACGAACGCGATGAGGCGCCGGCTGTTTATGACTGTATTGAAACTTTCTCATTTGAAGGCAAAAAAGTTATTTTGCAGACGGCTGAACATTTAGGCGGCGGCGTTGTGCGTTGCATTTCGATGAATGAAACGCTTAATTTGCAGTTAAGCGCGCCTTGTTACAATACGTTCAAACCCGTCACTATTCCTATGGGCGATGGATGTTTTGGGCGGGTTATGGACGCGGCCGGCCGTCCTTTGGATAATGGCGGTCCTTATGATTGTCCAGAACGCGTTCCCATCCGTCAACTTCAGAAACAGATACCGTTTAATCTTAAAAATAAAACCCGGGAAATTCCTGAGCTTCTTGAGACGGGGATTAAGTATATCGATCTTTTATATCCGCTTGTTAAAGGAAGTAAAACCGGTATTCTTGGAGGCGCTGGTTGCGGAAAGACCGTCGTCATTTTGGAATTGATCAATAACATCGTTAAGGCTCGCGGCGGTGCTTGTGTGTTTACCGGTATTGGAGAACGGATCCGTGAAGGCAACGAACTTTATTATGAATTAAAAGAAAGTAATCTTCTTCATAACGTCATGCTCGCATTCGGCCAGATGGATCAGCCGCCGGGTGTGCGTGCTGAAGTTGTTAACGCCGGCATCACTCTGGCGGAATATCTGCTTGCCAAAAATAAAGATGTGCTTTTGTTTATGGATAATCTGTATCGTTTTATTCAGGGTGGACAAGAGGTGTCAACCCTTTTGGGCCGCGTGCCCGCTGAGACTGGTTATCAGCCAACCATGGCCTCTGAAGTCAACATGGTTCAGGAGCGTATCCGAAACGTCGACGGCGGCGGTTCGATTACGGCCATGCAGGCTGTTTATGTTCCGGCAGATGATATGACTGATCCGGCGGTTGTGGCGATTTTCTCGACATTAGAAGGAGTTATTGTTCTCTCACGCGATCTTGTCCAGCGTGGTATGTATCCGGCCATCGATGCGCTGCAAAGTTCATGCGTGAACTTAGATACGATGGTCGTCGGTCGTCGGCATTATGATATCTCTCAGCAGGTCATTCAGCATTTTAGTAAACACAACTCACTTAAACGCATTGTTGCCGTTATTGGTCTTGAAGAATTAAGTAAAGAAGATCAGAAGGTATACCGACGGGCCGAGAAACTTTATAATTTTATGACGCAGCCGTTCACTGTCAGTGAGGTGTTTACAGGGAAAAAGGGAGAATATGTTACTCTTCCCGACACAATCCATGGATGCGAACGTATCATAGCCGGTGATTACGATCATATGGAAGCTCAAGAATTTTATATGATCGGCAAAGCCCCTAGGATTTAGGTCTATGCAAGTTAAATCATCCACTCAAAAAGTTTTGTCCGACGCGATTGTAAAAAAAAACCTTCTGACTCAAATTGAAGTTGACCGTTATTCCACAGAAGCCAAACTTGCCAAAGAAAATCTACATTCCTACCTGACACATTACGATATTCTTACTGAACGCCAAATCATGGAATCCTTAGCCGAGTTCCTTAATATGGAAACGGTTGATTTAAAACGCATCGTGGTTGATAAGCAAGTCATCGATCGGGTGCCGGTTAAGTTTGCTTCTTATTATAAATTTATGCCGATTCATATTCAGGATAATACCGTTAAAATCGCAACAGCAATGCCGATGGACGTTCGTTTGCAAGATGAGCTAAGGGTTAACCTTGGGTTGGAGCCGAAAGTTGTTCTTGCCGTCGAGGGTGATATTTACGATGCGCTTAAAAAGTATTATGGTTTGGCCTCTGACACCATCGACCGCATTCTGACGCGGGATCCTGATAAACGTAACAGCTCTCAGACTGATCAATCGCAATGGGTGGAGGATATCGAGAAAAAGAGTGAAGATCCTTCGGTGGCCAAGCTTGTTAACCAGATCATTTTTGAAGCTTATCAGAAGCGTGCGACTGATATCCATATAGAACCTTATCGAAATAAGGTCCGATTGCGTTACCGCATCGACGGAGTTCTGGTTGATGCCAACCTTCCGCATGAAGCTAAGGTTTTTTTGTTGCCGATTATTTCGCGCATAAAGATTATGTCAAATTTAAGCATAACCGAAAAACGCCTTCCGCAAGACGGCAGTGCGATTGTACGTACCAAGGATCAAGATCTGGACTTGCGCGTTTCAACGATCCCCACTCCTCGAGGGGAGAGTATGGTTATTCGTATTTTGCCGACTAAAACAATGTTGATGAGTTTGGAGAAACTTGGTTTTAATGCTGAAACTGCTCTTAGGTTTCGCAATCTGATTTGCCGGCCGCATGGGATCATCTTCGTCACAGGCCCGACGGGAAGCGGCAAGACCACAACATTATATGCCTGTTTAAATGAGATCAATACGCCGGGCAGGAAAATTATTACCATTGAAGATCCGATTGAATACGAGATGGAAGGCATTACTCAGATCCAGGTCAATTCCAAGGTCGAATTGGATTTTGCGAAGGGTTTACGAAGTGTTTTGCGTCATGACCCGGATATCCTCATGGTCGGTGAGGTACGCGACTTGGAGACCGCGGAAATCGCCATTCGCACGGCATTGACCGGGCACATGGTTTTTTCAACTTTGCATACGAACGACGCCGCCAGCGGCGTGACACGTTTGGTTGATATGGGCATTGAACCTTATCTTGTTGCTTCCAGCGTCGAGGCATTCGTGGCCCAACGTCTTGTGCGTATTATTTGTCCTGGCTGTAAAGTCGAGGATACGACGCCGCTCAAAGATATCCGTGACGAAATTGCTAAATCTCTTCAGGTGAAAAACTTTCAGGACATTAAAATCTTTAAAGGCAGTGGGTGCGATCATTGTAATGGCACAGGGTATTATGGGCGCACAGCTATTTATGAAATCATGGAATTTAATGAAGCGATCAGGACCGCAATCATTGAGAAGCCTAGAGCCGAACATATTAAGCGCATTGCGGTCCATAATGGTATGGTCACATTGCGTCAAGATGGATGGAAAAATGTGTTAGCCGGAGTCACGACACCGGCGGAAATCTTGAATGTAACCACCAAGGAACAGGTAGTTTTTACCTCCGAACTTTTTGCTATTGGGTCCAATCCATAGGTCTTCGTTAGAAATATATTTTATGCCAGCGTACGTTTATAAAGCCAAAAAAGAATCCTCAGAAACCGTGACAGGTAGGATTGATGCCGAAAATCAAGATGCGGCGATCGAGCTTATCCATGATCTCGGTCTTTTACCGGTGACCGTTGAGGAAAGTAAATCCGACGGCCGATTGATCCGGGAGATCAAATATACAAAGGTCAAAAATAAAGAGACATATCTTTTTTCCCGCCAGATGGCAAGTTTGATTAAATCCGGTGTGCCTTTGCTTCAAGCGCTGGAGGTTATTTCCAGGCAGACCAAGAATAAAACATTTGCTGATGCTATCGACGACATCAGTCTTGGGGTGCGTAACGGTCGGTCATTATCTTTTTGTCTTGCCGATTATCCTCACATATTTTCTCTGTTATATGTTTCCATGATCAAAGCCGGGGAAGAGAGCGGTAATTTGCGGGAAATGTTTCTGCGTATGGCCGATTATCAAAAGAGCCAGGAGGAAATCTCCTCCAAGGTTCGCTCAGCGACAGCTTATCCGGCCTTTATGCTCATTATAGGAATCGTAACCGTTGTTTTCATTTTGACATTTGTGATGCCAAAGATATCTGTGATGTTTAAAGATTTAGGCCAGAGTCTTCCGTGGCCGACACAGGTCGTTCTTGGTGTCAGCAATGTGATCCGCACAGCGGGCGTTTGGGGATTTTGTGCGTTGCTTTTCTTGGGTGTATTAATCAATCGTTGGGTGCAGACTCAGCGCGGTCGGGCGGCGGTCAGCCGTGTGGTTTTGATTATTCCTTTTGTCCGGACATTTTTTTTGCGCATGGATTTAGCCAGGTTTTGCCGGACCCTTGCGTTGCTTTTAAAAAGCGGCCTTCCCATATTGCGTGCCATTGAAGTGGCCGTCCCGACCTTAGATAATAATTTTGTGAAACGCGACATCCTTTTGTGTGTGCAGGGGTTGACGGCAGGTGATTCTTTGGGGGTTTGTTTGAAGAGATCGCATGTCATTCCGGATATGGTCAGTCAACTTATTGCCGTCGGAGAAGAGTCGGGGTCTTTGATTGAGGCTCTTAGCGATATTTCGGAAAGTTATGAGCAAGAAATTAATGAATCAACCAAATTTATGACAACGCTTCTGGAGCCCATCATGATCCTTTCTATCGGGGTCGTTGTAGGTTTTATTGTTTTTGCCATGCTTCTTCCTATATTCCAAATGGACCTTTTGGCGCATTAATGACCTTTCCATTTGTTATGTCAGATTTCCAACCGTGCGTTGTCAATGGGTATTGGAAATTTGACACTGGGTTTGGTAGAAAGAAGGTCATTAAAAGTGTGGCGTAAAATTATTCAATATATTTTTTGCGGTATCTTCACGTTAATTGCCTGGATTCCTTTTCTCGGGGCGCAAACTTCAGTTAATTATAGCGATTTTTCGCAATGGCAGACGATCAAGGGTAAGCATTTTGTTGTTTATTTTTATAATAAAGAACATGCGGCGACCGCGTCTCAAGTGTTGAGTAAAGCAGAAGCCTATTATGACAAGATCGCTTATCAGATCGGATATTCCCGGTATAGCGATTTCTGGACGTGGGAAGACAGGGTTAAAGTATTTATCTTTCCCGACCAGCTTTCATTTTTTTCCACAACAGGCCAGCATTTATGGTCCAAGGGTTACGCGATTCGTGATTCAAAACTTTTTGAATCACGGGCAATCGTGACATTTATGCAAGAAGATGGCTTTATTGATAAACTTTTGCCGCATGAAATCAGCCACTTGATTGTTAAAGATTTTATTGGTTTTGATCGGCCTCTGCCTGTTTGGTTTGACGAAGGTTTGGCCCAACAGCTGGAAACAAGCGATAGCGCCCAGGAGCAAGCCATGATTCTTTTGGCCAAGAATAATCAGTCCATACCTTTTGAGATTTTTAGAAACCTTGATATCAGACGGGAAACGGATGAATTAAAGGTGGCTATTTTTTATGCGCAAAGCCGGTCGGTGGTTGAATTCTTGATTAAGGTTTATGGGCAGGAGGCGTTTGGGCGGTTGTGCATCAATTTGAGGGATGCTATGGATTTTTCAGACGCCGTAACTAGCGCTTATCCGGCAACGATTGACTCGATATCAAACTTGGAGCAGAAGTGGCTCAGCTATATGCGTGAGAAATAATCACCTTGGCTGTTGATAATTATTTGTTCTTATATAGAATAAAAGCATATAAAGATTTCTTTTAGGAGGAGACATGCCCAAGACGTTCAAAACATGGTTCATTAATAAAAATTTACATTTTGGCTCTAAAGCTTTTACGCTTGTTGAGATTATGCTGGTTGTGATCATTATCGGTGCATTATCGGCCATGATTATTCCGCGCCTGAGCGGCCGGTCTGATCAGGCCAAGACGTCCGTCGCTAAAGCTGATATCGAAGCCCAGTTATCCACTGCGCTCAAACTTTATGAATTGGATAATGGTAATTTCCCGTCGACGAGTCAAGGCTTGGTGGCGCTTCGTACAAAACCATCATCTAATCCTATCCCCAAGAGTTGGAACGGCCCTTATATTGAAAAAGAACCTCTTGATCCTTGGGGCCGGCTATATGTGTATGTCTCACCAGGCGATCACCGTCCGGATTATGACTTATACTCCAAAGGCAAGAATGAGAGTTCCGCCGATGACGACATCGTCAATTGGCAATAATTCTATTCCAGCCAAACTTCCCCTTAAAAACCTTTGTCAAGGTTTTACCTTTATTGAGATAATGGCCACGCTCGCGATATTAGCCGGCGGTGTCATTATGCTTTATAAATCTTTCTTTTTATGCCTTGATTATCAAACTCATTTGGCCTATCGTGCGCATGCGCACAACATCCTTGAGAACAAGATTGCTTTAACCGAACAGATGTTGCGTGATTATAAGATCTTGTCGTTCACGCATGACATTCAACAGGAGTCCGTCGAATTTAACGGACGTGAAGTGGCTTTTCAGGTGGACATTCAAGTGGTCCCTGCCGGTGATGCAACGAGCCTTTATCAAATCGAGGTTTCGGTGTCGTGGAAAGAAAGTAATAGGGATGTGACGGTCAAGCGTGCGGCTTATATTTCCAGCTTAACCTCCATTCGTAATACTTGATATGATTATGAAACATTTTGCTACAGATAAGTCAGATGAAAATCTCAAGCGAGTTTACGACGGAGCGCCTGTCCTGGACTGTTTGAAAGACAGGCCAGGGAAGCGGAGTCGTTGTTTGAGTTGGGGGCTCCGTTCGACTTACCGTTCAACGGACAATAAAGCCAGTTCCAAATTGATTTGTTTTTTGAAGAATCGAAATCTTTGCGGCTTCACACTCGTTGAGATTTTGCTTACGGTCACATTATTTTCGATGTGTTCGTTGGCGATTTATAAAGTTTTTTCCAGCGGTATTAAGCTTTGGGCTCGCGCTCAGCATTTTGCCATTGAGGAAGATTTGAGCATATTTCTTGATAAATTTTCCGAGGATCTTCGCAACAGTTTTTATTATACAGGCATCCATTTTAACGGAACCGAGAGCCGGTTATCGATACCAACGTTTGTCTTGACACCAGCCGATGAGCGGTCATTGCAGGTTTCGGAGGAATTGATTACCCAAATCGGGGCCGTTAAGTATTATTTGGATTTTGAAACCCATACGATTCATCGGGCTCAGGCAAATTATGCCCAGGCGCTTGACGGGCATTATCCCGACGATAGAATCCTTGTCAGCTCTGTGAACAGTCTGCGGTTTGTTTACTATATGCCGGGTGCCAAGGGAGTCGCGCCGTATTCAAAAACCAACGAGGTGATTCCCACGGCTATTTATGTTGAGATCAAATACAGTGACGAACGTTCGGAGCATGTGTTGGGGCGGATTATCTCAGTGCCAGCCGGAGTCTAGGAGTTATTTTAATATTTAGGTGGAAGCCGACGGGGCCCCCAAGATTAAGTCAACGACGTTCTTCGTTGCATGGTGAACTCGTGACAGACCGTTGGTTAAATAATAGAAATTATGGCTGAACGATTAAACAGTTATTTTGGTTTTAAAAATTCAGATTTGATATCTAAAAAATATCATCGAAGATCAATCCATCAGCAAGGGGCGGTTTTGATTTTGGTTTTATGGGTACTGAGTTTTCTTGCTGTTTTAGCCGTTAACTTAGGGTATGGTGTTCGTCAGAAAATGACGTTTATGAAACGTATAGAATCCCGAAGCAAGGCGCAGCATGTTGTTGAAGGAGGCGTTAAGGTAGCGCTTGCATTTTTGATAGATGATCTGCAAAGAAATCAATTTCAATATACAGCAGCGGCTAAGGCATTTCGGCATAATAATCCCAGCCGATTTGCAAGTATCCGTGTGCCCGACGGAACATGTGAGATCAGCTATCCTGATATCACAACCCAATCTTCAGACGCAAAATATTTTGGCGTGCTTGATGAAGAAAGTAAGATCAATATTAACACTGCAGATAAATTTATTTTGAATCGTATTGTTTCCGAAACTCTTTCTTTGGATGATAATTCTGCAGAGAAAATCGCTGAGGCGATTTATGATTGGCGTCAACAGGGGGATAGTGAGATCAAAGGTTTCTCGAGTGATGATTATTATTCAAATTTAAAGTTTCCGTATTCGAAGAAAAATTTGCCTTTTGAGCTCCCCGATGAATTGCTGTTGATCAAAGGTATGGATCAGGCGAAGTATGAGATTTTAAGGAATTATGTGACAGTCTATGGCGGCGGCCAGGTCAACATTAATACGGCTTCAAAGAAAGTGTTGATGGCTTTAGGGCTTGATGAAGTGATCGTGGATAAAGTGCTTAATGTCCGTCGGGGTACGGATGGTGTTGATAACACTTCGGATGACCATATTTTTTATCGTACATTCGACATTGCTGCGGAAGTCGGCGCCAGCCTTAAATTGGAGGCCCAAGAGATGAGGGCCATTGATCAATTGAATCAACGGAATTTAGTAACAACAAATTCTTCCTATTATACGATCCAGTGCCGCGGTTTTTTGGACGGCTCGAATGATCAAAGGAAAGTCATTGTCACATTTAATTCGACGGACAATCATATTGTTTATTGGAATGAAAAATAATCGTTTTTCTGGTGGAGTACACAAGAAAGTTACAGTATAATTTGATTAATTTTAGGACACCGCATTATGTTTAATCAAGACCGAGATAGTTTAAGTATAGTCTTAACTGAGCAATCCATTAAAATTGCTCAGGCCAGGAGTTCAGGCGCCGTAGTTAAAGTGGTTCGTCGCGCGCTTTCCGGCTCCACGGGCGATGCTGTGGCCAGAGAATTAAAAGCAGCATTGGCGGGCTTTAATCCCAAGAAAACCCATGTTTTGTGTGTCATTCCTGCCAGTGTGGCGACTACTAAGAATATCGAAATCCCTTCCGTTGATCCTGAAGAAATAAAATCCATTATTAATTTGCAGGCAGCCCGTCACACACCGTTTTCGCGTGAGGAGATTCTCGTTGGGCACGTTAATCTGGGTTCCTATCAATCCAATTTTACTAAAGCACTTTTGGTTATTGTTAATCGTAATGTCGTCAAGGAACGATTGAAGGTTCTTGAAAGCGCTGGTTTGGAAGTTCATAAAGTTGTCTTTGAACCAGAAGGGATCGCCCGTTTTTACGCGAAAGCTTTGAATGTCAAGAAAGACGCTCTCCCGATTGGGATTATTGATGTTGGTCCTCATTCAACCGCGGTCATTATTGAATCCCGAGGCACTGCGGCTATGTGCCGAAGTGTGCCGATAGGAACCAGGGAACTGAGCTCTCAGGGGGCGGAAGCAAGAGACAAGCTGGTTGCTGAAATTAAAACATCTTTAGATTCTTATCGAGAGGAAGAGATTGATAAAATACCCGCTTATTTTCTTTTAACTTCAGCGCAGGGCATTGTTAAGGATCTTCAACCTTCGTTAGCATCTGCCCTCGGAACTCCTGTGCAAGTGACTTCGTTTATTGATCATCTCAGGGTGGGAGGTAGTTTTAAAAAGACTCTGGAAAGAGATTTTGCTGAAGATTCCTTAACAGATGTTTTAGCGCCTGCGATTACAGCTGGACGGTGTGAAGTCAATTTGATACCGGAAGAGATTTTGATGAAACGCGGCGTGGAACAGCAAAGCAAGGAAGCCATGGTGACCGGCGTTCTTGTTATTATTGTTTTGTTTTTGGTTGGATTGATTCTGGGATCCAAAAATTATTTCAAAGAAACATTTTTGAAACAAAATCTCCGCGCTAAATATGCCGGCCAGCATGAAGAAGTCCTCAAGCTTGAGGCAGAACTACGCAAGACCAAGATTATCAGGGGGCTTTTGGACAGCCGACTGACCAGTTTGGAAATCTTACGTGGGCTTTATGCTGTTATTCCTAAAGATATATATCTTAATTCAATTAACGCGACAGAGGATGGCGTTGTCACGATTAATGGGATTGCTGAGACAACCTCACGCGTTTATGCTTTTGTCGGTTCTTTGAGTGAGTCCAAATCTTTCGACGGGGTCAAGACAAAATCCACGGCCGGCAAAAAAGACCGCGGTAAGGATATGATTGCTTTTGAGATTGAGTTTGTTTTAAGTAAGAATGCTGTGGATGATGATATTAAGAAAGATGCCGCCCAAAAGTCAACCGGGTCATCAAAGGCGCAAGGAGTTAAGGGGTCATGAATCAATTCTTTACCAACTTAACGCCTACTCAAAGAAGAATTTTCTATGTCGCTGTATTCTTTGTGACAGTGGCTTTATTTGACCGTTTGCTCGTCGGGCCTAGTCTTGCTAAACGGGCCCAAATTGAACAGGATATTACGAGTGAAGAAAATTCAATCAAAGGGGATCTTAAGTTCCTTTCGTATAAAGGAAAGATCGACAAGGAAAAAGAAATATTAAGGCCGTATCTCTCTGGTGTCACTCCCAAAGAAGAAGATGTTATGGCTGAGTTTCTTGGCAAATTAGATTCTTTTGTTAAAGAATCTGGCCTGACTATCCAGAAAAATAATCGTTCCAATGACCAAGCTGAAGAATCCAAAGACACTAAAGAGGCAAAAGATTTCTTGGTTTATAAGGCTGATCTGGAATGTTCCGGCAATCTTGAAGATGTTGCCAAGCTCATCTACAGCATTGATACTTCAAAAGAATTCTTTAAGATTCTCAAAATTAATTTGGCCATGAAAAAGACGGGCGATGTTGAAGAGATGAAGGCTGTTATGACCGTGGCCAAGTATATCTTTCCTTCCGATAAAGCGTTTTTAACCACAGCTTCGACTCCACATGTTACGCGCTAAGGCGCAGCTTCCGCTGTTTAGTTCTTGCGTCATGCATTTAAATTCTTTTAAAAAGTTTTTAATTTCCCTTCATAGTTTTTGTTTTCTTTTGGTTGTCTTGTCATTGATGGCCATCAGTCAGCCCGTTTATGCGCAGTCGGTCAAAGATCTTTTTGATGAAGCGGCCCAGGCGTTTTATGCCGGGCAATATGATAAAGCGATCAAAAACTATGAACGCATCATCGAAATGGAACCTAATTTTGCGCCCGCGTACAATGCTTTGGGATTGGCCTTAAAAGTTAAAGGGGCCGCTAATGATGATGTGATTTATTATTTCACAAAGGCGATGGAACTTGATCCAAGTTTTTTGGCGTCTTATGATAATTTAGGAAAATTATATTATTCTATTGGGGACGTCGATCATGCCGAGGAGTATTTTCAAAAGGGGTTGAAGCTTGACCCCCAAAGCGAGAGCATGACGCTTTCGATGGGTTGGATTTATCTCTTAGGGCGCAATGATGCTGATCAAGCGATCAAGTATTTTCGTGAAGTGGCGACTAAGAACAATTCAGCTATGGGTTATTTTGGGCAAGGAATTTGCCTGATGTCGAAAGAAAAGCGTATGGAGGTCATTGATATTGTAACTCAGTTGCGTGCGATCAACCAAGAAGGGCTGGCTCAAGATTTAGAGACGATGCTGCGTGAGAACAGGTCGCTTATCCGCGATTCCGAATTTCCGACGGCAACGACAATTCATACAGCTGCTAAAGCGCAAGCACCAACTGAACTCCCGGCTTCTAACAGTTCTTCCAAATCATCCGGCACGTCTTTTTCCGAATATGATGACAAAGGCGAGTTGCGAATTCGGCTTCTTGATAAATTGCCTTCTGATTAGTTTTTATAGTTTTTCTCTGTTTAGGCCAAATACAAATATTTCATCCCGCCCCGTCATGCTGCTTTGAAGTGAAAGCGGCGAAAATAATTCCAATCCCTTGCCTTTAAAGAAGTACATTTTTGCCAATAGTGATTGGGCTAACTCGTGGTCCATGAGCCGGCAGTAATATTTGGTGTTCTCTTTTAAGAACACGACGCTGTAGTTGAGGCTATGATTAGAAAATTCTTTTTCAACAATTTCCTCTCCATCAAGATAAACAATACTTAAGGGGATGCCGGTTCCGAATTTGGATGACCGGATGGATGTGTTCATGGTGTCCAGGTCAACGGTGATTCCTTCTGTGAAGTCAACGCGTTGTCCGGACTGGCTGATGTTAATTAAAGCTTCGCTGTATTTGTAAGGGCCGCCCATCATTTTCCATAAAAGTTCAAAGAATGCCGGCGAATTTGCGGGTGGTAATTTCAGAAGTGAATGTTGGTCTTTGTTTAATTCTTCCATTTGATGAAAATTCCATTTTGCGACAAACTGAAGCCCAATATTTTTCTCCATAAGCTCGGTGTAAACGAGCAGGTAAGACGGCGGCGGCGCGTTATGGGTGAGTGATAATAATTTTTGGGCATTTTCTGCCGGCATGATGCGTTTTAGAAAATCGTATGCCTCGTCTTTATTTTTAGGTAATAGGAAATGCAATAAGGATACAGCATCAGATGTTTTCATGCCTTGGGCTTCAAGAAAGTTTAAGGATTCAACGCCGGCGGTGTTGAGCATGCGCAGGATACCGGCCGCTTCCCGTTCATTAGAGGCCAAAAAGATATTGGCAACCCAATAGGCTTCTTTATTTTTTGTAATCGTTGCGCCGTCGAATGTCACCCGCCTGTTGGCAACAGCTTTGATAAAATGCCCGGGAGGCCACCAGCTGGTGATGATGCTGTCTTGGGGAGTGTTATTCTTGATATCAAGAAGCGCATTCTCCCAGGTTGAATTAAAAATAGGATTTAGTAATTCCGGTATCTGGGCGTTGATGGAGCGCAGTGGGTAAAAAACCGCCGTAGCTAAGAAGACCAATCCCGAAATAATTTCGATTGGTTTAAGGGGGCCAGGTTTCAAAGTGCTCGTGTGGATGCGCTGCCTGAATGAGTTAATTAAAAGATCCAATCCTATGGTCCCCAAGATAGCGACAGGAATCAGGCACAACAGGATAAAACGTTCGGCGCTTAATGTGATTTTAAGATCAGCAAGTAAGGCGACAACGAGAATAACCAGTTGAAATATTCTCGTGCGGTCATGATGGCGGAAGGCAGTTGTAAAACCCCAAAAGAGCCCGCCAACAACGCATACCCACCAGAAAATATTTCCGGTCATGTTGATAATTTCCTGCGGGGAGGAAGGATTGAGCTCGCCTACGGCAATAAATAAATTCGGCCATAACGAAACTTGATTGACGGTAAGTTTTTGCAGGCCGCTAAATCCTTCGCCAAGAAGTTTTAGGAAATCGCCAGGCCCGAACAGGATGCTCATTAAAGCCAGAGATCCCAGAATGATTGCAAGAAAGAATGTGCCGAGTTCTTTCGTCTTATGAACAGTTGACTGTCTTTTTTTATTGGCCGAATAAGGGATAAATTTTTGTTCGAGTATAAAATTGGCGCCAAGGATCAATAAGCCGCCGAGGCTGATGATGGCAAATGTGTAACCCCAGCCGTGCCAGAACAACGAGTAAGTTGTCAGAAGAATCGATGTGAGGACACCATAAACTATGTCGTCTTTGAAATTTTTAATTTTGCTTAAGGATTTGAACACAATGGAAAAAATAAGAAGCGGGAAAATAAGGTTGTAGGAGTCGTCATCATTCCACGCGAATGTGCTGCGCTTAACAAAAATAGGAGCAAGATAAAAATAAAATGCGCCAATGCACGAAGCGAGGGGCCCCAGCGATAATATCCGGCAGCACCATAGAAACGCCGCGAGGGCAAACAGTGAAAGCAAGGGGCCTGTATAACATAATGACGTCATGATGGGTACATCGGGTTTTAAGAAGCTAATAATTTTGTGGACGACAAATCCTACGTAAGGATGCAGATTAATGGGCTGCCAGAATCCAAACGGCGCGGCCATTTTTTCATTAAAATATTTACTGCCTTTGATCTGACCTCCCAGTCGTCCTGCTTTTGCGATGTTTTGCGTGAGGTCATAATAATAATAACCGTCCGCCTCTTGAAGATAGAGATGCTTTTTGTCATCGGAAAGAGTTCCGCTGATATTTTTGGAAACTTCGCGGATAGTTTTTTTAACCATGGCAGAATCGTTATGCAGAGTTTGTGCAAATTTTTCTTCGATAAGGCTATTGAGTTTAGCCTCGGGCAGATTAGAAAATTGAGCAGCGATCTCTTGGGCAATGGTTAAGCGGATCTTTGCAATCACAAGTGCGGTGGCTTTTTCGGTATTATCAGACCAGACATTTACGCGCAATGGATAGAAACGGACATAGAGTCCAAAGGCAGCAGTAACCATGAAAATTGTTAACCAGATACAGAGGCTTGCAAAAGATTTTTTATTCATTGGGGTGGTGACTTTCATTTAAATATTTTAAGAAGTATTCGCGAATTTCGGCCGATGGAAGCGCGTAACTTGACCGCTCGGTGCGTGTATTTTTAGCAATGATGATCCCGAGAAAATTTCCTTGTCTGTCAAGAATCGGACCGCCGCTGTCTCCTTGATCAAGGTCTAGATTCATCTCGATTAAGGCAACCGTCTCTTGGGATAGTTTTTTGGCAATGCCGGTGATCTTGCCCGCGCAGATAGTTTGTTTCCAAAGAGGAGAGTTTCCGACGGAAATGATATCAGCGCCCAAACTCACGTCTCGCGCTTCTGACCAAGGCAGTGGTTTAAGAGCAAACGGAGGATTCACTTTAAGGATTGTAAAATCCGAATTCGGTGCGATCGAGGCGATAACAGCTGGCAGCCGCATGCCATTGTGCAGAGTAACAAAGATGAATTGTGCATAAAGGATAGTATGGGTATTTGTCACAATATAGCCCGAGGGATCAATAATAATTCCTGCGCCGGTCTTCTCTAATAGTTGGGCCTTGTTTTCTTCAATGTTTAGGCGTTGTGTTGGATCGGGTTTTTGTGCCTGAATGGTCACAATGGATTGGGTTTCATTCTGGATATGTTCAATCAACGAAGGTTGAGCCTGAGCCGATGGAAGGGTTGCCCACAAGGCCCATAGATAAGTGAGAAATAAAATAAAAAATCGGGGGAGTTTTGGAAAGAAAATCATAATTTATGCCGGATATTTGAAATATTCTACCTGTGAAGGGACGACAGCGCAAGGGATACGGTACATAAATCGGTTAATCGAGAGTTAAAAAGAAAATGACGTACAAAGTGTTGGCAAAACTGCCGGTTATTTTCTATAATGACGTCAACTTTAGAGAAGTTTATGGCCCTTATGTTAAAGGATTTTAATTGATGCAAAAGAAGAACAACGAAATTCGCCGGCACGATCGATATGACACGGACGTAAAAATTCATTTTTACGTTCCCTACGAATTAAAGACCAAGGTTAATTTTCAATTTAAGAAAAACCAGCCGGATGAGTCTTTGAACAAACGTTTTTCCGGCCTCAGCAAGAATGTCTCCGCCGGTGGAATCTGTTTTGTGTCGGAGCTTAGATTGGAACCCGGAGATTATATTTTAATCGACATGTATTTGCCGGGTGTTGCAAAGCCTATCCCCATGGAAGGTGAGGTTCGCTGGTCCACAGTTAATGAAGATGGGCTTCAATTTTATTCCGGTGTTCAACTTGTTAAAGTTTACGATAAACCCGTTGAGCAGACTATTTATTACGATCAGGAACATCAGGTGATTTGGAGCAACGTCCTCGAACAAGTCCTGGGGAGTTTCGCTATTCTCCATAAAAAAATGTACCCTAACCCGTAAAAGCCATCCTATGAAAAGTCTTTTAAATTTTTTTAAAATTACCGGTATTGTTTTGGTCTGTTTGATCCTTTTAGGCTTGATCGGAGGTTTTATATTTTTAAAAACTTTTGATATTAAAAAATATAAAACCCAGATCATCACCGCCGCTGACAAGGCCTTGGGGCGTCAGGTTAATTTTAATGATATCCAATTGCGCGTGTCACTCAAAGAAGGAATTAAGTTTCATGTGACTGATTTGACAGTCAGTGAGAATCCGGAATTTGCTAAGGGCGACTTCGCCAAAGTCAAAGAGATCTTCATCGGGTTGGATCTTTTATCTTTTATTAATGCGCGGCAGGTTTCTGTTCCTAATATTTTAATCAAATCTCCTGAGATCATAATAATTCGCAATTCTGCGGGCGTTCTTAATGTTCAATCGATAGGATCATCTCAATCGGTAAATGGCGCGTCGGTTCAACAATCATCTTCGTCTAACGCAGCCGCCTTGCCGGCGATCTTTATTAATTCTTTGCGCATCGAAGAGGCGCGATTGAACTATATCGATCAGACGGTTAACCCAAGTTTTGAATCATCGGTTTCCCAATTAGATATCAAGGTTGATCATTTCTCCTTGAATAAACCTTTTAACTTTGCTATTGAAGGGGCGGTTTTAAGTCCGCAAAGAAATCTGAAAATCGATGGCAATGCGGATTTGAATGTATTGGCCAAAGAAGTGCGTTTGTCTGGTGTGCATGTGGCTGTAGACTTGGGACAATTTCCGCTGGCTGATCTGCGTAGGCTGCCGTTGTTAAAGGGCGTTCCAATTCCTGAATTGTTAGAAGGAAAGTACAAAGGAACAATCAAGGAATGTGTTTTGTCGGATAAAGGGATTGGTGCTTTAACTTTGGACAGTCAATTAGATTCAGGCAGAATTTTAATGAAGGAAGTCGCGCCTGGGATTTCTGTAGATGTTTCCGCTATTAATTTAAATGTGACCGATTTCTCATTCGGTAAACCGTTTTATTTTTCTCTTCAGGCTGCTTATATGGGGGATCAACAGAATATTGATTTAAAGGGAAACATTACTTATGACATGGCCTCGCAAGGCGTCCGACTGAATGATTTTACACTAAATACAGATTTAGCGAGGTGGCCGCTCGCAAAGATGAAGGCAGAGATAGCGCCATTAAAAGATGTGCCTCTACCTGAAAAACTTTCTGGCAAATTGAATGTTACCGTCAAAGAACTTGCCGCTGGTCCTCAAGGTTTGGGAGATTTTGTTCTGGATGCGGTTTTAGAACAAGGTGAACTCAGTCTTAAGGACATTGCTCCGGGGATTAATTTTGATGCATCAAAGATTAATTTTTCGGTTAGTGATTTTTCTTTGAAGGCGCCGTTTAAGATGGCTTTGCAAATGGCGTATTTAAATGAGATGCCCAATATTGATCTGAAGGGGACGGTAGGGTTTGATATAAAAACTCAGGTGGTACAACTTCATGATTTTAAAGTAGGAGTGGATTTAGGGTTGTTGTCGTTAGAACAGCTAAAATCGTCAGTTGCCTTGGTCAAAGGGATGCCTTTGCCGGAAACCTTGAATGGGAAACTTGAAGTCACTGTAAAGAAGCTCGAAGCTGGATCTCAAGGTTTGAAATCGGTGTTGATGGATGCGCATCTGAGTGATGGAAAGATTGCCATGAATAACGTGGCGCCGGGAGTAACATTCGCCGCAAACCAGATGGATCTAGATGTTCAGGGTTTTTCATTAGACGCGCCCTTCGCGTGTAAATTTAAACTTGCGTACTTATCTGATGTGCCGAATATTAATTTTGACGGATCAGTTTTCTATAATATGCAAACACAGGGCGTTCAATTAAAGAATAGTGCCTTAGATGTTAACCTTTCGCGTTTGAATCTCGCTGAGCTTAAGGCATCCGTGGCTGCTTTATCAGCAGTTCCGTTGCCGGAGACCTTGTCTGGTGACATGAAGGTTGTGGTCAAGGAGTTTTCCGCCGGGCCTAAAGGTTTGGGTTTAATCAACGTGGATGTCGATTGGAACAATGGGGCGGTAAGCCTTAAAGATATTGCTCCCGGCATTTCCGTTGCCGCGTCTCAAATTGGACTTGAATTAAAGAATATTACATTGGGTAAGGATCCGGTATCGTTTCGTTTGAATGCAGCTTACTTAAGTGACAAACCGAATCTCGATTTAACAGGTTCTGCGCTCGTCGATCTTGCCCAGTTGTCAGTGAAATTGAAGAATACTAATTTTAAAACAGATCTTTCTCTCTTGTCGATGGATCAATTGCGCGCGTCGATTGTGACTTTGAAAGATGTCCCGCTTCCTCAAACACTTAAAGGTTTGTTGAATGTGCGCATCGACGATGCAACGGCTGGTTCAAAAGGTTTGGGTGCCTTCACGAGTCATGGCGAGCTGACATCGGCCATGGTTAAGCTTAAAGAATTGACGGTACCTATTGATATTTCACAAGTGAAGTTTCAGGCGGATGGTACTAATGTTAAGTTCGACGATGTTTTAGTATCCATCGGCAAAGGAAAGATTAAAGCCAAGGCGACGATTGATCAATACTTGACCAAGCCCGTATTTAATAAGGAAATAACTATTGAAGGTCTTGATCTCGACGAGATTCTTGAGCAAAAGGACGCTCCGGTTAAAGTGCAGGGGTTACTTTATGCCTTGATTAAAGCTCAGGGAGATCCGGCGAATTTAAAGTCCATCGTTGGCGACGGAACTTTTGAGATCAAAGATGCAAAGTTGAAAGATTTAAATGTGCTTAAGGCGGTTTTTGACGGTATCAAGATTCCGCTTGTTCCTAATCTTTCAGATTTAGTTATGGGTTCTTTGCCGGAGAAATATCGTGAGCAATTTGAGAAGTCGGATACCAATTTCAAGAGTGTGAAATGGGCCATGACTATTTTAGAAGGCCGCATTCATTTGGATCCCATCGATATCCAATCCGATGTTTTTGCATTTGCGGGTAAAGGAGACGTTGATTTTGACCAGACTTATGCTATCGATGGTGAATTTAGACTTTCTAAAGATTTGTCGGGCCTTTTGGTTAAGGATGTCGAAAACCCTTTTGCCTATATGGTTGATGAAAATAGTTTAGTCAGCTTTCCGGTCAATGTGAAGGGTAAAGGTTCCCAACCGCCTAATTTTGTTCCTATTGCGACATTAAAAGATGTTGCAAGGAATGCCATTCGTAACAAAGGCGCAGAAGAATTAGAGAAAGTTTTAGGCAAGGTTTTTAACAAGGGGGATGCCCCGGTCGACAACACGCCTCAAACGAATGATCAAACCGATGGCCCAGCTAATTCTCAAGAAAAGTCTCCGGAAAGACAACTGATTGACGGAATATTCGGAACCATTTTTAAATAACTAAAATTTAAGGTTTTGTCCAATGCCGCGTTCCCCCACCCGCAGGCTTTTATTGGTATTTGTTTCTGTTTTATTGTCTCTGCTTCTTTATCTTTTTCCAAAAGAGCCAACCCAATCGGCTAAAGATCCACAAAGCGAAACTGTTTCGGTAGAGTCACTGGTCGTTAAACGCGTCGTTGATGGGGACACGTTGATTTTGTCCAATGGTGAGAAAATACGATTAACCGGAATCGATACGCCCGAAAGTCATAGTAATGCCAAAGCGCTGAGAGACAGTGAGCGTTCCGGCAAGGATGTTGAGGTAATTACCCAAGAAGGCAGAGAGGCGGCTAAATTTGTTCGTAAGCTGGCAGAAGGAAAGAAAATTCGTATTGAATATGACGTCCAAAAACGCGACAGATATGGACGGTTGCTTGTGTATGCTTACGATATTGATACGCTTAAAGAAAACCCACAGATCCGGCTTCCTCAAGGAGTTGTTGTATCTGCGAATCGGGAGATATTTTTAAACGGTTCTATCATTGGTTCAGGTTACGCCATCCCTATGACAATGCCGCCTAATGTCAAACATGCCGAGTTATTCAAGAAGTTATACTCTGAGGCGCGCTTGCAACGACGCGGCCTGTGGGCGGAATAAGCGCCCGGGTAGCATCTTGATCAAGAAAATTTAAGAAAGTATAGCGAGAATTTAAGGGGTTATTGTTTGATCTCGGCTATATAAAGAGTATATTATTCAAGGCTGATATTATGAGTTAAATAAAAGATAATTTTGTTAAAAAGTGGTATAAAAAATTCTTTGTTTGTAAACTGTTGGAAAATATAACATTTAGTGTCAGTTAATATCGTATTTCACGAGTATGCTGGCTTGACGTGGTTCTTTTGCGTGTTATGCTTCGGAGGACTGACATATTCTGTTTTGATCAAGGTAAACCACCAGCAAGGAAAGGTAGCTCATTAATTTTCCTAAAATTAGATTTAATAATTTAATAGTTTGAAACATTGAACTTCAGGAGATTATATGAATAAATATTTTAAAATTAGTGGTTTATTGCCTATCTTAGCAATTGCTTTCCTGTCATTTATTGTGACACCAAGCGCACAAGCAGCGGTTAAGAGCCATATTGCTCCCGTTGGTATGCCAATGTCAGGAGATTATACCATTACAGTCGATGGGCAAAACGTTCCTGTATATCGTGGACAGGGATTTGATGATAGGAGTTTTCCTTCATGGCTTCCTAGGGGTGACATGCTTCCTTACTCATTCGCATATTTCGATTTTTCAGGGAGTGCACAGGTAAAGGTCACTTCAAATGCAAAGGCATTAACTAGCAGTCTTATTGTACGACCAGAGTCCAAAGGAGTTCGGCCAACAGTTGCTGGCAATTATATGACATTTACTTTGAATACTCCGACCAACTTGTCAATAGAACCAGCTGGAAAGAATGGACCTTTACTACTTTTTGCTAATCCTATGGAAGTGAGCCCACCAACTGCAAGTACTTCGACCATCAAATATTTTGGGCCTGGTCTTCATAAACCTGGTCAAATTAGTTTAACTAGTGGCCAAACTTTGTATCTCGCTGCTGGAGCAGTTGTTCAGGCAACAGTTTATGGTAATGGATCAAATATATCTATTCGTGGTCGCGGGATCATAGATAATTTTCCTACCCCGTGGAAGGATGGTGGGGGAATAAGTGTCCGCTGTGATAATTGCACAAATTATAATGTTGAAGGGGTTATAGTCAAAGATGGTCCAGCATGGAGCTTTATGGTATTAAGAGGAAAGGGTGTCAATGTTAGAAATTTGAAGATAGTCGCTTCTAGTAAGGGAAATCAAGACGGAATTGACCTAGTTAATTCTCAAGATGTTATGATTACAGATAGCTTCATACGCTCAGGTGATGATAGCATTGCCTTAAAGGGTTGGGATATTGCTCTACCAGCTCTACGCACTTCTGAATCTGATAATAATAATATAACTGTAGCTAGAACTACATTATGGGTTGATCATGCGCACGGGTGGAATATTGGGGCGGAAAATGGTTTAAACGCTATACGTAATGTTTTGTTCAAAGATATTGATCTGCTACATTACTCTAATACTGGTTGGAATGCTATAACAGTTGCCCCTGCTGATGAAGCACAATTATATAATGTAATTTTTGATAATATTCGAATTAATCATGAAGGGCAGCCACAATTCTTAGAAGTGGTACCACAGTATGATTACTCATCAATAAGCGTTAGATATTGGGCAACAGGAGGAGTTGCTGGTCAAATAAAAAATCCTGCTGGCGGATGCGCACTTGCTTTTAAAAATATTTCTCTTACAGGTAATTCTACTGCTAACCAATATGCTAAGGTGCTTTTGTCTGGAAAAAACAGTACTCATTTAGTTGATGGCGTGAGTTTTGATAATGTTACGCGCCATGGTCAACTTACCGGGAGAACATCTGCTGGGGTTTCCATAGGAGGTTATACATCTCATCTGAAATTTAATTCAGATGCTGTTTTAGCTCCTTGTGTGGCAAATACATCTCCAATTCCTGCACCGTATACTTCTTCTGCCCCCCCCGACACCGTTGTACCAAGCATTCCAGCCAACCTTAACGGCACTGCTGCGTCATCGAGTCAGGTTAATCTGACTTGGAGTGCATCGAGCGATAATGTTGGGGTAACCGGTTACAAGGTATATAGCAATGGTCAGCCTGTCGCCACTGTTACTGGTACGTCACATAATGTTACTGGTCTTGCTGCATTGACCAGCTACAACTTTACAGTTGCATCCTTCGATGCTGCTGGCAATAACTCCGCCCTAAGTGCGATAAAGGTGGTAACAACTCTGGTGGGTGGTGGAACTTCTTGTCCAGCTCGTGCCAACGCCAATATTTATGTAGCAGCCAATGATTTCTCTGGCACGCAGGGTTGCAACCAGTGGTCGTATCGTGACTCAATAGGTGCGAACCTGATTTATAATTCTACTACTGCGCAGTGGAAAGGTTCTGAGACCTATCTGTTAATTATGAACAATATTGTACATCCTGGTAATAATGCTGATGTAATCCGTCGCTGGACTGCGAATGCAACAGGTAGCATCAGTATTACTGGAAATGCTGTTGATGTTGGTGGAATTGGCAGTGGAGCTGACGGAGTAAATGTCAGCATTAAAAAAGGCACTGGCGTTCTATGGCAGAGCAACCTTGTTAATGGCAGCACAACTTCTGTGGCTTATAACGTAACCACTACGGTTGCAGCAGGTGACACCATTGATTTTGTGGTTAACAAGCTAACCAATAATTCCAATGATTCAACCTCGTTCAACCCAACCATTACCTTTACTCCTAGTGGAACGGTTAGTTTAGTTCCTCCTACTATTCTGTCGCCTGCCAATGGAGCTGTTGTTACTAATACTTTAAACACGGTAACGATTTCTTGGGGTGCGGTGAGTGGCGCAACTGGGTACGCTGTGCGCATGATAGATAATCAGGATAGCAGCATACGCGATAGCCGTAATTCTAGCGGTTGTGCTTATCTTTGCATCGATACCTATGCAGGTACCAGCATTACTATGAATGTGCGTACAGGACACACCTATAGTTTTTGGATTCACTCACGGGCAGGTACTGGATCTTATCCAGGGCCTTCGTGGTCTAGCTCAAACGCTAGAGATTTTAGTTATACGTTTAGGTAGAGGAACATTTATAAACAAACAATCGCTCACGGTTTTCCTTTCGTGAGCGATTTTGTTTTTTGTAATGATGGAATTCATCCATCGCACGAGATGTGAACTCCGTACCAGTATCTACCGTTATTGCCCTCTTGCAAAAGAGGGCTTTTGTTTTTCTGATTATTTCTTAATCTTCTTGAGAAAGCGCTTTCTTTTTTTGTCTTTACCGTCTAGTTATTGACTAATGGCAATGTTAAACTTTACTGTATTAATTTAATTCATTTAAATAGATTGCTTAAGGAGAAACTCAAGCTATGTATAAAATACCTGGATCTGTGCAACGTATTCGGGGGGAATGTCTTAGTCCAAATATTAATTTGGAAGAAAAGACGTGTTTATGAGAACATCTTTTTATCTGGACAGCCGGCGCATTAATATTATTGCAAATTTGGCTATGATTGGCGTAATGGTTATTGTACTATCATATACATATTACATTATGCGACAGGATAGTGATATAAAAGCCACAAAGTTTCTCAGAGGTGATTCTTTATTATCTTATAGTGTAAATTTACCGACAATGTTATTAAAACCGCAAAATTATTATGAACAACAAATTAACCAACGTAACATTTTTAAGAGAAATCTACAGGCTAGTAACCAAATAACAGCAAACGTTGGGATGGCTTCTGTTATCCCTGCTGTCACAGAGAATTTAAAGCTAAAGGGTATTATTTTTGATAAAAATCCTCAAGCCATTATTCAAAATCAGCAAACGCAAGAATCATTCTTTGTGCATAAGGGCGATAGTATTAAAGAGGCAATTGTTAGAGACATAACAAAAGGTAACATAATTTTAGAATATCGTGGGCAATTTATTCAAGTTGGCTATTAAATACCGCATAAATCACAATATGATGATGAGAAAGAAAATATTGTGAGGTCGAAAAAGAAACAACAAATCCTTAATCTTATTTTGCTAGGTTTCGTATTCCTAGTCGGATTTCTTATTCCAGCTCTATCTTTCTCGCAATCCTCTCAAGAAGCTAATTTTTTAACTGGCAATGTCATTGTAGAGACAGCAGCTCCTGCGCCAGAAGAATACTCCAAAGAACAACTTGCTAATGAGGCAGTAACGCTTTCACTGAAAAATTCTGAACAGCAATATGCTAATGAGGAAGTAAAACTCACTCCGACACAAGTTTCCGAACAGCAATTTGCAGATGCAAAACCTTCGCCGTCAAGACTTTTAGATATCGTTGATTTTAAAGAAACAGATTTGTCAGATGTCCTTAAGGCAATATCACAGAAAAGTGGTTTAAATATTGTCGGTGGGAGTAATGTGACCGGCAAAGTTACATTGTATTTAACGAATGTAGATGTTCGAGAAGTTCTTAAGATTATTACTCAATCTAATAATTTAGCCTTTATTGATGAGGGCAATCTTTTTTATGTGATGCCTAAAGATGATTACGAGAGAATGCGTGGTCATAGGTTCTTGGAGAAAATCGAAAAAGTTATTGTGAAGGCTGAACACTGCAATGTGTTCGATGTTGCTCCTCTTTTGGAACGCATGAAGGGACCCTCGGGTATTGTTATCGCAGATGCTAAAAGCAACACTTTTGTTTTGCAGGATACCTCTGAGAATATAAAAAGCATGCAGGATTTCTTACGGGAAATTGACATTGAACGCAAAACTGAAGTTTTCGAACTGACCTATGCCAAAGCGGATGAGATATCTGAAAAGATTAATTCGCTTCTCACGCCCAATGCTGGCACCATACGTTTCGATAAGCGATCCAACAAAGTTTCAGTTACGGACACTCCAAACGCAATAGAATCCGTCAGGCAATTAATTAAGGCGTTTGATGTCAGGAATAGACAAGTAATTATTGAGGCTAAAATTATTCAAGTGGTCTTAAGTGACCAATACCAAATGGGAATCAATTGGGAGGCGATTGTTGCCGGTTATCATAATCTGAATCTGGCTGGAACTTTCGATGTTTTAAGTGCAGGTGAGAAAAGGGGGGCGATTAGTGTCGGAACCTTGGCGGATGATAATTATGAAGCTATGATCGAAGCATTATCGCAATTCGGAAACACCAATAATTTGGCGAATCCTCATATTATAGCCGTTGATGGACAAGAGGCCAGGATATTGGTGGGTTCAACGGAACCATATGTAACGACGACGACAACCACACCTGGTTCTGGTCCGGCAACATTATCCGAAAGCGTTAATTTTATTCAAGTCGGTGTTAAATTGTACGTTACGCCTACTATCCATAAAGATAATTTTATAACAATGAAGATCAAGCCGGAGGTCAGCTCGGTGAATCGTGTCGTAGTTACAAGCAATAATAACACGATACCCGTTGTGGACACGTCAGAAGCCGAAACTACTGTAACTGTCAAGGATGGGGTCACAATTGTAATTGGTGGTCTTATCAAGGATGAGAAAATCAATACTGATAAAGAAGTTCCCGTATTGGGTCAAATTCCTATTTTGGGTGCTTTGTTTAGCAGTAAAGATCATTTAACACGGAAGACTGAGCTGGTTATCATTCTGACTCCAAAGATTATTACAGGAGACAGAGAAGAGGGCAAAAAAGCTCCTACGCTAGATATTGCTGAAGAACTCGAAAGCTAAATTAATATATGGATCTAAAGCCTAAGAGTTTATTAGGAGAGTTTCTTGTCGAAGAGAATATTATTAGTCAGGAAGAGCTTGAGACCGCTCTTGTGTTTCAGGCCAGAAATCAGGAACTTTTAGGGAATATTTTATTAAAGTTAAAAATTATTGATGAGGAAAAGTTTTATCCATTGTTAGCAAGACATTTGGGGGTTTCCTATGTTAGTCTTAAAGAAAAAGAAATTCCCTCGGAAATTATTAATCTCATTCCTGCCCAGTTAGCTTCTTATTATAAAGTTATACCGCTCAGCGCCCATAACGGGGAAATCTCAATAGCAACCAGTGAACCAAAAAATATGCATCATTTGGATGGATTAAGTTCAATGGTCGCTGGTCGAATCAAATTTTATTTGTCCTCTGAGGCAGAAATTATTGAAGCTATCCGTCGGTATTATGGTTTAGGTGCGGAAACCATTGAACGCATGATGACTGATGTAACGCCGTTATCGAAGCCAATGCAAGCGATTGATAACATTCATGAAATTGACTCGGAAGCATCTATGGGCCGTTTTATCAATCAGCTGCTTCTAGAAGCTTATAATGACCGTGCTTCGGATATTCATATCGAACCTTATGAAGATAGCCTGCAAATTCGTTACCGCATCGACGGGGTATTGTATGATGCCCAAGTTCCTTCGAATATAAAGCATTTTAAGGATTCAATCAATTCACGTATAAAGATCCTTGCTAATTTGAATATAGCTGAGAAACGTCTTCCTCAAGATGGGCGATTTAAAGTTCATGCTGGGGAAGTCCAGGTAGATTTCAGAGTTTCTTTCTTGCCGACGCCTTACGGCGAAAGCGTTGTTATCCGCATTCTTAATCAAAATAAGATTTTTGATTTAAAAGAATTGGGATTAATGGATCAAGATCTAAAGAAACTGGATTATTTAATCCAGAGGCCTCATGGCATTATTTTTGTAACCGGTCCGACAGGTAGCGGTAAAACTACAACACTTTATTCTTGTCTATCAAGAGTGAATTGTTCCGAGAAGAAAGTCCTGACGATCGAGGATCCCATTGAATATCAACTCAAAGGCATTACCCAAATTCAGATAAATCCTGCTATTCATTTAACGTTTGCTCAAGGTTTAAGATCAATGTTGCGGCATGATCCCGACATCATGATGGTGGGTGAGGTGCGGGATCAGGAGACCGCAGAGATCGCAATTCAGGTCGCCCTCACAGGGCATTTAGTTTTTTCAACCCTCCATACCAACGATGCTGCCAGTGGAATTACACGTCTGCTAGATATGAATATAAAATCATTTTTAATTTCTAGTTCAGTGATATGTTTTATTGCGCAGAGATTAGTACGTATGATTTGCCCTAATTGCAGACAACCCGTAAAGCCTACCGTAGACTTGATTAAAGAGTTTGGCATTGCGGAAGAAGAATTGAAAAAAGCCACTTTTTTTGCCGGACGCGGTTGTAATATGTGCCAGGAAACAGGTTATCATGGACGTAAAGGGATATACGAGTTTCTATTTTTAGATGAAGAATTACGAAGTCTTATTTATCAAAATGTTTCTGTTGATCAGATTAGGGCTAAGGCTTTGGAAAAAGGGATGAAATCTTTACGGTCGGACGGTTTGGAAAAAGTATTGTTAGGCTTAACTACTCCAGAAGAAGTAATACGCGTGACGCAAGATAAATTAACGTAATTTTGTTAAGGGAGTTTTGACGAGAGATGGTTCGATATTTTTATAAAGCAAAGGTTGGCCCTACTGATATTCGCCAGGGTGTCGTGGATGCTTCTGATCGTCAAAATGCCGCTTTAAAGATCACTCAATTAGGATATATTCCATTAGATATTAATGAAGACAATATCGAATTATCAACAACTGAAGGGAGTAAATTACCTCAATTGTTTCGCCCTTCAAGAGTGAGTTTTAAAGATCTGTCGATATTTTTAAGAAAGCTTAATGATTTGGTGGATGCGGAAATTCCGCTTTTACGATCATTACAGCTGATTGAAAGTCAGACAAAGAATGTTTTCTTTCGAGCCATCTTGCAACAAATGCGCTTGGCAGTACAGGACGGTGATTCTTTATCTAAAGCCTTATCCACACGGCTAGACATTTTTCCGGCATATCTTGCTTCTATGGTTAAAGCAGGCGAAGCAACGGGGCATTTAAAAAGTGTTTTAGGACGGCTCTGTCATCTAATCGAAAAACAAGAGGAATCCATCATAAGGGTAAAGACGAGCCTAGTGTATCCAGCGTTGATATTAAGCATTGGGCTATTAACCGTTTTTATTTTGATGATTTTTGTTATTCCTCGTATGGCCGCGATGTTTGTGGATCTCGGTCAGGAGCTGCCTGCGCTGACGAATATTTTCCTTAATACCAGTCATTTTATTTCAGTCTTTTGGTGGTTGCCGTTGATTAGTTTAGTAGTATTATTCTTAGGGATCAGAAAAATGAGAAACACTGTTCACGGTAAGATCTTGTTGGATCAAATTGTTCTTATGGTGCCATTTATTGGGGAATTTCTAAAAAATCTGGAGCTGGCGCGATTCGCAAGAACTATGGGAATTTTGTTGGAAAATGGTGTTGAAATTATTTCGGCAATAGGGTGCGTTCAAGGAGTGGTGAGTAATGAAGTCATTAGGGCGGAGATAGAAAAGATTTCCAAAGCCGTTAGCCAAGGTTCAAGTTTGACTATGGCATTTCGATCGAGTTCGATGTTTTCATCAACTGTGACTAGCATGATAGGAGTAGGGGAGGAGTCAGGTCATATTGAAAAAGGTTTCTTAAAGTGGGCAGAACTATATGAACGAGAGTCAGACCGTACAGTCAAAATTGCAACAACACTTCTTGAGCCAGTATTGATTTTATTTATCGGTGGATTTGTTGGGTTAATGGTTATGGCAATGCTATTACCAATATTCCGCATGAATCTTAGCGTAAATTAAAAGGAGACAAGATGTTTAGAAATGGTGTAAAAGGCTTCACTTTAATTGAGATTATGTTGGTTGTTATTATTATTGGTATTTTAGCTGCTGCGATTTTACCGAATTTCGCCGGTCGGGGAGAGCAGGCCAAGAGATCCGCTGCACGGGCTGATATTGATGCGAACCTTTCAACTGCGCTTGATCTTTATGAATTGGATATGGGCAAATATCCGACGACACAAGAAGGATTGAGAGTCTTAATTGAACGTCCTGTATCTAAAGAACAAAGCGAGGCCGAGTCAGCTTTAGATAATGCTGATGATTGGAACGGGCCATATTTAAAGAAAAAGAAAATTCCAAAAGATCCTTGGGGGCAGGAATATGTTTACATATACCCAGGCAAATTAAATAAAGACAGCTATGATCTTTCTTCGTATGGCCCTGACAAATTAGCCAGCAAAGACGATGTCGTTAATTGGGAAGTTGAAAAGACTTCAAAATAAACTCTAGCTATGGCTACTGGAACGCGTATATGCCGTCATATTGTGATGAGACACACAAATGTGTTTCAATAAGTTCTTATGGTGTTCAAGCCGCGTTTACGCTTATCGAGACAATCTTGGTTATTGCGCTTATATCAGTTATGACTGCTCTCGCCGTTCCTAATTTCAACAAGGTATATCGCAGTATATCTTTGCAAAGAACTGTGAACCATCTTGTTGATGTCATGTGTTATGCGCAAAGCCAGGCAATTATTAAGGGGCAGCCATATAGGCTTAACTTTGATCCTGCATTTATAAATTATTGGGTAACTCAAGGCGTGGTGTCTGAAAATGCGCAATTTTCAGATTCTGCTTATCGGACGATTTCAGGAAAATGGGGAAATGTTTTTGTGCTTCCTCAGAGGGCTAAACTCAGTACGGATTTGCCATTTATCCAATTTGAGCCTAACGGCAGAATCGGACAGGCAGAATTCTTGGTTTGTTTTGAGAAAGATTGTTTAGTGGTATCAACCAAAATGCAGAGTGGGTCAATTGATGTTATCAAGAAAGACTTATAAAAAGGTTAGAAAATTTCAGGGGGAAGACGGGACGTTTCTTGTCGAGGCAATGCTTTGTGTGGCAATCCTTTCCATATCTCTTGTGACAGTGATTCAGGGATTGCTTTCGGGCGTGCAGGCGTCTGTTGAATCGCAGGGATATTATCAAGCTGTTCTGCTCGGCGAAAACGCCATGTTCACTTTTATGAGAGAGCCGGCCATCGATAAAATTTTGGAAGAAAGTCAAATTGAGGAAAAGAATGGATATCAAGTTTTATTTAAATTAGATTGGTCGAACAATTTAAACGCGGACAAAAATTTACAAATGGCCGTTATTGAAATTAATTGGCATTTGCGCAATAAAGATAAAAAAGTTTTATTCCCGACATTGTTATTGGGTCGTTCCGGATAGGAAAAGCGAATGCCGATAAGCATAACTCGATTTTCTCGTAATGGAGTTACGTTGGTAGAAATGCTTTTGGCGGCGACGATCTTTTCTATTATTGCGTTGTGTCTTTACAGTGTTTTCGCCGCAGGTGTAAGCCTTAACAATAAAGGTAATAGTGCAATAAAGGCGCAAAGAGAGGCCTGGTGGGCCTTAGATCAAATGGCTTATGATTTAAACCATTCGATTTCTTATGATTTCAACGGTTCTTATCCGGAACAGAAGAGTTTTTTTTCGACCAAAGAATCACTTGGTTTTATTGTATCGACGGGGGCGGGTTTAAAGGCAGTTCGTTATATGATCAAGCCGCTTGAAGGCGGGACCCTTCATAAGATTCTCGTAAGCAAGTCAACTCGCATGAATGTGAAGGTAACGACAGGTGAAATCCAGAAGACTGAAGTAGTTGCGCTTTTTAGAGAAGAACAGAATTTTAGAAATTTCTTAGATTCAGGATTTGAAGGTGCATCGCAAGAAATACTTAGCCGTTCAGTGCTTCCCGATGGGCTTAAAGTCACTTATGGGCTTATTAAGCATAACCATAAAGTTTTGTGGGCTGATGCGCAGCCTAGAATTAATATGCCACCCGCAGTACGAATTGAATTGACTATGGTAAGGGCTGGTTCTGGTAACAGGACGATTGTCAGGGATGTTTTTAATCCAGCCGGAGAGGTGAAGGCTGACTAAAGAAATGGCAGATAATTCGTTTGGGATATTACCTAATCAATGGAGGAATGAAAAAGGTGCGATGCTTATAGTTGTGATCTGGCTTTTAGTCATTTTGTCTTTCATGGCGTTAAGTTTTAATCGACATATGAGTATTGAATTAAAGCTTACAAAATATGCCATGAATAAACTAAAAGCCAAATATATTGCTATGGGTGGCTTGCACTATGTGTTAGCAAAGATTGATTCGAAGGCAAAAGATTTACCGGATACACTTTGGCAATGCGGTGTGAAATTAAACGAGCATCAATATCCATCGGACATTTTTCGCGAAGTGTCTGTAAATGGAGGACATTTCACGGTGGGTTATAACCGTCTTGCAGATTCCTCCGATGATTTCATATATGGATTGGCAGATGAAGAGCGTAAGATTAATTTAAATGCCATGATTCCGCAGGATTACCGCGCTTTTAAGGAGCTGCTTGTTGTTTTAGGGGTCAATGATACGACTGCCCGGACTATTGCGGCATCCACTGTTGATTGGATAGATGAAGACAATGCGATCACAGATCCTCCATATGGTGAGGAAGGTGACGAGTATCAGACATCGGAACCGCCTTATTTATGTAAAAATAGACCATTTGACAATATTGAGGAATTGTTATTAGTCAAAGGAGTGAACCAGGATATTCTTGAGAAAGTTAAATTCTTTTTAACAGTGGTTCCTTTAAAGCCGTCACGCTTGGGGGTTAATTTTAATACGGCATTCATGGAAGTTCTACAGGCGTTGGCCCGCAGCGAAACCGGACCAAGAACAAATACTTCGATAACAAGCGCTGATTCGCTGGTTTTGAAAATTGTTAACTTCCGAAAGGGAGAAGATGGGATCGAAGGCACAAAGGATGATCGTTTGGTTGAAGGTGAAAACATGGGCTTAAATAGTGAGGAGATGGCTATTTTTTTGACGATGGCACAATTTAATGTCTTTAGTTCCCAATATTTACATGCACAAATATTTGGCATAGATTCTCAAAGTGGCATAAGCGCAACTATCAAGGCAATTATTGATCGGAATGATTTGTCGGTTTTATTGTGGGAGGCTAATTAAAGTAATGAAGGAAGTTCGTACTATCATTGAGCTCAATGAGAATAGCTTTAAAATCCTGTTGGGTGTTCATGACAAACCTATGGGGTCAATGAGTCGTTATATATCGCAACAGATAACAGGAAAAGACGATTCGTATATCTCGCAAGCGATAACCGCTAAATTGAAAGAAAATGGCGGGTTGAAGAATTTTCTTTATGTAGTTCTTCCGCGTCGGGTTTTCATTTTTAGAATTTTTCTGCTCCCCACCCATTCAGAGATTGAAATCAAAAAGATGGTTGCGTTGCAGATAGGGGAGCATATTCCCTATAAGGAGCAAGAGGCTGTCTGGGAGCATATAATTCTTGAGAAGATGTCCGACGGGTATGCACGCGTGTTACTTATGGTTACTAATATTGATATTATTAAAAGGTATTTAAAAGTATTGTCAGCAACTGGCATGAATCCAACCACAGTAACGATAAGCTCTTGGGATCTGGTAGGATGGCTAAAGCGTACAAAAAGTGCCCAAAATAAGTTTGAGAAAACAGTTTCTTTTGTTTTGCGGATAGAATCATCTTTCACGGAGATTTGTTTCTGCGATCACGAGTTTTTTTATTTCTCGCGTGAGATACAATTGGGCAGTAACGATCTTAATAGTGGGTCTATTGAAGAGCTGAAGGAACAAATAAATTTGACACTGGTCACATATCGTAAAGAGAAAATGGGTCCTGATCCTACTGACTGCTTGGTGCTTTCTGAAAGTTCTGATGTTATGCTGCTGGAGGAATATTTAAAAAGCATATTCGGTTTTGTTTCGTTTTCAGGAATGCAAGGCGATAATATTGGAGGCTACGACGAAACTTATCGTGGTGGTTTGGGTATTCTTGAGATGGAATGCAAAGAATTAAGTAATTTTCTGCCGTTAAATTTGAAAGATAATTTTAACACCAGGATGTGGTTTAAGACATGGCTGAGAACATTTATTTTATTTTTATGCGTTTTAATATCCATGATTGCAGCTTTTTGTGCGCCGCTTTATAAGAAATTAAATCAACTAGATCAGCTCAAACAGGAAGTCTTGCGGGTGCATCCGCAAGCCGAAAAAGCTGAGAATAAAATAATCATATGGAAGGCTATCCAAGGGGAGTTGTCAAATCGTATTGCAATGGTTGATATTTTAGACGAGTTATACCGTCTTACTCCCGAAGATGTGACGTTTACTAATCTTCGTTTCCAGGGAATTAAATTAAATATTCAAGGACAGGCCATACGAGGGGCTGCCGTAAATGAATTTCAATCAAATCTTGTGAATTCAACCTTGTTTAGCAATGTAACCCTTCAATTCGCAAATAAGAAACCTGCAGAGGCAGATGAAATTACTATTTTCTCAATAACAACAAATATTCAAATAAAGCAGTCAAAAAATAGATAGGGCATCATGCGTCGTTTAAATCCTCGCGAAAAAATTTTTGCTATTATAACGGTTATGCTTGTTTTACTTTTTGGTATAGTTGAGTTGGTCATTAAACCCGTTAAGAGAATAGAATCACGTGTTGATCAAGAGCTTCTTGATCAAAATAAAATTTTAAGGAAAGATATTAATTTGGTGAACGATGAACGGCAATTGAGTAATCAGTATGAAGAATTATTAAAGCCATTTATACAGCAAGGTTCTGATGAAGAAGCGATGTCCGTTTTGTTGGCGCAGTTAGAAACTTTGGCTAATGAAGCGAAATTAAGAATCGTAGAGATTAAACCTCAAAAGGGGAAAAAGGCGGATAATTATAAGTTTTTATCTGTGGGGCTTTCGTTTCAAGGGACGTTATTGAACATAGAGCGTTTTCTGTATGCAGTCCAGTCCTCTCCGAATGATCTAAATGTCGATGAATTAATCTTAGAATCAAATGTTCCTGGTCAAGATAGCTTAACTTGCCGTATTAATCTTTCGCAATTTTTAATTCCAGTTCAGCAATAGATTATTGTGCCACAGGGCAAATGAAGGCAATCTAAAACGTCCCTAAAATATTTCCTTTAGTAAGGGAATTTAAGTTAGGAGTGATACGAATAAATAATTTAAGGAAATATAGTGAAAATTTAAGGGGTTATTGTTTTATATCAGCTATATAAAGAGTGTATTATTCAAGGCTGACAGTAGGAGTTAAATAAAAGATAACTTTGCAATAAATTGGCATAAAAAATTTTCTATTTGTAAACTGTTGGAAAATATGACCTTTAATGCCAGTTAACATTATATTTCATGGGTATGCTGGCTTGACGCGGTTCTTTTGCGTGTTATACTTCGGAGGACTGACATATTCTGTTTTGATCAAGGTAAACCACCCGTAAGGGTGGGACCCCTGCAAAGCGCAGGGCGGTAAACCAAAATGGTTTGCCGACAAAGCTATAGGGCCTTCGAGGAGGAGGCAGCCAGTTGCCGAACAGAAAACATGAACACACAATGATTTTACCTATTCTCCGCATCCTGAAGCTCAAATGTGCGGGGGATAGGTTTTTTTATATATTAGAATCGGTTTTCCAGTATATCCGGCCTCATAAAATCCATATTCAAAAAGAGAGGTGTCTTATGAATAAAAGACAATGTTTGTTACGAATGACAGCAGCAGTATTTTTGTATTTTGGGTTGTCAAGTATAGCCCAAGCCGCTACGACTTATTATGTGCGTACGGATGGTGGTACTGATACTCAGTGCACTGGTAAAACAGACGCAGCTTTTTCAGGAACTGGTACCAATCAGGCGTGCGCGTTTTCGCATCCGTATTTCGTATTGTCAGTTGCAGGTTCTCCTAACAGAATGGCGGGAGGAGACACGTTGATCATCGGGCCAGGGCAATACATGATGGGGTTTGGTGCGCCTAACTCGCCAAGTTGTTCTTCGGGTTATCCCTGGGATTGCAGTATGCGTGCTGTTCCTTCAGGTACTTTGGCGAATCCTACCAGGATTCTTGGTAAAGGATATGACACAGGATGTGCCAGCAAGCCGCAGTTATGGGGTACAGAACGTTCTTCCAGTGTTCTTGACTTAAGATCAAGCAGCAACATTCAAGTTCAGTGTTTGGAGATCACAGATCATTCTAGTTGTATGGACAGCGGTCCTGATCTTGCCACTAAATGTAATCGCGATACTTATCCTTATGGCCCTTGGGCCATGATTGGTATTGTCGCGGCCGATAGTCAAAATGTTCTTCTAAAAAATGTCTATATCCATGGTTTGCGTTCAGGTATTTTGGCTGGTCGTTTGACCGATTGGACGATGGAAAATACGGATATCATTGCCAACTCATTCGTAGGTTGGGATGGTGATATTGGAGCTAATGCTTCCTCTAATAGCGGCACGATCGCTTTTAAAAATTCAAAGATTCAATGGAGCGGATGCGGTGAAACTTATCCAGGATTACAACCGCACCATTGTTATAGTCAGGACCAAGGCGGTTATGGTGACGGTTTAGGTACGCATCGTACTGACGGAAATTGGGTGTTTGATCATGTGGACATCAGCCACAACGTTTCCGACGGTCTTGACCTGCTGTATCATACAGGTAACGGTTCAATCACCATCACGCACTCCCGTTTTGAAGGTAACGCGGGAAACCAGGTGAAGGTGGCTGCCAATGCGACGATTGCTAACTCAAAGATGATTAGTAACTGCGCCTTTTTTAATGGCAAGTCATTCACATCAACGACGGATGTTGGCTTTAATTCGGTTGCATTTAATAACTGCCGTGCGCAAGGAAACACGATTCACATTGAATTTCATCCCACCAGCGACATGCAATTAAATGTTTATAATTCTACCGTTACGGGTATCGGTGACGTTTTAGTCATGTCCGGCGGGTCAGGTTGCATGTCAACGGCCAAGATTGTTTCGAAGAATAATATCTATATTGGCGGTCCCGATTACCATAGTGGCGGTCAGGATATAACTGAATTATATTATGCCGCCGGTGCCACTGGTAACGGTGATGGTTCTTGCGGATCGGTTCCTTATACAACCAGCAACGACATCATTTGGGCTACCAAAAATAATAGCGCCAAATGTACGGGTACAAATTCTAAATGTATGGATCCCAAAGTGGTTGGGCCTATCAGTTATACGGTTGATAATTTGAATGTGTCTTTGCAACAAACAAGTCCAGCGATTAAATCTGGTGTTGTGATGTCTAATATTTCCAATACAGACTTTAATAATTATGACCGAGGGGCAAGCTGGGACGCTGGTTCTCTGCAATTTGGTTCTGTGCCCACTAATCAAGGAACGACAACTCCTCCTGTAACATCTGTTTGCGGTAATGGAATTATTGAAACCGGTGAACAATGCGACGGTACAAGTTTGAATGGCCAATCGTGTACAACTAAAGGTTTCGTTACCGGTGTTTTGGGATGTTCCAATACATGCGCTTTTATCACATCGAGTTGTGCAATGAGTTTATGCGGTAACGGGTTAGTTGAATCCCCAGAACAGTGCGATGGTACCAGTCTCGCCGGGCAGACTTGTTCGAATAATGGTTTTGCCGGCGGTACGATTGCATGTTCGAGTGCTTGTACGCTTAATACATCAGCTTGCGTGACCACGCTTTGTGGTAATGGTGTTGTCGATGCCGGTGAGCAGTGCGATGGCAGCAATCTGAATGCCAAGACCTGTGCCACCCAGGGTTTTGCTGGCGGTACATTAGGATGTTCATCTTGTGTTCTTAATACCGCAAGCTGTTTATCCTCAATCTGCGGTAACGGAAAAATTGAAGCTAGTGAACAGTGTGATACCAGCAATCTTAATTCCCAGACCTGTGCCAGCCAGGGTTTCGTTGGAGGCACATTGGGATGTTCATCTTGTGTGTTCAATACCTCTAGCTGTTTATCGATGATCTGCGGCAATGGAATTGTAGAATCCGGCGAGCAGTGCGATGGTGTTAATCTCAATGGACAGACATGTGCCTCTAATGGTTTTGCAGGCGGCAATTTATCATGTTCCAGCTCTTGTACGGTTAACACAACAAGTTGTTTGGTGAGCATCTGTGGTAACGGGATTAAAGAAGTTGGTGAGATTTGTGATGATGGTAATCTCGTCAGCAATGATGGTTGTTCTAGTGCTTGCAGGTCAGAGTATTGCGGTGATGGCGTCAAACAAGCCAATGAGCAATGCGATGACAGCAACAATGTAAACGGTGATGGCTGTTCAAGTCTCTGTAAGAGCGAGGCTCAGGTTTGCGGTAACGGGATTAAAGAAGTTGGTGAGATTTGTGATGATGGTAATCTCGTCAACAATGATGGCTGTACCAGTGCATGCAAGTCAGAGTATTGCGGCGATGGCGTCAAGCAAGCCAATGAAGGTTGTGATGACGGCAATTGGATTAACCGTGATGGCTGTTCAGCTTTGTGTAAATTGGAAGATACAGCTTGCGGCAACGGAGTTTTAAATGACGGTGAAATGTGCGATGACGGAAACATCAACAATAATGATGGATGCAATAGCATCTGCCGTAAGGAATATTGCGGCGATGGTGTTCAACAAAGCAGTGAAAAATGTGATGACGGCAATGTTATCAATAATGACGGATGTTCTTCTGCCTGCGTGTTAGAGGTAACGACTTGCGGCAATGGTATTAAAGAAGCAACAGAGAAGTGTGATGATGGTAATTTGAATAATAACGACGGGTGCAGCAAAGTATGCAAGTTCGAATATTGCGGCGACGGCGTTAAACAAGCTAACGAAGGGTGTGATGATGGTAATTGGGTCAACCGTGATGGATGTTCCGCGCTATGTAAAGTGGAACGCTTAACGCGAAAGACCCGGTTTTAATAGGAGTTGAACATACAAAAAGATGTGCAAAGCGGCCAGGGAAATTTACCTGGCCGCTTTTTTATTGTCGCGAAAAAACCCCTGCCAAAGGCCGGGGATGAAGCGAATCCGAGAGCGAACATTGCGTGAGCGCTCGGACGAGCGAAGCTCGCAATTTAAATATTGTCAATGATACCACGGCCGTAAGGCCGTGGAAATTCATAAAAAAATAAGATTTTTATATGAGACACTTGCGAAGCAAGTATAATAAAATCTACTATGAATAGTAAGATTTTTCTTGCCTTCATGCTTGGTTGTTTGGTTCTTTCGTTGAGCGGCAATGCCCAAGCAGCTACCTATTATGTCCGTACGGACGGCGGAACTGCCACCCAATGCACTGGAATTGTCGATGCTGCTTATTCTTCCGGTATTAATCAGCCGTGCGCTTTCGAACATCCTTTCTGGGTGCTTTCCGTCGCTAATGCTCCTAACCGAATGGTGGGAGGGGATACTCTTATTATTGGCCCCGGCCAATATATGATCGGTTTTGGCGCTCCAAACACGCCGAGTTGTTCTCAATATTATCCTTGGGACTGTTACATGCGAAGCGTTCCGTCAGGAACCTCAGCTAATCCCACAAGGATATTAGGCAAGGGATGGGATACGGGCTGTTCGACCAAGCCGCAGTTGTGGGGCACGGAGAGAACCGCGAATATTTTTGATCTCAGGGGAAGTAACAACGTTGAGATTCAGTGTCTGGAAATTACTGATCATTCCAGCTGTATGGACAGCGGCCCTGATCCTGCCACCAGGTGTAACCGAGATGTTTATCCATTCGGTTCTTGGGCCCTGGTTGGAATTGTTGCCGCCGACAGTCAAAATGTTTTATTAAAGAATCTAAATATCCACGGCCTTCGTTCAGGAATTTTTGCCGGCCGCTTAAATGATTGGACGATTGAGAAAACCGATATCATTGCTAATTCATTTATTGGCTGGGATGGTGATATCGGCGCAAACGTTTCTTCTAATAGCGGCACCATTGCGTTTAAAAATTCTCGAATTATGTGGAGCGGATGCGGCGAGACATATCCCGGTTTGTTGCCGCATCATTGTTACAGTCAGGATCAAGGCGGATACGGGGATGCTTTAGGAACTCATAAGACCGGAGGGGACTGGGTATTCGACCATGTTGATGTTTCTTATAATGTTTCTGACGGGCTTGATCTTTTGTATCATGACGGCAATGGTTCGATTACCATCAGCCATTCGCGTTTTGAGGGGAATGCGGGCAACCAGGTGAAGGTGTCTGCCAGCACGGTGATTGATAATTCGAAAATCATCGGTAGCTGCGCCTTTTTTCAGGGTAAATCATTTACCTCGACGACCGGAGTCAGTTTTCAGGCGGTGGCTTTTAATAATTGCCGGGCAATGGGGAATACTCTTGCGGTTTTCTTTCACGCAGGTATGCAAGTGGCTATTTATAACTCGACGATTACCAGTAATGGGGATGTGGTTGTACAGTCGGGAGGATCGAATTGTGTTTCGACGGATAAAATCATTTCCCAGAATAATATTTATGTGGGAGGCCCGGAGTACAATAACGGCGGGGACGATATTTCCGACCTTTATTATGCGGCGGGCGCAACCGGTAACGGGGATGGGACATGCGGTTCGGTGCCGTTTGTGACGAGCAAAGATATTATTTGGGGCACAAAGTATAACAGCTTGGAATGTTCAGGGAATGCGTCTTTATGCATTGACCCTAAATTAGCCGGTACGCTTACCTATGGCGGCAGCGACCAGGATGTTTCTCTTTTAAGTACAAGCCCGGCTATTAACGCGGCGGTTGTTATATCGACAATCCCCACAACGGACTATAACAATTTTGCGCGAGGTTCGTTTTGGGACATCGGTGCTCTGGAATATGGGTCTGTTGTGACGACGGCTGACAGCGCTTCGAATCCAGTTGTGACAACGACATCGGTAACGGCTCCGCCAGCGCCTTCGACAACGCCTTCCACCACGACATCGGGTTCAACAAGCGGCAGTTCGGGGGCCTCGTCTGGGAGTTCCTCAACAACGACAGGTTCAACCGGAAGTGGTTCATCATCTGGTTCTACGACTACAGGCAGTTCGTCGACAACTTCTTCGTCGGGTAGCTCTACGACAGGATCATCGACGGGAAGTTCTTCAACAACGACAGGTTCAACTGGCAGTGGTTCATCCTCAAGTTCCCAGGCAACCAGTACTGGCTCATCAACGTCATCAGGATCGTCATCATCATCTTCTTCAGGTTCAACAACTTCAGGGGCGACTTCGACAGATTCAACGTCTTCGGGTGAGTCATCTGATTCAGGATCATCATCCTCAACGGAAAGCAGTAGTGGTTCGTCATCGACAAGCTCTACTTCTTCAGGTTCATCATCGGGATCTTCTTCTGGGTCATCATCGTCGGGATCGGGCTCTTCAGGGGCAACCACAATAGCTGCGGGAGGAACGTTTGCCGATGCATTCACGCCGCCGTTAGATTCTCAAGAGGATTCTGATAAGAACACGCCTGCCGGCCGAAGTTTCAGATCGAGAAAATCAGTTCCTGCAACCGGCGGACATGTGACGAATTTAGTTTCCGCTGTCGTAATTAATTCAGGAGCCTCATTAACGGCGGCAAGTACAACTCCGTCGAAAGCAAGAGTGGGCAGAAAAGGAAAACGTTCGGGTTGGTGGACTAAGAAATAATCTAAAGATTTTTGATTGAATGAATACGACCTGGCAAATTATCAGCATCGATCAGAGCTGACCACCTTGCCAGGTGATTTTTTTGGTGATGTCGCCGGATGATGCGACATAAGCTTTTTCATCCGTTTGATTTTTAAAGTCTGCATTTTTAAATAGGATGGCTTTCGAGAAACTCACCCGCTGGATCCTGACATTGAAACTGCCCGATGCTGAAACCCACTGGGTTGTATCCCCGACGGTACCCATTGATTCCACTGTAAAATAATAAGGAAAGTCCCAGATTTCCGCTGCGATGGGGGTTGGCGTCCCTTTTTGCCGGATACGTATTTTATATTGGTATTGGCCTTTATTTAATTCAACGACAACGCCTTGATGAAGAGCGCTCTCATCTGATTGTTCAAGTTGGCGGACACCGTTGTCCATGCTAAATTCGACTAAGAAATCAACACTTTTATTTTGTGCTACAAATTGGTTGATTTTGTAGCTAAGCGTATCTGGGTTCGTTGTGCTAATTGAGTTTAGTAAATAGGTGTTGATTAGGCGGTCTAGACGGTTTAGTCCTGCTTGAGCTCCCGCTTCAGCGAGATAGAAAGAATTGTTTAGTCTTTTTTCTCTTTCGATAAGATTTCTTTGGGAAAATGTACGCGATAAAAGGATGCTTCCGAACGTCAACAGGAACATGGTGACGACGAGCGAAATGACAAGGGCGATCCCTTTATTGTTTTTTAGTAGGCGAGTTTTCATTGGGCGTTTCTTAAACGGATGTTGATATCCATTTCTTGTTTAAGGTTTTGTTTCTTGCCGGTTTCTTTTTGTGCGGTGAAATGAAGTTTCACAATACGTTGATCGAAGTTTGGTTCAACGCGCATATCAATAATATTTTCGGCAATAATATCTTCACGGACTGTGTTTTCGGAGAAATCAAGAATTCGGCGCAGAAGATAATGTTTTTCATTAAGGAGATATTGAATGTACTTGTATTCAATAGTGTCGCAATTATTGTTTTCATCCATGCAGGAGGCTTTGGTGCATCCCCATGTTAACGGCGCTCCCCAATGTGCGGTGTCGCCGTTGGCATCAACAGGATTTCCATTGTTTTCGCAAATGACTGGAATGGAAAAGCGCAAGACATCGCTTTCTCCGACGCCGGTTTTGCTATCGATCCAAACTTGAAATTTACCTTTGGCGTCATGTCCAGATTGTCTGAGTTCCGGAGTGATTCTGCTGACGGCTTTAGCAAGATGTTCGTCGAGTCCGATGGTATTGTCTGTTTTTGTCCAAATAGATTGTCCGCTTAAGAATGTCCCGTAGGTGGCGGCCAATAAAAATGAGAGCATGGCCACAACAACCATGGCCTCAATCAAGGTAAAACCGTTTCTATCCGTATATTTTTTCATCATCGATTATAGACATAAGTCACAAGAGTGACTGGCGAGTCTAATTCGCCGTTTTTGTTTAAATCTTCGCCTTCCTCGAGAAGGCCGTTAAAGTTTTTATCCTCGCCGATCAACCGCCCTTTGCCCTGTTTCCAGAAACACTTGACGGCCACAATCAGAAGTTGGGGATCTTGATCATTAACATTAACGAGAATGACACCTGTTGGTTCTTTGAGCGGAAATGTTTTTTCATTATAGGTTTCATGAACCATGGAAGGGGAAATGGATTTGATCTCCTCCATCATGTTGCGGCAGTTTTGCAGTACTATGGATGTGTCGTGGTTAATGCTATTAAGTTCAAGGCATTGGACGTAGGTAAAGAGGATGCCGACGGAACTTAAAAGAACAACTGTCATGGCGATTAATAATTCGGGAAGTGTGAATCCTTGTTGGCTTTTCATGGATATAAGAGGCTGATCTTCTCCGGCATTTGATTGTGGGCGGTTATGCTGACATTAACTTTCTTGACCTGTAATAAATTTCCAAGCAACAGAATCGGCAATGTTTAGGAATTTCATTTTATTAACAGAAGTGAGTCAATAGGAACGTTCTGCTGGCAGGTGAATTAAAATGTCCAACCCGGCCAGAGGTGCTTCACGCAAATATTGAAAAGTTCATCAGGGGTATGGGCAATAAAATCAGGCGAGAAGGTTTCCAGAAGGGCGTGGGAATTGTATCCCCAGGTGACTGCAATAACTTTGATGCCTTCTTTTTTTGCAGCTTCAATGTCACGCGTTTCATCGCCAATATAAAGGATTTGATCGGCGTTCACCGTATGTTGTCGCATAAGCCTTCGCAGTCCGTGATTTTTTCCCCAGACCTTGGATGTGGAATGGATAAAATCAAAAATTTCCAGGCGGTTAGCCTTCAGGAATCTCTCAACATTCTCGCTGGAGTTGGTAGTCAGAATCCCCATCTGGACATCAGCCTGTTTAATCAAGGGAAGGATTCTCTTTAATCCGTCCACTGGTTCAATAGATTCGATATCTTTTAATAGTTCGCTGCGGGCCTTGGCAACAATATTGGGGATTTTAAGGATCGGAACATTAAGATGTTTGATGATCTCATGAATGGTTTTGCCTTTAAGGAAATCTATTTCGTAGTCATGAACTTTCTTGAAATTGAATTCATCCGAGAGGATGTTAGTGATCTTCATGGTATGATTGAATGTATCGGCAATCGTCCCATCAAAATCAAAAATCAGCATTTTTATATTGTTAGACATACCTTTGGACAGTTCGAGTGAGTTGGTATACTATAAACCATTATTTAAGCCTTATCTCGACAAGAGTATACCTATCTTGTGGATTATTTGCAAGGAAGAACATGGAATTTATAGGGTTACAGCGGGATTTGATCAAAGAGAATCATAAGGAGTAGTCATGGAAATAGGAATTGTCGGACTGCCGAACGTTGGTAAGTCCACGTTATTTAATGCTTTAACCGGGGCGGCTGTGGCTGCGGAGAATTTCCCTTTTACAACTATCGAACCGAATGTCGGCGTTGTTCCGTTGCCTGATGAACGCTTGACCCATTTGGCTCAGGAGTGGAATTCGGCAAAGATCACGCCATCGGGGATACGATTCGTCGATATTGCCGGCATCGTAAAAGGGGCGAGCAAGGGTGAAGGCCTTGGAAATAAGTTTCTCTCCCATATTCGTGAGGTTGACGCTGTCGCCCATGTGGTGCGTTGTTTTAAGGATGATAACGTGGTTAATGTTATGGAGGATCTCAATCCCGGGGACGCAGCGGATATTATTGAAACCGAACTTTTATTGGCTGATCTTCAGCAGTGTCAAAAGTTAATCGATCGATATAAGAAACCGGCAAAATCCGGTGATAAAGATGCAATCGCAAAGTCTGATATTTTAGAACGTGCTTTGGTCGGCCTTGACCAGGGGAAATCCATTCGTCAGCTTGGTTTTACCCAAGAGGAAACTCGTGAGTTTCAATTTTTGACGTCTAAGCCAATTTTATATGTGGTTAATGTGGATGAGGGGACGCCGGATCTTAAGTTGCTTGAACCCATCAAGCAGCGTGCCGCGAAAGAAAACGCCCAGGTTGTTATGTTATGCACAAAGCTTGAGGCTGAAATTGTCCAGCTGCCGCCGGAAGAGCGAGCTGCTTATTATGAATCCGCTGGGATTACGACTCCTGGATTGGCTGCCTTAGCCAAGGCCGGGCAAAATCTTCTAGGGTTGGTTTGTTTTTTTACGGCAGGGCCACAAGAAACACGGGCCTGGCTCATTCCGCAAGGAATCAGGGCGGTCCAGGCCGCTGGAAAAATACACAGCGATATCGAGCGCGGGTTCATCCGTGCCGAAATATACAAATACGTTGATCTCGCCAAACATGGTTCCTATAAAGAACTTCAAGCCAAAAATTTGGTCACGCTTGAGGGAAAGGAATATCCTATGAAGGATGGTGACGTGGCTTATTTTCGTTTTAGTGTTTAAATGCTGTTTCAAAGAAATTGATTTTTTTTAATCAGAAATTAAAATTGTCCGTTAGAATAAATCAATGTTAAGAAGTATTATGAAAAAAAGATGGATGTTTTTTCTTGCCTTTGGAATACTTGCCTTATGCCGCCCTGCATTTGCCGATTCATCGCCCGCTAACCGCCAGACAACATTTAATAATGTGACCGATTATTTGGCAACCGTCGGCAGGTCCGAACAGGATAAAAAAGAAATTGCGAAAGAACGTCATGACATCCGCCGTGAGGCCAGGCTTAAAAGCGAGGCTCGCCAAAAACGGGTTGCGGTGCGCAAAAGGATGAAGGCGCAGGAAGAATCAATCATGCGCAAGGTCAGAACGCAGAACAATTAATTATTGATATAGTAGGGTCATGATGGAATTCGATTGGCTTAGTGTTTGTTTGGGTGTTGTCACAATTCTCGTCTTCTTAGCGATCTTCACGCTTTTACGTACGATGAATTCCCCGTATATCGCGAGGTTCAAAGCGATTGTCCATTCGCAGATGGTGGCAATCGACGGGGTTGAAGATGCCCAGCGCATTACCTTTAATCATAATGGCCGTGTTTTTGAACTCGTGGAAGCTAAATATGAAGTTCGGGAAGACCGTAATAAAATTTATAACAGTTATATTATTCTTGGCGCAAAAACTAAGACGGATTTTACATTGCATTTAGACGACGTCCTTAACAAAATTACCGTGGCAGGTATTCTTGAAAAAGCATTGGGTGTTACTTTGGATTACAAATGTTATCCGATGGATGCGAAGGAATTTCCTGAACTGTATAGAGATTTTAAAATTTTGGCCAATAATATGGACAAAGCCAAGATTTTCTTAAATGACCCTGAGGTCATTTCAATCTTAACGTCGTTAAAGGCACAGTTTAGTGTCTACGGTTTTCTTATGCCGATGGTGATTAATCGAGGGGATTTAATTATTGACTACAGCTTGTCAAAAAAATTGCTTGATGAGCTAGTCTTTGATCCGCGTAAAATCTTGGAACACGTCCGTTTGCTTGACAAGTTAGCGGCCCATATTGAGCGACTTTAACTAACTACTTATTTCTTATATTTGAATAATTTATTTCTGCATCAGGCAGGGCAGTGGCGCGATATTCTTACGATGTAGAAAATGATAGATAAAAATGATGACATTTTTATTGCGTTCATGGAACGGTGTCGTTAATATATTTTTGTTTTAAAGGCAATAATACAAAAAGGTTCATTGTGGGTAAGATTAAACTTTCTTCATTTGAAAACGTCTCCATCCTTCGCAAGTTCACGATGTATTACGTGCTCATGTCGATACTTCCCGTTGGGGTTCTGTATTATTTTTTTATGCAGGTCCGCAATACAGGGCATGTCGAAATTAATGACGAACAGTTTACAATGATTATGTTTTGGATTATCGCCGGAGTTTTAATGGGATATTTGGCGATGCGCTTCGTACTTAAAGGTTTGATTGATGTCACTAAGGCCAATAAGAAAACTTTACAATTGATGCTTGGGCCCGAGAAAATCAAAGAGTTGGTCGGTGCTGAGAATGATGAAATTGCAATTTTGGCCCGCACTTTTAGCGAAGTCACCTCCCGTTTGGAAGAAAATGTCAGGAATCTTGAAACGACTAAGAAAACCCTGCACGCGGTCCTTTCTAAAGTTGGACAAGGGCTTTCATCGATGCAAAATATTGACACATTTCTTGATCTTATTATTGAAACAGTCACCGAGGCTTTAAACGGGAAGATCGGCGTGTTAATGCTCTTGGATGAAGGCAAAAAGAATCTTTTTGTCAAATCCGTTTATGGTGTCGAGTTCAAAGGCGCAGTGGTCAAATTTAAAATCGATGAGGTGATTTTCGGATCGGTTTTGAAAACAAAATATCCGCTCATTATTCCAAGGATCAACAAAGATGAGTTAGGGGTTCGCGACCATGCGCATCTTTTTGATTCGCCAAGTATGTGCGCGCCTTTAGTTTTGCACGACCAGGTTTTGGGGGTTATTACAGTCAGTGGGCACCGCATCCACGATAATTTTAAGGAAGAGGAGATGAATCTTCTTTATAATCTTGCCTTGCAGACCGCTGTTGCGATTGAGAATTCAACTTTGAATCAGAATGCTGAGCAAACTTATTTTGAAACGATATCTGCTTTGGCCTTGGCGGTCGATGCTAAAGATACGTATTCACGTGGACATTTGGACCGTGTTGCCCAGTATGCAGTCACGATTGCGAAAAAAATGAATTTAAGCCGGGATGATGTCAAGACCCTGCGTGACGCCGCGCGTCTCCATGATATAGGGAAGATAGGCGTCACCGATATGGTTCTTTTGAAACCCGGCCCGTTGAATGATGAAGAATGGAAAATGATGAAAAAGCATCCCGAAATAGGAGAGGGAATCATTAAACCCATAAAGTCGCTGAGTAACCTTTGCGATATCGTCCGGCATCATCATGAAAAACTCGACGGAAGCGGATATCCCGATGGTCTTAAGGGGGACGAAATCACCCAATTAGTCAGGATTCTCACGGTTGCCGATATTTTTGATGCTCTAACTACCGACCGACCGTATCGAAAAGGGTTTTCACATGAAAAAGCCTTAGAGGAATTGCGAAGCATGCAGGGAAAGCTCGACATGACGATTGTTGAAGCTCTTATTCAGTCGTTGCCTTCAAATGATAAGCCAGTTTAATGGTGAGTTATTTTTGATAGATTAAATTTATATCCATCTGGTCAAATTCAGCCTCGTTGATCAGATTTTTTGTAATTAAAATATAAGCGTCCTGATAAGCGAAATCCGGAAAATAGTAAATTGTATAGCAAGTGGCGGATTTGGTGCTTTACAGCCTTTGAAAAGTTTGGTATTATTGACCTTCAATTTTACGTTTTGATGCAAATTGTTGCTTTTTGTTAAGTGATCGATGGTCGTGATGTGAATATTTACGTTAATCTTTGGGGCACAAATCCCACCAGATGACTCTAGGATGATCAAATCTTATACTTAGAATCACAAGGATATTTTTTTAGCATATAAGATTAATTTTTAATCTGGGCCATTAGCTCATCCTGGTAGAGCATCTGACTCTTAATCAGAGGGTGGCAGGTTCGAGTCCTGCATGGCCCATTTTCTTTCCTTAGCTTAAGAAACCTTTCTAACCGAAAGGTGAAAGGTTTCTTAATATTAGAAAGAGAAAATGGGGTCTGACGAGGCGCCGTCCGAGTCAGACCTACGAACGAGATGAAATCCTGCGGTTTGGCATCCAGTTGGATG
>ERZ1292633.368-Hain-H41-02um-R1-368-length-55785-cov-10_pt1 | contig 55785 bp, 55 predicted proteins | sample MGYA00564406_ERZ1292633 | MGnify/ENA primary metagenome ERZ1292633 (study PRJEB36523, sample SAMEA6512639) | groundwater metagenome | collected 2019-01-08 | study: AquaDiva: Metagenomics assemblies of 32 groundwater samples | reverse complement strand
TCGCCGAGGGGATCGAAACAGAGAAGGAATTCGACGTGATGAAAGCGCTCGGCGTACCCATGTCGCAGGGATATTTCCTCGGGCGGCCCCAATCGGCGAAACAGTGGCAGCTCTCCGGAGCGGCGCCTCGTGCCGGCGGGGAGGCATAGCGGATGCGCCCCTTCCGGGGAAGCAGGAGAAAGTGAGGAAGCATTATGTTATTCACGAACAGAAATAGGGGAATGCGGCTGGGGATCGGATTCGGAGCGGTGCTGATCGTGCGGTTCTGAGAACGCCGATAAATGGACAGGGCAAGGAGGTTCCGATGAATGCATCGGCAGTTGTTGAAATGACGCAGTACCTGACGTTCACTCTGGGGGAAGAGATATTTTCCCTGGAGATCGCACGGGTTCTCGAGGTTCTGGACTATACGATCATCACCAAGGTGCCGCGCACCCCTGCGTACCTGCAGGGCGTTATCAATCTCCGGGGGGGCGTGGTTCCCGTGGTAGATCTACGTTTGAAGTTCGGGATGCCGCCGGGCGATGTGTCGGTGAACACGTGCATCATCATCGTTGAGGCGATGGTGGACGGCGACCTGCTCATCCTGGGTCTCCTTGCCGATTCGGTCCAGGAAGTGCTCGACCTGGAACGGGAGAGCATCAAGCCCGCGCCCCGCATCGGGACGAAGCTGGACACCGGGTTCATCAAGGGGATGGGCCGCCAGAACGACCGGTTCATCATCATCCTGGACATCGACCGGGTGTTCACCCATGACGAGCTTGACGCGGTGCAGGGGGTACGGGACATCACGGAAACGACCTGGTCGGCCCAGCCGACGGCGTAGGATCCCGCACGGCACCCGGCGTGCGCGGGCGGGAGGAGAGGGATAAGGAGGATGCAATGATAAACACGGAGAGGTCGTTGAAGTGGGCCCTTGTGGCTCTTCTGATGGTCGGAATGATGGTGTTGTCGGGAACCGCCGGCGCTGCGGATCTTAAGCTCGGTCTTTTACCCCGGCTGAACGCTACAGAGATGACGGAAATGTTCAGCCCGCTGGCGGACTACCTGAGCAAGGAAACGGGCGAAAAGGTCAGCCTGGTGATCCCGAAGGACTTTGACGCCTTTAAGACGCTCATTGCTTCCGGTCAAGTCGACATGGGCTTCGCCAATCCGCTTGTGTATGTACAGCTCAAAAAGAACGATGTGTCGCTTGAGGCGCTCGGGCTTGCCTCGGAAAAATCCGGAACCAAGTTCCGCGGTATCATTATCGCCCGGAAGGACAGCGGAATCGAGAAGGTCCAGGACCTGAAGGGCAAGAAGCTCATTTTCGTGGAACAGGACTCCGCAGCGGGACACATCTTCCAGATGCTGACGCTCAGCAAGGCCGGCCTTGACGTGAAGAAGGACTTCACCAAGCTTCCCTTTGCCAAGAAACACACGAATGTTGCCATGGCTGTGTTCAACAAGGCGGCTGATGCGGGAGGTATTCGTGAGGACGATCTCGAAAAAATGAAAGAGGTCGTCGATCTCGCGCAGATCAAGGTCATCGCCTATACGGACTATTATCCGAACTGGCCGCTGTTCAGCACGAAAAAAATGAGCAAAACCTCGGCAGAGAAGGTGAAGGCGGCGTTGATGAAGCTTAAGCCCAACAGCCCCGAGGCGCAAAAGGCGGCGGGTCCCGCAAAGATCACAGGCTTCGCGCCGGTCGCTGACAAGGACTACGACCTGCTCAGGCAGGCGGCCAGGGTGGCGGGAGCACTGTAGAAAAGGCAGAGAAGCTCCCCGGGAAATGATTCCTTCCTGTCCCGAAGCTTCTGATGCCGTGGAAAGGATATTAATTGCTTTGCAGTAATAGGGGGAGGTCATGGTTATCCGTAATCAAAATTGGACGGTAACAAAGAAATTCCTGGTGAGCATCCTGCTGGTGCTGGTTCTGGTGTCTGCGGCGCTGGTTGTGACGCTTGGGATGAGCCAGAAGGCGGTATTGATGCGCCAACTGGAGGAGAAAGGGAAGAATACCGCACAGTTTCTGGCGGCCATCTCTGTAGATCCGATCATGTCCTACAACTTTACCTACCTCGAAACGTACGTGAAAGACATCTCCCGGGACCGGGAAGTGTTTTCGGCGGTCATCCAGGACAAAACGGGCAACCCCCTGACCAAGCTCGGCAATGAGCAGGGCGACAAGACGGACCTGATCGAGTTCTCCAGTCCGGTCAAGCAGGGAGACGACCAGATCGGCACGGTACGGCTCGTGTTCACGAAGCAGCATGTCAACGAGGCAACGCGAAGAGCGCAGGGCATGATCATTGCGCTGTGCGTTGGCGCAGCGGTGCTCATTTCCGGCGTCGTCTATCTGTTGTTCAGCAGGATCATCGTGAAGCCGCTGGCATCATTGAAGATATCGATGGAAAAAATGGCATCAGGGGACCTTGATATCAACGTGGAGTCCCGGAGCAACGACGAGGTGGGCATGCTTGGCAGGTCCATGAATACCATGGTCAAGAAGCTGCGCGATGTGGTCGCAGATGTGAAAAGCGCCGCCACAAGCGTTTCCACCGGGAGCCAACAATTGTCGTCAGGCGCCTTACAGCTCTCCGAGGGAACGACGGAGCAGGCTGCATCTGCGGAAGAGGCTTCCTCCTCGATAGAAGAGATGAACGCCACGATCCGCCAGAACGCCGATAACTCCATGCAGACCGAGAAGATCGCGATCAAGTCGTCCAATGACGCCCAGCAGAGCGGAGAGGCCGTGACCGACGCGGTCCGCGCGATGAAGCAGATCGCCGAAAAGATCGGCATCATCGAGGAGATCGCCCGCCAGACGAACTTGCTGGCGCTGAACGCCGCCATCGAGGCGGCCCGGGCCGGTGAGGCCGGCAGGGGTTTCGCGGTAGTTGCGGCCGAGGTGAGGAAGCTTGCTGAACGGAGCCAGGCTGCCGCGGGCGAGATCGGTCATCTGTCGGCGTCGAGCGTCGATGTCGCCGAGCGGGCAGGTTCCATGCTGGCGAAGCTTGTGCCGGATATCAAGAAAACGGCCGAGCTGGTGCAGGAGATCAGCGCGGCATCGAAAGAGCAGGCGGGCGGTGCGGACCAGATCAACGGTGCGATCCAGCAACTGAACCGTGTGGTGCAGCAGAATGCCGGTGCTGCTGAGGAGATGTCAACCATGTCCGAAGAGCTTTCCGCGCAGGCCGACGAACTGCTGAGGACCATATCTTTCTTTACGATCACAGGGAACGGCGAGGCGGCACGCCCGGCATTGCCGGCGTCTTCGCGGAAGGCCAGTGCTCTCGCCCCGGTCCACCAAGTCGTTCGTCCGCGCCAGCCGCGTCCCGAAATGGCCCTCGCACACGCGGGCAGCAGGCCGGCGGGAGTGAAGCTGGACCTCGGCGGCCGCAGGGAGAATAACGGCGGGAACGGCAAGAACGGCGACAGCAGGGACGACGATTTCGAGACGTATTAGTTGAACAGCGCGCCAGGGGATGGCGGCAGGCCCCGCGGGAGCCTTAGGGAACGCGGGGTCTGCGGTATTTGTCCGGGAAGCAGAGCGGCAGCGAAGGAGGCTCACCATGAGCGAAAGAATGACGAAGTTGAACTGCTGGGAGTTCAAGAAGTGCGGACGGCAGCCGCAAGGCATGCATGTGAAAGACAAGGGACTGTGTCCGGCCGCCGTTGAAGATGCGCTGGACGGGATCCATGACGGCACGAACGCCGGCCGGACCTGCTGGGTGGTGGGCGGAACGCTCTGCATGGGGGTGGTCCAGGGGACCTTCGCGCAGAAGTTCAAGGGTTGCGAGGCCTGCGATTTCTACCAGAAGGTGAGGCAGGAGGAGTTCCCGAACTTCTTTCTTTCCGCCGTACTGCTGGGAAAAATACGCAAGAAGACCGTAGCCGTATAGGAGCGGTTGCGTCCCCGGCATAACTACACCCATGGCCCCAAGCTACAGCGCCATGCTCACCTGCGGATTGAAGCTTCCTGCAGCTTGTTGCTGGAAGGTTCGATCATCAAGGATGGTATCTGACAGAATGCTGAAAACTCCCGAACTGTCATTGCGAGGAGCGCTTTTTGCGACGCGGCAATCTCGCGGTTGTTGATATCCTTATAACCGCGATTGCGGAGTTTGTCCCGAGGTTAAAGCGAGATTGCTTCGCCTTCGGCTCGCAATGACAAACTGAGGGACCTGCTCGCAAAGACGGCCAAAATTGACAGATCCCCCTCCTGAAGCCCATCTTTACGGCTGCCGACGCATACCCCAAAAATACCCCGTTTTTTCCCTTTACGAAATGTTGCAAATCATACTATAGTCCTCCCATGAGATCCTGCCTTGTCACAAGCGTACTGAAGGCTACGAGATACAGCCTGTTGCTGCCGGCAGGCGCGGTCCTCCTGCTCTCCGGGTGCGGCGGCGCGCATCTGGACCGGGAAGGCTTCAGCGCATCCGGCCGGATAGCCGTGGTCAGTGTGGTCCTTCCCCGCATTGCCGATACCGCGAAGGACGGGAACCGGACCGTGCTCCAGGCTTCCGCCAATGAAGCACTGGGACGCATCAGTACGGGACTTGCGTCAGCCCATACCTGGAAGGTCCTGGACCCCGCAAAATATCGGGGCGGCAAGGCGGTCAAGGCCTTCGGCAACATTACGGACAGCGACCTTGCCAGCCTCTTTCCCGCGCCGGAAGAGCAGGCCCGCGTCCGCGACCTGGTCAAGACGGAGCTCGCCGCTTGGAAAAAAGGATCTATCGGCGCCGAAGGCCTGCTCGTTGTTCCCCGTTCGGCGTTCCTTCCCGAACAGGGAGGACCGAACCGGGACCCCGGCGTCCAGCAGGCGATGCTCCAGCAGGCAGGAAAGCTCTGTACGGCCCTGGGCGTGGATGCCGTGGCATTCGCGCAGTTCAGCGCATCGATCGACCATCCCCGGCCCGCGACCTTCATCGTCTCCGAGGGCAGGACGGACGGAGCGCTCACCATGACCGCGACGCTCGTGGTGGTGGACCGGACGGGCAGGATCATCGTGGACCTGGGGCAGGACAGGCCCGGCGATCCTACGCGGACGCGGGACCTGCTGCCCCTGTACAAGGGCGCGGGGAAGGACTCTATCACGTACGAGAATATCGACCTTGGCGATCCGAAGAAGAAGATAGCCCAGGCCTTCTCCCGCTTGATCGAGGAGACCACGGCCGACCTGATGGAAGCGTTCAAGAAGGCGGCCGGGAACTGAGAAGGGAAAGCGTGTAAAGGTTCGCTTTGCAGGTCCCTCTCCCTTGATGGGAGAGGTCAGGTGAGGGTGAGAATCACGAGCGCCGGAGACATCACCCTCCCCTTAGTCCCCTCCCATCGCAGGGAGGGGAGAGAATTTTGAGATTATCATGAGACGATCAAAACACATAGCGCTCGCGGCTGCCGTCATCGTACTGTCCGTTGCGGCCGGCACTGCCGCTGCCGGGCAGGTCCAGCTGTCCGGCTCGACGACGTTCCAGAAGCGCGTGCTCGATCCGTCGCAGAAACTGCTGGAGAAGAAGACCGGGATCATTTGCCAGGTCACGGCCGCGGGGACGGTGCGGGGGCTCAAGGACCTGATGAAGGGCGAGGCCTCGGCGGCCATTATCGCTTGTCCGCTCGACGCGGCGCTCCTGGAGACCGGCATCCCTCCCGAAGGCACCTACCAGGAACACGTGATCATGCAGGACCAGGTTGTGGCGATCGTGAACGCTTCCAACAAGGTGAAGGGCCTTACGCTTAGCCAGCTTGCCGATATTCACAGCGGAAAGATCGCGAACTGGAAGGACGTCGGCGGCCCGGACGACCGCATCGTGGTCGTGGTCCCCCCGGCGAGCTCCGGGACGCGCGCGTTCCTCAAGGATATGGTCATGAAGGGGGCGGCGATCGCGACCAGCGCCTATACGACCGTGACGGACCGCGAGGCGATCGACATCGTGGGGAAGTCGCCGATCGCCATTGCCCTGCTGTCCGAAGGGTTCGTCAAGGGGAACGGCAAGCAGCTGAAGGTGGTGAAGACCCCGGCGATGAAGCGCCCCCTCAGCATCATCACCAGGGACGAGCCTTCGGCCGATCTCAAGGCGATCATCAAGTTCCTGAAGTCCTCCGAGGCGAAGAAGCTGTTCCTGTGAAGCCGTCGGGCGCAGCGATCGGAAGGAGTATGAAAATGAGCAAGATCGTAAAAGGGAGTATGAATGTGTACGCTGACCTTGGCGTAGCAGATGCCGACGAAATGTTTGTCAAAGCTCAACTCGCGACAAAGATTGCCGAGATCATCAAGCTTCGCAAGCTGACTCAAATTCAAGCCGCGTCTCTTCTCGGTATGCCTCAGCCCAAGTTGTCCAATATGCTGCGGGGACGGTTTCGCGGCATCTCGGAAACAAAAATGCTCGAGTGTCTTACGCTCCTGGGCCGCGATGTGCAAATAGTTGCAAAATCGGCAAGCCGTTCGCGCAGGACCGGTCATGTTTCGGTACTTTTCGCATAGTCTTCCTGAAGATGTGACATGTCGTTCTTTGCTTGAATTGCAGAATACAACCAAAGATTATAGATTCATGCACATCATAATGTTCAATTGAACATTATAGTAAACTCCGAAAATCCGTACTTTCCCATCCCCCCTCGTAAACAAGTGCTTTACTATGGGGGATAGTCAATAACTGGTTAGGCAACAGAAAGAGGAAGCACATGCACCCAGCTCAGGAAGCAATTACAGGCAAGGAAAAACAAGGGGATTCGTCTTCCCCGTATCAAGCACTCGTTCAGTTCTACGGTGCTTTCAACTCTGGCAATATGCAAATGATGTCGGAAAATTGGGCGCAGTCAGACGAAATTGCAATGGACAACCCTCTGGGCGGCATCAAGCGCGGCTGGTCTGAGATACGGTCAGTTTATGAGCGTATTTTCAGCGGCCCTGCGGAAGTCTACGTCGAGTATTTCGACTACACCATCCACGAAACAACGGAGATGTTTTACGCTGTAGGAAGGGAACGCGGGTATTTCCGCTTGGGTGGCGAAGAAATAACGCTTGCCATCCGCACTAGCCGGATTTTCCAAAAAATTGATGGTTTCTGGAGGCAAGTCCACCATCACGGCTCAATCGAAAACCCGCAGTTGTTGGCTAGGTATCAGTCGGCTGTCTTGGGTAAGAAGCCTTAATTGCCTAACCCTGCATTCGAGAGGGACTGCGCAAAAGCGCGCAGCCCCTCAATTTGAACGTTCATGTGCAATTATCAATCTGTATTTGATGATTGTTTCGTTTAATTGAAATTGCAGGTATGTAGGTGAAGTAAGCAGTAGCTAGATTAGAACGATTGAGAAGTTTGGAAAACCTGATATGACCCGTGATTCGTTGCCGTCATAACGCCATACTTGCCCGCGGATTTAAGTCCAGGTCTGACCGCTCCCCCCGCTGGTAATGCAGATATCCGGTAAGGGCGATCATCGCGGCATTGTCGATGCAGAGGCCCATGCCCGGCAGGTACAGCGTTATGCCCGCCTCCCTGCATGATCGCTCCATCTCCTGTCTGAGCAGCCTGTTCGCCGCAACGCCCCCCGCCACGATGACCTTGTTCACGCCCTGCTCCTTTGCCGCCTTTACGGTCTTTTCCACCAGGGTGTCCACGACAGCCGCCTGAAAGCTTGCGGCCACATCGCTGACGTTCAGCGACGGGTCCAGTCCCTTGTCCTTCGACCGGAAGAGCGCGACGTGGTTCCTGACCGCAGTCTTGAGCCCGCTGAAGCTGAAGTCATATCCTTCCCGCTGCCCCCGCGGAAAGGCGATCGCCCGCGCGTCCCCCTGCTGCGCCAGGCGGTCGATGACCGGTCCGCCGGGATAGGGGAGGTCGAGCAGCTTCGCCACCTTGTCGAAGGCCTCGCCTGCTGCGTCGTCCCGTGTCTGCCCCAGCAGGCTGTACGTCCCGAACTCCTGGACATGATAGAGCGCGGTATGCCCGCCCGAGGCGAGCAGGGCGACGTAGGGGTAGCCGATATCGGGATATTCGAGGTGCGCGGCGAGGATGTGGCCTTCGCCGTGGTGGACGCCGATGAAGGGGATGCCGAGGCTGTAGGCAATGGCCTTGGCTACGGAGACGCCGACGAGGAGCGCGCCGATCAGTCCGGGCGCCGACGTTACGGCGATGAGGTTGACGTCCTTCAGGGTGATCGATGCCGCCGACAGGGCCTCGCCGATGACGGGCATGAGATTCTTCAAATGCTCCCGTGAAGCCAGCTCCGGGACGACGCCGCCGTACTGTTCGTGCAATTTCACCTGCGACGATACGATGTTGGAAAGGACGGTCGCGTCCCTGAGCACCGCCGCAGCGGTCTCATCGCAGGAAGTTTCTATGCCGAGGGTGAGCATGATTTTTTACCGCAGAGATCGCGGAGAACGCAGAGAAAAGATAAGAGCATTGAGGTGTTCATTATTATGAATGAATGCAGATAAAGAAGAAGGATCTCTATTAACCCCTTGCGTCAGCTTGCTTTTATGATGGGATTTCCTCAGCGACCTCCGCGTCCTCTGCGGTGAAAAAGGTTTGTTCTTATTTCGCCAGCGCCGACACCGGCACGACCTCGATGCCCTGGTCCTCGAGCGTTGCCAGCCATTTCCTGAGCTCGGCGATCGTCGCCGGGTGGGGATGGCCGATGCCGATGGCCGTGCCGCTTTGCTTCGCCGTCCGGGTGAGCACGTCCAGCTGCTTCCGGATCGCCGCGGGATTATTGCCGTCGTTGTCGAGGAACACGTCCCGTTTGGCTGCCTTCAGGCCGAACTCCCGGGCGACGGTGTAGGCCGCGCTCTTGGGGCTCGTCATACTGTCAAGGAAGAACAGGTTGCGCGCCCTGAGCTCGGACATCAGGAAGGTCATTGCCTCCCGGTTCTCGGTCAGCGATGAGCCTTCGTGGTTGTTCATGCCCGCGGCGCCGGGGACGGAGTCGAGGTCCTCGTTGACCGCGGCGATGAATTCCATGGGCGTCATGTTCGACCGGAGCATGCCGGGGGAGGGACGTTTCTCCGCCCTGACCTTCGCCTCCATGGGGATATGGACCAGCACTTCCCGGCCGCTCTTGCGCGCCGCCTCGGCGATCCTTTTCGAGAAGGGGAGACGGGGCATGATCCCCAGGGTGATATGGTTCGGCAGGTCGAGCAGTTCCTGCGCGTGCTTCATGTCCTGGCCAAGGTCGTCGATCACGATGGCCACGACGGCAGTGATCTCCCGCTGCTTTCCAGCGACCGGCGGCTTGCCGGCGGGCTTCTTCGCTTTGTGGAAGGGGCCCCAGAGCAGCAGGCCGATGGCGACGACGGCAACGAGGATCCCCCAGAACACGATGCGGTCGTAGCGGCTTCCTTTTTTCCTTTTCCCCATAACAGGCATTTTATACAATATTGGCGCTGAAAAAACCAGCGTTATTTCGGGCGTCCCTTCGATTTTGGCTTGACTTGGAGGCACTCCGGCTTTTATACTGCAAAAAACGAAGAACAGGATGAGGCCGGATCTTGCCACAGCCATAAGTAGGCGCTTCTAAGCGAAGACACAGAGATCACAGAGAAAGGCAATTGTAATAGCTGTTTTAGCTTTCCTCGGCGTCCTCGGTGATCTCTGTGGCGGAAAGAATTTAATGTCCTTGCCGGTAAATGCTGATCTGTCTTCTTCGTGTCTTAGCGTCCTTGTGGCAAAGAATATGTGAATAAGAGAGGTAGTGTATGAGCTTCGTATATGTGCAGGAGATACCGCAGCCCAAAGACATCCTTGAAGCGATGCCGCTTTCAATGGACCTGGCGGTCATCAAGAAGAAGCGCGACCAGGAGATCAAGGCGGCCTTTACCCGGGAGAACAACAAGCTTGTGCTGATCATCGGTCCCTGTTCGGCCCATGACGAGAATGCCGTGTGCGACTATATCGGCAGGCTCGCGAAGGTGCAGGATGAGGTCAGGGAGAAGATCATCATCATCCCGCGCATCTACACCAACAAGCCCCGCACGACGGGCATCGGGTACAAGGGCATGGCCCACCAGCCGAACCTCGCCGAGGAGCCGAACATCGTCGAGGGGATCAAGGCGATCAGGAACATGCATATCCGGGCGCTGAAGGAATCGCGCCTTCCCGCGGCCGACGAGATGCTGTACCCCGGGAACTATCCCTACCTCGAGGACGTGCTTTCCTATGTCGCCGTGGGCGCGCGCTCCGTGGAGAACCAGGCGCACCGACTCACCTGCAGCGGCCTCGACATCCCCGTGGGCATGAAGAACCCGACGTCCGGCGACATCGACGTGACGCTCAACTCCATCCAGGCGGCCCAGGCGCCCCACGTCTTCAGCTACAACCGCTGGGAGGTCAAGACCTCGGGCAATCCGCTGACCCACGCCGTGTTGCGCGGCGCCGTGGACCCGCACGGGGTGAACGTGCCGAACTACCACTACGAGGACCTTGTCTGGTTCGCCGAGGCCTACCAGAAACGCGGGCTCGCCAATTCCACGATCATCGTGGACACGAACCACGCCAACTCCAACAAGAAATACGCCGAACAGCCGCGCATTGCCATGGAGGTAATGCGGAGCCGCCAGCATTCACCCGTGCTGAAGGACATGATCCGGGGCTTCATGATCGAGAGCTTCATCGAGGAAGGCGCCCAGAAGACCGACGGGACCGTCTTCGGCAAGTCCATCACCGATCCCTGCCTGGGCTGGAAGGACTCGGAGAAGCTCATTCGCGACCTGGCGGCGATGGTGTAACTAATCAGACATATATTATTCTTGCGAGGCTTCCCGGGGAACCGGGAGGCCTTTTTTAGCCTTGACGCAATAGCTAATAACAGGATAAAGTTACCGTACAATGGTCAATGCAACAGAGGAGACCCCCTGAGGGAGGTATTACTGTGAATGTTCTAGAACTTCTGGACAAGAACGAAGCGGATCTGAGGAGTCGGCATCATGTAAAAAAGATCGGGGTCTTCGGATCCGTTGCAAGAAATGAGGCGGCAGCAACCAGTGATGTGGACATTCTCGTGGAGTTCGAGCAGCCGGTGGACTTCTTTGAGTTCATCGATCTCAAAGAGTATCTTGAGAAACTGTTGGGCAGGCGGGTAGACCTCGTAACCGTGAAGGCACTTAAGCCTCAGTTGAAAGAACATATCTTGAAAGAGGTCGTGTATGCCTGATCGGGACCATTCGGTTTTTCTTCGAGACATCGTCGAAGCTATCGGGAAGATCGACCGTTACACGTCCGGCATGACGTATGAGGAGTTCATCCAAAATGAGATGGCCGTCGATGCGGTCATTAGAAATTTAGAGATCATCGGCGAAGCGGCATCGCATGTACCCGAGGCGATCAGGAAGAAGCATAACGGTGTCCCGTGGGACAAGATGAAGGCAATGCGCAACATCATGATCCATGAGTACTTCGGTGTTGATCTTGAGACCGTCTGGAAGACAGCCCGCCAATCCTTACCCGCGCTTCGGAATTCTATAGCTGAGATTGCAGGATAGCTTCTGATAATGTACCGTTTGTGCTTTCCATAGCAAGAATAATAAATTCAGCAGTGGTTTTGTCAGCATGATTACCGTGAGAGCAACAATTGTAGCACCTGATGGCGTAGAAGAAAATAGAAGAGAAATATCTTTACCTTTGGCCTTGTTAGAGCGAATAACAAATAACCTAATATGAACCCTATCTGCATAGTAGATGACGAATCCTCCATCTCTTCCACCGTGGAGAGCATCCTGAAGGACGAGGGGTATCAGACCATCGCCTTTCCCGATGCCGAGAGCTTCTGGCAGAGGCTCGACACCATGGAGCCTTCGCTCGTCCTGCTGGATATCTGGCTCCCCGGCATAGACGGCATGCAGCTTTTGAAGCGTCTGCATGACCGGATCCCCGAACTTCCCATCATCATGATGAGCGGGCACGCCGGCATCGAGTCGGCGGTCGCCGCCATCAAGGCAGGCGCCTACGATTTCCTGGAAAAACCGCTCCATATGGAGGTCCTGCTCGACAAGGTGAAGTCCGCCCTGAAGCACCGGCCTTCCGGGACCGGCGCGACCCTGCCCTCGGATACGCGGCTGGAGATCGCCAGTGCCGACCTTTCGATACCTCCCGGCATGGTGGAGGTGGCGGATTCCCCCGAACCGCAGCGCACCCTCCGGGGGAACGTGGTCCTGAACGGCATCGGTCTCCTGAGCGGCCGGAACACCGGTGTCATCCTGAGCCCCCTCGGGATCAACGAAGGGATCGTCTATCAGACCCTGGACGGCCAGACCATCCGCGGACATATCACCTCCCTTGAGGATTTCTCACAACCGGGTTCGTCGAAGACCTTTTCCGCCAACTCAACCACCCTGGACAACGGCAGGCGGCGGGTGCGCACCATTGAACACCTGATGGCGGTCCTTTCCATGTACGGCATAACCAACGTGCTCATCAAGGTCGATGAGGAGATCCCGAACGTCGACGGCTCTGCCAAGGATTTCTGCGACCTCATAGAAGAAGCGGGGATAGAGGAACAGCCCGCCACCACCAGGGTCGCTGTCATCCGCCAGAAGATCGGCGTGGGAAAAGAGGAGAAAAAGGAAAAATATCTCACGGCGGAGCCCTATGACGGTTTCGAAATAACGATGCGCGTCGATTACCCCCCGCCGATCGGCGAACAGATGCTCACGTTCAATCCTGCCAGTGCGTCCTTTGCGAAGGAGATAGCCCCTGCCCGCTCGTTCAACACCTTCGAGAACATCGAAATGGCCCAGAAACTGGGAAAGGTCGGGGGCGGATATCTCCATTCCCACATCATCATGTACGACGGCAAGGTCATCAACACGGAGCTCCGTTATCCCGACGAATTCGTGCGCCACAAGATCCTGGACCTGATCGGAGACCTCTACCTCCTCGGCCATCGCATCCGGGGACGCATCACTGCCAACATGACCTCCCACGGCTACAATCAGGCGCTGGTGCAGCGCTTGTACCAGGCCATCCAGAACAGTTCCCGGAGCGCGTAATCCGCTTTGAGCGGAAGACGGCGCGCTCATACAATTACATACAGAAAAGAGAGGTGTCTCCATGTTCAGGAAGCTCGGTATTGTGATCATGTGCGCGGTCACGCTGTCGGTCATTTCCAGCGCATCGGCAGGAGTGGAGGCGCAGCCAGCCGCCGCGCAGCGGCAGGAGCAGGAACAGGCAGCGGAAAAGAAGCTGAAAGAGCTTGATAAACGTATGGACGAACTCGCCGCGGAATCCAAAAAGAAGGAAGGTCAGCCGCGGGCCGAAATGAACCGGCTCTATGAGGAGTTCAAGAAACAGCAGGTGAAGGCCGCCAAGGAATTGGCGGAGCTGCGAAAGTCCACGAACGAAACGTGGGAGAAGGCAAAGGGAAATATGGACAAGGCCCTTGAGAACCTGAACGGGCTGTACGAACGGTCAAAGGCCAAGAGCAAAGATAAAGGCGAAGCGAAGTAAGGGGCAGGCCATGGACCTCTTTGACGCGATAGCAGGGCGAACAAGCATCCGCCGGTTCAAGCAGACGCCGGTGCCCGACGGGGATATCCGGAAGATCCTCGACGCGGGCCGCCTGGCCCCTTCCGCGAACAACACCCAACCCTGGAGCTTCCTGGTGATCAAGGACAAAAAAACGCTCGCCGCGATGGCCGGTGCCGTGCGTGACCAGATCGACCGGATGATTCCCCATGCCGAGGATGAAAAACAGGCCCAGCGGCTTGCGGCGTACAAGAGCGCCTACTACACCTTCTTCGAGAATGCGCCGGTTGTGATCGCGGTGTTCCTGGAAGGCTATGACGCGGGAACGGACAAATTGTTGGCGAGGATGGGATATGCGGCTGAGGAGATCAAGCGGCTCAGGCCGCTGCCGGGGCTCCAGAGCGTCGCCGCGGCGATCGAGCACATGCTGCTTGCGTGCCATGCCCTCGGCTACGGCTCCTGCTGGATGACCGGCCCGCTCGTCGCGCAGGAGGCCTTTGAGAAGCTCCTGGGCTACGGCAAGGAGAAGTTCATCGCGGCATTGCTGCCGGTGGGCGTGCCTGATGAGGAACCGCAGGCGAGGCCGAGGAAGGCGCTGGGGGAGGTCATGAGCATAAAGGCTGATTGAGATCGTGTGAGCAGGCCTCTTAAATACTCCAGGAAAAATCTTTTGTAGATCTTTATCCTGCATCTGAACTTAGACAGGCTTTCCTCGTAGAGATAACAGCTTCTTCCTGCATACGTGATGTAGGCAAATTTAACCCGGAGAGCATGCTTCACCCCGAATACTGCATATTTTGTTATACCCGTAATTTTGAGGCGACAAATGAATAAGGAAGAGATAATAATTTTCGTTGTGGGGCAAGTTATCATGCTGCCAATCGCATTTCTTTTAAGAAATGAGATTACGAAGCTTGCTGAATAAGCAATAGCTGATAAAAGGCTGTCTGCAGGTATATATCGTTTCTTCCCGATTGAGGGTGATCGGGCTGTCAGGTTGGCAAAGGGATATATCGCAGGTAGTAAAATTACTTTTTGTTTTTAGTATTGTTTTTGCCATTTGTATTCTCACTTTCAGTTCTCAATCGAGGAATCAAATAAGTGCTTGCTATCATAACCTATTGCAAGGTATGACGAGATCATAACTAATAACTTGCGGGTCGAGTCCGACGCGCATAAGGAGAGTGTCTCACCTGCGCGTTCACGTGTAAGTAACAATCAGTATTCTGCACCTTTTACCATGTGACTTTGATTGCAGACTTGTAGGTGTAGTTCGCAATTTCCGTTTCATTTATTTACACAAATAACAGAGTAAAAAGACCTTGACGTTTAACGCGCCGCGTTATATTATGGGGGCGTGATTAAGACGTTTAAGGATGGCGAAACTCAGAAGATATATTCCCGTGAACGTTCGCGGAAATTACCGTCCGATATCCAGCAGGTTGCATTGCGAAAGTTGCGCATGATAAACAATGCGAAGAATATTAATGATCTTCGCATCCCACCGGCGAACAGGTTGGAAAAACTCTCCGGTAATAGGGCAGGGCAGTACAGTATTCGCATAAATGACCAATGGCGCGTTTGCTTCGCCTGGAAAGATGGCGACGCCATAGACGTAGAGATCACTGATTATCATTGAGGGAAAAAATGAAGAAAAAAGCATTGCATCCGGTTCATCCCGGCGAGATCCTTCTTGAGGAGTTTCTTAATCCCATGGGCTTGAGCCAGAATAAGCTTGCCGTGAATATCGGAGTTCCGGCGCGGCGTATCAATGAGATTGTCCTTGAGAAAAGGAAGATATCGGCTGATACTGCCCTGAGACTCGGACGGTTCTTCGGAATGTCCTCAGAGTTCTGGACTGGTCTTCAGTCGCAGTTCGATCTGGATGTCGCTGCCGACGCTCTCGGTGATCGTCTCAAGAAGGAAGTCAAAGAATATTCCAAAGTCGCCTGATCGGTTTATATGCATGGGACCGCATAGGGTCAGGCATGACTTGTTGGCTTGTCCGTTTTTCAACACTTTTAGCGCCACCCGGATTTCCCGTACGTTCTGTAAGTTATATCCGTATTTACCGGTAGTTTCGCTGGCCTGAAACTACACACTTGTAGGTGTGCTAATTGCGGAAGAGCAGGTGGGCGGTTTCACGTTAGTACAGTAGATCGTTTATAGTTTAAGTCACCTCACTTTGATCGTCACGAAGTCCTGCTTCGCTCCATCCCAGCGATACCCGTTGATCTCCTTCACCTGCCGGTCCTGCACAGAAACAACCACATGCACCGCCTCCGGAAGCTCAGGTTCGCCGAAGACCGTCAGGACATCCTTGTCCATCTGCGAAAAGTAAGCCCCGCAGTCGATGTGGGAGTGATAGAAGCAGACGACCTGTTCGCCCTTTGCCGCCGCGTCGGCGAAGATGCGTTCCATCTCGTTCCGGTCGATGTCGTAGGCCTCACGGCTGGTGCGCGGATGGGTCTCCGGGTCCTTGGCGTGCAATTCATCCTGCCGGTTCCGGCAGGGGTGGACGCGCTGGGACGATACATTCCCGGTCACGATGCCGCAGCATTCGGAGGGGTACTCGGCGATGGCCTGCTGCGAGATGGCATTGATGGATTCTGCGGTCAACATTAGGTTCTCCAAAACGGACACGCCAAAAGCAAAAGGCGTCTCTCGCAAAGTCGCAAAGGCCGCAAAGGGAATCTTAAATCCTGGTTATTAAAACAAAAGATATGGCCTTTCTTAGCGCGCTTGGCGTCTCGCTTGGAAGCGCCTACTTTTGGTTGCGAGAAAATGCCTTGCTGTTTTAAGAAGAAGATTTCCTTAGTTACTACAGCTCTCTGCTCAGATACCGGTCCCCGCCGTCGGGGAACATGACGACGATCGTTCCCTGGTCAAGCTTCTCCGCCACGCGGAGCGCGGCCGACATCGCCGCCCCCGATGACGTGCCGACGAAGAGGCCTTCTTCCCGTACCAGCCGCCTGGTCATATCGAAGGCGGCCTCGGTGCTCGCGGAGAGCCGTTCGTCGGGGAAATGCTTATCGAAGATCCCGGGCACGATTGCGCCTTCCTCGAGATACTTCGTTCCTTCGATGCCGTGCATGGCGTCGTCGGGGTGCACGGAGAGCACCTTGATGTCCTTGCGGAACGCCCGGAGCGCGCGCCCCGTTCCCATGATGGTGCCGCCGGTGCCGACACAGGCCACGAAATGGGTAACGCTTCCTCCGGTGCCGGCAATGATCTCGGGGCCGGTGGTCAGTTCATGGGCCTTCGGATTGGAAGGATTGTTGTACTGGTCGGGCTGGAAGTAACGCGCGGGGTGCTCGTTCAGGATCTCTTTGGCCATACGGATGGCGCCGTCTGCGCCCTCGAAGGGGCTGGAGAAGACCAGTTCCGCGCCGAAACCCGCCATGATCTTCTTCCGTTCGACGCTGGCGTTCTCGGGGATCACGATCTTTACCCGGTAGCCCTTTACCGCGCCGATCATGGCATAGGCGATGCCGGTGTTGCCCGAGGTGGAATCGAGGATGGTCTTGTCCCGCGTCAGCAGTCCCGCTTTCTCGGCGTCGTCGATCATGCGGAAGGCCGCCCGGTCCTTCACGGACCCGCCGGGGTTGCCGCGCTCGAGCTTGGCAAAGACCTTCACGTTCGTGCTGAGACCCGCGGTGAGCCTCGTGATGCGGACGAGCGGCGTACCGCCGATCAGGTCCAGGGCTGATGATGCAGTCTCAGGGTGACTTCTTTCTGATGGTTGGTCCATAGGTGGGAGACATTATAGCAGGAGCGCGGGACAATTTCACCATACTTGACACACACTCGAAACAATAGAAATATCGCCTTTGCCGTCATTCCCGTGAAAACGGGAATCCAGTCTTTTCAAGATAGACCACGGGACCTGGATACCCACGTTCGCGGGTATGATGAGTTATTCAAATGCATCAAACGTAGTGATAATAGAAAGTAAAGAGAGTAAGAGCAGACTCGAATAATCATTGTTCATTGCTATTCTCTGCGCCTCTGCGGTTAGGTGTTCTTGCGCCTTTCCACCAGCAACCGGAAGTGGCCGTTCTCCGGGGCAACGTTCAGAACCAGGTGCCCTTCATCTTTCACGCTTCTTGTCACATTGATGATGGGCTCGCCGTCGTCCAGCAGGATCTCGATCCGCTCGCCTGCCTTGATCTTGTCGATGGCGAGCTTTGTCCTCACGAAGTTCATAGGGCAGCAGACGCCGAGAAGGTCGAGGACGTTGCCGCTTGTTCCGGCCGATGCCTGCAGAACAATGTCGTTGTTCTCCGGTCCTTTCGTTTCCGCGAATATCTCGGCGAATGCCTTTTCTACGCCGATGCGGTCAAGGGTGTGGCCGAAGCGCTCCTTCTTCCTCCCGCGCGCGAGATAGAACTTGAAGGCGTTTTCGATATGCCCGAGGAGCTCTTCCTTCGTTTCGATCAGCGCTTTTGCCCGGGTACCGAGCCGGGGTTTCTTGCCCAGCGTGCCTCCGAGGAGCAGGGTGTATCCGGTCCTTTTCGCGGTCCAGGCCGAGGTCGAGCAGTTCTTGATGCAGAGGCCGCAGTAGATGCACTTCTTCTCGTCCAGGACGAACGCCGAGTCCTTTTCCTCGATGGCGTTCACCGGGCAGATGCTGACGCAGAGCCTGCAGGAGATGCAGGCCTCCCGGTCCCACGCGGGGAGGACGCCGCCCATGACGCCCACATCGTTCTCGATGGGTTTGGAGCAGCTGTTCGGGCAGCCCGAAACGCCGATCTTGAACTTGTGCGGCGCCGGCTGGCGGAAGTACGCGCTGTCGAGCTCCGCGGCCAGTTCCTTGGTCTCCATGATGGCGGATGTGCAGACCGCCGTACCCGGGCAGGCCACGATGCCGCGCCCCCGGGGGCCGCAGACGCCGAGGACGATGCCGTTCTCCTCGAGCTCTGCGCGCGCGGCCTCGAGATCGTCGACGTGGACGAAGGGGATCTCCACTGCCTGGCGCGTGGTGAGGTGCACCTCGCCGCGGCCGTACTTCTGAGATACGCGGGTAATGGTGTTCAGCTCTTGGGCGTTCAGGTCGCCGCCGACAGTCCTTAGTCTGATAAGAAAGGTGTCCTTCTGGTTCTGCGCTATGATCCCGACGCGCTTGAGCTCGTCAATGTTCACGGTCGTTGCTGCCAGTTCACTCATGTCCGGTCACCTCATGCATTGCGGTTAAAATGGAGCGAGGGCATGAAACAGATGGAAGGGGGAGACGGTCTGTCTCATGCCCTCGCGTCCTTGCTATGGGGAAGGTATAGCAATCCCTGTGCCATGGCGAAAAGTGCAGGAAACCGGCCTTTTTCCGTTGACAGGCCGGACCATGTGGATTATATATATACATGTTGTATATTAAATATACAGAGGTGGCCCCATGCAGATCGTACGGCTCGTAACGTCAAGCAACGACCTCGCGAAGGAGTTCCCGCAGCTGCTGCCGAAGGGCCACAAGCTGGTCATTGCAGCGCCCGGAGCGGCGACGACGGACGGCAGCGGCTCCGTCGTGTTCGTCGATATTGACACGGCAGGCGTCGAGCGGATCCGGGAATACACCGGCAGGGCCTTTGTCATTGCCATCACGGAACAGGAGCGGACCGGGCCGGTCATGGAGGCAGCGACGTTCGGGGCCTACGAGATCATGCGGCGCCCCCTCAGGAAAGAACGGATTGAAAGGGTCCTGGCCGAGCTGCAGGCCTTGAGAAAGGAGATGGAGCAGGCGGTCCTGATCGAGAAGGACCTGATAGCGCCCGCGGCGACATGCGTCATCGTGGGCCGCTCCACGCTCGTTATGAGCCTGTGCGAAAAGGTCGCGCGCATCGCGCAGGTCGAAGTGCCCGTGCTGGTCACCGGCGAGACCGGGACCGGCAAGGAGCTCGTTGCCGAGGCCATCGCCCAGCTTTCCTCGCGATTCGGCAAACCCTTTGTCGTCATCAACTCCGCGGCCGTGCCCGATGCATTGCTCGAGTCCGAGCTCTTCGGCTATGAGCGCGGGGCGTTTACCGGGGCCGTCGCTTCGAAGGAAGGCATGCTCAGGACCGCCGACGGCGGGTGCGTGTTCTTCGACGAGGTGGGGGAACTGCCGCTTCCGCTCCAGGGCAAGCTCCTCCGGTTTCTCCAGACGCAATCATTCTATCCCGTGGGGAGCACGAAGGAGATCCAGGTGAACGTGCGGGTGATATCGGCGACGAACCGGGACCTTGCGGCCATGGTGCGGGAGGGGAAGTTCCGTGAGGACCTGTACCACCGCCTGCGCGTCGCGTCGATACACGTGCCGCCGCTCCGCGATCGGAAGAAGGACATCGTGCCGCTGGTGCAGTGCCTGTTCTACCGGCACGCCCATACCGCGCAGAAGGCGATCAAGGGGGTGACCAATGCGTTCCTCGACGGCCTGCTCGCCTATGACTGGCCCGGGAACATCCGGGAGCTCGAGAACACGCTGCGCTCGGCCATCGCGCTGTGCAAGACGGAGTACCTTACGACGCACGAGCTCCGGGACCTGGGCGCCCATTCTCTCGTGAGGCCGGACCAGGGGCTGATGGGCGCTCTTGCATCGGCCGTCATCCCGTATGTGAAGGAAGCGCTGGAGCGGAAGGACAAGAACATCTACGAGAAGGTCCATGCCGAGGTTGACAAGCACCTTCTGGAGTACGCGCTCTCCCATACGCGGGAGAACCAGTCTGAGGCGGCGCGCTTGCTCGGCATCAACCGGCTGACGTTGCGGAAGAAACTCGGGATAGCAAAATGAGGATTGCCCTGCGCGGGTGGTCGGGGCAACCCTGTGTGGTTGCCCTGGTCCGGGCGGCCACGCAGGGCCGCCCCTACGAATCTACGACGGATCTTCGATCGGGATGGCGCCTTCCTGCTCCTGTACGGAAACGCCTTTGCCGATGACCACGATGCCCGACGGCGTGACGTGGAACTGCTTGCGGTCCTCGTCGAGGTTGTAGCCGATCTCGGTCCCCGGCGGGATAACGACGTCCTTGTCGATGATGGCGCGGCGGATCTTGCAGTGCCTGCCGATGTCCACGTTCTCCATCAGGATGGAGTCGTGCACTTCGGTGTAGGAGTTGACGCGCACGTTCGGCGAGAGGACCGAGTTCTGAACGCGGCCGCCGGACAGGATACAGCCGTGGGCAATGATGGAGTCAAGGGCCGTCCCGAGCCTGCCGCCTTTCTTCTCCTGGGCGAACACAAACTTCGCGGGCGGGTTCTGGGCCTGGTAGGTGCGCATGGGCCAGGCGTTGTCATAGAGGTTCAGGAGCGGGTCCACGCTCACCAGGTCCCGGTTCGCTTCCCAGTAGGCATCAATGGTCCCCACGTCGCGCCAATACTTGGCCGCTTTTTTGTTCTTATCGATGAAGTTGTAGGCACAGACCCTCGAGGTCCTCATCATTTCGGGAATGATGTTCTTGCCGAAGTCATGCGATGTGTCCTGCAGGGCGTCGAACCGCAGGTGCTCCAGGATCTTTTTCGTGTTGAAGAGATAGACGCCCATGGAGGCGAAGGCCATGTCCGGCCTGCCGGGTATGGCCTTCGGCCGTTTGGGCTTTTCCTCGAACCCGACGATGCGGCAGCCGTCCTCCACCGCGATGACGCCGAAGGACGCGGCCTGTTCGATGGGCACTTCGATGGCCGCCACGGTGGCGTCGGCCTTTTCCTGCTGGTGGAACTGAAGCATCTCGGCGTAGTCCATCTTGTAGATATGGTCGCCGGCGAGTATGAGCAGGTGGTCGGGCGCGTCCTTCTCGATCATGTAGATGTTCTGATAGATGGCGTCCGCCGTGCCCTGGTACCACTTGTCGCCGACGCGCTGCTGGGGCGGAACGGAGATGATGAACTCGTTCAGCTCTCCCGAGAAGAAGTTCCAGCCGAGACGGAGGTGTTTGTCGAGGGAAAGGGATTTATACTGGGTCAGGACGGCGATCTTCCTGATGCCGGAATTGATGCAGTTCGAGAGGGTGAAGTCGATGATGCGGTAGATGCCGCCGAAGGGTACGGCCGGTTTTGCCCGGTGCAGGGTAAGGGGATGCAGGCGTTCTCCCTTGCCGCCTGCCAGGATCATTGCGAGGATGCCCATGTTTTTTCCTAACCCGGACAAGCCGGAATCAAAGGCGTCTCACGCAAAGCCGCAAAGGAAACCCTTAAGATATGGCCTTAAATCCTGAGGGCTTGCTTTTCTTTGCGAGCTTGGCGACTTTGCGAAAAATATGCCTGCCACTTTGAATAGAATTTGATTCCTAAAGTTATTAACTTGCAATTCCCTGTAGCTTGCTACAGGGTCACCAGATAGGTCCCTCCCCCTTGATGGGGGAGGTTAGGTGGGGGTGATAGCAGTTGCTGTATCACCCTCCCCCTTGCCCCTCCCATCAAGGGAGGGGAAGATGTTGGATACCCCGCAGCTTGCTGCGGGGAGGTTCATTAAGAAGAAGGATGTCGCACGGTAAAAAAATGATAGCAGGATAAGTGAAAAGTGTCAAATGCAGGGACCGGCACGATGGGGGGGCGGAAGGGGAGAGGAAACAGGTAGAATAAAAAAGGCGTTGCCACCGAACCGACTTGGTTAATGTCCCGTTGAGTCCCGGCGGCTCAGGATCCATCACTGCCACTTCGTTGGTCCTTCCTTAGGGACCGGTGAAGCATACTGCTCAACTCCTGCAACGCCAGGACATCGGGGCTCTCGGCTAATACGGCTTCCCGGACACCGTAGTTCACGTACCGGCAGTCTTACCGCTCAACTTGCGGTCCGCTTTCCGGCTTCGGTGTCCGTTGTGCCGCTGCCTTATTCCCCTTGTAACGGGTTACCTATATACACGCTAGGGTGTTGGTTCGGCAACGCCTCTTTCATTAAACCTATTTCAAAGAACATTCACTGCTCTCGTCTTTCCTTGAGTTCAATTATAGTATAGCACACCGTGTCAAGGTAATTAGAATAAATCTTAAGTATATTTCTCTTGACCACCCTGATAAATACGACTACATTTTATAGCGTTTCCCATGAACATACGACCATTACGAGATGAGTTCCTTCAGGGCGCGCACGGGGGCGGCATACTCCCGCTGTACGCCGAGCTGGATCCGGCAGCGATCACACCGCTTTCGGCGCTCCATGCCTTGAGGCCGCTCGGCCATCCCGTGCTTCTCGAGAGCGCCCGGGTGAACGAGAGGACCGGCCGGTATTCCTATGTCACCGCAGACCCCTATCTCGTCTTTCGATCGAAGGGTGATACGGTGGAGCTCCACTGGACGGCCGCTCCCGAAGGGAAATACGGCAAACGCGCAACCGTGAAGCGCAAGCCGCTCCCGAAGCTCCGCGAGCTCATGGCGAACTACCGGACGGCGGCCGTCGACGGGCTGCCGCCGTTCACCGGCGGGGCGGTCGGCATGCTCTCCTACGATTTCGTACACCAGTTCGAGGAGCTTCCGCGGACCACCCGGGACGATCTTGCGATCCCCGATGCCATCTTTTGTTTCATGGACCTGGTGGTCGCGTTCGACCATATTGCGAACAAGGCATGGGTGATCGTGAATCCCGGCGCCCGGGAACAGGAGATGGGCTTCCGGAAGCCGGAGCAGGACCAGTGGGGACGGCTGTACGACGAGGCGGCGGCGAGGCTACGCGATATATCCGCGATGCTCGCGGCGCCGTTTTCCGACGCGAATCAGCGCGGGCCGGGTGCGGGAGGAGCCCCTGTCCGCCTCGAACCATACCTGACCCGTGAGCGCTTTGAGTCCATGGTGCGGCGATGCAAGGAGTACATCGCCGCCGGCGACATCTACCAGGCGAACCTGTCCCAGCGGTTCTCGGCGGCCATCGGGAAGCACGACCCGCTTCGCCTCTACGAGGTCCTGCGCGGCATCAACCCGTCCCCCTTTGCCGCTTACGCCGAGTTCGGAGATTGCACGGTCGTCAGCTCATCGCCGGAACGGTTGGTGCGCCTTCGCGGGAACGTCGCCGACACACGGCCCATCGCGGGGACCCGGCGGCGGGGGAGGGACTTCCAGGAGACCCGGGAGCTTTCCGTCGAGCTTCTGACGAACGAAAAAGAGCGTGCCGAGCACATCATGCTCCTGGACCTCGAGCGGAACGACCTCGGCCGGGTCTGTACCTACGGGACCGTTTTGGTCGACGAACTGATGGTCGTCGAGGACTATTCCCATGTCATCCACATCGTTTCCAACGTGCGCGGGGAGCTGGCGCCGGGGAAGGACGGCTTCGACCTTATCCGCGCCACGTTCCCGGGAGGCACCATCACCGGTGTGCCCAAGGTGCGGTGCATGGAGATCATCGATGAATTGGAGCCCGTCACGCGGGGCCTCTACACGGGATCGCTGGGCTATCTTGCGAACACCGGCGACCTGGACCTGAACATCATCATCAGGACCTTCGTCATCAAGGACGGCGTGGCCCATGTCCAGGTCGGCGCCGGTATCGTGGCCGATTCCGATCCCGCCCGCGAGTACGCCGAAACCCTCGAAAAGGCCGAGGCGCTCGCCAAAGCGCTTGAAAACTTGTGACATAACCGTATCCTTCCCTGATTTCCCCTGTTGCAACTTTTTTTTACTTACGCTATAGTTAGAGCCGAACTGAGCGATCCGGAAAGGAGTTCATCCTATGTTCCTGGTGGAGCTGGTGTTGCAGGGAATACGCGGGTTTCAACAGCTTGCGCGCGTGAGGTTCCAGGGCGGCTTCAATTTTGTTGCAGCCGGTAACGAGGCGGGCAAGACAACGTCCGTTGACACCATCGGTCGCCTTCTTTATCCGGTCAACCAGCCGGGAAAGATGGAGTCCCTCGTGTCCCGCGTGGTGCCCGACGCCTCCCGCGGCGCCCTGGTGGTCTACTCCGACGACGGTGCCTACTACCGGGTGATCCAGGACTTCTCGAAGCGTGCCGTGAACCTTTCCAGGTACAACCCCGCCACAAAAGAATTCACCCTTATGCACAAGGACTGGGAAACGACCGCACAGTTCATGACGGGCCTTTTGCCCGGCATCTCCGAAGAGGATTACGGCCGGTTGTTCGTGTTCCGCCGCGAGTCCAGCTCGGGCCAGCCGGCTTCCGATATGCCGGCAGCCGCATCATCTGCAGCACCGGGCGCAAAGGAACGGCCGGGATCCGCTCCGGCGGGGAGACCATCCGGCCATGCGGCCCGGCTCGCAGAGCTTCGCGATACCCTGCACAAGGCCGAAGAGGCCGCCGACGCTGAATACAAGCTTGATGCGGCAAAGATCCGTCTGGGGGAGATCGCGAAGAAGCTGGGGGGCATTGAGGAAGCCAGAAAGCGGACCGATGAGCTGGAAGCGCAGATCGAGGAGCTCAAGTCCTGCGAGATCCTCCCCGAGAACCTCTCCGACCTGATCGGCGACCACGAGCAGGAACAGAGCCAGAAGATGGTGAAGACCGACGAGCTAGACCAGGACATCGAATCGCTCACGATGCAGCGCAATGCGATCCCCCAGGCGAACATGGTGGTGGACAAGCTCTTTATCGCCGGGGTGGCCGTCGGGGGGCTGGCGCTCATCACCGGCCTGTTCGTCCCCCTGGAAGGATCGGACATCTATTTTCCCATCGGCATGCTCGCCTCGCTCCTGCTCATCGCCGCCGGCTGGTACAACAGCTCCCGGAAGAACTCGCAGCGCACGACCGTCCAGAAGGAGATCGATGTGCTGGTGAAAGAGCGCGCCGAGGTCGAAAAAAAGTTCCAGGACAGCGGCGCGGCCATCATGAAGTACATGCAGTCCACGGGCGCGAAATCCGCGGCCGAGCTGAAGGAGAAGGCAGAGAACTACCGCTATTTCCAGAACCTGCTCCACGACGTTCGTGAGCAGCAGCGCCTGATGATGGGTGAGCTGAACGTGGAGGACCTCCAGACCGAATACGCGAAACAGCAGGCGGAGGTGGAGGTCCTGGACAAGGCCGCGAAGGCCCTTGCCCATAATGCTATGGACACGTACAGCGTCCGTCAGGAGATCGAACGGATCGAGTCCGAACATGCGCCGTCCGTCCCGGACTTCGGGTTCCCCGGGATCGGCATGGGCGCGGACTTCACCTCCCCGCCGCCGCATCCGGCAGGCGGGGCCGGCATGAATGTCCTGGCCGACATCGCCATGGCCAGCCGGATGAGCGGCATCGAGATGGAGACGCTGGTCCCTGCCGTGGAAAGCGCCGCGCAGCGGAACCTCTCGAGCATGAGCGCAGGGAAGTATGTCAAGGTCGAGGTGGGCCCCGACGGTCTGCCGGTCGTCCATGACCGGAACGGAGCCAAGTTCGCCTACGGGACCTTGAGCCACGGCACCCGGGAAATGGTGTACTTCTGCCTGCGCGCGGGCCTTGTCGAGGCCATTGCAGGCAAGCGCCGGCTTCCCTTCATTCTCGATGATCCGTTCACAGCGCTCGATGGCGCCCGGCAACAGGCCGCCTGCCAGCTCCTCCGGGTCCTGGCCACCAAGACCCAGGTGATCCTGTTCACCTCCAATCCCGCACTCAAGGCCCCAAGCGAGACCGCGCTGGAGCTCAAGTAGATGCTGGGAGCGTTCATCACCTTCGAGGGCATTGAGGGCTCCGGCAAGTCGACGCAGATATCCCGCCTGCTGCACTATCTTATGAACAGCGGAAGGCCGGCAACGCTCACGCGGGAGCCGGGGGGTACGCCGATCGGCGATCAGGTCCGGAAGATCCTGCTGGACCCGGCGAACAGGCTGTTGGACCCCACGGCGGAGCTCCTGCTGTACGCGGCGAGCCGCGCGCAGCACCTCCGCGAGATCATCCGCCCCGCTCTCGATGCGGGGCGGATCGTCCTGTGCGACCGGTTCTCCGACGCCACGCTCGCCTACCAGGGATATGGCCGGGAGCTTTCGATCACCACGATCCAGGAACTGGACCGCATCGTGACCGCGGGGCTCCGTCCCCGGCTCACCATCCTTCTCGATATAGACGCCGCAACAGGCGTAGCGCGGGCGCGCGGCAGGAACATGAGCGAGGGTCTCCACGGAGAAGCGCGGTTCGAGAACGAGGAGCTTGCGTTCCACAACCGGGTGCGGAACGGGTATCTTGATCTGGCAAAGCAGGAATCCGGCCGTATCCGCATCGTCGATGCTGCCCGGACGCCCGAAGAGGTCCAGGAAGACGTACGGAAGCTCGTGGACGAGGTTCTCCTGAAAACGGATTGTAAATTGTAAAGTGCAAACTGCAAATAGTACCGGCTTGAGCTATTTCATTTTACAATTTGATATTTACACTTTGAGATATGCAATTTCCCTATGACCTTCTCCTCCATCATCGGCCACGACCGGCCGGTCAGCATCCTCAAACGGGCCATCCAGAACGATGCCGTAGCGCACGCCTACCTGTTCTCGGGAGAGCAGGGTATCGGCAAGCGCCTGACCGCATACGCGTTTGCCGCGGCGCTCAACTGCCAGGCCGCCGGCCCTGCTGGAGGGTGCGGCGTCTGCTCTTCCTGCCGCAAGGCGGCCTCAAGCACCCACCCCGACGTCCGGGTCGTGATGCCGGAGAGCCATGACGAACAGCATCTTGCCACGCTGAGCAGTAAAGAGGCGGCGAAGGCAAGCGACGAGATCAAGATCGACCAGATCCGGAGGGCGCAGGAAAGCATTTCGTTGAAGCCATCGGAGGGACAGAAGAAGGTCCTGATCGTGGACAGCGCCGAGACCATGAACGACGCGGCGCAGAATGCTTTTCTCAAGACGCTCGAAGAGCCGCCCGGCGACTCCCTCATCATCCTTATCACCGCCATGCCCCAAAGCCTCCTGCCCACGATCCGTTCCCGCTGCCAGGAACTGAAGTTCCAGCCCCTTCCGCGTCCGGTGCTGGCGGAGGTGCTGCGGGAAAAGCGCGGGCTCGACGCAGGCGATGCCTGGTTCGCAGCGGCCCTCTCCCGCGGAAGCCTCGGCCGCGCCCTCGATATGGACGTGCAGAAGGAAAAAACGGACCGCGAGCAGTTCCTTGCCCTCTGGGAAGGGCTGGGGGGGATGCGGAACGACGAGATCCTCGCCCTTGCGGACGGTGTAGCCAAGGACCGTGAAGGGTTCGACAGGATCCTGGACATCGGGATAGAATGGCTTCGGGACCGCCTCGTCTACCAGGAAACGGGGGACGAGCGCCTGCTGGTCTTCGCGGGGGGCATCGACCGGATCAGGAGCGAGCAGGACCGGTTCTCCCTGCACAAGGCGCTGGGGGATATGGCCTTGTTCATCCTGAGCAGGGACCTGCTGGAGCGCCGGATCAGCGCCCAGCTGGTGGCGGAAAATCTCTTCCTGAAGCTCGGCCGGGCCTGAAACAACGCGTAGGCAGTCCGCAGCTTCTCCAGAAAAAAGATTGTGCCCTGCGCAGGAAAAGGGTATTATTGTGCTTGCCGTTGACCGGGAAGGCACGCCCGGAGCGTAGCGTTCCATGGGTTTAGCAACGAAAGAATAAAATTCTATTCAAAATGGCGGAATTTTTGGTAACGTCGTATGGTTACGAAGCCCGTATCGTCAAACGTCTTTCGGGTAACGGTAATGCAAAAAGACCGAATAACGTAACCGCTGAACGAAACGGGCGTCGTTACCATTACCGTAACCTTTTGATTCCGGCCTGTCCGGGTTAGGATATAGATATATATGAAGATCGCAGGAGTACGGTTCCGGGACAACTGGCGGGTGTACGATTTTGACGCGACGGACGTTGAACTTGCTGTCGGAGATTCCGTGATCGTCGAGTCCGACCGGGGTCTGGGTTTTGCCCGCGTGATGCGCTTCCGGGAAGCCGATGAACTTCCCTTCGCGCCGCCGCCGGCCCAGGAGCAGCCGGCCGTCCAGAACGGAAAACCGAAAGAGGCCGACGAGGACGAAGAGATCGAGATCGATGTAGAAACTCCCGGCGACGTTGCTGCTGCGGCCGCGGCGGCCGTCACGGCCACGGCGTCTCCCGCGCCTGCGACCGAACGGCCGAAGACGTCCTCCAAAGGCCATCGCAAGGTCATCCGGAAGGCGACTGCGGACGACATTGCAAAGGAAGAGAAGAACCAGGAGCGGGAGGCCGAAGCGTTCAAGTCCTGCCAGGAAATGATCGCCGAACGCGAGATCCCGATGAAGCTTATCCGCGCTGATTACTCCTTTGACGGGTCGCGGGTGACCTTGTATTTCTTTTCCGAGAACCGCGTCGATTTTCGCGAGCTGGTGAAGGACCTCGCCCACAAGCTCCGAAGCAGGATCGAGATGCGCCAGGTGGGTGTGCGGGACGTGGCGCGGATCATCGGCGGTTTCGGGCCCTGCGGCCGCGAACTTTGCTGCACCTCCTATCTGAGGGGATTCGAGCCGGTCTCGATCAGGATGGCGAAGAAGCAGGACATGGTCCTGAATCCCGCCAAGATATCGGGTGTTTGCGGCCGGCTTCTCTGCTGTCTTTCCTACGAGTTCGGGATGTACGACGCGATCAAGAAGGACATCGCCGAGATGAAGGAGGCCGTTGTCCGGGAGAAGAGGGAAGAGGAGGACCGCAGGCTTTCCGATCAGCGTCAGGAGGCCGAGGAGCGACGGCTCATTGAGGAGAAAAACCGCCGCGAGGACGATCGCCAGAGGCAGGAGCGGCAGCGCGAGAAGCAGAAGCAGCCGCCGCAGCAGCGCGAGGTCCGGAGACCGGAGCAGAAAAAGGAAGGCGGCCAGGACCAGAAGCAGCGTCCTCCCCAGGAGCAGCAGCGGGAGAAGCAGCGGCAGCAGCCGCAGCAGCAGAAACAACAGAGAAAACAGCAGCAACAAAAGCAGCCGCAACAGCAACAGCAAAAACAGCAGCAGAAGCCCGGCCCGGAAGAAACAGGCCAGGAGCCGCAGGTGGTGCAGGAAGGCCAGGCGCTGCCGCAGGGCGAAAAGTCCGGAGGAAGCAGGAAGCGGCGCTTCTGGAGGAACAAGAAGAAAAGGAAGGGCGGCGGAGAAGGTCCGCAGACGCCGGCCGGAGGACCGCCGAGCCAGGGATAGACGCGAGATCCCAAATCCCAAGCATCAAATCCCAAATAAGTTCCAATGACCAAATTCAAAGGGGGGCCGTTTGAACTTTGTGAATTGGAATTTGGAGTTTATTTGGGATTTGTAATTTGACCATTGGAATTTGCCAATAATCGTATGTCGAAGAAATTCACCATAACCACTCCCATCTACTACGTGAACGACGTGCCGCACATCGGCCACGCCTACACGACCATTGCTGCCGACGTGATGGCGCGGTACCGCCGGCTGCTGGGCGATCCGGTATTCTTCCTCACCGGCACGGACGAGCACGGCCAGAAGGTGGAGAAAGCCGCGCAGGAGCGGGGCAAGACCGCGAAGGAGCATGCGGATATCTTGTCGGAGAACTTCAAGAAGCTCTGGGTCAAGCTCGAGATCACCAACGACGCCTTCATCCGCACCACGGACAGGGAGCACGTCGCCGTCGTCCAGGAACTGCTGCAGAAGCTCTACGACAAGGGCGAGATCGAGCGCCGGACCTACGAGGGATGGTACTGTACGCCCGACGAGCGTTTCTGGACTGAGAAGGACATCCATGAGGGGAAGTGCCCGGACTGCGGCAGGCCGGTGGAGCAGATCAAGGAAGACAACTATTTCTTCCTGATGAGTAAGTACCAGGACCGGTTGATTCAACATATACTGAACAATCCAAACTTTATTCTTCCTGAAAGCAGACGAAATGAAGTACTTGGATTCCTAAGAACTCAGAAACTCGGCGACCTCTGCATCTCCCGGCCCAAGGCGCGATTAGCTTGGGGCATTGAGCTTCCCTTTGACCGGAACTACGTCACCTATGTATGGTTCGACGCGCTAACGAACTACTATTCAGCGACCCGCTATCTGAGCCCCCCGGCGGAAGGCTCCAACGATCCCGCTGTCCGAGAGCGCTTCTGGTGGCCCGCGGACCATCACCTGGTGGGCAAGGACATCCTGACGACGCACAGCGTCTACTGGTCAACGATGCTGATGGCCGTGGGTCTTCCGCTTCCCGGCAACATCTTCGCCCATGGCTGGTGGACGCGCGACGGCAAAAAGATGTCCAAGTCCGTCGGCAATGTGGTGGATCCGAACGTGATCGTGGACACCTACGGACCCGATGCTTTCCGCTACTTCGTGCTGCGCGAGGTCCCTTTCGGCCTGGACGGCGATTTTTCGACGGAGACCTTTATCACGCGCTTTAACACCGAGCTGGCGAACGACCTGGGAAACCTGCTGTCCCGGGTGATGACCATGGTGGGAAAATATTTCGACGGGAAGGTCCCCGCGACGGGACCGGAACAGCCGGGAGACGCGGAACTGCGCGCGATCGCCGAAGGCATGCCGGCGCTGATCGACAGGGACCTCGCGGCCCTTGCCTTCAACCGATATCTGCAAAATGCCTGGCAGCTCGTGACCCGGGCGAACCGGTATGTGGAGGAGAACGCGCCCTGGACCCTGGCCAAAAAGAACGACATGGCCTGCCTCGGGACCGTGCTCTATAACCTGGCAGAGTCGCTCAGGATCATCGGCCTGTGCCTCTACCCGGTCATCCCGGGGACCGCACAGAAGATCTGGAACAGCCTCGGCATCAGTAAGGAGATATCCGCCTGCCGCATGGACGAAGAGCGGGCGTGGGGAAGGCTCAGGCCCGGGGCCGTGATCAAACCCGGGGAGCAGTTGTTCCCGAGGATAGACACCAAGAAAGACAGCGGACGCGGATCAGATCTCCTGAACGCGGACAAGAGCTGCAAAGGGGAAAAGCGAATGGAACCATCAACATTGACACCGCAGGCGGAAGCGAAAGCGGCGGAGCCAGAGCTTATCGGCATCGAGGACTTCGCGAAGGTGCAGCTCCGGGTCGGAAAGATCACGGCCGCCGAGCGGGTGGAGAAGTCCGAGAAGCTGGTGAAGCTCCAGGTGGACATCGGCACCGAGACCCGCCAGGTCGTGGCGGGGATCGGCAAGAGCTACGCGCCCGAGCAATTGATCGACCGGTCCATCGTGATCGTCGTGAACCTGAAACCCGCAAAGCTCATGGGTGTCGAGTCCCAGGGCATGCTGCTCGCCGCGAGCAGCGGGGATATCCTGTCGGTCGTCACGCCGGACAGGGAGATCAAGCCCGGAGCGAAAGTTAAGTAGCGGAAAAGGATCAAATCGCAAATAACATATTTCAAATAATATCCAAGCTCAAAATTCCAATTTCCGAAAGTTTGGAATATTGGCTCTTGGCAACCGGTATTTATTTGGGATTTGGTGATTGTCATTTGATATTTCGAAAACTATGCTGATCGATACCCACGCGCACCTTGAGATGCGCGAGTTCAACGACGACCGCGAAGAGGTCATCACGCGCGCGCGGGAGGCGGGCGTCGGATACATCGTCACCATCGGCACGACCGTGGAGTCGAGCCGCGACGCCGTCCTGCTCGCGGAGAAGCACGACTCCATCTACGCGGCCATCGGCGTCCATCCCCACGAGACCAAGGACATCCTCCATCCCTCCTACGATATCCTGCGCCACTTTGCCCAGCATCCGAAGGTCGTGGCCTACGGCGAGATCGGCCTCGACTATTATTACGAGCACTCCCAGCGCTCGGTCCAGCAGCGGAAGTTCAGGGACATGCTGCGCGAGGCGAGGGAGCTGAAGCTGCCTGTCATCGTCCACGACCGCGACGCGCACGAGGACATGCTCGCCATCCTGACGGAAGAATGGGACCCGGCGCTCGGCGGCGTGATGCACTGCTTTTCCGGCGATATCGAATACGCCCGGAAGGTGATGGACCTGGGGTTCCACATCTCCATTGCCGGACCGGTGACCTTTCCCAAGGCGGCGGCGCTCCGGGAGACGGTGAAGCAGATCCCCATCGAGCTGATGCTGATCGAGACCGACGCGCCCTACCTTGCGCCGCAGAAGTACCGGGGCAGGCGGAACGAACCCGCCTACGTCCGCAACACGGCGGAAGAGATCGCGAAGGTGAAAGGCCTGTCCTTCGACGACGTGGCGCGGATCACGAGCTACAACGCCATGCAGCTCTTCGGCATCGGCGAGGTCCCGAAGAAGGGCATGATCACCTATCCCATCCGCAACTCCCTCTATCTCAACGTGACCAACCGGTGCACGTCCGCCTGCACCTTCTGCGTGCGCTACTATACGGATTTTGTGAAAGGCCACAACCTTCGCCTCAGTGACGAACCAACGGCCGAGGACCTGATCAGGGAGATCGGCGATCCGAAAAGGTACGACGAGATCGTGTTCTGCGGCTATGGCGAGCCGACCTTGCGGCTCGACGTGATCAAGACCGTGGCCACGGCGGTGAAGAAGGCGGGCGGCAAGGTGCGCATCGACACGAACGGCCACGGGAACCTGATCCACAAGCGGAACATCCTTCCCGAACTTGCCGGTCTCGTGGACGCGGTGAGCGTCAGCCTGAACGCCCAGAACGCGGAATTGTACGAGAAGATATCCCAGCCGAAGTTCGGTCTTGCCGCCTACGACGCGGTGAAGGAGTTCATCCGGGAGGCGGTGAAGTACGTCCCCGATGTGACTGCGACGGTCGTCACGGTCCCTGGCGTGGATGTCGAGGCCTGCCGGAGGATCACCGACGGGCTCGGCGTGAAGCTCCGGGTGCGGGAATATAATGTCGTCGGATGATCATGAGGTAGCTGCAGAAGGTAGCAGAACAGTTGGCGCCGGCGTCATTCATTTTCTTCTTTAATCCATCCGAAAAATAATCTATACTCTCTTCACATCGGCATCGTCAGCTCGCAGTTATTTCCCTGTTCCTCAAATAGAAAAGGTTCCCAGGAGGCATCCTATGGCAAGGTGCGTACGTTCCCGGACAGGATCCTATGTGCTCGTTCTGTGGGCGCTTTGCAGCGCTGTGCTGCTGCAGGGCTGCTGCGGCGGCACGCCCTATCCCTTTGCGCTGTATGACGAGAAGACCGTTATCAGGAGCAGCACCATCGCCGTGGTCAGCGCCGACACGTCCGAACTGACGGTCCAGCTGGCGGACAACCTGACCCGGGAACTGAAGGCGCGCAGCACCTTCAAGGTCCTGAGCCAGGAGGAAGTGGCGCGTAGATTGGGGCGATACCCCGTCAAGGTCAAGCAAGAAACGCCGGATAATCCGGACAAACCGATCTGGTTCGCCAAAGGCGAGAAGGCCAAGGTGGACTCCATGCAGGCGCAGCTCAAGACTGACTACGTCTTTCTGGTTTGGACCGACAACCTGAGGAAGATCACGCGGACCGGCCAGGGCGGCAGTTCGGTCACGTACAGCGTTGATGTCTACGGCAACGTGGTCGAATATCCCAAGAGCCGGGCAATCGGGTACACCAGCTTTGCACGGAACCAGGGCCAGACATGCTGCCTCTTCGGGAAATCGGAAGGCGATGACATCCACGAAATGGTGAAGGGAGCGGCAGGGTCGATGGCGGATGACCTCATCTCTGCTGCCAAGGCTCAGAAGCCGGGGAAGTGACGCCGGTCCGATCTCGATAGCGGGAACACCGAATAGCGACGGGTCGCGTATTGCCCGTCCGTTCGAAGGGGGAGGCGGGTATGAACAAAGGATTTGCACACCTGACGGTATGCGCTGTGCTTCTGTTCCTGTCCGGCTGTATCAGCGCATTCAATCCCGTAAGCAACGATGTCAAGTTCAAGCCGAAGACCATGGCGGTCGTAGCGGGGCTGGACAACGAGCAGAACGTGCAGATGGCCCAGGCAATGTCGGAGTCCCTGCGGAAACACACGCGCTTCCAAGTGATGACGCACAAGCAGGTGGCGCAGAAGCTGCCGGGGTATCCCCCCAGGATCCAGGGGCCCTGGAAGAGCGCCTATTTCGAGATCGAGGTCGATTACACGAAGACCGATATGAAGAAGGTCAGGTCCATCCAGCAGCAGCTCGGCGTTGATTATCTCTATGTGCTCTGGACGCCGTCGGAGACCGTGTACAACAGGAAGATCCATTCGCTGAACGCCATCGGCCAGATGTTCGACAACGGCAAGGAGGTCGGCAACGGCCGCTTCAATGCGACCGCCGGCAGGACCGACTGCTGCCTCGTGCCGGCGCCTGATGCCAAGGACAAAACAGACGCGATGAAGGATGCGAGCGATTATGTCGCCAAGGAAATCGGCGAGAAGACGGGAATGCTGAAGCAGTAACGCGCGCAGGAAGGTTGCCCGTTGAGCACCCAAAACATGTTCCCACAAAGAGCATTAACTACGTCATGCCACAGAGCGCACCGAGGACACCGAGGAAAGAATAAGCAGTCTCGTTTCTGGCCTTCCTCTGTGCTCTCTGTGACCTCTGTGGTAAAAGCTGTTGATGTGAAAATGCCAATCATGTTTTTCCTCCTCGTTTTCTTATTCCTTACCGCCCCTGCGAAGGCTGTCTCCGCAGAAACCTGGGGCCCCTGGTCGGTGAGCGACAATGCTCCGGTCCTCATGATGAAGGCAGACCGCAGGACCGCGCCGACCGATCCGGCATCAAGGCCCGTGCCATCCGTTGCAGCTACGCCATTCCTCTGGCTCCTTTCCTTCTATCAGCATGTTGTCGGCCCTGTGGTCAGCGGCCGGTGCAACATGCATCCTACCTGCTCACGCTACAGCGTCGAGTCCATCCGCAAGCACGGTCCGGTCATCGGCATCGTCATGACCGCTGATCGCATGATGCATGAACTCGACGAGCAGGACCTTGCGCCGCTCATCAAGGTTGGGAACCGGTATCGTTATTCCGATCCGGTGGAGAACAATGACTTCTGGTGGTATTCGCAATGAGAAATCGTTTTGTCCTCCTCCTCTTCCTGATGCTCTTCTGCGGTCGTGCGGTCGTTGCCGAAGAGATTCCTGCCCAAAAGATGATCTCCTTTGCTGACAGCCTCTTCGAAAAGGGCGATTATTACCGCGCGATCACCGAGTATGAACGGGTGATCTTCTTTTATCCGGACCATCCGCTGGCATTGACGGCGCGGTTCCGGATCGCCCATTGCTATCTCAAGGGCGACAGGCTCGACCAGGCCATAGACCGGTTCCGCGCGCTGAGCATGGAGCTGCCGCAGGAAGAGGTCGGAAGAAGGGCCTATTTCATGCTTGGCGAGGCCTATTATCAGAAACGGGAGTACTCCCGGGCGGCAGACATCTTCGAGACCTATATCGAGACCTATCCCGGCGACGAGCGTATCGACGCGGCGCGCATCAAGATCGGCTGGTCCCATCTCCGTCAGGGCCAGTGGCGGCAGGCTGCCGAAGAATTCCAGAAGCTGCCGCCTGATTCGCCGCTCCACGCTCCAGCGGAAGGTCTTGCCGAAGGGTCGGAGAAGTACCCCGGCATTCCGACGAAGTCCCCTGCATTGGCAGGCGGACTTTCGGCGGTCCTTCCCGGCGCGGGGCAGCTTTATATTAACAGGCCCGGCGACGCGGTGGTCTCGTTCCTGCTGAACGGCGCCTTCATCTGGGCGACCGTGGAGGCCTTCCATCACGACAACAACGTGACCGGCGGCATACTGCTGTTCTTTGAGTCCGGCTGGTATCTGGGGAACATCTACAACGCCGTGAACGGCGCGAACAAATATAACCGCCGGACGGAGCAGCAGTTCCTGGATGGACTGCAGGACAAATACCGAGTATCGTACTTGTATGATGGACACGGCGGGAGCATGGTGGCGTTCACCATGCGGTTCTGAAGGGAGCAGTGCATGAAAACTGACGGCAGCATCTACCGTCTTCTTCAGCGGCATCTCGACAAACAGGCTGTCGGGTTCCCGTCGTCATGGTCGGGCGCGGATATCCGACTGCTCAAGAGGCTGTTCACTCCTGATGAGGCGAAGCTCGCCCTGCACCTTACCTACAAGCCTGATCCGACGGGAACGATCATCGAACGCGCGGCCTCGGAGTTCCCTGCAGATCAGGCCAGGCGACTGCTCGACAGCATGTTCGCCAGAGGCTCCATCGGATGGAAGGAGAAGGACGGGACCGGACACTGGTACGTCCTGCCTCTGGTGGTCGGCATGTACGAAGGCCAGGACGGCGATCCTTCACCGGAGTACCTGGAAGATACTGACGCCTATTTCAAGACCCTGAGCTTCGGCAGGTCGTTCCTCGCGGTCCAGCCTTCCCAACTGCGGACAATCCCCATACACAAGAGCATCCCCGTTGAACACCCTGTTGCCACGTACGATCAGATTCGCACGATCGTCCGGTATTCTCCAGGCCCCTTCGTGGTGCTTCCCTGCATCTGTCGCAGGAGCAAGGCGATGAAGAACAAGCCCTGCGCGAAGACATCCCGTGAGGAGACCTGCCTCGCCTTCGGCGACATGGCCAACATGGTCCTTCGCCGCAAGCACTGCCGCGAGGTGACCCGGGACGAAGTGCTGGCGATCCTCAAGCAGAACGAGGATGACGGTCTCGTTCTGCAGCCGGCCAATACGCGGCAGCCGGAATTCGTATGCTCCTGCTGCGGCTGCTGCTGTGGGATGCTCTCCTATCAGAAGTTCCTGCCGCACCCGGTCGACTTCTGGGCGAGCAACTATTACGCGGAGGTCTCAGCGAAAGCGTGTACCCAATGCGGCACCTGCGTCTCCCGTTGTCAGGTGGGCGCGGTCACGCTGACCGGACCGTCGGGCGAAGCGAAGATCAACCTGAGCAGATGCATCGGATGCGGCCTGTGCGTTCCGACCTGCCCGTCGGAGGCGGTCAGTCTGAAAAAGAAGGATCAGGAAACGGTCCCTCCTGCGAATGAAGAGGACCTGTATGACGAGGTCATGGCGAACAAAATGAACGGCCCGGAGCAGCTGAAGATGCTGATCAAAGTGGCATTGAAGATGAAACAGTGATGTGCCGCATGGAACATCAGTCACAACATCCCATGTGCGAAGCACAAAAGGAATAGATAATGTCTGCTATCAGAAAGATCTACATCATTTCCGACGCCACCGGCCAGAGCGGCCTCCACATCCTGCGGGCGGCCCTGGTGCAGTTCGAACATGCCCGTACCAAGATCATGCTGTTCCATGACATCGATACGAAGGCCGGGCTCAAGAAGGTCCTCGACCAGGGCAGGGCGGACAAGGCCCTCATCGCATATACCTTCGTCAAGAAAGAGATGAGGGACGTGATCGATAAATACTGCCAGAAGAACGCTCTTATCCACCTCGACATATTGGGCCCGCTCATCAACAATCTGGCTTCCTATCTGAAGCTGGAGCCGCTCGAAACGCCGAGCCTGCTCAGGAGGGTCGATGCGCGGTATTTCAAACGCATCGATGCCATTGAGTACACGCTGGGACACGACGACGGCAGGGGCGCCGAGCGTCTCAAGGACGCCGATATCGTTCTCGTCGGGCTCTCGCGGACCTCTAAGACGCCGACCTCATTCTTCCTCGCCCAGGAGGGCTACAAGGTCGCGAATGTTCCGATCGTTCCGGAAATTTCCCTGCCGGAAGAGCTTTTCGAGATCGACCAGCACAAGATCGTCTGCCTCATGATCGACCCCGAGGTACTGCAGAAGGTGAGGATGGTGCGGCAAAAACACTCCCGGCTCAAGCCGAGCTACAGCGACTTCAAGAAGGTCTTTGCCGAGGTCGAATATGTCTGGGACCTGACGCGAAAACACCGGGCCTGGAAGGTGATCAATACCACGAACAAATCCATTGAGGAGACCGCGTGGGAGATCATCTACCATGTGTTCGGAGAGGGGCGCGGAGAGTTTCATTAGGAACGTCATCCGCGTTTTGCCACCGCCAAAAGTAGGCGCTTCTAAGCGAGAGCACAGAGGGCACAGAGAACTACGAACGAAAATCGGTATTTTAATCTTTTCTCTGTGTCCTCGGAGACCTCTGTGGCAAAGTAAGTAATGTTCTTGTTCGCGACTGACCATAATGCTCTCATCATGAAAAAGTATAAGCTCATCGCAAATCCCGCCGCCGGCACGCACCGCAGCCGGCATATCGCCGCGCAGGTCGTGGAACTGCTCGGACAGCGGAAGGTGGACTTCGATCTGGAATTCACCGCCGCGCCGAAACATGCGGCCGAGATAGCGCTCCGTTCGTGCAGGGATTTCGAGGCCATCGTGGCCATCGGCGGTGACGGGACCATCCACGAGATCGCCGGCGCCATGCTGGACTGCGATATCCCGCTCGGCATCATCCCGGCGGGTTCGGGCAACGACCTGATCAAGTCCCTCGGCATTCCGAACGACGTGCGGGCGGCCGTGGACATTCTGATGGCGGGACAGGCGCGGGTCATCGACGCAGGGACCATCAACGGGCTCTGCTTCGTGAACGTCGTCGGCATCGGGTTCGACGCGGCGGTGAACCACAACAGCCACGGCTTCCGGTGGCCGGCGAGCGGCCTGCTCCGCTATGTCATGGCGCTCATCACGACCCTCGGGAGCTACTCGCCCCTGCCGCTCACCATCACGATAGACGGGACCACGGCGACGCAGGACCTCTTTCTGCTCACCATCGGGAACGGCACCACCTGCGGCGGCGGGTTCAGGCTCACTCCGCACGCCCGGCTCGATGACGGCCTGCTCGACGTTACCTTCGTGAAGCCCATCAGCGTTCCCCGGCTGCTCTGGCATCTGCCGAAGGTGTTCCAGGGCACGCTCGAACGCGTGGAGCGGTATGCCTCGATGAAGAGGGTGACGCAACTTCGCGTGGAGAGCGCCTCACCGGTGCCGGTGCATGTGGACGGCGAGATCTATCGCGGCGACACGTCACGGCTGGATATCGAGGTGATCCCGAACGCACTGACGGTGATAGGAAATTATGGGGCAAAAACATAAAAGACCAAGAGCCACTACGAACGGCTTTCTCTCGCAAAGCCGCCAAGCACGCAAAGAAAACCACGACAGAGGCTTAAGATAACGCAATATGTCGATATGAAAATCCTGAAAAGGTTCTTGTTTTCATGCTGTCTACATGACTATCCGCTATTCGGCATATGCTTTCTTTGCGCCTTTGCGTCTTTGCGAGAAAAATGATTTTCATCGAGGAATCGATGTTCTCTGTCCCTGCACGACAATAAAGCCATGACTACGCCACAACGCACGAGCAGAAAGTTCTATTAAATTGACTTCCCCCTCCGTTCGGGTTACAATTTCTGACACTGCCAGTCCATCTTATTCGTTCCGGAGGCTTCACCAGTGGGTAAAGTGACGCGCGCGCTCATCAGTGTTTCTCACAAGGAAGGTGTCTTGGATTTCGCAAAAGAGATCTCCAAGCTCGGCATCGAGATCCTTTCCACCGGCGGAACGGCAAAGCTCCTCCGGGACGGCGGCGTTGCGGTGAAGGACGTGTCGGAGTTCACCGGCTTTCCGGAGATGCTCGACGGACGCGTGAAAACACTCCATCCCAAGGTGCACGGCGGCATCCTGGGGCGGCGCGGCAATCCGGAACACGTCAAGCAGATGAAGCAGCACGGCATCGAGCCCATCGACCTGGTGGTCGTGAACCTGTATCCCTTCGAGCAGACCGTTGCCAGGCCCGGGTGCACCCTCGAGGACGCCATCGAGAACATCGATATCGGCGGGCCAACGATGCTCCGCTCGGCGGCAAAGAACTACACCGACGTGGCCGTGGTGGTCTCGCCGCGAGATTACGGCCGGGTACTCGACGAGCTCCGGAAGACCGGCGAGGTGTCCCTGAAAACGCGCTTCGAGCTTTGCCGGACCGTCTTCCTCCATACGGCGAGCTACGACAGCGCCATTTCGGCATGGCTCAATAACCAGGTGCCCGATGAAGAGAAGACCCGCTTCCCCAACATTCTTACGCTTCACTTCGAGAAGGTCCAGAACCTGCGCTACGGCGAGAACCCGCACCAGGAGGGCGCCTTCTACCGCGAGTTCGGCATCAAGGAGCCCTGTGTCGCCCATGCGAGGCAGCTTCAGGGCAAGGAGATGTCCTTCAACAACTATCTGGACGCGAACAGCGCCCTCGAGCTCGTCAAGGAATATTGCGGGACAGCGGCGGTCATCGTCAAGCACAACAACCCCTGCGGCGTGGCAACGGCATCGTCCCTTGCCGACGCCTATCGGAAGGCAAGGGACTGCGATCCGGTCTCGGCCTTCGGCGGCGTCATCGCCTTCAACCACCTGGTGGACCTGGAAACGGCGAAGGAGATCACGTCCACCTTCGTTGAGGTCATTGTAGCGCCGGAGTTCGCGCCCGACGCGCTGGAAGAGCTCAAGAAGAAAAAGGACCTGCGGCTTCTGGATATCGGCCCGAACATCGCCGGCACGCCCGAGGGCATGGACCTGAAGAAGGTCACCGGCGGGCTCATCTACCAGGACCGCGATCTCGGGAAGATCGCCGATGTGAAGGCGCTCGCGGTCGCATCGAAGCGCAAGCCCACGGAAGACGAGTACGAAGCGCTGTCCTTTGCCTGGAAGGTCTGCAAGCACGTGAAGTCCAACGCCATCGTCTTCACCAGGAAGGACCGGACCGTCGGCATCGGGGCGGGCCAGATGAACAGGCTTGACTCGGTGCGGATCGCCGTTATGAAAGCGCAGTCCTCGCTCAAGGGCACGGTGCTCGCATCGGACGCATTTTTCCCCTTTCGCGACGGACTGGATGAAGCGGCGAAGGCAGGCGTCACGGCGGTCATCCAGCCGGGCGGGTCGCTCAGGGACGAAGACGTGATCACGGCCGCCAACGAACACGGCATCGCCATGGTCCTCACGAAGATGCGGCATTTCCGGCATTGATCCCTCATCACCAGGGCAGAGCGGGCTGGTTCCGGAGGAGGGGCGCAGACACGCTCCTCCTTTTGCACGTGCAGAGCGTTACATCCAGGAGCGGGCGATCAAAGGACCAATGACTATATTGAAGAGCGAAGATCCCCTGTCATGCTGCAGCGACGCGGATGGTGCCATCGAAGGGCGAGCGATGCCGGGAACGGCTATTGTGGCGGGAACGCTCCTCGCGCTGATGATCATCGGCGGGTGCAGGGACCAGGCGAAGGACTCAGCCGGTCCCGGCCATCATGCTGCCGAACAGACGACCGCCGAAAAGAGCAAGACGCCCTATTACTACGGCCTCATCGAGGAGTACCAGAGCATCCTCGCCGGGGACCCGCACAATCTGGCCGTGATCATTGCCCTGGGAAACGCCTTCTTCGATGCCGGACAGTGGAAACAGGCCATACGGCACTATGAGCAGGCCCTCCTGCTTGATCCCGCCAATGCCGATGTGATCACCGACATGGGCACGTGTTACCGGAACCTGGGCATGCCTGACCGTGCCATTGCGGAATATGACCGCGCCCTCAAGAGGGAACCGGCGCACCAGAACGCCCTGTTCAACCTGGGGGTCGTGTATGGCTTTGACCGGAAGGACTACGGCACGGCCATACGGTACTGGGAACAGCTGCTCCATGTTTCTCCGAAACATCCCCGTGCGGATTACCTGCAGGCAACCATGGCCCAGTTCAGGAAAGCAATGAGGCAAAAAACACAATGATGCGCGCGCTTCTCATATTCATCCTGATCGTCGTGGCCTACCATGCGGTGAAGACCGTGATCCGCGCCGCGCTCTCCACCTATCATGGCGGGGAAAAGCGGCCTCCCCGGATCCCCGGCGAGGAAATGGTCCAGGACCCGCAGTGCCGGACCTACGTGGTGAAGGACAGGGCGTTGATCCGGCGCATCGGTGGGCGGACGGAACATTTTTGCAGCGCGGCCTGCGCCGAAGCCTACGAGCGGGACCACCGATCGCAGGCCTAACCAGGAAGGATCGAAATAGGACCGTCCAACGCAGAAAAGGCTATGAAAAAAGCTATGATTGGCGCTGTAACGACCAAAGACTTACATAGTTCTTTCATAAGAATATCAGCGAAAATCTGCGTTGAATATTTTTTTCACCGTTGTTTCTCGGTCCTGTCAAAAGGCAATGTCCCCGGTTATGAGAAGAATGATATTCTTAATTGACCAATGCTGATCTGGAATTCCATAACGCTCACCCTCCGATTCGTCTTCGCGCTCTTCCTGGTCTCCGTCCTCTCTCCGCTCCCGGACATACCCGGCACGAGTACACGGGAGTTCCTTTCCCTGCTCTCCCGTATGGAAGGAGACACCTCCATCGTGATCTGGAAATCCCAGTACTCGCTCACCCTCTTCAAGGGTGAAGCCCCGGTCAAGACCTACTGGGCCGTGTTCGGCAAAGGGTACGGCGAAGGCGACAAGGAACGGTCCGGCGACAAGCGGACGCCGGAAGGCAACTTCTACATTTGCAGCATGAATCACAGCAAGCGGTTCTACAAGTTCCTCGGTCTGAGCTACCCGGGCATTAAGCACGCGCAGCAGGGACTCCAGCGGGGCATCATCACGCCCCGGGAGTATGGCGAGATCGAGAGTGCCAACCGGGAGCTGCGGCAGCCGACCTGGGAATCGCGGCTCGGGGGCGCGATCGGCATCCATGGCAGGATGCTTGAGGACCCTTCTGTATGGGCTATGCGCCAGAACTGGACCGATGGTTGTATCGCACTGTCCAACACCGATATCGACGAGATATTCAGCATAGTGTCACTGGGTACGCCGGTAACGATATTGCCGTGATGTAAGTGCGGATTGCGGAGTGCGGATTGCGGAGTAAAAAAACAAATAACCTTTTGGAGCAGTTTCGGCGGGACATCACCCGGTGCGTGCGATGCGGGGCCTGCAGCACGGTCTGCCCGACCTTCCTTGCGGACCGTCGCGAGTCCCGCTCTCCCCGCGGGAGAATGGCGCTCATCGAGGCGGTGCTGGACGGAAAGCTCCGCATCTCCGACGTTTACAAGGACCGTCTGGCGACCTGCGCCGGCTGTCTCGCCTGCGAGTCCGCCTGCGCCAGCGGTGTGCCGTTCAGCAGGATCATCCTGGCCGCCCGGGAGCAGGCTGTTCGCGAATCGGGCCCCGGGATCGTGGCCAGCATTGTGTCTGCCGCCCTGAAAAATCCCGCCCTGATGCGGTCATTTTCCTGGCTCGCGCCTGCGGCGCTGCATTACGGGAAGGGGTCGGTCAGGGGGCAGGGAAAAACCGACACGGTGACGGGGAGACACGGGGACGCGGGGAGGAAGGCAAGGGCGGATGAACGGTCAACACGGGGGCGCGGGGACAGCGCGACAGGGACGAAAGGCAGGGTCGCGTTCTTTCCGGGATGCGCGGTCGATCATTTCCAGCCCGACATCGGGAGCGCGACGGTCAGGGTCCTTGAGGCATTGGGCTACGAGGTCGTGGTGCCAAAAGGTCTTGTGTGCTGCGGCAGGCCATTTCTTTCGCTTGGAGATCGTCCGGCAGCGGAGGAACTTGCCCGGAAGAATACTGACATCCTTGCATCGCTCGATGTCGATGCGGTCGTCACTTCCTGCGCTTCCTGCGGATTGACATTTAAAAAGGATTATCCTACACTGCTGGCGCTATCGCGTCGGGAACCGGTCCGCGTGCAGGACATCCATGCGTTCCTTGCCGGCAAGACCGGAGCGCTTGATCTTGCACCGTCGCCGCTGAAGGTGACCTGGCACGACCCCTGCCACCTGGGCAGGGGGCAGGGACTGGCGAAGACCGGCCGGGAGGTCCTTATGTCCGTTCCCGGCATCGAACTTGTCGAAATGAAGTATCCTGACCGCTGCTGCGGGTTCGGCGGCGTGATGCGCGTGAGCCATCCGTCCCTCTCCAGCGCGATCGGCGAAGCGAAGGCGAAGGACATTGCGGCGACGCATGCGGATGTCGTCATCGCCGGTTGCCCCGGATGCAGGATGCAGATCGCGGACTCGCTGAGGCGGGCGGGATCGGAAATACAGGTCGTGCATACGGTGCAGGTTATCGAAGCTGCGCTTCGAAATGCGGAGTACGGAGTGCGGAGTGCGGAAAGGGAAACAGCAGGCACAAAAAAATGACCACAGAGAGAGGAAGGGCGAGATGAAATTCTTTATCGACACAGCGAACGTGAAGGAGATCCGCGAGGCGGCGAGCCTGGGGATCGTCGACGGCGTCACGACGAATCCGTCGCTCATCGCGAAGGAAGGCAGGGACTTCAAGCAGGTGATCAACGAGATCTGCTCTCTCGTGGACGGGCCCATCAGCGCAGAGGCGGTGAGCCTGGAGGCGGACAAGATGGTGGCCGAGGGCGAGGACCTGGCGAAGCTGCACAAGAACGTCGTGGTGAAGCTGCCCATGACCAAAGACGGCCTCAAGGCGACCAAGGTCCTGGCGGACAGGGGCATCAAGGTGAACATGACCCTTGTGTTCTCGCCGACCCAGGCGCTCCTCGCGGCCAAGGTGGGCGCTGCCTACGTAAGCCCCTTCGTCGGCAGGCTCGATGACATCAGCCATTACGGCATGGACCTGGTGCGTCAGATCATGGCCATCTACAACAACTACGGATTCGGCACCGAGGTGATCGTGGCCAGCGTGCGGAACCCGCTCCATGTCGTCGACGCGGCGCTTGCGGGCGCCCATATCGCGACGATCCCGTTCAGCGTCATCGACCAGATGGCGAAGCACCCGCTCACGGACATCGGGATCGAGAAGTTCATGGCGGACTGGAAGAAGCTGGAGAAAAAAAGCTGACACGGGGACAGGGGGACACGGAGACACGGAGACAAAAGCGAATAACCGTTTTTCTTATCTTTTGTCACCCCGTCTCCCCATCTCCGCGTCACCGCGTCCGGTTTACACCATGCCGATCTACGAATACCAATGCGCTAAATGCCGGCACGATTTCGAGAAGCTGGTCTTCGGCCAGAATCCCGAGGTCGTCTGCCCGAAGTGCGGCTCACCGAAGACCGAGAAGCGGCTTTCGAAGTTCGGCCTGGGCAAGGGTTCGAGCGACACATCCTCCTCATCATCAGGTTCGGGCTGCGGCGGTTGTTCCGCATCGTCATGCGCGGGATGCAAGTGATCTTCCGGTCTTTCTGCGATCCTGCCCTCTTCTTGCCGTTTCTCCCTGTCGCCCCGTCCCCGCGTCGCTTAGAAGCGCCTACTTTTGGCTCCGCGTCCGCCTTTCAGAACCGGTTGATCTCGTCGATCAGGTTCCTGAGCCTTCCGAAATCCTGCCGGTTAAAATCAACAAGAAGCCTCGGCAGATGGGCCAGTTCGGGCTCTTCCTGCTCCGCGGTCAGCGGCCCCGAGGACACCATGACCCCCCCGGGCGTCAGAATATCTGCAAAGGCTTCCTTCAGCTTGCTGATGTGGGCCGTGTCCAGCGTAGATGTAAGGCGGATGACCAGCCTCCCGTCCACATACCGCATGCTGTGGTAGCGGCTGTAGAAGCGGTTGATCTCGCCGACCGCGGCCTCGATGGAATCCACCCGGCGGAAAAGTGAGAAATCGGTATCTCCGATGTAGTCACGTCTTCGAAGCTCATCCTGCATGAACGCCATCCATTTCGTCCAATAGGTCCCTCCCGGAGCATCCACCAGCACGAGGGGCAGGGGATTGCGCTTGCCCGTCTGGACGAGCGTCAGCGTCTCCATGGCCTCGTCGAGCGTGCCGAATCCGCCGGGAAACAGCGCCACCGCGTCGGCTTCCTTCAGAAAAGCGACCTTCCGGTTGAAGAAATACTTGTACGTGATGAGCCGGGGGTTGCCTTCCAGGAAGGCGTTGGCCTTCTGCTCGAAGGGCAGCCGGATGTTGACGCCGAAGGAGTGCTCCGGGCCCGCACCCTCGTTCGCGGCCGCCATGATCCCCTGTCCGCCGCCGGTGATGACCATATAGCCCGTCTCCGCGAGCTTTTTCCCGAACTGCCGCGCCATCGCATAGATCGGCTCATCGGGGCTGGTCCGCGCCGAGCCGAACACCGTCACCTTGCGCACGTTCCGGTAGGGGCCGAAGACCTTTGCGGTGAAGCGCATTTCCTTGAGGGTGGTGTTCATCAGCTTGAGGTCCGCCCGATCGTCGTCTTCCTGGCCCGCCTTGAGCGCGGCCAGGATCATCTCGCGGACATACTCGGGCCGGTGGATGCCGTCGGCGATGCGGATCAAATGGTCGATCGCTTCGTCCACGGGGCCGTTGGTCCTGGTGAAGTGCAGTTGCATGATGCCGTTCTCCTTGTGCGCATGATCTCGATGAACAGAGTGTAAGGCTTTTTTGCGATTTTGTCGAGGGAAGAGGGGACCAAGACCTCATGGGGTAAAATCTTTACCGTTGACGCGGCTTTAGCCAGGGACCGTAGAGGGCCAGAAATGATATGCTGATATGTTGAAATTCTCCTGTCGCTGAATCATTAGGGTCACCCATTTGAAGGCTCCCCGTCAGGTTTTTACTGTTTACATTTCCCGTCTTCTCACTAAAGTCTTCGCCTGTCCCGCCTTCTCCTCCCATCTCTCCTCTGGACATTTCCAACCACCTGTAGTATCGTTTTCGTGACCGGTCGTTCCGGCAAATCCTTGCCGATATCCTTGTTGTCTGGTCATTCTCTTCATTCATACATATAGCTCACTATTCTTAACGTTGCCATGAAAAAAAACGTCGAATACCTGCAACGGCTGTTCTATGATATCTGGAACGATTTTGGGAGCGTCTATCTCCTCGTGGGACATTCAGGCAGGACGAGCATCGGCAAACGCGGCTTTACGGAAGAAGAGAAGAAGCAGGGACTGGTCCTGGTCTTCAATAACAAGACCAATGCCAAGCTGGACTGGGACGCCGAGGGGAATCTCGCCTGCGTCCTCGCCTTCGGGCCGCGCAAGGAGGATGTGTACATCCATCACGACGATCTGCTCGGCGTGTTCTCCCGGGAAGCCGGCGTGCAGTTCCTCAGGACCGAAGCGCGCAGCGAATCCGCGCCGTCACCTGACAAGGGCGCCGAGGCCGGCGCCGGCAAGCAGGTCGTTTCGATGAGCGATTTCAGAAAACACAAAAAGTAAGAAGGAAGCGTTACTCCTTCGGCGTTGCGATGTAATTTCCTTCCGAACCTTCGGATCACAGGAGGCTGCACCATGCACAGGACCTTTTTAACAGCGATCGCCCTGTCGCTCATCGCGACGCTTTCCCTTCCCTCGTGGTCCTTCGGCCGCCGGGGCGGCGGCAGCGACGACAGCCAGGAGAGCGGGCACCATCACGCCCACTGGCAGGCGCCGGCCGCGGAGGCGAACCGGGCGAACCCCGTAGCGTTCGACAAGGCCTCTATCGAGCAGGGCGGGAAGCTCTATCGAACCCATTGCGCCTCGTGCCACGGCGAGCAGGGCCGGGGCGATGGCCCGGCCGGTGCGGGCCTCACGCCGCGTCCCGCGGACCTCACGCACCTGTCCGAACACCACCGGGACGGCGACACGGCATGGAAGATCGCGACGGGCAAGGGTGCCATGCCCGGATGGAAAAGCACGCTGACGGAAGCGCAGATCTGGCACCTCGTGAACTACCTCAAGAGCATCGGCTCCCATGGCGGCCAGGGCAGCCGCGGTCATCATGGCGGGGACGAGGGCCGTGAGCGGCATCGTTAAGAGGGCATACCCTGTTTTTTCCCAAGGGGAAATCATGATCAGGAGGAGTGATCCATGAGGTCGATCTCACCGGGATGTGCCTTTATGATCGCGGTCCTGTCCCTGCTCGTGTCCTGCGGCGGAGGCTCCCCCGCCGGCTCCGGCGGGGCGGCGGAGACAGACTTTGCCTCCATCACGGTCGCAGGTGGCGGGACGTTCCTGTACACGGAAACCACGAGCACGGTGGCTTCGAGCGGATATTCTCCCTACCTCTCCGTCGTAAGCGATCCCTCTCCCTCCTTCGGTACCTACCTGTACAGCCTCGACTGGGAAGGGGCGGACTACGTCACCCGGTTCGAGATCCATGTCTGGGGAAGCGGACCGGGCACCTACAGCATCATCGACGCCAACAGTCTCGTCTATTTCGTGCCTGCGGGCGGCCCAACGTACTCGGCCATGACGACCGCTGCGGGCTCCAGCGGGACGATAACCTTCACCGAGTTCGGCGGGTCGGGGGGAAGGGTCAAGGGCACGTTCGACGTGATCTCGTTGATCGTCGGTTCACCCTCGCTGACCGCTCATCTCACCGGGAGCTTCTCGGTCTACCGGTATTAACAGGGGACATTGTTAATGGGGCATCATCAATGAACGAACAGCAGCGCAAGACGATCCTCAAGGAGACCTTTGACACCGTCGCGCCGGGCTACGACAGCAGGCCGCTCCGGTTCTTTCCCGAGAGCGCCCGGCAGCTCGCCGCCTGTCTCGATCTGCGCGGCGATGAGACCGTGCTGGACGTCGCCACCGGCACGGGCCATGCGGCGCTGGCCGTTGCTACACGGGTGCCGCGGGGCCGCGTGACGGGCGTGGACTTCTCAACCGGCATGCTGGACCAGGCCGCACGGAAGGCCGCTTCGCTGAACATCCGCAATGTGGACTTCCTCGAACGGGACATGGAGGACCTGGGATTTCCCGCGGGGTGTTTCGACGCGGCGATCTGCTCCTTCGGCATCTTCTTCGCCATGGACATGGCCGCCCAGCTGTCGCGCATCGCCCAAACGGTCAGGCCGGGAGGACAGGTCGCCCTCTCGGGGTTCCAGGAGAACTACTTCCATCCGCTCAAGGACCTGATGGTCAAACGGCTCTCCGGCTACGGCGTGGAACCGCCTCCGCCGAACTGGAAGCGCATCGCAACGGAGGCGGGCTGCAAAGAGCTCTTCGCGAAGGCCGGGATGGACGACGTCCGGGTGGAACTGAGGAACGTGGGCTACTTTCTGGACAACGCGGACGCGTGGTGGGAGGTCGTCTGGAACGCGGGGTTCCGCCGGCTGATCAGCCCGCTCCCGCCAGAGGACCGGGAGCGGTTCAAGCGGGAGCATCTGCAGGAGGTGGCCGGCCTTGCGACGAAGGACGGCATCTGGCTGGACGTGGGCGTGCTGTTCGCCATCGGCACGAAACCGGGGAGGTAGCATCTTTTTCCGGGTTATTCCTTAGACCTTGAACGCTGAATGTCATCTCATTTCTTCCCTTGCCCTTTCAATCAGCTTGTAGTACAGTTTTCAGGCATTCCCGTCAGTTGTCTTTCCTGCTTTATAATTTGATCCATTGGAGGACATATCATGGAAAAACCCAGCAAGTCAGCCACTAGCCTGAAGGACCTCATTAACGCCGCCATCAGCGACCTCGAGATCACGCCCGACGAGTATCAGCAGATCATGAACCACGCGCAGGCCGACGGGCATCTGGACAAGGAAGAGGCCGCCCTGCTCGCCCAGTTCCATCAGATGATCAACAACGGCACCCTCAAGCGGGTTCGCGGCTGATCCCCCGCTGGAGAAACGTTCCGACGGCGTTATCGAAGACCCGGTCCGGAACCCAGTGGGCCAGGTCCCGCTTTTTGACATTCCAGCGCTCGCCTCATTGACATTCCCCGTGCGCCCTGTTTTTCTCCCTCCCCTGAAAATACCCCGACCGGGGGATGTCTTTATTCGTCCACGCCTGTATACTTTCCGATAGAACGTCATCGGGCAGGGGCATGCCGCACACCCCGTCATCGGAAAGGAGTCGTCATGGAGCATCGCATCAAGTTCATCGAGCACAAAGGCAAGCGGATCCTGCACCTCGATTTCACCCAGGCGCGCGCGGACGAGGTGATCCAGATCATCGGGAAGGCAAAGGTCGTGATCGCGGCGCAGCCGGCAGGGTCCATCCGGACGCTGACCGACGTTACGGACATAAAGTTCAACTCAGCCGCCACGGAAGCAATGAAGGAATTCGCGAGCCACAATAAGCCCTATGTCGCAGCTGCCGCGGTCGTCGGTGTTACCGGTCTCAAGCAGATCATCTACAACGCTGTCGTCAAATTCTCGGGCAGGAACCTCGTGGCATTCGATTCGCACGGTCAGGCCAAGGACTGGCTTGTCACGCAATAAGCGACAGCGCAGGTTCTACCCCTGCCTCGCGCCGCGTTCCCCTGTTCCTGACACCAATCTTCCCGGGGTCTTTCCGCCTGCACCAGGGGACCGATGCGCAGAGCGGAACGTGACCCTGGTCGCTTCATCATAATTCACCTCATTGACTTTCCCCGCGCCTCCTGATACCCTCGATCACTCCATGAGCAATCATACAAACCATACCGTGCGATAAGGAGGGAACATGCAGGAGAGCTCCGTACTGATCAAGCGAAAGAAGGTCGACTACGTTCTCAAGTGGTCAGGCCTGATCCTGCTCGCGATCATCATCGCCCTCTTCGCCGTCCTGTACGGGTGCGTGTGGAAGGCCGCAGCCCTTCCCGCATCGCTCTCCCTGCTTGTTGTCTCCGCATTCGTGCTACTCGGCCTTGGTTGGCCGCGGTGGGTCGGGTTCGACATCCGGCTGGAGCGGGCCGCGGACCGCAAGACCAGGGAGCGCACAAAGTGGGGCTTCCATGGCCGGGACCGCGAAGGCCCCTGGATCAACTATGTCGACCACCCGGTGGTGGTCGGGGCGAAGTGCGCTCGGGGAAAGGAAAAGCGCTTCTACAGCGAATGGCTCATCATCCATGACGGCCTGATCATCGTGAATCCCGGGAAATCCAGGGTCAAGCGGGAGAACAACGTCTGGAAGGTGACCTACAACTTCGCCGTCCGGAAGACCTACGCCTGGGACGGGTGCACGCCGAAGCGGTTCTTCTATTGGGTCGCGGTGGTCGGCGCGCCGGACTGGTGGCATGCGCCGCAGAAGATCGAGACGATCGAGTTCAAGGACTGCGCCTTCAGCATTGAGCCGAAAATCCCCGATCCGGTCTGGCAGATCGCGCACCGCGCGAGCCTTATCCACGACGCGTTGTACCAGTATCTCGACCACCATCGCATAGCCAAAGAGGACGTGGACCGCCTGTTCCACGTCATGCTGCTCGACTCGGACGTTCCCGGGCCCATCGCCTCCTGTTACCACCGGGCGGTGAAGAAGTGGGGGCCTGCGAGGGAAGAGGGGATCGATCCGGTGACGGGCGTGTATGAGCTGACCAGGCCGCTTTCGCTCAAGAACGCCGGGACCGTTGTATCGTACGACGTATGACGCGGAAAAAGACCGGCGCAGGCCCGATCTTTTATATTTCGCATGGTAACACATGCGACCGGTTCAAACCGTTTGACTCTCCCCGGTTCCTCTGCTAAACTCCCCCATGCGTTCCCGCGTCTTTTCCTGTGCCCTGCTGCTCCTGTCGATCGCGGCCTCCGGGGCCGCCGAGGCGCAGCAAGGGCCCGCTCCCGCCTCGTCGCCGACGGGCACCGCGAACCTCTCCTCTGCCGCAATCACCAGCGGTGCGGGGTCCGCTTCTGTCTCGGCGCCGACGACGACCGTGATCTTCTATACGGCCATCACCGCCAGCATCGCGCGTCATTTCGAACCGAGCTACGTCACCTTCGGCGGAGGCTACAACACCCGGAGCGGGGTCCTCGGCGGGAATGATCTGCTCTATGAGGCGCAGGTCTATGTGCATTACACCTGGAACGACACCTCCCTGCGGAAGAAGCCGGAGCAGGGCGCGGACCTGGTGCGGATCATGGTCCCGATCCGTCTTCAGGTGCGGCAGTACGCCTCGGAGTCCTCGCCCGTCAGGACGCCGAGCTACAATCCCGGCTTCAGGATGTACTACACCCGCGGTTCCTGGAGCGACGAGGACCGCCTGTTCTACCTGTCCGCCGGCCTGCACCACTATTCGAACGGCCAGAGCGGCCCCCATTACAATCCCGATGGAAAGATCAACACCGAGAACGGCAGCTTCTCCACGGACTATGCCGAGCTTACGCTCTACTGGGACCGGAAGAGCTCCTGGACCAGGTTCAACATCCGCAAGTACCTGATCGGCGGCATCGCCACCTGGGAGCCGGAGCAATCCCACTATTACGAGAAAGCGCTCGCCGAGATCGCCTGGCGGCAGGACTTCGGCTCGTTCGGCCTCGCGCGGGAAACGATGTCCGTTCAGCTGACGGCGGGCTACAAGTTCAACCGCGACTACATCTCTCCGGGCGTGAACGCATCCTTGCGGGACAACCTGCAGTGGACCGCCGAGGCCACGATCCCCATCGACCTGTTCCTGCCCGAAAAGCACTGGCAGGACATGCGATTCTACGTGCGGGGCGACCTGGGCTACGACTACTACAACATCCATTATCAGGAAAAGTTGCAGCGGATCCACGCCGGCTTCGTGGCGACGAACTTCTGACGGGGTCCGTGAACGTCAGGGATGTACCGGTGACCATGCCCGGCGCCGGCTTGTCCCGATGCTTTCTGTCGGGGGCAGTCCGGACGGATCTGAAACGTCGAACGGGTGATCCATAAGGAATAGAACATGACCACTGAACTGTACGAGCACGTGCGAAGAAATCTGTTCGGAGGCCACAACCAGAACGCCTTCGTCCAGCTGTTGCATGACCGGGCCGCGATACGCGGGCCGATCCAGGGGAACCCGGAAGAGTTCTCGCAGATACTCTATGAGCTGACCCGTGGGGAATTGAACGGACGGAACGAGACGGTCTCCTGCGAGACCGTGACCCGGGGGAACAAGGACATCCTGAAGTTCACGGACGGATCCCTGTTCAGGGTCGTCCGGGCGAAGGACCAGATCGTCGGGGCCCTGATCGTCGTAACGCCCCACCTGCAGTCGATGGACGACCTGCTCGAGTCCCGGGAGCAGTCGTTTGCCCGTCTGGTGTCCGAGACGCTCATGATCCGCGACGCATTCAAGCGCGTCGCCGATGAATACCGGCGGGTGGAGCTGAGCCTTGCCGCTGACAGGGCCTCCGCGGAGCTGCGGGTGGCCCGCGAGAGCAGGCTCGAGACCATCGTCGAGGCCATCGAAAAAGCGAGGACCGGCGGGAAGGTCATGGTCCGGGGCCAGCTGAACATCGACGCGCTCGTCGATCTCGGTTTTGTTCCCTGCCTGGTGGACAACCCCGACAACTGGGTCGATGCCGAGGACGTCCCGGGCCTGTGGTATCGCCACGGCCGGAGCGGGATCGAGGTCCTCCTGACAGGCCGCGAGCGGCTCCGGCCCATCGAGGAACTGAACCGGCTGGAATTCACCTTCCTGGTCCACCGGAGCGACGACGATCCCGCGGCGTTCGGGAGGATGCAGAAGAAGTTCCGGGGGGCCCGGAGGGACGGGGCGCCCTATTCGCTGAAGGAGTTCCACGCCGACCTGCTGGCCCTCGTGAAATATCCCGAGGAGCTCAAGGGCAGGACGGAAGAGGACCTCGGGCTCATGGCGGACGAGGTCGAGCTCGTGATGGACCGGCGTCAGGAGCTGGACAAGGGGATCCTGCCCTACGAGGCCGTCTTCAAAAGGGACACGGCGGCGATCATCGACCACATCCGGAGGAACAGGACGCCGGCCCGGGAGGTGCGCAAGGCGTTCGACTATTTCGAATATACCGGCATGATCGATCAGCAGTACAAGGCGGAGCTCTACCGGCAGATCGCGGCCGCTACAGCGGAGCGGTCCGCGGCCGCGCGCGATAGCGATGCCCTGCTGTACGACAAGCGGGTCAAGGAGATCGTCGCAGAAGTGCTGAAGAAGATCCCCAAGGAGCGGTTGACCCCGCGGACGGTCACGATCGCGCTGACCCCCTATGTCAGCGAACTGGGGTTCGGCAGGCTCGTCAAGATCCGGGAGCGGATACTGCAGTTGAAAGAGATGGTGCATGACCAGTGAAAGCGGGCCGGGAGCGGACACCATGAAGATAACGGACGCGATGAAGAACGATCCTGCCTCGATGCATCCGCTGCTGCCGTGGACCGCCGCCGCCTTCGGAGGCGTGCTGGCATTCCTCGGCTACGCGGGCTTCGACCAGTTCTACCTCGAATGGATCTGCCTCGTGCCGGTGCTCTGGGCGATCAGCAACCAGACGCCGGGCCGCGCGTTCCTTCTGGGATGGGTCGCGGGCACCGTGGGGCACGGGGGCGGGTTCTCCTGGATCGTAACGATGCTCCGGCAGTTCGCCGACGCGCCCCTGTGGCTGGCGGTGTTGGGGCTCCTGCTCATTGCGGCCGCGAACGGCCTGGTCTTCGGCATCTGGGCAGGGGCCACGCGGCTGATCGGGCGCGACGCGGGCTGGAACGCGGTCTGGGTCGCGCCGGTCGTCTGGACCGCAGCGGAGAAGTTCTGGCCCCAGCTGTTCCCGAACTATCTCGGCGCGAGCCAGTACAAGCTGACGCTCGTGACGCAGATCGCCGACCTCACCGGCATCCTGGGCGTCACCTTCCTGGTCATCTATGCGAACTCCACGGTCCACGCGGTGATCGAGGGGGTCCGCAGCAAGCAGAAGCATGCCTGGCGGCCCGCGTTCGTGTTCGCGGCCGTTCTGGCGGTCGTATTGGCCTACGGAGCGGTCAGCATCAACATGACGGACAAGGCAGCCGCCTCGGCCCCGATGCTTTCCGTCGGCCTGGTCCAGACGAACCGGGGCGCCGGCGACAAGCACGTGGACCACGCGCTGTTCCTGCGCGAGCACCAGGAGATGTCGCGGGAACTGATCGCAGACCGGCCGCTGGACCTCATTGTCTGGCCCGAGAGCGTCCTGGGCATAGCCCTCCCGTCCCGCGGGGGCATGCTGCCCGCGGGTCTGCTGGGGGATCTGAGAACCCCCGTGCTGTTCGGCGCCGTCATGCAGCTGAACGAGCAAGGCGAACGCCGCCATTACAACAGCGCTGTTCTTGCTGACAGGACCGGCCGCATCGCCGGCACGTACGACAAAATGGTGCTGGTCCCCTTCGGCGAGTACATCCCTTTCGGCGACACCTTCCCCTGGCTGTATTCGTGGTCGCCCTATTCGGGCAGGTTCTGGAGAGGGGAAAATGAAGAGCCGCTGCTCATTGACGGTCACGCGCTGTCCGTGAACATCTGCTACGAGGACATCTTCCCCGGACAGGTCCGCATGCTGATGCGGGGAGGCCGGGAGAGCCGGATCCCCGAGGCCCTGTTCAACATGACGAACGACTCCTGGTACGGCGACACGATCCAGCCGCTGGAGCACCTGGTCCTTGCGAGCTTCCGGTCCATCGAACACCGCCGGCCGCTTGTCCGGTCGACCAATACGGGCATCTCGGCCATCGTGGACCCGGTGGGGAGGATCGTCCAGCGGACGCCTCAGTGGAAGAAAGCGTCCCTTACCGGCACGATACCGATGATGCAGGGACTGACGGTCTATGCATTTCTGGGCGATTGGATCGGATGGGTCTGCGCGATCATTGTCCTGGCGGGCATCGGCAAGGCAGGGAAGGCGAGGGGATGGTTCACCAAAGGCGGCGCGGGGTCAACGGCAGGGCGAAAGAAGCGCAAAGGGCGCCGGGACGGCTGAAGAATGGTAGAGAAGAGGAAGAAGAGGCTCAAGCATCATGGATGACCATGATGCTTTTTTTATGTATGCCAGGCATGACGTTCTGTACTTTGGTACAGGCCGGTCAGA
>ERZ1292633.367-Hain-H41-02um-R1-367-length-55964-cov-29_pt1 | contig 55964 bp, 55 predicted proteins | sample MGYA00564406_ERZ1292633 | MGnify/ENA primary metagenome ERZ1292633 (study PRJEB36523, sample SAMEA6512639) | groundwater metagenome | collected 2019-01-08 | study: AquaDiva: Metagenomics assemblies of 32 groundwater samples | reverse complement strand
TTTGTTAATTATTTTAAGTAGTTAGATGATGCCGACTTTTTACGAGGGCATCATGGTTATTTCAGGGATAATCTCCCTTTATAACATGAGAATTATCTACAAGGGGATCAACAAGGTCGAGGCCGTCGCCGGGGAGATGCACAAGAGCCACAACCTTCAGCTTGCCCTGGATATGGCGTTGATGCCTATCAACGACTACATTATCACAGGCAGGAAAGGGTATATGGAAGATTTTCGGAAGGCATCTGTGGAGGTGGACAGGTGGCTGAAGGAGCTGGAAGGGGAACTGTCCGGTCTGGAGGGGGTCTTCCCTGCCGGGGTAAAGGAGGAGAGGGAGATACTGAAGGACGTCGGGGCCTCATGGCAGAAGGTAAAGGAGATGTCGCTTGAGATATTTGCAATCCCAAACCCCGTGGGCAATAGTAGAGCTGCCGCCATGATGGAGGAGATGGACTACAAGTGGGCTTATCCTGCCATAGAAAAGCTCAGGAGGTGGCAGGAGATAGACAAGGAGGAATACAGGGAGGCCCATGAGGAGTCGGAAAGGGCATTAAAGCTGGCAGTGATAGTCATGATTGCGGGCGGCGTCATGCTGTTTTCGCTTGGCGGCTTCCTTGCTGTTTTCTATTCAAGGATATTTGTCAGGCCTATAGAGGCCATCCACAACGGCGCAGATAAAATAGCGGCAGGAGATTTCAAGACAAGACTTGATATAAGGACAGGGGACGAGATAGAGCAGTTATCAAACGCAATGAACGAGATGGCAGCGCAGCTTGATTCTTTATATTCAAACATGCAACAGATGGTGGATGAGAGGACGAGGGAGCTTCAATATGAGAGGAATAAGCTTAATGGTATCTTTGAGGCGATGGAGGATGGGGTATATCTGGTCGATCAGGATTACAACATCCAGTACCTGAACCCTGTTCTTTTAAAGGAGTTTGGCCCTGTTGATGGAAAGAAGTGCTACGCATACTTCCATGACAGGACGGAGGTATGCCCCTGGTGCCTGAACCAGAGAGTTTTTGCGGGGGAGACTGTGAGGTGGGAGTGGACCTCCCTTAAGAACGGGAAGATATACGACCTCCTCGATACCCCGATGAGACAGTCTGACGGGAGCATCTGGAAGCTTGAGATATTCAGGGACATAACTGAGAAAAAGAGGGCAGAGGAGGCGCTCTACAAGAGTGAGGAGCAACTTAAACTTCAAATCAGCCGGATGCCCTTTGGTTATATCGTATGGGATACCGGCTTCCGTGTCGTGTCATGGAATCCCGCAGCGGAGCGGATATTCGGCTTTACCCCGGAGGAAGCAAAAGGCAAGCACCCTTACGATCTAATTGTCCCGAAGGAAGCGCAGCCCCATGTGGATGTCATATGGCGCCGCCTCCTTGAGGGAGATACCGCAGCCCACAGCATAAATGAGAACTTGACAAAGGATGGCCGTACAATTATCTGCGAGTGGACCAACACCCCACTGAGATACCATAATGGCGACATCATCGGCGTTCTCTCGATGGTTCAGGATATCACCGAGCGCAGGAAGGCTGAAAATGCCCTTCAGGAGAGCGAGGAGCGGTTCCGCACCATTACAAATACCGCCAGCGATGCCATTATCTGCCTGGAGTCGCTTGGCAATATTAAGTTATGGAATAAAAAGGCAGAGGAGATGTTCGGATACACGGCAGATGAGGTGATGGGAAGGGATATGCACGAACTCATTGTCCCTGAAAAATACCGTGAAAAGGCCCGCGAGGGTTTGAAGGGATTTTTCCAGACAGGCGCAGGGCCTGTTGTCGGCAAGACCGTCGAGCTTACAGCCCTTCGTAAGGATGGGACGGAGTTCCCTATAGCCCTTTCCATCTCGGCAATGGAGATACAGGGAGAGTGGCTGGCCACAGGCATCATCAGGGACATCACAGACAGGAAGAAGGCGGAGGATAAGATAATGGAGCAGCTGGATTTCCTTAAACGGTTTGAAAAGGTGGCGATAGACAGGGAGTTCAGGATAAAGGAACTACGGGATGAGAACGATTTGCTGAAAAAGCGGATTGGGGAGATGGAGGGGAGATAGAGGTAAATGAGGTAGAGACATGCCATGGCATGTCTCTACAAACGGGAGGTTATGGTAATAAATGACGTTATACAAGGATAGATACCGTATCGAAACAACACGCTTGAAGGGGTGGGATTATTCCGCCAACGGATATTATTTTGTAACCATTTGCACGAGAAATAGGGAGTGTCTGTTTGGAGATGTGGTGGATGGGGAGATGAGGTTGTCTGCAATTGGAGAGGTGGTACAGAATTCCTGGCAAGGCATTCCCGAACATTTCCCAAATGCGAGGTTAGATGAATTTGTGATTATGCCCAATCATATTCATGGGATTATTATAATCATCAACCCTGTAGAGACATGCCATGGCATGTCTCTACAAAGGCACCATGGCATGTCTCTACAAAAACAACAATCAAATCAATTTTCTAAACCAAAATCCGGTTCTTTGTCCATGATGATAAATCATTATAAATCAGCTGTATCCAGATGGTGCCGTAAAAACGATCGCGATTTTGCCTGGCAACCAAGATTTTATGACCACATAATCCGCAATGAAAAGTCCCGGGATGAGATACAGGAATATATCGTCAATAATCCGATGAAATGGAAATTGGATAAGGACAACCTGGCGAATCTGTATATGTAGAGACATGCGTAATAATGTAGAGACATGCCATGGCATGTCTCTACAGATATGGGGAATATGGCGGATATCAACCACATGACAGAATTAGAGGCCGAAAACAATAGACTCAAGGCCGAGCTTGCGAAGGCCCTTGAGAAGGAGCGAGATGCCGAAAAAAGCAGTACGGCTACGCTCTTTATGCTGGAAGACCTTGCCGCTAGCCGGGATGAGATATCAAGGGCAAAGAGTGAGTGGGAGCAGACCTTTGATTCCATCTCCGATCCTCTCTTTATCCATGACAGTGATATGAAGCTCGTTCGGGTCAACAGGGCATATCTCACGGCCTCCAACGAGGAGAAGTTCAAGGATATAATCGGGAGACCCTATTATGAGGTCTTTCCGAAGATGGAAGGGCCTTTCGGGATGTGCCTGAAGGCACTTGAATTGCAGGAGGAGGAGGAGGAGTTTTCCTGTCCTGTTACAAACAGGGTATTCAAGGTCAAGTTCTATCCGATAAAGGATGTCAACGGCGGCTACCTCTATTCAATACACATCCTTGAGGATATAACAGAGGCAAAGAGGGCGGAGGAGAGTATAAAGCAGGAGATGGAGGTTACATCGCACTTTCTTATGATTGCTGATGCAACTGCACATCTGACCGACGTAGACAGGCTGATGGAGCAGGTTGTCCACTGCGGGCATAAGATAATAAAGTGCGATGCCTGCCTGTCATACCTCTGGGATGATGAGGCAAGGGTATTCAGGCCGAGCGAGTGCCATGGCCTTGCCCATGAAATGATTCCCGTTTTTAGAACGGGACCTCTGGATGAGAAGGTTGGGTTTGTAAAGAGGGCAATGGAGGGGAGGGAGCCGGTGGTAATACAGTTGGGAGTGATTAGTTCGGCGTCAGGAGTAAAAGATAAAAGCCTCGAACTCCCAACTCCCGACTCCCAACCATTCCTCTGGCTTCCAGACATCAACACCATCGCCGTTATTCCCCTGATCGGCAAGGAAGGGCCGCTGGGGCTGATTGTGGGGATATATAAAAATCCCCCTGTATCCCCCTTTTACAAAGGGGGAGATAAGATGTTCCCCCCTTTAGCAAAGGGGGGCAAGGGGGGATTTGAATTCACCGAAAGAAACATCAAGATCATGCGCGGGATCATGCATCAGGTCTCTGTTGCCCTTGAGCAGGCACGTCTCTATACAGAGTCCGTCAACAAAACGCTGGAGCTTTCCCACAAGATAGAGACGATAAAGGTGATGCACGAGATAGACAGGTCTATCCTCTCGACCCTCAAGGCGGATGAACTGCTTGAGACCGTGACAAGGCTTATCTCAAAGGTGATACCGTGTGAAAGGGCGACAGTTGTCCTTATTGACAGGGAGCGGGGCGGGTTCTTATACAAGGCCGGTTTCGGGACAGCGGTGGTTCCGAAGGGCGCATTTGTCCCCTTTGCCGATACGTCTGCAAGTGAAGTTGTTAAGACAGGCAGGACGGAGTATGTGAACAACCTGAAGGATTTTGTAGAGACGCAAGATATTGCGTCTCTACTGCCTCTGGAGAAGAGATTTCTTGATGAGGGGTTCCTCTCCCATATAAGGATCCCAATAACGATAAAAGGGGATGTGGCAGGGATATTGACGGTCGGCGCAAAGAGGGTTGCGGCCTTCACAAAGGAAAACCTCTCGACCCTCGAATATCTCTGTTCACAGATAGGGGTTGCTCTTTCCAATGCAAGACTAATCACAGACCTTGAAGAGCTTTTCATCGGCGTGGTCAAGTCCCTGTCATCCGCCATAGATGCAAAATCCCCGTGGACCGCCGGGCATTCGGAGAGGGTCACGAGATACGCCCTTGATATTGCAAAGCAGATGGGACTTCCTGAAAAGGAGCTTAAAGACCTCGAACTGGCGGGTCTCCTTCATGATGTAGGGAAGATCGGCACATATGAGGCGATCCTGGACAAACCGGGCAGGCTCACCGACGAGGAGCTTTCCGTAGTGAGGCGTCATCCGGCAAAAGGGGCGGAGATACTTGCTCCAATTAAGCAATTGAAAGATATTATCCCAGGCGTGAAATACCACCATGAGTTCTATGACGGGACAGGATACCCTGAAGGGCTCAAGGGAGATGCCATACCTTTACATGCACGGATACTCACAGTTGCCGATACAGTAGACGCAATGGGTGCAGACAGGCCTTACAGAGATGGAAGGGCGATGGATGCATTGCAGAGCTGAAGAGGTACTCGGGGACGCAGTTTGATCCGAAGGTGGTGGGGGTGTTTTTAAAAACTGTATCACAATAGAGTAGGGGCGGGTTTCAAACCCGCCCCTACAACTTGATAATCCCTCCAGACTGTGCTACCGTCTGCCCTATGGAAGTCATCACCTGCCACCATAACTCAGACTTCGATGCCCTCGCATCGATGCTTGCCGCAAAAAAACTCTACCCGGATGCAGTTCCAGTATTCCCAGGCTCTCAGGAAAGGGTACTCCGGGACTTTCTTACCCAAAACTCCTTTTTCCAGTTTGAGACAACGGCAGCCAAGGACATAGACCTGGACAAGGTCGAAAGGCTTATCCTTGTCGATACCCGCCAACCGGGAAGGATCGGCAGGCTTGCGGAGGCCTTGGAAAGGCCTGGTGTTGAGGTGCATATATACGACCACCACCCGCCTATGGCCGGCGACATAACAGGCTCTATCGATGTCAACAGAAAGGTAGGGGCCACAACAACAGTAATGGTGGGTCTGCTCAAGGAAAAAGGGATTGATATAACCTCTGAAGAGGCCACAGTCATGATGATGGGGCTGTATGAGGAGACCGGATGTTTTACCTTTATATCAACTACTGAGGAAGACTTGCAGGCTGCCGCTTATCTCCTTTCAAAAGGGGCCAATCTCAATATAGTCACGGATTACATAGTCAAAGAGATGACCTCGGATCAGATATCCCTTTTGAACGAGATGCTCCAGTCTCTGGAAATAATTAACATAGGTGGTGTCGATATCGGCATCACTCATGTCCTGGTAGAGGAATACAAGGGAGATATAGCCATCCTTGCCCATAAATTAAGGGACATGGAGGGTATGGACGTCCTCTTTGTCCTGGCGGCTGTGGAAGGGAGGCTCCATATAATAGCGAGGAGCAGGATTGATGAGGTGGATGCAGGTGAGGTTGTCGCTGAGTTTGGCGGAGGAGGGCATCATGAGGCAGCTTCCGCATCCATAAAGAAGATCCCTATAGTTGAGGCAAAGGAGAGGTTGATAAATGTCCTGAGGGACAAGGTCAGGATCAGGAAGTGCGCAAAGGACATTATGTCATCCCCTGTAAAGACCGTATCTGCATCGCAGTCCATAGCCGAGGCAGGGGACATGATGGCGAGATACGGGATGAACACCCTCCCTGTCGTTGAGGGCGGAGTGCTTGTAGGGATTATCTTTAAGACCGCCGTCAGCAGGGCAAGGTATCACGGGCTTGCAGAGACGGAGGTAAGGGATTATATGAACGTAGATATAGTTACCCTTGATGCCGATGCCGCTCTTTCACGGGTAAGGCAGGTCATTATAGAGGAGAACCAGAGGGCAGTCCCGGTTACGGATAACGGAAGGCTGGTCGGGATTATCACGAAGACCGATATCCTGCGCCTCCTGCACTATGAAACCCTTAAGAGCCCGCTGGAGCCTCATCCCCAGGTCCGCAAAAAGAACATCCTGAAACTGATGGAGGAGAGGCTCCCTGAAAAAGTAATGGAGGTCATTAAAGAGGCAGGGATAGTTGCAGACGCCCTCGATTTTGGCGTCTATGCCGTTGGCGGGTTTGTCAGGGACGTGATTCTCGGGTATGAAAACCTTGATATGGATATAGTTGTTGAAGGGGACGGCATCAGGTTTGCGAAGGCCTTTGCCGAGAGATACAAGTGCAGGGTCAAGGTCCATGAGAAGTTCGGGACGGCCGCAATAATACTTTCTGACGGGTTAAAGGTTGATGTGGCCACGTCAAGGCTTGAGTATTACGAGAGGCCGGCAGTCCTTCCAACTGTTGAAGAGGGTTCCATAAAGCGGGACCTTTACAGGAGGGACTTTACCATAAACACCCTCGCTGTCTGCCTTAACCGGACAAGACTCGGCGACCTCCTCGATTTCTACGGAGCCCAGAGGGACATAAAGGAAGGGACTATCCGCGTACTGCACAACCTGAGCTTTGTTGAAGACCCGACCAGGGTCTTCAGGGCCATAAGGTTTGAGCAGAGGTTTTCATTCAAGATGAGCAGGCACACCCAGGCCCTTATAACTAACGCCATAAAACTGAACTTCTTCGATAAACTCAGCGGGAAAAGGCTTTTCAGCGAACTTGTCCTTATACTAAAGGAAGAGAGGCCCATAAAAGCCATCAACAGAATGGCGGAACTGGGCCTACTCAGGTTTATCCATCCAAGGCTCAGGGTCGGCGAAAAGGAGAGAGAGGTCATAGGGAATATCATAGGGACCATTGCCTGGTACAGGCTCCTCTTCCTGAAAGAGAGATGCGACCCCTCCCTTGTCTACCTGATGGGTCTCCTGGACTCCCTGAAGCTGAAGGAGATTGATGAATTCTGTATCCGGCTTGCAGTCCCCGGAAGGCTCAGCGAGAAGCTCGTCACTGCGAGAAAGACTGGCGTTGTGGCCTTGAGACGTCTCGCGAGGGGAGGCCTCAAGGACAGCGAGCTTTATCACTTATTAAAGCCGTTACAGATGGAGGCCCTTCTTTACATTACTGCCAAAGGGGGGGAAACAGTAAAAAAGGAAGTCTCTCACTATATCACTCACCTGATAGAGATAAAGACTGCCCTGAGCGGAATCGACCTGAAAAAGTCCTTCGGACTGAAGCCTGGCCCTGAATTTAAAAAGCTCCTGGCTGGCCTTCTTGATGCCAAATTAGAAGGGGTTGTGAAGACGAGGGAGGAGGAAATGAAGTGGGTGAAGAGGCGGATAAAGGGGTAAATAGCCTGCGAGAGGATATTATTATTTATCTCACCCCGGTACCGGTTGCTCATTCCTCTTAAAAAGTGGAACTTCCGGTTCACAGAGGACGTTATTTACAGGACCGGCACCTTGCTTGTCTCTCGCACAGGCTGGAAGCCTGTGCCACCATGGCTTATAGTATTCCGGCATATTTTTATTGTAAAAAGCGATAATTTCATGCTATATATCAGGCCTCAGATTCATTGTCAGGAGCGGTTCTCATGGGTAAGTTCAATATAAGGTTTCTTCCATACGACAAGTCTGTAGAGATCGATGCCGAAACTACTGTTCTCAGGGCATCTATCCTCGCAGGAGTGCATATCAATGCCCCCTGCGGAGGGAAGGGGACTTGCGGCAAGTGCCTTGTACGGGTCAAGGAAGGGGATTACGATACCTGGTTCACTCCTCAACTGAGCGAGGAAAACAAGGAGAAGGGTTTCCTCCTCGGGTGCCAGACGAGGCCCAAGGGCGATATGGTCGTTGAGGTCCCCATCGAGTCCCAGATCAGGCCTGGTGAAAAGATTGCCACAGGAGCAAAGAAGGAGGAGCTCCACAGGATGTTTATGGAGCTCGCAGGAGAGGTACGGCCAAGGACAAAAAAGATCTGTATTAAACTTGCTCCGCCGACCATTGATGACCCTGTTGCAGACCTTGAACGCCTGAAGAGGGAGCTTTCTCTTGTCGGATTCAGTACAGACCACTTCCACTGTGGACTTCCTATTTTAAGAAAACTGGGAAAGACCCTTCGGGACGAGGGCTGGGATGTGACCGTGACCCTTTACCAGAGCGGAACTGCCCTCGAGCTACTGGACATAGAGCCTAAAGACAAGTGCGGGATCAGGTACGGCGCTGCGGTGGACATAGGGACTACAAGCGTTGTTGTCTACCTGGTAAACCTCATCACCGGAGAGATCATTGATACAGCAGCTTCCTATAATGCCCAGGCCAGGTGCGGGGATGACGTTATTTCAAGGATCGTATATGCCACAGAGATGGACGGCCTCGACGAGCTTCAGAGGCTTGTTGTAGACAACATTAACCACCTCCTGACCGGCATCGCAAAGAAGCATGCCATAGATATAAACCTGATAGACAAGATGGTAGTGGCAGGGAACACCACCATGACCCATCTCTTTTATGGGATAAACCCCGAATCCATCAGGCTTGAGCCTTATGTCCCGGCTGTTTCTCTCTTTCCGGTTATAAGGGCCAGAAGCCTGGGGATCGACATCCAGGATACTGCGCCCCTATACTCCTTCCCGAATGTGGCCAGCTACGTAGGCGGAGACATAGTGGCGGGTGTCCTGGCTTCGAGGATACACACGAAGGAGGAGACCTCCCTCTTCATAGACGTCGGCACCAACGGGGAGATAGTCCTCGGAAACAGTGAGTGGATGATGACCTGCGCCTGTTCCGCAGGGCCGTGCTTTGAAGGGAGCGGCATAAAGTTCGGGATGAGAGCTATGGAAGGGGCCATAGAAAAGGTTGACATCGACCCTGTAACATTTGATGTAAAGAGCACAGTCATTGGGAACGTAAAACCTATAGGGATATGCGGCTCAGGGATGATAGACGCCCTGGCGGAGATGTACCTCACAGGGGTCATTGACCAGAAGGGGAAGTTCAGAGAAGGACTTGATACCCCAAGGGTAAGGCGGGGAGAGAACGGTCTGGAATATGTCCTGGTCTGGAGGGTTGAGAGCGGGATTGATAAGGAGATAACCCTGACGGAGGTTGACATTGACAACCTGATCCGGGCCAAGGGGGCGATATATGCAGGGTTTACAACCCTCATAGGCGAGGTGGGAATGACATTCGAAAATATTGACAAGCTCTATATTGCCGGAGGTTTCGGACGGTATATAGATGTGGAAAGGGCCATTACCATAGGGATGCTCCCGGACATGCCGGTAGGGAAATTCGAATATCTCGGGAACACCTCTGTTACAGGCGCTTACCTGGTCCTCCTCTCCGACAAACTCAGGGAAGAGGCAGAGGAGATAGCGAAGAAGATGACATACCTTGAACTCTCGGTATGCAGGCCGTTCATGGACGAGTATATGTCGGCGCTCTTTCTGCCGCATACAAACATAGATTCCTTTCCTACTGTAAAGAGATTGCTTAGCGAAGTAGGAAATGTTAAAATTTAAAAAAGGCTGCAAACCACAGAGGGCATAGATAAAAGATTTAAAACAAGGTTTTTCATTTGGTATTAAAGGGTTTTCTCAGGGTGCTCTGTGGTTTGATTGCAGGATTTAGGTTAAAATTTAAAAAAAGGTGGTGATTTCATGCAGAAACTTAGAAAGGCGTTATTCAGCCGTCCGCTGGTATGGTACCTGGCCATGGCCATGATGCTGATATCTTCAGTCCCAAGGAATGCTGACGCAGGCCTTATCCCGTCACAGATGGCGGCAGATGGGGCAAGACAGGCGGACATAATTAAGGTACAGGCTGCCCTTGAGTCAAAGGTTGTTGCCCAGAGACTTTCCGACCTTGGGCTCAATGCTGAAGAGGTCAAGACCAAGGTAGCAACCTTCTCCAATGAAGACCTCCACACCCTGGCAACCAATGTGGACCAGCTGAACGGCGGCGGCGACGCCCTCGGAATTATTGTTACGCTCCTTGTAATTGTGCTTCTGGTTGTTGTCATACTTCAGGTCAGCGGCCACAAGATTATAATTAAAAAGTAGTTCAGAGTCTTGGCAGGCCCCAGTGCTGGGCCTGCCGACCCTTTTGTAATCAAATGAGAATCATAGTATTCATATCTTTATTACTATTTCTTCCAGGATGTTTCATTCCGACCTTCTACAATGTCAATGAACTTTCAGAGAGAGGGAGATATATAACAAATGTCCCTTTCTTTCCTCAGGCGGTTAACTACTGCGGCCCCTCAACAATGGCCAGTATACTCAACTACTGGGGCTACAATGTAAGTCTTGAAGAGGTGGCAGGAAAGGTCTATACTCCGAAGTTAAATGGGGCGATCACTGTCGACATGCTGAACTATGCTAAGGAAGTCGGCTTTTATGCAGCCTGGTCCAAGGGGAGCATTAACAAACTCAAGGAAGAGATAGATAACGGGCATCCGTTGATAATATATATTGATTTAGGTTATCCCAATTTTCCCCCTGGCCATCCCATTGTCTTTTCGGGTCATTATATCGTGGTAGTTGGATATGATGATGACAAAGAAGGTATTATTGCCTATTCAGGAGAGGACAAGGACCTCTTTATCCCATACAATAAACTCATGAAGAGCTGGGGAAAGACCGGATTCTGGACGCTTTTGATACTGCCGAAAGAAGACAATAAGCCAGTGAGCAAATAATCAGGAGTTAAGCGGTATGCTGGTTCACCTTACGACTCGCGCCTCACGTCTCACACTGGTTTTATTGTTTACTGCTCTTTCAGGCTGCGCCTCCCTGCCGCATATAGTTATACTCAACGACCCCTTGAAGGCCCAGGAACATGCAGACCTGGCCTCCATCTATGAGGAGAAGGGCGAATACGACCTTGCCATAAGAGAAGGGGAAGAGGCCATAAAGATGGATTCCAGGAACCTGAAGGCCTTAATTGCCCTTGGGAACAGCCATCTGCAGAAGGGGAGTTACGACAAGGCGGAGAGATTCTATAAAAAGGCGATGAAGATAGAGCCTCAGAACGGCGCCCTCCTGAACAACACCGCCATGCTTTATCTGTTCACCGGAAGGCTTGAAGAAGCTTTGAGGCTTGCCAAAGAGGCGATTTCCACCAACTCTCCCCATGTCGGATACTACTATGACACCCTCGGAAAGGTGTATGAGAAGATGGGAAGGGAGAAAGAGGCTCAGAAGGCCTTTGATAAGGCCAGGGAGTTGATTACTCCTTTTTCCCTTCCTTGACAGGCACCAAAATTCCAACTGTCCTGTTGTCCTCAGAGAAGTACTGTTTTGCGACCCTCATCACATCCTCTGCCGTTACTTTTCTAATCCCATCGACATGCTTGTCCAGCAGCTTCCATGAGGCTACGGTCTCATACTGCCCAAGAAGCATCGCCCTGTTGAAGTTGGAGTCCTGCCCCATAATGAATGAGGCCTCTATCTGGTTCTTTGCCTTGGTAAGTTCCTTTTCAGTTACCGGCTCGGTCTTGAATTTATCTATTTCTGCATAAAGGGCTTTTTCAAGCTCTTCAAGAGGTTTCCCGGGCATGGATGCTGCGTAAAGATAGAACATGCTCGGGTCAGTGCTTACCATCGAATAGTCCCCTCCGGCATACAATGCCATCTGCTTCTCGTATACAATTGTTTTATAGAGCCTGGAACTCTTACCCGCGGAGAGGATAAGCTCGAATACAGAGAGAGGATATGAGTCCTCGTGTGTCAATGCAGGGACATGATACCCTGCTATAAGAACTGGAAGTTCAGCCTCCTTTTTGAGGTAAAGCCTCCTCTCACCTTTCTGTACCGGCTCTTCTATTGTTACCTTCCGGGGTTCGGCCCCTTTGGGGATGCTTCCAAAATGTTTTTTTATTTCACGAAGCATCTTTTCCGAGTCAAAATCTCCTACTACAACAATGGTGGCGTTGTTCGGGACATAGTGGGTGTCGTAATGGATCTTCAGGTCTTCAACCTTCATATTTGTCAGGTCGTCCATCCATCCTATGGTCGGTATTCTGTATGGGTGGTTCAGGAAGGCCACCTCCATCATCTTTTCATATAGTGCTGATTCCGGGTCGTCCTCGTGGTTCAGCCTCCTTTCCTCCTTCACCACATCTCTCTCAGAGTTGAATTCCTTCGGGTCAAGGAGGATACCCCTCATCCTGTCTGATTCCATATCAAGTGAGAGCCATATCCTGTCGGATGAAAAGGTCTCGAAGTATGCGGTGTATTCCTTACTGGTAAAGGCGTTGTCATTCCCGCCGTTTCTCTGCACAGTCTGGGAGAATGTCTTTGGACCGTATTTCTTTGTCCCTTTGAACATCATGTGTTCCAGGAGATGGCTCATTCCGGTGTTCCCAGGGCTTTCATTTCTTGATCCAACCCTGTACCATATCTGGAATGTTGCCACAGGGGCCTTATGCTCCTCCATTAGAAGAACCTTCAGGCCGTTGTCCAACGTGTATTCCTTTACCCCATCCCATCCAGCCGCAAAGGCTGAGGCTGAAATCGTAACGATCATTAATAAGGCTAAAATAAATTTCTTCATATCCCCTCCGTAGATTATAGACTATATTCAAATGCAGGTGCGATGTCAACTAGCCCTGCGGAATATATTAACTTGCTGCTGTAAATGTATTATGCTACAAATATATTGGAAGAATAAAGGCCTATTGATGGGAGGTAGTGATTGGCCAAGGTCCTGATAGTTGACGATGACCTGGATATTCTGGATCTGTTGCGCCTTGTCATGACGCGTTCAGGGCATGAGGTGCTAACCGCCATGACCGGCAAAGAGGCCTTGGGAGTTGTTGCGGAAGTTAATCCAGATGTTGCCTTTGTGGACATGAGGCTTCGTAACAGCAATGGACTGGACCTCTTAAGCGACATAAAAAGACTTTATCCGGAAACGGCTGTTATAATCATGACAGGGTATCAGGATATGGGGACAGCAATAAAGGCGATGCAGGGTGGCGCCTTTGATTATGTAACAAAGCCGGTTGATACAGCTCAGCTTATTAACCTGGTTGAAAAGGTATTCGAGACCAAGAAGGCTGAATCCAGTTCGGTTCAGCAGAGCTCGTGGCAGGGGAAAAAAGAGATTATTGGAAAGAGCAAGGTCATGGAGGAGATATACAAGCTGATAGGTATGGCCTCTCAGAACAAGACCACAGTCCTGATCCAGGGAGAGACCGGGACAGGAAAAGAGCTTATAGCGAGGGCCATACATTACTATTCACCACAGAAGGAAAAGCCTTTTATTGCAGTAAACTGCTCAGCGCTGGCTGAGACCCTCCTGGAAAGCGAGCTTTTCGGGCACGAAAAGGGGGCATTTACCGGAGCTATCCAGCGACATAGAGGAAAGTTTGAGTTGGCCAACGGCGGCACCATCTTCCTTGATGAGATTGGGGACATCCCGCAAATCGTTCAGGTAAAGCTCTTGCGGGTTTTACAGGAAAGGGAGCTTGAGAGGGTAGGTGGAGAGGAAACGATAAGTGTTGATGTGAGGGTCATCGCAGCGACCAACAGGGACATTCCAAAATTGGTGGCAGAAGGCAGATTCAGGGCAGACCTTTTCTACCGCCTGAAGGTGATAACTATAGATATCCCTTCCCTTCGAGAAAGGAGGGAGGATATACCGCTACTGGTAGATTACTGTATCGGAAAGGCCAATTCTGAGCTACATAAGGAGATAAAGGCAGTGGCTCCTGATGTTATGAGTATGTTCCTGAGATATGACTGGAAAGGGAACATAAGGGAACTGGAAAATGTGGTCTACAGGGGCGTCCTGATGGCAAGGGGAAATGTGATCCTGAAAGAACACATACCTGAATTGAATCTCTCCCCAGTTCCAGGTAAGTCAGGGAGTGACGATTTTATAAGGTCGTTGGACGATATGGAAAGAGAGGCGATAGAGAAGACATTACGGTTTACCAACTGGAACAAAAGTAAGGCATGTGAGCTTCTAAAGATACCGAGGCCCAGGCTTGACAGGAAGATAAAGAAATATGGCCTGGCGGTTGAGAGGTTGAGAGGTTGAGAGGTTGCTCAACTTCCCATCTTCTCATCTTTTCAATTTCTGATCCTTTAAGTAATCAATCGCTTCCTTCCTGCTTGATATCTTCCCCAGTGCCTCGGCCTCTCTTAGCGCCTCTACCATTCTTCCTATCTCCTTTCCTTGCGGAATCCCGAACAGCTTCATTATATCTTCCCCTGTAACGAGGGGCATCTGAGGCGCAGCTATAAACACCTCAAAATAATACCCTGCAAGGTTTCCGATCAGTCCTTTCAGATATTCAAGTCTCTCACCTTCTACAGGCGTTGCCATTGCGTCCGCAAGTGACAGTATGAGGAGTTCTATACCGTAACCATCGGCATCCCGGAAGAACCTGTATTTTGCCCTGGGTGTAACTCTCTGGAGCTTTGACAGCCCCAATATGCGCATATGGTTTGCCGTAAGCCCCCGGAGTATCTTCTCCGTCTTGCGGCTCATCTTAAGCCTTTTTGCAATATCAGTGCTTATTGCTTCTCCTTTTTCTTCGTGCCCCAGGAACCTCCACCTTCCATCCTGCATCGTTCTGGTATAGAGTTTACCGGAATCGTGCAGGAGTGCAGCAATCTTAACAAGACCTCTCCTCGTCACGTAGTCCTCTACCTCTTCAGCCATGTAATCCTCGATCTTTTTACCATATCCGGGGAAATAGCCGTTTAAATGGTTTAATACCTCTTCAGCTACACCTACAGCATTCATGGAATGGTCAAACAGGTCGTGGATATGCCATCCTCCCTGATAAAACCTTTTCCATCTTTCTGTCTCAGGGAACAAGGTCCTCAATACGCCTGCATCATCCATATCTTTAAGTGTCTTGTATGCCGCCGGCATTTCCAGGATCATGAACAGTTCGGCCCTCACCCGCTCCTCGGAAACACTGTTAAGTTCCTCACAATGTTTTTTTATCTGGTTTAACAGCTCTCCATCCATGGTAAAATTAAAGGAAGAAGAAAACCTGAATGCCCTCATAACCCTCAGGGGATCTTCCTGGATGGATCTTTGCGATGATGTCCTCAAAAGCCTGTTACCTATATCGTTCTCCCCACCCAGAGGGTCCAGCAGTATTATATTATTGAACAGAGAGTCCAAAGGCACGGCCATAGAGTTTATGGTGAAGTCTCTCAAGCGCAGGTCTTCCTCTATGGTTTTCTTTACCCCTGAAAAATCGACCTGGAATTGTTTACCGGATACAACTCTGTAGGCATTCCTCTCATCATCCAGGATGAAGAAGCTGCCGCCAACCTTTTCAGCAAAGCTTTTAGCGAAAGCGATCCCCTTTCCCTGCACGGCAAAGTCGTAATCATTCCCAAGCCTTGAATTTATCAAGATATCTCTGATAGTCCCGCCGACAAGATAGGCCTTTTGTCCTGATTCCTTAATGATATTTAAGGCAGCTTTTATGACGTCGGAACCTGAAAGAATATCCCTAAGATTGTTCATGGAGAGATACTCCTATCTTTGGGAGGAGATGCGGAAAAGAATGGTAAATAAGGATGGACATGATGCTACTTTATCTCAAGTCCCTGAAACATAAGGTCTACTTCATCTTTTTCCTCGGCAGCAGGAACAGGTTTTTCTTTTGCAGATGTCTCCGGGTTAGCAGAAAATATGGAAAGACGGGGCGATTTCATGGCAAGCCCCAGGTCTTCGAGCACACCGGTCAACAGCTCTTCGTTTATCTCTTTTTTCTTAAGCAGGAAGGCCTCAAGGAGTGCATTGTCACACATGGTGTTTATAAGTCTTGGAATGCCGTTCGAGTATTTATAAATCATGGAGAATGCCTCAGTAGTAAATTGTATATTGACATTTCCCGCGGTTGCCAGCCTGTGCTTTATATATTCCTCGGTCTCTTTTTCGTGCATGGCCTCCAGAGCGATTCTAATGGCTACTCTCTGGGCCAGAGGCTCGTCAAGCTTCAGGTTCTGATCTACCTCCGGAAGGCCAAAGAATATAAAGGAGATCAGCTTGCTATCCTCGCTCTCAAGGTTAAGCATTCCTCTAAACTCTTCCATTATCTCTTTTGACTGGAGCATCTGCGCCTCGTCAACAAGTACGACCGCCTTTTTCCCGCTTTCGCGGATGGAAATCAGCCTTTCATAAAGTTGTCCCATGAGCTTCAGCTTGTCAGGGGCGGGGTCTTCTATACCCATCTGATGGGCTATCTTTTTCAGCAGCCAGTCTGACGTCACGGCGGAGTGTACCATAACGATCAGGGCGGCTTCATATTTATCCTCAGGAAGGCTGTCCAGAAACCTCCTGGCCAGGGTAGTTTTCCCTGCGCCTATGCTCCCAACAAGAAGGGCAAGCCCCTTCATGGAATCAGCGGCATAGGTCAGCTTGGCAAGGGCCCTTGCGTGCTGTGGGGAATTGAAGTAAAACTTTCCCATTGCAACATTGGAAAACGGTTCCATATTAAGCCCAAAAAAATTAAGATAACTCATACGTAAGAAACCCTCCCTCTTTTAGTCTCCCGGCTACCTCCAAGTTGCGATATCTTGGACTGTACGTCTCTGAAGCCGGAATTTTTCTTACTGGTTTCCAGATAGGCAGACAGTGCCTCACCAGTCATTCCGGACAGCTCGTAGGCCGTTCCCAGCTCGTAACTCATGCTGGCATACTCATCATCAGTTATGGCCGGTAATTGAAGGCCTTTCTTGAAAATCTCAACAGCTTTTTTATAATCCTCTTTTTCAACATAGCATATTCCTATGAGATTGTAACAGTCAAACTCTATTTTATGGTCCGCAGATGCTATCTTGAATTCACGGATTGCATCATCAAGAAGCCCCATTTCTTTATATGCTATTCCGAGGTTATAATGGGTCTCTGTATCTTCTTTCCCTAACTGTGTATCTACACCTTTCTTGAATTCTGAGAATATATCCTCAAATCCGAATTTTTCAGCCTCTCTCATTCCTGAAGGTGTCGTAAGGGTTTCAAATTCCTCGCTATCCAGCTCTGCGGCAAGATCAAAGAAGCTCTCCACTGCACTTTCTGCTGCAGGGGGAACAGGCGCAGGAAGGATTGTCTGTGCCGCATCGTCAATGGCCCTAAGCTTTGACAGAGTCTCTTCATTTCCGGGATAAAATTCAAGAATGCGGTTGCATATGTTCCTTGCATCTTCATACAGGCCCTGTTGTATATAAAACTCGGCCTCTTCCATATCCTCTTTTATCTTTGAGAGAGGGTATTTTTCTTCCTCCTGTGGGGGTTGCTCGCCGGTTATCTCGGCAGGGGCTTCTTCAACCTCAGGAAGGGCAACCTCTTCCTGGGCCTCAACCTCCATGGATACCTCTTCGATCTCGGGCAAGACCTCTTCAACCTCTTCAGGGAGCGCCACCCCAAGGGTGGCAAGCTTTTTGCGAACCTCTTTATCCTCCGGGAATGCATTAAGCGCCGTATTAAGTATTTCTATAGCCTTGTCTGCAAGACCATATTTTACATATACCTCTGCCTCTGTCAGATACTTATATACATCCTTGACAGGCATTTCTGTCTCTTTTCCGCCAGACACGAAATGTTCTTCCAGTGGCGGTTCTTTCTGAGCCGCCTCTGTTGCCAGGGTCTCCAACTCCGGCTCTACAGCTACCTCCTTTGTTGTCTCTTCAACCTTCGGAGCCTCTCCTGTAAGCTGTGAAAGCTCCTCCCTGATAGCTGTCTCCTTCTCTCTTTCTCCTTTAAGTCTGTATGCAGTGGCCATTTTATCGAGGAGGCGCGGTTCCCTGACGTCGTTCCTGTAAAATTCAAGCAATAAGCCAAGGGCGCCGTCAGAGTTGTTTCCTTCCAAGGCCTTGTCAATGAAGGGAAGAGCGGTTTCCATCCCTTCCTCGTAGTTCCCTTCCTTTATAAGAAGTTTGGTGAGTCCTTTCCTGGCATCATCAGAAGACGGGTCGATCCGAAGGATGTTTTTATAAGTCAGCTTTGCATTCTGTTCATCATTCAACTCCAGATAGACCCTGGAAAGGAGCGATAGTGCCGTTGTGTCATTTGGATCTGATTTTAGGGCAGCCTTAAGGGAATCAAGAGCTTTATTTATCTTCCCGGTCTCAAGATATGCTTCTCCAATCCCTCTGAGTGCTTCTCTGCAGGTTGGTTTTGCAGATAAAAGCTTTTCGTAGAGTATGATGACATCGTCCATCCGCCCCTTCTTCTTCAGGTCATTGGCAATCCGGGAGAATTCTTCCAAGGCCTTTTTATCGTCTCCGTCTTTAAGGTAGAGATCGGCAAGTTTGGCTCTTATGCTGAAATTTTCGGGGTCCATAGATGCCATGTCTTTAAGGGCGCCTGTGGCCTCCACGGTCTTTCCCTGCTTTTCATAGTTAGCTATGACTATCCGGTACTGGGCGAGGGCGTCGGCAATAAGGCCCTGTTTTTTATAAAGCTTTGCAAGTTTTACATAGATATCTGATATAGAAGGGTCTATCTTGAGGAGTTGCTTGAAGACGGCTATTGCCTGAAGGATAAAGCCATCAGAGGCATAGAATTCTGCAGCAGCGGAGTATTCATTAACGGCAGAGGCATTGTTTCCTACCTTGAGGTACAGTTCTCCAAGTTTCAGGCGTGTCCTTATATCTTTAGAGTCGGCCTCCACTACCTTCTGGTATTCAGAAATGGCCTTGTCAAACTGACCCTTCTGGATGTACTTCTGGGCCTGATCTATTAGTTTACCTTTGTCTATACTAACTGCCATCTTGATGTCCGTTCTAAAATATGATGGTCTCGTAAAAAGTCAATTTTTCACACGGAGGCACAACCAAACAGTAGGCGCTTCTAAGCGAGAACACGAAGAAAACCTATTGATAATGAAGGATTTTTCTCTTTGTGACTTCGTGGCTTTGTGTGAGACCAGTCTTTTTACGAATGTATCAAAATATGAATTAATGCTTGATTTTACATTAAGGAGTGGGGAAAAGTCAAAGGTTTTTCAGTATGAAGTGAATATTGACGCTCTCGTAAAAAGTCCCAAATCACCCTTCGACAAGCTCAGGGCAAACGGTGGTCTGGTTGAAATCATTGACTTTATTCCGTTCGTCTGAGATCACGACAGGCCGTTCGTGGTGAGCCTGTCGAACCACAGAAAAAACTTTTTACGAGGCCCTCAAATTTAAGGCACTTTTGCTTTTTGAGCGACTTCTTTTGCAGAGCAACTAGTAAAGCCGCTAACTGCTATTGTCTAAAACACCAGTCCTGCGAGCCCCGTCCTGATGTCTTGACAAATCAAAAACTTGAGCTAAGCTCTTATAAAATTATTAACATTCCGAAAGTAAATCAGAATTTCTTATGGATTTGTCCGTTTGGAGGTTTTATGCAAAAGGGCAAGGATAAGATTAAATGCAAATATTTCGAAAGGCAGGAAGAGGTCTTCTCCCAGCTTGCCGGAGCCATTAATAAGTCTAAATCTGTTGAAGAGAAGGAAAAACTTGCGCAAGAGTACCTTGAGGAGATCGAGGTCTTGTTTAACTGCCCGGTGTTTGACGGGTCCAGTAGTGATTGCATAAGGTGCAGGGCCGAGGCTGAGGTCAGGAAGAAATCTGTTGAGCTGATCCAAAAGGCCATCGGGGTTTTCAAGGTGAAGAAGTGAGGACTCTCATATACATACCGATTATCCATACTGAGGTTGATATGGGTTCCGTTTCGGAGGAGGTAAAGAAGGAGTACCTTTCCAAATACGGGAAAAGCAAATGGCTTAAACACCTCGATCTTATCTCTAATCTATGGGAAACAATCAGAAAAAGGCTCTTGAAGATGCCGGTGGATTACAGCAAGACAAGGCTATACCAGGACGGCCTTCCTGTTTGTGGAAAGGAGTTTGAGATTGTGAAGGAATTAGCCGGGATGGGCAGCAAAAACCATATATTGCTGATGGAACTGGTGGACATGGGCGCGACCCTTATGGGGACCGAGGATTCAGGGTTACTGCTTCAGGAGCATAAGATGATCAAGGAGATCGTTGGTACCAGAGGGAAAAACCAGGTGAAGGAAAAGCTGGAGGAATACAGGAAGCATAGCGATGACCTGCTTGTCAGGAGGGACGACTTTATTGCAAAAAGGATAAGCGAGACGCTTCAGGATGGAGAGACAGGGATACTTTTTATCGGAGCCCTGCACAAGGTTGATAAAAGGCTTCCACGCGGGATAAAGGTAGTCCATTTAGGGGCCGTTAAGGAATAACCAGTGCTTTTCTGGTTAAGCCTTTATGGCCCCTTATGCCGTTCCCGCTATTCTGATGTCCATGTTAATTTTGAACGACGGCTTGACATAGGGAGGATAGTTTATGGAAGAGATAAATCTGAAAGTTACCGAGGCCCTCGTCAAAGATGTGGGGAGGGGGATTGCACGGATTGACCCTGTCGATTTCAGGAAGTTGAAGGTCGAGATAGGGGAGATACTTGAAATAAAAGGAAAGAAGGTCACAGCAGCCAAGGCAATGCCTGTCTTCAGGGAACTGCGGGGAAAGGGCGTGGTCCAGATAGACGGCCTGACCAGGGAAAATGCCGGGGTGGGGGTCGGCGAGAAGGTTTCTATCAGGAAGGTATCGTTCCAACCGGCCTCCAAAGTCGTTTTGTCACCTGCTGCTGCCGGGGCAGTCGGCAAGGATTCCAAGTTTATAGGGAGACTCCTGGAAGGGCTTCCTGTTATAGCTGGAAACAAGGTAAGGGCGACACTCTTCGGTTCCAGGTTCCAGGACTTTACTGTCGTTGAGACCATCCCTGATGGGGTGGTTGTTATAAACCCCAAGTCCCTCATAAAGATAGTTGAGGGTGGGGCCAAGATAGGCAAGGTCAGGGTCTCGTATGAGGACGTAGGAGGGCTTGGGAAGGAGATCCGGAGGGTCAGGGAGATGATAGAGCTCCCCCTCAGGCACCCCCAGATATTTGAAAGGCTTGGGATAGATCCTCCCAAGGGGCTTCTCCTCTATGGCCCCCCCGGCACAGGGAAGACACTCATAGCGAGGGCGGTGGCCTATGAAACCGATGCAACCTTCTTTTCGGTCAGCGGGCCTGAGGTTATCCACAAGTTCTATGGGGAGAGCGAGGCAAAGCTCAGAGGGATATTTGAAGAGGCGAGGAAGAAGGCCCCAAGCATCATCTTCTTAGACGAGATAGATGCCATAGCTCCCAAGAGGGAACAGGTATACGGGGAGGTGGAGAAGAGGGTTGTAGCCCAGCTTCTGGCGCTTATGGACGGCCTGACTGAAAGGGGACAGGTCATAGTAATCGGGGCCACGAACATTCCTGATGCCCTGGATCCGGCCCTCCGAAGGCCGGGGAGATTTGACAGGGAGATGGAGATCGGAATCCCCGACAGCAAGGGGAGGCTTGAGATACTTGAGATACACACAAGGGGAATGCCCCTTACAGACGATGTTGACCTCAATAGGCTTGCCCAGATCACTCATGGATTTGTGGGTGCCGACCTGGAGGCCCTCTGCCGGGAGGCTGCCATGAACTCCATCAGGAGGATCATCCCTAAGATAGAACTCGGACTTGATCATATCCCATACGAGCTTATAGAGGAGCTTAAGGTCACCATGGGTGATTTCCTTGAGGCCCACGGTGAGATCGAGCCTACGGCTATCAGAGAGGTCTTTGTGGAACTTCCCAATGTCTCATGGGAGGACGTGGGTGGACTTAAGGATATAAAAAAGGAACTGGAAGAGGCGGTGATCTGGCCCCTGATCCATGCAAACTTTTATGATTACGCGAAAGTCAAGCCACCCAAGGGCATCCTGCTGTGCGGTCCTCCGGGGACAGGCAAGACCTTGCAGGCCAAGGCACTTGCAGCAGAGAGCAAGGTGAACTTCATCTCCATAAAGGGGCCTGCCCTCATGTCCAAGTACGTTGGGGAATCGGAAAAGGCCGTAAGAGAAGTCTTCAAAAAGGCGAGGCAGGCGGCCCCATGCATCCTCTTCTTTGACGAAATGGACGCCATAGCGCCCGTCAGGGGAGGGGGAGATTCCCATGTGGCGGAAAGGGTTATAAGTCAGCTTCTTACAGAGATAGACGGGGTAGAAGAGCTTGCCGGCGTCTTCATCCTGGGCGCCACCAACAGGAAGGACATGATAGATCCGGCCCTGTTGAGGCCCGGGCGAATTGACATGATTATTGACGTTCCCTCCCCTGACAAAGATGCGCGGCTTGAGATATTCAAGGTGCATACAAGAGGGAAGCCGCTATCCAAGGATGTAAACTTAAGCTCTCTCGCCGCGGAGACAGACAGGCTGGTCGGAGCTGATATAGAATTCGTATGCAGGAAGGCGGCCCTCATTGCAATCAGCGAACTTGTGGACAAAAAGGTCAACGACCCTAAGGCATTAAGGATCACAGCAAGGCATTTCCATGAGGCGATGAGGATATTCCATGAAAGCCATAGATAAAGCTCAACTTGTTTTCAGGAGGATAGGAACCCCCAAAGACCGGGATTCGACTATATGCGAGACCATATTTAAAGATATCCCCATCGCCATCCTCCTCCTCGGCAAGGATTACCGGATACTTAAGACGAACAACGCCTTTTACGGACTCTTCGGCATTAATGGGGAGGTAGACGGCAGGCATCTTGGAGAGGTCATCACTGATGACGCCGTGCGAAGACAGGTCGGAGAACTTTTGAGACAGGAGAGTGGAAGGAGGGAAGTCGAGCTTTGCTTAGACAGCCGGGGAAGCAGCCGAAAGACACTGAAGGTTGTTATGACCAGGATAAAACGGCCTTCGGCGGACGGCGTTCTCATCCTGATGGACGATCTGTCGGAACGGATAAGATCCGAGGAGCAGCTGCTCCAGACGGAGAAAATATTCACAGTCGATCAATTGGCCGCCGGCATAGTGCATGAAATCGGAAACCCTCTCGGAATAATGAAGTCAACCATGAGTTTTTTAAATGACCGTCTTTCAAAAAGAGGCGACGAGTTGACGACGTATACCCAGGTGCTCATGGAGAACGTGGACAGGATACACGGGCTTCTTAAGGACCTTTCAGGGTTTTCAAGGCCGCAAAGCGATCAGTTCAGCCTTCATGATATCTCGAAATGCCTTTCACAGATGGTCAATTTTATCGAAAGGGAGTGTGAAAAACAGAGCGTTGTCATAGAAACATCCTTTGAAAATGGGCTCCCGCCGGTTTATTGCAACCCACATCGCCTGAAACAGGTATTTCTGAACCTCTTCAAAAACGCCATAGAGGCCATGCCCGACGGGGGAAGGCTTTCTATAAAGACAGGAATGGCCTCACCCCCCTCAATCCCCCCCCTTATCAAGGGGGGGACAAAAGGGGGGGTAGAGATGCTCCGGGTGGATATCATGGATACCGGAAACGGGATATTGGAGGAGGATCTGAATTCCATATTCAAGCCTTTCTATACCACGAAGAAGGAAGGGAGCGGTCTCGGACTCTTCATTACAAGGAGTATAATAAAGGAACATAACGGGAAGATAAGTGTTAGAAGCGGGAAGGGCAAGGGCGCGGCGTTTACCATCCTGCTGCCGATAAATGAGGTGGACGAATGAAAAACATCCTCCTGGTAGATGACGAGAAAGATATGGGACAGATAGTCTCCAGGCTGCTCTCCGGAGACGACTATGGAATAGAGCAGGTTTATACAGGCAGGGAGGCCATGGAAAAGATTGAAAAGACATCTCCCGACCTTGTCCTGCTCGATATAAACCTCCCTGATATGGACGGTATGGATATACTCGGAGAGGTAAGGCATTCCGCTAAAAGCGTCCCTGTCGTTATGATAACGGCGTATGGAAGGGTAGAGACGGCAGTGCAGGCCATCAAGTCAGGGGCTATAGATTATATAGAGAAGCCTTTTGATCTTAAAGGTTTTAGAGGACGCATAAAGGACATCCTGAGATCAATGAATGCATCTCAAAATGAAGACTGCGGAGTAGTTGGTTCAAGCGCCCAGATAAAGAGAGTCATCTCCCTTATCGATAAGTTTGCATTGTCCGATATAACCATCCTTTTACAGGGGGAGAGCGGAACGGGAAAGGAGTTGTTTGCCCGGGCCATACACAGGAAGAGCAAGAGGCCGGGCGGCCCTTTTGTATCCCTGGATTGCGCCGTTCTTTCGGAGAACCTTATAGAAAGCGAGATATTCGGTCATGAAAAGGGCGCATTTACCGGCGCCGCTGAAAAGAAGATCGGCAAGATTGAGAGGGCAAATGGAGGGACCCTGTTTATAGACGAGGTTCAAAACCTTTCACCTTCCGTCCAGGCAAAGCTGTTAAGGGTGATACAGGAAAGGCAGATAGAGAGGGTCGGCGGGAGTAATCCTGTCAAGGTGGATATCAGGATAGTAGCGGCATCAAATGTCAATCTCAAGGAAGCCGTTGATAAGGGGAGATTCAGACAAGACCTTTACTACCGGATCAGCCAGGTGGCCGTCAATATACCGCCCCTTCGTGAAAGAGTTGGAGACGTGGATATCCTTGTGCATCAGTTTCTGGCCGCATATTCGAAGGAATTCGGGAGGCCGTGCAATATAGCGGAGGAGGCCCTGATGTGTCTTCGGTCACATAATTGGCCCGGCAATGTCAGAGAGCTGGAAAATATTGTAAAGTCAACCGCGATCCTAAGTGACGGGGACATACAGATGAGAAACCTTCCTGAATACCTCAAGGCCGCTACACTGCCTTTTCCAACCCGGCAGGCTGAGGGTCATGGTGTTGCCGATTTGTTCAAGATCGATGAAGCAGTGGAAAAAGGCCTCATAGAAGGTTCCCTTGACCTCAAGGCATTTATCAAACGATGGAGCGACAGTCTCGAAGAAACCGTGATCAGGAAGGTCATGGAAAGGTCAATGCTGAACATGAACATGGTTGCCGAGTTCTTAAATATCGATCCCAAGACCCTTCGTTCAAAGATCAGGCATATCAGGGCCGCCAGGCAGAAACAATTATAACGGGAACTTATTCCCCCAAAAGGGAGGAGGCTCCTCCCCTTCTAAACTATAAAGCCTCAGACAAATCACACCTCAACCTATTACTACCCACTTAAATAGCCAATAATATCTTGATGATACAGACTTTCTTTGGATCGAATTAACCGTTGGCACGCCACTTGCTCTATAGTATGTAAGTTCAATCAATGAGGGAAGAATCAAGATGGAGAGGAATCCGAACGAAATAGTCAAAGAACTGGACGTCCTTGATATATTGAGCATCAGGCCTTGCGGGATGACATTGCCGGAGATAGGGAATGAGATGGGAGTCAACTGGAGAGGTCTGGCAGCTACCGTAAGCGCCCTCATTAGCGAGGGCAGCATTGAAAAGCTGGGGAATAGATATTATTTAGTAAATCCAAACAAGAAAGGGGGTGATTATCATGGCGGTAGAAAAAACAATGGCCTCATCCAGCCTGGTTGAGGTAATTGACAGGATCCTGGACAAGGGCGTAGTCATCGATGCCTGGGCGAGGGTATCCCTCGTGGGGATCGAGCTTCTGGCAATAGAAGCCAGGGTTGTAGTTGCATCCGTTGACACATTCCTCAAGTATGCCGAGGCAGTGGGTCTTACAGCAACGGAGGCATCGGCAATGCACGCGTAGGTCTTGTCAACAAGGAAGAGGAAGGCATCCTTGGGCAATAGAGGCGCCATTGGCCCCTTTATTTAAGATACTCAAGCATGTCGGACTCTCCCGATGCGGATGAGAAGGAAGGGTTAAATATGGAACTCAAGAACAGCATTAAAGAGGTAGGGATAGACTTTATTGATTCCTATGAGAAGCGCGTTAAATTGGTCATGGTCCTGATGAGAGAAGCGGCGAGGCGCATAGACGGCTTCTTCGGGGAACAGGACGATATGATAGGGCAGTTAAGGGAAGGTCTTGCCAGATCGGAAGGCCTGCGAAAGAAGGACTTTGATACCTTTATGGGAGCTATTCTGGCCAGGCGAAAAGAGAGAGAAGAGGGAACGCAGCATGCCCTGGATGACCTATGGAAAGAGGAAAAGGAAATGATGGACGCCTTGCGAGAGGTATTCACAGATGAGCATGCCGATGTGGATCTGGAAAAGATAAAGACGGAGATACTGTCAAGGCATCAGAACAGAGAGAAGGAAATAACCAGGATGATGATGGAACTGCACAGGGAACAAGAGGAGCTCAGCACGGCTTTGAACGGCCTGCTTGCAAAAGGGGAAAGGGTTACAGTCAGGGATTTCAGGACAATGGTAAGCACATTCAAGATTAAAAACGGGAACCACGGAGATGAAATAGGAACTGTTCTGGATCAGCTTTATACGGCGAGACAGGCTGTAACAAGCCAATGGCAGAGACTATTTTCAGCCTATGAAAGGCCGGCAGTAAGGGGAGCTTTATCCCCCCCTCTTTGATAAAGAGGGGGTCAGGGGGAGTTAATGTTTTGAAAGTGGACTTACAAACATCAAATCAAAAGGAGGGAATCGACATGGGAAGAGTAGATAGCATGAAGGCAGTAGGAAGAGAGATAAAAGGGTCATACGACGAGAGGTTAGCCGCAGTGAGTTCCATCAGGAGGGAGGCTGCGGACTATACAGCCGAGATACAGATGGAACACAGGGAGATGGCGACCCAACTCAGGGAAGATCTGTCAAAGGCAAGGTCTGTTTTGAGCACGGATGTCTCCATCATGGAACAGGAGATGAAGAGGGAACACAGGGAGACAGGGACCCAGCTCAGGAAAGATCTGTCAAAGATAAGGCCTGCCTTGAGACAGGATGTGTCAGGTTTGCTCAAAAGCTACAGAAATATGATTACCGGCATCAAAAAGGATCATCAGGAGGTCGTAAACGCATGGCACGACCTGGTGGCCACAATGCAGTCAAAGAGAAGCGGGGCTCCCGCAGCCGCCAGAAGGTGATAGAGGAAATCTTGAAGGCACAATATCCCAAGCGGACAGCAGTGATCGAATGTAACTTTTGCAAGGGAAGTGGGAAAGACCCCTTTGAGCTCCTCTCCCCTCTGGCCCTATGCCAGGTGTGTGGTGGGAGTGGAGAGGTGTCAATCCCTGAGCCTGCCATCGAGTGTGCCTTCTGCGGGGCAACCGGCGTATACCGCGACCAGAGGCTGACCTGCACTGTATGTGGAGGCAAGGGAATGGTCACCGTCGAGGAGCCCTACGAAAGATGCCACATCTGCAATGGAAAAGGGGTCGCCCCACATAATTATCTCCCCTGCATGACATGCGGGGGCAGGGGAGTTGTTAAAGCAAGAAGGGTCTGAGATTCTATTTGAGGAAGGCAGGAGGAAGTGATGCAGATAGAGGAGCTGTCTACGGTATTGGAACCTAAGCCACTACCTAATTTTGTGGAGACCGAGTATATACGCGGCGTTACCGACCGGGCCCTGGCCTATATTGCAGCAGGTTTTCCGGTCCACTTCAGGGGGAAATCGGGCACGGGAAAAACTACCCTTGCCATGCATGTGGCAGCCAGGATAGGGAGGCCCGTGGTTATTATCCACGGTGACGAGGAAATGTCCACGTCCGACATGGTAGGCGGGCAATACGGCTACAGGATGAGGAGGGTTGTAGACAACTTCATTCACACGGTTTTAAAGTCCGAAGAGGACATGAAGACAAGCTGGGTGGACAACAGGTTGACAACCGCCTGCAAACACGGGTTTACCCTTATCTATGACGAGTTCACAAGGTCGAGGCCCGAGGCAAACAACATCCTCCTCTCCATCCTTCAGGAGAAGATGATGGGACTTCCTGCCGCAAGGGGTAAGGAGGGGTATCTCAAGGTCCACCCCAACTTTGTGGCTATATTTACCAGCAACCCGGAGGAGTATGCGGGAGTTTACAGGAGCCCGGATGCCCTTAGAGACAGGATGATCACCATGGATATAGACTACGCCGACAGGGAGACGGAGGTTTCAATAGTTTCCGCAAAGTCGGGTTGGGACGCAAGGGACGCTGAAAAGATCGTGGATATCGTCCGTGGACTGAGGGATTCCGACAGGTGTGAATTTGCACCCACCGTCAGGGCCTGCATCATAATAGCGAAAACCTTAAAGGTAATGGATGCCGGTGTGGACGGGAACAGCGGGGTCTTCAGGACTGTCTGTACGGATGTTCTTTCGTCTGTGACGAGCAGGGCTGGAAACAAGAGCAATGCGGATAAGGTCAGAAAGGTTGTGGAAGAACTGATTGACAGATACTGCCTGCCTGTCGCATCTATAGCGTCCGAACTTGATTCCGAAGGGCCGGAATTTGGCGTAAAGGCGACCGAGCCGGTCGCCCCTACAAAAGTTAAACACAGAGCAGCAGCCGTTGAATATGTGGCATGTGCTGCATGAAGAGGATCGCCGATGAACAGAAAAATGCGGGATTATACAGAGATCAAAAGCAGCCTAAGGAGTAAGATACGCTCAAGGCCAAAGGTCGTATCAGCGGGAGGGTATCTTGACCTTTTTTTACTGAACCAGGAAAAGGCAAGAATGGAACAGGAGCTGCGCACCGTAAGCGGGAAGATGAGAAATCTGGAGGCATCCCTCCGGGTCCTTCAAAAAAATATAGAAGAGACGGAGAAGGCACTTCTTCTGATGAAGGACGAACCTGTGAAGAATGCGCAGAAGGCGCCCGATAATCCGTATAAAGCGATGAGTATAGAATACTGAATTTATCTATCGGGGGATATTTCATGGACGGAATTGAGTGGAAACAGTATGACCCGCCGGCTATCGGTGAAACTGTAAAAAGACAGGACAAGAAGTATAACTCAGCTTCAATATCCGTCTTTGTAAGGTCTTTAATGGCAAGGGAATGGGCAAGGGCATTGGGAAAGAGGCCGGGCATAAATCCAATAGGGCGAGGGGAAAAGGATGGTCTCAATGGAAGCCGGTAATTACCTCTATCTGTACTGCATCATTGAGACCGGCGAGGAAAGGAACTTTGGCCCCATCGGGGTCGGCGGTCGCGGGGACCTGGTCACTACCATAAATTATGACGACATCTCAGGGGTAGTAAGCAGAACCCCTTTATTGAAGTACGACTTAAACAGGGAAAACTTACTGGGTCATCAGAGGGTCGTTGAAGAGGTCATGAAGGAGTACACGGTGCTTCCAGTAAGGTTCTGCACCGTTGCGGAATGTGCGGAAGACATCCGGAGGGTTTTGAGAAAGAGGTATGCCGAGTTTAAGAGGCTGATAAGGGAGATGGACAATAAGACAGAGCTTGGGGTCAAGGTCCTGTGGAAGGATATAAAGACCGTGTTTCGCGAGATAGGGGAAGGAGACCCGGAGATCAGACGATTAAAGGGAAATATTGCTTCAAGACCTTTGAAACAGGCTTATTCCGAAAGTATTGCCCTGGGCAGGATGGTCCAGGCCGCCCTTGAGTCTAAGAAAAATGAGGTGGCGGACAACATCCTTGAAAGATTAAACCCAATTGCTCTTGATACCGCAATAAATAAGGTGCACGGGGACAGTATGATTCTAAATTCCGCTTTTCTGGTTCATGGTGGAAGGGTAAAAGAGTTTGATGATGCCATAGCCGAACTTGAATCTTCAAGCAACGATAGGATGGGGATCAAGTATGTCGGGCCTGTAGCGCCTTTTAACTTTATAAACATAGTGGTGGAGTGGAGATAAGCCAATCATGATAAGGGGACTGTCCCTATTTACGGACGGAGCGAAGCGAAGTCGTAGAATAGGGACTGTCCCCAGACTGTAAGGGCAATGAGCGAACCGTGAACAGTGAGGAGTGGAGATGAGGAGGTCAAGTATGCCGGAGAAAAAGAAAAAGGCGGGAAAGGAAGAGGAGAAAGAGGGGGTTGAGATAGATTTAGGCATCGGAAAGCTCTCCTTTGGGGGACTCTTTAAGGGGCTTGGAGACCTCATGGAGGCCGTCTCCGACTTGGCCGAAAAGGGGGAGGAGATCAGGAGAGAAGGCGAAATAAAAGGGCTCCCGAAGGACGCAAAGGGTGTTTACGGATTTTCTGTAAGGACCATGGCTGGAAGGCCTGTCGTCGAGTCTTTTGGAAATATAAAAGAGACCCCAAAGGGGCCGGTAGTTGAGGAGGTGAGAGAGCCAATGGTAGACGTATTTGATGAGAAGGACCATATCCTGATTGTGGCTGAGATGCCCGGTGTGGAAAAGAATAATATCCATATTGACATAGAGGGCGATGCCCTCCTCCTCAAGGCCGAGAATGCAGATAGGAAATATAAGAAGGAGGTCCCCCTCCCATCTGCGGTAGACCGGGCTTCTCTCATATCCTCCTATAAAAACGGCATCCTTGAGGTCAAGGTGCAGAAAATGAAAGGATTATGAAAACCACCCCTCACCTTAATCCTCTCCCAGTGAGGGGAGAGGAGATTTTTTTGTTCCCTCTCCCTTGGCGGGAGAGGGTCAGGGTGAGGGGGATTTTCGAAATCAGAGGGAAAAATGGCCAAGCACTTGTTCTGCGTTACCTCTTATGACACCCCCCCTCAATCCCCCCCTTGGCAAGGGGGGGACAAAAGGGGGGGGGTAACCGGCGGAGCTTACCTGATACCTTATAAAGACATTGCCCTGGTTGTAAAAGAATCGCCTTCCATCGACTACAAAGATATTCCGAGAGAAGCCCTTGTCCAATACCTGTTTGCTCACCAGGCTGTCATTGAAGACATTATGAAGGACCGCACGGCAGTTCCAATAAAATTCGGGACGTCTGCTATGACCGATAAGGACGCCGGGGAGATACTGGAGTTGGGGTATGCAAGGTTCAAAGACGCCGTTAACGGAATGAAAGATAAGACGGAGATAGAAGTGATAGCCCGTTGGAACGACCTTGACCCGATCTTGAAGGAGATCGGCAACAAGGCGGAGATCCGCAGGTTTAAGGAAGGCATCAATACCGGGGATCAGAGCAACTTTCAGGGCCTGGCGGTGGAACTGGGGAGAATGGTGAAGACGGCCCTTACCGAGGAGAATAGCCGGGTAAGGGATGAGATACTGAATGTCCTTAATGAACATGCCGTTGAATTCAGGCTCCACGATCCATTGGACGAGCGGATGATAATGAATGCGGCATTCCTGATGCAAAAGGGGCGGGAGGGGTTGCTGGAGGAAGAGGTAGAGAAGTTAGACGATGAGTACGGGAACAAGGTAGATTTCAGAGTGGTCGGGCCGTTGCCTCCCCACAGCTTCAGTACCCTGGAGATAAAGAGAGTGGGGGCCGAAGAGGTAAGCGATGCATTGGATGTCATGGGTGTGGATGGCAATGCCGACAAAAAAGAGGTTAAGAATGCATATAGGAGATTGCTCCAGGAATACCATCCTGACAAGAACCATGATGGTCCTGACGCCCAAAAACAATTTGAAAAGATCAGGGCGGCTTACAAGACCTTGATGGATTGCCATGCCTTTGGCAGCGGAAAGGATGCGGTCATGGTGCGGGTGGCCTGATGGCATTTATATTAGACGATATACTGTTTTCCCCTATAAAAGGGATTGTATGGGTAGCGCAAAACCTGAAAGATATGGCCGAGGCGGAAATAACAGATGAGTCTAAGGTGCATGAAGATCTCATGGAACTTCAGATGCGCCTCGAACTTAATGAGATAACAGAGGAAGAATATCAAAAGAGAGAGAACGAGATTATGGAAAGGCTTGAGGAGATCAGGAAATACAAGGAAGAGATGGGTAAATGAGAGAAGACGATCTTCAAATATCAAATAAGGGCATGAAGAAACGAAAAAAGATGAAACCAACCACAGGGAAACCTGGAGGCGAGGAAAGAGGAGGAAGGGGTATGGCAATGAATATTGGAGGTGTTATTAAAAAGGCAAGGAGCGAGCTGAGCGAACTTACCGGTTTACCCCTCTCCTCCACGTTAAAGACGGTAAAGGACAACAAGGGATGGCGCGTTTTGATCGAGATGGTCGAGAAGCGTGCTATCCCTGACGGGATGGATGTCCTTGCAACTTACGAGGCCCTTCTTGACGAAGATGGGAATCTCCTTGAATTCAGCCGTAAAGGTATGCGCAACCGGATGGCAACAGTGGCGGAAGAGTGAAGGGAGAGTGAAGGGGACTGTCCCTATTTACGGGCGGAACGCCGTAGAATAGGGACTGTCCCCGGAAACAAAGATGGATATATGAAATCCCACAGTTTCCTTGACAATACGGAACTCAGGCTGGTCCTCTTTGGCGGCAAGGGTGGATGCGGCAAGACTACATCCGCTGCCGCTGCTTCGATCCGGCTTGCCGGGATGACGCCTCAAAAAAAGGTGCTGGTTATTTCCACTGACCCGGCCCATTCACTCGGAGACAGCTTTGGGATGCCGATAGGCGGGGTAATAACACAGATGGAGGGAATAAAAAACCTCTGGCTGCTTGAGATGGATGCCTACAGATTATATGGGGAGTTCAGGGACAAGCATGAAGGCACAATGAAAAAGCTTGCGGAAAGAGGCACCTACTTTGACAAAGACGACATAGAATCTTTTTTTTCCCTGTCTTTGCCGGGCATGGACGAGGTAATGGCCGTCATCGAGGTGGCCAACATCCTCAAATCCGGCGCGTATGATCTGGTCGTCCTCGATACAGCTCCCACAGGGCATACCCTTAGATTGCTTGCCCTCCCTGCCCGGATGGAGAGATGGGTCGCTGTTTTAGACATGATGCAGGATAAGTACCGCTTCCTTAAAAGGCATTATACCGGCAGGTACAAAAAGGATGATGCCGATGATTTTCTGGAGATGATGGAAACCGACCTGGGCGGGGTTAAGGCCCTTCTCAAAAATGACAGGGAGACGGAATTCGTCCCTGTGACCATCCCGGAACCGATGGCAATAGATGAAACAGAAAGGTTGCTGGCATCGCTCAGGGATTACGGCATCTCCGTAAAGAGCGTCATCGCCAACAGGGTGGCGGAACAGGCAGAGTGCCCGTTTTGCGCATCAAGAAGGGAAGAGATGGGTGCATCGCTGAAGCGCATTGAAGAGAGTTTTGCGGGGTACAAAATCATCAGGGCGCCCCTCTTCCCTTATGAAATCAAAGGGCTTAAGCGGCTGACGGAGTTTGGAGGGTACCTGTTCCGGGATGAAAGAGAGTACTTATCTTTTGTAGAATTAAAATCAGGAACTCAAGACTCAGGCCAAAGCTCTATAGCCTTTAGTCCGCTTGCTTCCCTATCAGACCTCTTTGAAAAAACTGATAGTGAGTTTCTCATCTTCGGAGGGAAGGGAGGGGTCGGGAAGACCACAATAGCCGCAGTTACCGCATTGTGCACAGCCGGAGCCAATCCTGACAAAAGGATATTGATTATCTCGACAGACCCTGCCCATTCCCTGTCGGACTCCTTTGGGTGCGGGATCGGAGATGAGATAACGCATATAGATGCGGGAGGTCGGCTTTATGGCCTTGAGATAGATGCAGAAAAGATGCTGGATGACTTTAAGAAAGAATACAGGACATCTATAGAGGAGTTATTTGCCAGGTTTGCTGCAGGGGGGATTGATATAAAGTTTGACAGGGATGTCTTGTCTGGATTTATAGATATTTCTCCTCCGGGGCTTGACGAGATCATGGCATTGAAAAAGATGATGGAAATTGCCGACTCCTATGATCTTGTCATCCTCGATACTGCGCCAACAGGTCATCTTATCCGTTTCCTTGAGACACCGGAGATCGCTTTAAGCTGGCTTAAGGCGTTTCTGAAGCTCCTGCTCAAGTATAAAGGGGTTGTGTCGTTGGGCAGGGCGGCAGAAAGGATCCTCGAACTCACCCGTGATGTCAGGAGGATCAAAGAGACTCTGGTTGATGCTGCAAAAACGGAGTTTATCGGGATAACCATCCCTGAGGATATGAGCATAGCTGAGACAGGAAGACTCCTCGTAAGCCTCAATAAACTGGAGGTTCCATGCAGGCGCATCATCGTCAATATGGTTATGCCGCTTACAGAATGCAACTTCTGCCTGATGAAGAGAAAGGAAGAGGATGGGTATTTACGGCAGATGGATGCGGCATGGGGAAAAGAATACGCTATTACCGCATTTCCATTACTTCCATATTCGATTAAGGGAATAGACAGGATGAGGGAGATATGCAAACCAATCCCATCCCCACCCCAACCCTCCCCTTGAAAGGGAGGGGTTCTTATCCCCTCTCCCTCAGGGAGAGGGTGAGGGTGAGGGTAGGTAGAAAGAGTATTTTCGGAGAAAACAGATGTCCAAAATAGCCACGATAAATAACAGCAACACCTTGGCGGATATAATAGACAGGGTACTGGATAAGGGCATAGTAATCAATGCGGACATTGCCATATCCATTGCAGGGACAGAACTGCTGGGCATAAGGATAAGGGCAAGCATAGCCTCTTTTGAAACTGCAGCAAAGTTTGGCATGGAATTCCCTTCCGGCGTCAACCTCAAGACCCCGGCCTGGGAAAAGGTGCTGGCGGCTCAATGAATCAACCCCGCCCTCACCTTAATCCTCTCCCTGAGGGAGAGGAACTCATTTGTTCCCTCCCCTTCAAGGGGAGGGTCAGGGTGGGGATGGGGTAAATGAATGAATATCGACATAGACAAAGACAATATGAAACAGGCAGTCCTGGGGCTTGTCCTTGCCCTGGTGGAGATAATCAGGGACATCTTAAGGACACAGGCCGTCCGGAGGATGGAAGGCGGGAGCCTGACCGGGGAAGAGGTTGAGAGACTGGGGAGGTCTCTCATGCAGCTTGATCAGGTGGTAGAGCAGTTAAAAGAGGAGCACGGCGTCGAAGATGCCGTCAGGTCTGTAAGGGATGAACTGGATGGTCTCACAAGGAAGTTGCTCATGCTTGATGGAGGGGAAGATGGAAGGCAGATACCTTTACTGCATAGCTGAAGGAGGGGCTCCGGCCTCTCTGGGAAGGATCGGGATAGAGGGGAAAGAGGTCTACTCCGTTCCATTCAAAGACCTCTCTGCGGTCGTCCATGACTGCCCTGCAGAACCGTACATGTCCGGGAATCAGGAGAAGATGGTAAATTGGGCGGTTACGCACCAGAACGTGGTGGAGGAGGCATGGAAGGGATCGAGGACTGTGATCCCTGTGAGATTCGGTACCATTGTCAAAGGTCAGCTTGACGGGTTAACGGCATGGTTAAATGACAACTATGAAGGTCTGCGTAAGGATATCGAACGGTTCAGGGACAAAGAGGAATACGGCGTCCAGGTATTCTGGAATGCAGATGTCATTGCAGAGAGGCTTGTCGATGCCATCCCGGAGCTAAAAGGCCTGAAAATGGAGACAGAGGCAAGTCGGGGAGGAGCGGCTTATATGCATAAGCAGTTATTCGAGAAGAAATTAAGGCAAGAGATGGAGTCGGAGGCCGGCCTGCGGTTCAAGGAGCTTTGTTACAGAATCAAGGAGCGGGTGGAAGAGTTGAATATAGAGAAGATAAAAGAGACCTCAAGAAGTGCGGATATGTTTATGAACCTCTCATGCCTGGTTCGTAGGGAAAGGGCCATGGATATGATTGAGGAACTGGACATGATCAACAAAATGGACACCTTTTCAGTCCGCCTCACAGGTCCCTGGCCGCCATACAGTTTTGCAGGTTTAGGATCAATGCTGTTCACTTAACCCATTTACCCCATCCCCACCCCAACCCTCCCCTTGAAGGGGAGGGAGTTAAATGTCCCCTCTCCCTCAGGGAGAGGGTTAGGGTGAGGGTGGGATAAAACTATAAAACAACTTAAGTGAACAGTGTTGGGTTTAGGATAGGTATGGAAAGGAGAGGGGACTGTCCCCGGTATGATTATGGAGCTTAGAGAAAAAAACATTGCCCTGACGGACCTTATAGACAGGGTCCTCGACAGGGGCGTTGCAATCCATGCGGACGTCATCATTTCCCTTGCAGGTATCCCACTGGTCGGGATCAACCTGCGTGCCCTCGTTGCGGGGATGGAGACGATGACAGAGTATGGAGTGATGCATGAGTGGGACAGGGAGATAAGGGGAGAGAAGATGATGAAAATTCCCCCACCCTCACCTTAATCCTCTCCCTGATGGAGAGGAAATTTCCCTCACCTTCAAGGGGAGGGTTAGGGTGGGGATGGGGTATCCAAGGTGTTTTAGGAGCGAGGTATGTATGTCCAGAATAATAGGGATAGACCTTGGAACAACCAACACGGTAGCGGCCTGCCTTGATGGAGGCCGCCCGGTAGTTATTCCAAACGCTGAAGGTGAACGCCTTACCCCGTCGGTTGTGGCCTTTACCGACGAGGGGTATCTGGTAGGCAGAGAGGCCGTGAAGCAGGCCGTATCCAATCACAAGAGGACCGTTGCCTCGGTCAAGAGATACATGGGGACAGGTCACATGTTCCATATCGAAAATGATGTCTATACGCCCCAGGATATATCGGCTACGATCCTTTGGAAGGTAAAGGCCGATGCCGAGGCATGGCTTGGGGAAAGGGTGGATAAGGCGGTAATCACCGTTCCGGCCTACTTCAACAACGAGCAGCGGGAGGCCACTAAAAAGGCCGGGGAGATTGCGGGTCTTGATGTAATAAGGATAATCAACGAGCCAACCGCAGCGGCGCTGGCATACGGTCTGGATAAGATGGATATACACACCGTCCTGGTGTGGGATTTAGGGGGAGGTACGTTCGACGTCTCCATACTGGAGTTGGGACAGGGGTTTTTTGAGGTCAGGGCCGTGAGCGGAGACACCCATCTTGGCGGGGATGACTGGGACCAGAGGATTGTGGAGCATATGACCGGCATCGTAAAACTGCACAAAGGGGTGGACCTGACGGATGACAGAAAGGCCCTGGCTGAACTCAAGGAAATGGCTGAATCGGCCAAGATAAGGCTGTCGAGCGAAACGTCTCTGGAGGTTGTTTTACCTCTGAACTTCGGGATGGCGGATTTCAGTGTCTATCTGACAAGGGAAATATTTGAAGGATTGACGACTTCCATCCTCCAGAGACTCATCGGTCCCACTCTCCAGGTCCTTTCAGATGCGAGGCTCAAGCCGATAGATATAGACCGTATGATTCTTGTGGGCGGTTCTACCAGGATGCCCGCAGTGTATGAATTGGCAAGGAAGCTCATAGGAAAGGAGCCTTATAAGGATATAAACCCGGACGAGGTCGTTGCCCTGGGCGCCGCCATTCAGGCAGGGGTCCTTGCCGGGGAGATGAAAGATGTCGTTTTAATGGATGTAACCCCCCTTTCATTGGGGATAGAAGCCGAAGGAGGGGTATTTTCAAAGATCATCGAGAGAAACACCCCCATACCTTTGACAAAAGGCCGGATATTCACAACCGCCGTAGATAATCAGTATTCAGTTAGTATCCATGTCCTCCAAGGTGAAAAGGGTATGGCAAGTGAAAATATGAGCCTTGGGGTCTTCGACCTCACCGATATCCCCCCTTCACCCAAAGGGGTCCCAAGGATAGAGGTTTCGTTCGGCATTGATGCAGATGGCATCCTTAAGGTCTCCGCCGCAGATATTCACACCGGAAATGAGCAAAGTATAGAGATTAGGGTGGGGATGGGGTAAACGAGGAAATTGCAATGAAAGATGATCGCCATGTAAAAAAGATCGGCATTCCCGAAGATGAGCCCGAAGATGCGATTGATAGATACTGTGAGAGTTCTTTCCGTGAGAGAGCGGATGAATCCCTGCGCAAAAGCGAGGAGCGATATAAGCTCCTTGTCCAGTCTGTAACGGATTACATATATACCGTGAAAGTTGAAAACGGCCGTACTATATCCTCATCCCATGGCCCTGGATGCCTCGGAGTGACGGGATACAGACCGGAAGAGTATGAAGCCGACCCCGATCTCTGGTATCGAATGGTTTATGAGGAAGATAGAAATACAGTGGCAGACCAGGGCAGAGGGTTGCTTTCCGGCGAGGTTGTCAAACCTGTTGAGCATCGGATTGTCCGTAAGGACGGGGCGATCCGGTGGGTGAGGAATACGCCTGTTCCACGCTATGACGAACATAATAACCTCATTGCCTATGACGGCCTCGTCTCGGATATAACCGAGCGCAAAAAACTTGAAGAACAGCTCAGGCATGTCCAGAAAATGGAAGTCGTCGGGACGCTGACAGGCGGCATAGCCCACGATTTCAACAACATCATTACAGCCATTATAGGTTATGCCAGTATATTAAGGATGAAGATGAAGGCTGGCGATCCCCTGGCCCATAACGTCGAACAGATACTTGCATCAACAGAAAGGGCCGCAAATCTGACCCGGAGCCTCCTCGCATTCAGCAGGAAGCAGATAATGAGCCTGAAACCTGTAAACATCATCAGTATAATAAAGCACGTAGAAAAGCTGTTAAAGACGCTGATCGGCGAGGATATAGAGTTCAGGACGGCGCTGTCAGGCAAGAGACTTACAGTAATGGCGGACAGAGGGCAGATCGAGCAGGTCTTGATAAATCTTGCAACCAATGCCCGGGATGCAATGCAGAATGGCGGTGTAATAGCCATAGAGGCAAAGCAGGTAAAGCTTGGCAAGGAATATGTGGAGAAACATGGCTATGGCGAGCCCGGCGCATATGCCATTATCTCATTTACAGATACGGGAACAGGGATTGATAAAAAGACCAGGGAAAGGATATTCGAGCCTTTCTTTACAACCAAGGGGGTAGGCAAGGGGACAGGGCTTGGGTTGTCAATAGTTTATGGAATAGTCAAGCAGCATAAAGGGTATATCAACGTAGAAAGTGAACCGGGTAAGGGGACAAGGTTTGACATATATCTGCCATTGGCCAAATCTCCTGAAATTGAAGAAAAGAAAAAGACTGCCGGGCCGACGCCGGCAAGAGGGACTGAAACAATCCTTATGGCGGAAGATGACCTGGAACTGAGGAATATAACCAGGTCTATCCTTGAGGAATTCGGGTATAAAGTCATAGAGGCTATAGATGGCGAGGATGCTATAAAAAGATTCATGGAAAATAAGGCTACTATAGAATTACTCTTGATTGACGGTGTAATGCCAAAGAAGAACGGCATGGAGGTTTATGAAGAGATCAGGAAGATAAAACCTGATGTAAAGGCGCTTTTGCTCAGTGGCTATACAGGCGATTCCCTTCACGCTAAGGGGATTTTTGAAGGGGGGCTGAACTTCATCTCAAAACCCATTCCGCCGCAAGAGGTTATGAAAAAGATAAGAGAGGTGATGGATGAGACAAGATGATAAAGAAACGGTCCTTGTCGTTGACGATGACCCATATGCCCTTGAATCCGTTTCAACCTTATTGGAAGGATATGGATATACTGTCACCTCTTGTAAAAATGCAAGAGATGCAATAATCGGGTTACGAAACGATAATATAGGTGTTGTGTTGACGGACATTAAAATGCCCAATACATCAGGGGTTAAGCTTCTCGAAAAGATCCATCGTTTAAACCCTAAGATACCTGTAATCCTTATGACTGCCTATGCGGAATTAGACGTTGCTGTTGATGGGATAAAGAATGGGGCCTTTGATTTTATCATAAAGCCTTACAATCCGGAACATCTCTCCCGGTCGGTGGCAAAAGCGATTAAGTACAGCAAGCTTTTGCAGATGGAGGGGAACTATAAGCACATGCTTGAAGATACTGTGATGAAGAGGACCAGGGAGCTGGCCGACGCCCTGGCCCTGGTAAAGGATGTAAATGATGAGATAACCAGGCGATTGACTGCGGCGGCAGAATATAGGGATACAGATACCGGCGCCCACATTTCGAGGATAAGTCTATATTCCAAAAGGATTGCGGAAGCATTACGGCTTTCAACCGATAGTATTGAAGCGATAACATATTCGAGTTCTATGCACGATATAGGGAAGATCGGCATCCCGGACAGCATTCTTTTAAAGCCAGGTCTCCTCACGACTGAGGAGTTTGCGGTCATGAAGACCCATGCCGCCATAGGAGAAAAGATACTTTCCGGCTCAACTTACCCGGCAATCCAGATGGCCGCATCCATTGCCCTGAACCATCATGAGAGATGGGACGGCACCGGCTATCCAAGAGGATTGAGGGGGGAAGATATCCCGATAGAGGGAAGGATAGTCATGCTTGTTGACCAGTATGACGCATTAAGGATGAAGAGGCCTTATAAACCCGGGTTTGACCATGATAAAGCGTTTAACATAAATAACAAAAGGGGATGGCAGGACTGTGCCGGGACACTTCGACCCTAAGGTATTAGCTGCCTTCATTGATATTGCTCCCACATTTGACGAGATATTCAATGAGCATCAGGATTGATAATAAGGATGAGGGATGAGAGAGGGGACTGTCCCCGGTATTGAGGGATGAATGGTAGATGAACTGAAAATGAAGAATTCCGGGCACAGATGGGTTGAGGCTGCGCTTCGGGAGAGCGAAGAACGATACAAGCGTCTCCTCGAATCTATAACAGACTACATGTACACAGTGAAGATTGAAAACGGCCGCCCTGTTTCCACGACGCATGGCCCCGGCTGTTTCACTGTCACTGGTTATACATCGGAGTACTTTCAGATATATCCACATCTCTGGTACCAGATGATACATGAGGATGACAGGGAGTCGGTGCTTAAGCAGGTTGAAAAAATCCTTTCAGGCGAGGCTGTTCAGCCTCTTGAGCACCGTATCATCCACAAGGACGGCTCAATCCGGTGGGTCAGGAACACGATCGTTCCTCATCATGAGAAGGAAGGGGAACTCATCGCCTACGATGGGGTTATAGAAGATATCACAGAGCGCAGGATGGCTGAGGAGGCATTGAAGGCATCATTTAGTAACCTGGAGAGGGCAAAGAGGGATTGGGAGGCAACCTTTGACGCAATATCAGACCCCATCTTCATACACGATGGGGAATTCAGGATTACAAGGGCCAACAGGGCATATTCTGAAGCGACCGGGCTCCCATTTAATGAGATCGTAGGCAGGCCCTATTACGAGGTATTCCCAAAGATGGAAGGGCCGTTCACTGTATGCAAAGAGGCATTGGGAACTCAGAACACGGAGGAGGAAGAGGTTTCTGTATCGGCTATAAACAAGATATTCAGGATGAGGTATTATCCGATAAGAGACGTTGACGGCAATTACCTCCATTCAATCCATATCATGGAGGATATAACAGAGCAGAGGAGGGCGGAAAAGAGTCTTAATGATGAGGTTGATGTGACGACACACCTCTTGATGATAGCAGAGGCAACCGCCGGCACAAGTGATGTTGATAAACTCATGGAGCAGGTCGTTCACTGCTGTCAAAAGATATTTGGGTGCGATATATGTCTCTCATACCTTTGGGATAAAGAGAGTAAGGTATTCAGTCCCCGCAAGGCTTATGGTCTTGGGCATGGGTTGATACCCGTTTTTATGACGGTGTCTATGGACGAGAAGGTCGGGTTTGTCAAGGAGGCGATGAAGAAGAAGGAACCGGTGATAGAAGAAATAGGGGCAGTTCATGAACTGCCCCTACAATGGATTGAGGACATCGACACCATCGCCATCATCCCACTGATAGGCAAGAAGGGGCCGCTGGGGTTGATTGTGGGGATATATACCAAACCCACCCTCACCCTTCACCCTCTCCCTGAGGGAGAGGGGAAAACACCCGCCCCTTCAAGGGGAGGGTTGGGGAGGGGATGGGGTAAGAAGGCGGAGTTCACCGAGCGGGACATCAACGTCATGCAGGGGATTATGCACCAGGTGTCTGTTGCCCTTGAAGAGGCGAGGCTCTATACGGATTCCATTGACAGGGCAATGGAGCTCTCTCATAAGATAGAAACCATACAGGCGATGCACGAGATAGACAGAAACATCCTTTCCACTCTCGATCCACAGATGGTGCTGGATACCTCTACCAGGATGATCGGGAAGGTCATAGCATGCGACAGGGCCACTGTCGTCCTTGTAGATAAGGAAAGGAAAGGGTTTACATTGTTTGCCGGATATGGTCTGGATATTGTTCCGAAAGATGCATTTCTTGGATTCGATGCGACAAGCCTGACAGAGGTCATTAAGACCGGGAGACCTCAGTATATATCAAATCTGGCAGAATTGAAGGAATTGCCTGACTTTGAAAAGGAGCTTATCAAAAGAGGTTTTATCTCCCAGATAAGGGTCCCCTTAGTTATAAAAGGTGAGGTAGTGGGTGTGTTAACAGTAGGAGCCAGAAGGGCATCAGCCTTTACCCCTGAAGACCTCTCGACATTGGAGAAAATGGGCTCCCAGATAAGTGTTGCCCTGCAGAATGCACAACAGCTTAAAGACCTTGAGGAACTCTTCTTTGGGACGGTCAAGTCCTTATCTTCGGCTATTGACGCAAAATCTCCCTGGACTGCGGGGCACTCGGAGAGAGTCACCAGATATGCATTGGATATCGGGAAGGAAGTCGGGCTTACGAAGGAGGAGCTTAGAGACCTTGAGCTTGCAGGGCTCCTCCATGACATAGGGAAGATAGCTACATACGATATCCTGCTCGATAAGCCCGGAAAGCTGGAGCCGGATGAGATCGAGATAGTAAGGCGGCATCCTGTGAAAGGTGCGGACATCCTTGGGCCGATAAAGAAGTTCAGGAATATAATCCCCGCCATCCGGCATCACCACGAAAACTACGACGGCACAGGATACCCTGACGGCCCCAAAGGTGAAACGATACCGATTATGGCGAGGATTCTGAGTGTTGCGGATACGGTCGATGCAATGGGCGCAGACAGACCGTATAGAAACGGGAAGCCGATGGAGGCCATTATTGCGGAATTAAAGAGGTGCTCAGGCACGCAGTTTGACCCGAAGGTGGTAGAGGCCTTCCTGTCCTTGATTAACAGAGAAGGGGAAGGGTTTAAAATGGCAGCGAATTGAAAATTAAGAGGGAAGGGGATTTCCCCTGCACCAAATCAATAACGGCGGTGTCCTTATAACTGACCGCATAACTAATTACTAAGGAGTTCATAAGTATGGATACATTGATTTGATGTTTCTAAAATCCCCCTCAATCCCCCTTTTTCAAAGGGGGACATGCTTTTCCCCCTCTTTGGCAAAGAGGGGTTAGGGGAGATTTTATAAATAGTTCATTGAATGCGACTTCTTTTCAGACTATATCATGGAAGGAGATGTCGTTTTTGAACATGGTTGTTCTTACCTTAATAAGTGTTGCTACTTCGATCTGCCTTATTCTTTCTCTGCTCAAATTAAATATATTTCCTATGGACTCGAGGGTCATTGGCTCAGATCCATTAAGCCCGAAGCGCAGTGTTAAAACCTTTTTCTCCGTAGTAGACAGACCTTCAAGCGATTTCCGTAGCATGTCTGCCATCCTCTCTCTGTCGAGCGATATGTCAGGAGCCTCAGAATCCTTGTCTTCTATTGTATCAAGAAGAAGGTGTTCCACTGATCCTCCTATTGGCGCTTCAAGGGAGGAGGTCTTTTCCGCCAGTATCATTAGGTCCTTCACGTATCTGGCAGGGAACACTATATCCTCAGCAACTTCTTGAATAGAGGGCTCTTTCCCTTTCATCTGTCTGAGCTTTTTTAAAGACTTGTTAAGCTTATTTATGTTTTCAACTATATGGACCGGAAGTCTTATGACCCGCGGCTGATTCATCAATGCCCTTTCCATGGACTGTCTTATCCACCACGTGGCATAAGTGGAAAACTTACAGTTCTTGCTGAGTTTAAATTTTTCGGCGGCCTTTATGAGTCCTATATTCCCTTCCTCTATAAGGTCAGAGAGTGGAAGGCCACGGTTAACGTATGCCTTTGCTATCTTGACGACGAGCCTAAGGTTCGCCTCAACCATTCTCTTGGTGGCAGCCTCGTTTCCCCTTTCTATTCCTTTGGCCACTGTATATTCTTCTCCAGGACTGAAGAGGGATAGTTTCCTCATGTCACGGAGGTATGATTTTAGGGAGTCAGAGAATTGTCCGCTTTCCGGCGGCCCTTTCTCTTCACCAACTATAATAGCACCAGCTTCCCTAAGATGCCTTGGATTTCTCCTGAAATTGGTATTCCTGTTAAATGCTAAGCTGCCTGGCATAAAATAGAACCTCCTTAGTAAAAGTTAGTAGATTTTATACCAAGTTGCTTTTAAACATCTACTATTGAGACGAATGAAAGCTTACCTGGTATTTATACCCGGATGGGTATTATACCTGTTAGAGATATAGATATTTGAAGATTGATTTGAACTGTATGTCGAGGGCTTTGCAAAGGGAATGCCAGAGAGCTGATAGACTCATAACATGGCGGAATTGAATAGATTTTTGAAATAAGGGGGGTGATCTCAAGGAGATGTCTTGTAACGTTACGATGCAATAAAATATTTCATTATTTAGCGCTTCGTTACAGGGAGTGCAGTTATTCGAAAGGGTTTTTGAGGAGAATTGTCTGATCTCTTTCCATACCAACGGATACCATTATAGTCTCAACTCCGGAGAGTTCAGCGATCCTGTTAATATACTTTTTGGTATTAGAGGGAAGTGAATCAAAATCCCTTATATCGCTTAAATCCTCCATCCATCCGTCCATTTCTTCATATACAGGTTCTGCGCCGACCATTACCCTTTTATTTGAAGGAAACTCATAGTACGTTTTCCCTTCAAAGGTATAACCTGTGCATATCTTTATCTTGTCAAGGGTACTTAATATATCAAGTTTTGTTATGACCATCCCTGTAAGACCGTTGACCCTCGCCGCATGTCTCAGGACTACCGCATCGAGCCAGCCGCATCTCCTGGGTCTTCCGGTTGTTGCGCCGTATTCGTGTCCTTTTTCTCTGAACCAGTCTCCCATCACGCCATTCTGCTCAGTTGGGAAGGGGCCTTCCCCTACGCGTGTTGTATAAGCCTTTGATATCCCTATAACTCCATTTATATGGGTCGGCCCGACACCTGCGCCGCTACAAGCGCTCCCGGCCACGGTATTGGAAGAGGTCACATAAGGATAGGTCCCGTGATCGACATCTAAAAGGGTTCCCTGAGCTCCTTCAAACAATACGTTCTTTCCTTTTTTTATCTCGTTGTTTATATAGATAGACGTATTAGTAACGTAAACTCTGAGTCTTTCTGCATAACCCATATAACTGTCATATATTTCATGGACCTCAAATCCCGACTGATGCAGGAGGTTTACCAGCAGATGGTTCTTTTCCATCAGAATGAACTTCAGTTTGTCTCTGAATACTGATTCGTCTATCAGATCGGCAAATCTTATCCCGGTCCTGGCAATCTTGTCCTCATATGCAGGCCCTATCCCCCTGCCTGTAGTCCCTATTTTCCTATTTCCCTTGAGACTCTCTTTTGCTGCATCAATCTTCTTATGGTAAGGCATTATAAGATGGGCATCTTCGCTTATAAGGAGTCTGTTATCATCGAATCGCCCCCTTCTCTTCAGGGCGTCTATCTCATCTATCAGTACCTCGGGATCGACAACTACACCGTTCCCGATTATGCACCTCTTGTTCGGATGCAGGATGCCGGAAGGTATAAGGTGCAAAACGGTCTTTTCTCCATCCACAACTATGGTATGGCCGGCATTGTTCCCTCCCTGAAAGCGGACTATAAGGTCTGCATATTCGGTAAAGATGTCTACGATTTTACCCTTACCCTCGTCGCCCCACTGTGCGCCTACGATAACTATATTTGACATTCAAAACCCCCAAACAATGCATTTTAAAATCAAGACGTTTCTGCGCCTATCTGCGTCCCATTAATCTTTTTGGTGTTCCACTGCCGACATCAGGTTATCCAGGTCGATAGCAAAGCCGGTAGCAGGAGATGGATAGCCAAAGCCTGCAAGAAGGTCGTCGTACCGCCCTCCTCCGCATAAAGCACTCCCAAGTCCACTCGCAAACCCTTCAAATATAATCCCTGTATGGTAATCAAATCCCCTGATTTCGCAGAGATCGAGGGAAACATATTTGGAAAGCCTTTTGCGTTTAAGTATGTCGAATACAGTCTTTATATTATCCAGAGCGTTCCTTGACCTTTCGTTTGTTACAAGTTTTTTTTCATCTCGTCTATCTAAAACATCTTCACTGCCAAAGAGATACAAAAGAGCTTGGAATGGGACCAAGAGTTCACCATACTTCAGGGTCGTCGACATCTCATTTAACCGTGTCGAATCTCTTTTAGATATAGCGTCCAATACATCAGCTCTTTCTGATTGTGAAAGGTGTGCTTCATCAAGGATGCCCTTTACAAAATCGACTTGTCCTATGGCTATCTTGAAATCTTTCAGGTTGCAGGCTTTAAGAGATTCTATAAGTATTTCTATAATCTCCGCATCAGCCTCTGGTGATGAATTTCCGATGGATTCAATCCCTGCCTGATACAACTCCCTGTGCCCGCCGCTGGCGTCCTCTGTCTGACGGACCACGCTTCCCTGATAAGACAATCTAACGGGTGTCTTTTTATCTCTGTAGTGAGTTGCGACTATCCTTGCTATCTGAGGCGTAAAGTCCGGGCGAAGGCCTATAGACCTCCCTGTCGCCCTGTCAGTGAATTTTACGATCCGTTTTTTTAAATCCTTTCCTGCACCCTGAGTAATCACATCAACGTACTCAAGGAAAGGGGTGGTAACCTCGCTATATCCATAGCCTTCGAATACGGAAAGGACCTCCCTTAAAAGGGCATTTCTCTTTGCCGTCTTTTCAGGAAGGGTATCTCGAACACCTCTTGGAAGCGTAATCTCCGTCTGTAACATGGCGGAACAACTCTACCAAAAAACAAACCTCATGTCTATATAAAATAGGGCAAAAAAAAGACCATGAGAGGTTATCTCCCAAGGCTGATACATTTTGACTCATGGTTATCTCGTAGTGATTAACTGCGGTTGAAAAACTGCTGTCAGGTTACGTATCGGCCTAACGCGATGGTTGGCTGGCCGCCTCGTGCTTAAGAAAAGTCCCGCGCTGATACTCAGCAAAAGCCAGTTCCAGTTCCTCTTGCGTGTTCATCACAATAGGCCCATACCAAGCCACCGGTTCGTTCAATGGCTTCCCGGATATCAGCAAAAAGCGCGCCCGATCCGCTTTGGTCGAAATCGTCACCTCATCACCTTTATCGAAAATAACGAGGTTCTCGCTGCCGATCTGTTGCTTGCGTGCAGCATCAAAATACGCCTGCCCCTCGATTACATACGCAAACACCGTATACTCCGACTGAACTCGCTGCGTGAAAGTCGTCTCGCTCGGCATACTCACATCCCAGTATCCCGGGTCAATCAGTATGCCCTGCACCGGACCTTGTATCCCGTTGAGTGTGCCACAGATTATCCGAATAGCAACTCCATTGCTCAAACGAACTGTAGGAATTTGCTCATCGGTGATCCCCCGATAACGAGGCGCCATCATCTTGTGCCGTGCAGGCAGATTGGCCCAGAGCTGAAAACCCCACAATAGGCCATCATCGCGGCCATGTGGCATTTCTTGATGAATGATCCCGCTCCCGGCCGTCATCCACTGCACATCGCCCGCAGCAATCAGCCCCTGATTCCCCATGCTATCCCCATGCGCCACCTGCCCCTGCAAAATATATGTGATGGTTTCAATGCCGCGATGTGGATGCCAAGGAAAACCTTGGAGGTAATCTTCCGGCTTATTCGAATGAAAATCATCCAGCAATAAAAATGGGTCGAGCCGGGGAACATGCTGAAAGCCAAAGGCTCGCTTCAAATGCACCCCAGCCCCTTCAAGTGTAGGGCGACTTGTGAGTATTTGACTAATGCTTCTGGCCTTGTTCATGGCTATTCTCCGATATGACGGCGCACAACTTGCGATGAGCCAGCTAATGCGGAGCTCTCTTGCGCATCTGGCTTGCGGCTTGCGGTTACTTGCAAGGCGCATGACAGGTAAAGCGTCAATGTGCAGCGGCTTGTTATGTGCCCTTAATCCATGTAGAAAGTCTGCTTTTGATAAGATTCAAACGATCGTCGCCGATATTTCCAATTGAGCCAAGTAGAAAGTCCTTGCTTACAACAGCAATTCGGCTAATTCTTATGACACTGGATGTCTTCAGCCCCGATTGTTCGAAATCGGAATCATTTTCATAAATGACTACATCAAATTCGGGAAGTTCTTGTGACAACTGCGATGATACCATGCAGATCAACCAGTCGTCATATGGGCCGGCTATTTTACGGAGAACAAGGGCTGGCCTAAGTTTGCCGGGTGCTTGGTCGGTTTGAGGGAATCTGAAAAGGGTTATCTGTCCCTCTTGAATCATGCAAAACGTTCCTTTAAATCGCTAACTGAATAGGGTGTAGCCTCTTTTTCCAAGCCTCTCATTGCTGTGGATATGGATAAAGCCGACCAGTCTACTTCTTCTTCGATTTTTTTTGTTTTTAGTTCAAGGTATTCAACGAAGTCTAACACCTCTGCCTTAAGCGGCTCCGGCAGGGCTTGAACATGTTGAATAATTTCCTCTGTCAAATTCATTTTACAACCCCCTTCGATGTTTTTAAGATTATCATCATTTATTTGAAATTGCCAGCAAAAGTAGGTACCCTTACCACCCCTTGGCAATGTAGCAAAGAGTAAATGGGACGATCCATTTATCCATAATCATTCTCATCGTTTCGTGCTTAGGGCTAACCTCGAAGCTCAGGGGCGAAATGTTAGATTGCTGATCCTTTTCCAATGATCGCTGAGACATAGAGATATATCTGGTCAGCCAAGGACTGTTCATTTTCCCAGACGATATGGTTGTACTGTCGGGTGTCGAAATGGACGTTCTTTAGGTCGTCACTCCGGACGCACCAGAACACGGGAAGCCCAAGGCCCAGTGCAAGAAATACACAGACCAGTTGACAGACATGAAATCAAGACTCTATAAAAATTCCATTTTTAAACTTAAAATCCCTCGGTACTATGTGCTGTGCCGGTTCGATTCCGGCCCCGGCACCAATTATCATAACAGTCTTTGACCCTTAGTCTCCACATATCTAGTTTCATCAAGCCTTTCAAGCTTCTGCATTCCTTAAAACCTCGTCAATCAATAAATTACTGGATCATTACTAAGCTTAAACCGTGCCTTTTTTCTTGTTGTCTCCAGAACCTTTTGTGTGGTATTTATTAAGCATGAATCAAGGGAGCCAGCTTAAAGAGCTGGAAGGGTTGACTTAACGGAGGGAAGGCTATGAAATTGGGGATCGCCAAGAAACTTATCGGGACCTACGTAATTGGGCTTGTCACCCTTCTTCTCTTCATAATATTCAGTTACGTAAACATAAACTCCTTCGTATCTATGCAGGAAAGAAGTCATGAGCTTTCAAGCAGGATAGAGCTTGCAGGAGAGCTTCAGACACTCATTCAAAAGCTCTTAATGCCTGCCAATGACTATCTTATAACAGGGGACAAGAAAGAACGGGAAAACTTTGCCCGTTTGGTAACAGAGACGGCGGCCCTTTTTGAGAAAATCAAGTCAGGCGGAAGCGCGGGCAAAGAACAAAGAGATGATGAAGAGGCGGTGGGAAAAGGTTTTATTGAACTTCAGCAGAAGGCAATGGTTCTTTTGTCAACGGCGGACCCTGTTGGCAATAAAGAGGCGGCCCTCCTTATGGAAAATATGGATAAATATGGAGATGAACTTGGGATGATTACTGATAAATTCCATGATACCATAAAGCAGGAAATGAATATCCACAGCGAAAGGGCCTCCGAAATTAAGAGAAACAGCTATTTAATTTTTACATTTCTTATCTTTGTCTCTTTAGTTGGTATGATCTCAATGGTTTTTAGCATCAGGAAAAACATTGCGAAACCACTTTCGGAACTCACTGGTGCGGCGAAGGTGATTGGAGAGGGGAATCTGGATCATCGTATAGATATCAAAACCGGTGATGAAATAGAGTGGCTGGGACGAGAGTTCAACAATATGGCCCAATCCCTGGGAGTAAAGGTCAAAGAGGTAAGAGAATATTCGGTAAAGTTAGAAAAGACAAATACTCAGCTGGACCAAAACATATTGCAGCTCTTTACCCTGTACAATGTCAGCAAGGCCGCTGCGTCAACTTTTGAAGTGGACAAGCTTTTTAACCAGGTGGTGGAAAAGGTAAACCAGGGTCTTAGCCTTCACAGAATCAATGTGATGCTTGTGGACGATAACAAGAAGGAGATGTATATTGTTGCAGGGATAGGCATGCCTGAAAGGGCAATGGATATAAGGTGTAGATTAGGAGAAGGTGTTTATGGCATGGCTGCGTTAACAGGCCAGGCAGAGATTGTTAACGACGTTACCAACCAGTCTCGGTTTACACTTACAGAGGGCCTTGATGACGATATAAGCTCCATAATATGTTCGCCCTTTAAAGGAAAGGATCGAGTATTGGGATTACTAAATGCTTACCGGTTAGAAGGTGGAGTCTTTAATGAAGCAGACTTAGAGCTCCTTGCCGCTGTCTCAAGCCAGGTGGGAATGGCGCTGGAAAATGCAAGGCTATTTCAAGAGGTAAAGACCTTGGCCATTACAGATGGAATGACATCCCTCTATAATCACCGTTACTTCCGGGAACGTTTTAAAGAGGAGTTTGAAAGGGCCAACAGATACAAAAGGCCACTCTCACTTGTAATGATGGATATAGATTTCTTCAAACATTATAACGACACCCATGGTCATCCCCAGGGAGACGAACTCTTGAAGAGTTTCTCGGCTATTTTGAAGAAGACGATAAGAGATTCAGATATTGCCTCACGATACGGGGGAGAGGAGTTTGTCGTCATCCTGCCTGAAACTGGAGGAGAACTGGCTTTTACCGCGGCTGAGAGAGTGAGGAAAGCGATAGAAACAAACGACTTCCCAGGTGGTGAAACGCAGCCTTGTGGAAGAATAACTGTAAGCATGGGAGTGTCTTCTTACACAGAAGGGATGTCTGTTGATGAGCTTCTTAAAAGCGCTGATAACGCCTTATACCGTGCCAAGGAAGAGGGGAGAAACAGGGTCTGTAAAATAGGTGCATAAAGAGATCATAATGGCCCCGGCACCAATTAAATTCGATTGTTAATTCAGACCCTTGATGAACACCAGATAATAATAGAGGAATGGGGCTGCAAAGAGGACGCTGTCGAACCTGTCGAGGACCCCGCCGTGTCCAGGTATAAGGTTTCCAGAATCTTTCACTCCAGCAGCCCTTTTGAACATGGACTCACAGAGGTCTCCCAACTGTCCCATCACTGCAATACCGATAGATATTATTGCTACATCCATCACGCTCAGTTGGTCCATATAGAAGACCTTGGCTGCCGTCACAACCATAAAGCATCCGATTGCCCCCCCGATTGCGCCTTCGATGGTCTTGTTCGGGCTTATCTCGGGATAGAGTTTGTGTTTTCCTATGGAAAGCCCGGTATAGAAGGCGGCTATATCTCCCATCCATATGGTGAAGAAAAGAAGGAGGGTCCACTCCCTCCCTTCGACAGTTGCACGAAGGAGTGTAAGGTGTCCAAGGAGAAGGCCTACATAGAGGGGACCCAGGAATGTGTATCCTATCTCCTGGAATACTGTGCCGAGATCGCCAGCCTTTGAGAGCCTGATAAGACAGACGGAGATAAAACCGAAGGTCAGCATGGCTATTATGACCTGGCTGCTTCCCACAAAGAGGCCGCCTGCCAACAGGACGCCCCAGAGGATTCCTATATTCCTCAACCTCCGGTCAACGCGATCCCCGATCAGATTGAAGTATTCCCATAGCCCCAGGGAGGCCAGTACAACGACTAACATGGAGTAGTGAACGTAGGACCCCTTGATGATCAAAAGGAGAAATAGAGGGGTTAAGACAAGAGCGGCAATGATCCTTTTTAGATGCAAACCTATCTCCTTTTAGCAATCTGAGTGCCTGTCAGCCCGAATCTCCTCTCCCTCTTCTGGAAGTCAAGGAGGGCAGTTAAGAGGTCCTCGTTACTGAAATCAGGCCATAACGTATCTGTGACGTATATCTCGGCATAGGCAATCTGCCACAGAAGAAAATTACTGACCCGCATCTCTCCGCTGGTCCTGATAAGGAAGTCAGGGTCCGGCATCCCTGCTGTATATAGATAACTGGAAAACATCTCCTCTGTTATATCTTCTACGCTAACCGTCCCTTTATCCAAGTCGCTCGTGATCCTGCGAACGGCATCTATTATCTCAGTCCTTCCACCGTAACTTAGGGCAAGGTTCAACACCATCCCTTTATTGTTCTCCGTCTCCTTAATGCAGTGTTGCAGGGTCTTCTGTGCAGATGCAGGGAGCAGGTTAAGCCTCCCTATGGCGCTAAGCCTTATCGAGTTTTCCATCATCTCAGGAAGTTCCTTAAGCAGGTACTTGTTGAGGATCTTCATAAGGGCGGAAACCTCTATGGACGGCCTGTTCCAGTTTTCATTGGAAAAGGCGTAAAGAGTGAGATATTTAATCCCCAACTCCCTGGAAAGCCGGACTACGCGCCTTACAGCATCGATGCCTTTTTCATGCCCTATTACCCTGTTCAGAAGCCGCTTTTGGGCCCACCTGCCGTTACCGTCCATGATTATGGCGAGGTGTGTTGGGAGCTTGTTTTTATTGAGTCTTTCCATGCCGAGTAAAGTTAACACAATGAGGGGGGATTTACAAGTGTAGTGTGGATAGGGGAGGGGAGGCAGTAGGTCAAACCTTCATTATCTCCTTTTCTTTATGTGTAAGTATGTCATCAACCTTAGCTATATAAGAATCAGTGATTTTTTGGACCTCTTCCTGTCCCTTTTTGAAGTCGTCCTCGGAGATCTCCTTTTCCTTCTCCAACTCTTTAATAAAATCGTTCCCGTCCCTTCTTATGTTCCTTATAGCCACCTTAGCCTCCTCGGCCACCCTCTTGGCTACTTTCACGAGATCTTTCCTTCTCTCCTCTGTGAGAGGCGGAAACGCCAGGCGGATCAGCTTCCCATCATTAGTAGGCATAAGCCCAAGGTCGGACTTCATGATCGCCTTTTCTATATCAGGGAGTATTTTTGACTCCCAAGGCTGTATCACTATAAGCCTGCTTTCGGGGACAGCGAGCGATGCGACCTGACTCAAAGGAGTAGGGACGCCATAATAGTCTACTGTGATTGTGTCCAGTACGGCAAGAGATGCCCTTCCTGCCCTCAATGTACCGAATTCTCTTTTCAGGGCAGTTATGGCGCTGTCCATCTTGCCTTTTAGATCTTTGTAGGCGTCATTAAGCATTTTTCTTTGCTCTCCGAACTATTGTCCCTATCTTTTCGCCAAACACGACCTTCTCTATATTACCCTTCTCATTCAGATTGAATACGATTATTGGAAGGTTGTTGTCCATGCAGAGTGATATGGCGGTGGAGTCCATAACCTTGAGGTCGTTTCTCAGGACATCCATATATGTGAGCTCAAGGAACTTCTTGGCCCCCTTTATTATTTTTGGGTCTGCGTCATATATTCCGTCTACCTTGGTTGCCTTGAGAATGACCTCTGCATGGATCTCTATAGCCCTGAGTGATGCTGCTGTATCTGTTGTAAAGTAAGGGTTTCCTGTCCCTGCGGCAAAGATTACAACCCTCTTCTTCTCAAGGTGCCTGTTGGCCCTTCTCCTGATAAATGGCTCTGCTACCTGCTGCATCCCTATGGCGGACTGAACCCTCGTAAACACACCTTTTTTCTCGAGGGCGTCCTGAAGGGCAAGCGCATTAATCACTGTTGCGAGCATCCCCATATAATCTGCAGATGCCCTGTCCATGCCACTGGCAGAGGCGGCAACCCCACGGAATATATTCCCCCCGCCGACGACTATGGCAACTTCCACGCCCAGCTCTACAAGATCTTTGACCTCAACGGCAATATCGGAGAGGACAGCCGGGTCTAAGCCGTACTCCTTTTCTCCGGCCAATGCCTCGCCGCTAAGTTTGAGGAGTATCCTTTTATATCTTGGTTTTTTCTGTTGAGGCATACAAATCCGTGAATTATTTTATTGCTGCCGCGACCTCTGCTGCAAAATCGGCTGATTTCTTTTCCAGGCCCTCGCCCATTTGATATCTGGTAAACCGCCTTATGCTGATCTTCTCACCTATCTTGGCTACAGTCTGGTTGAGGTAATCGGAGATAGTGATGTCCGGATTTTTTACAAAGGGCTGCTCCAGAAGACAGCTTTCAGCATAAAACTTCTCCATTCTGCCTTCGACTATCTTTTCTATGACTTTTTCAGGCTTTCCTGATTCCAGGGCCTGGGCCTTGACTACTGCCCTTTCCCTGTCCAGGCTCTCCTGATGCAGCTCCCTTCTTTCAACGCAGACAGGGTTTACAGCAGCTATATGCATGCCGACATCTTTCACGAAGTTAAGGAAATCCTCGTTTTTTGCCACAAAGTCGGTTTCGCAGTTGACCTCAATCAAAACCCCGATCTTTCCGCCTCCGTGGATGTATGAGCCCACAACACCTTCAGATGCAATCCTTCCGGATTTTTTTGCTGCTGCCGATAACCCTTTCTGTCTCAGAAAATCAACGGCCTTCTCGATATCGCCATTAGTTTCTTCCAGCGCCTTTTTGCAGTCAATGAATCCAGTCCCAGTCTTTTCCCTGAGCTCTTTAACGCTTGCTGCCGAAACTTCCATTGCAAAACCTCCATATCTAAAAAATATAGTAACTACTCCGGTATTTAGGCTGAAGACTGAAGGCTGAAGTATTCTAAAAACTTCAGTCTATCCACATGAGTAGTTACAAAAAACTATCTTTATTTGTTATTAAAGAGCGGCTGCTGCTTCCTCTATTGCCTTAGGCTCTGTTGCTTGTGAAGCGGCAGCAGTCTGAGCGACTTCAGTTGCCAGAGCATCTTCTGCTCCCTGCTTACCTTCTATAACGGCGTCTGCTATCTTCTGTGCAAAAAGCCTTATTGCCCTGATTGCATCGTCATTCCCAGGTATTATATAGTCCATGCCTATAGGGTTGCAGTTAGTGTCAACTACAGCGACAATAGAAATCCCTAATTTTTTTGCCTCGCTTATGGCGATCTCTTCCTTCTTTGAGTCTATGATGAATATGGCGCCTGGAAGCTTATCCATATCTTTTATCCCGCCTATCGTCTTTTCAAGCTTCTCCCTTTCCTTTTCCAGGAGGGAGACCTCCTTTTTCGTAAGGGCATCGAACGTCCCATCAATCTTCATCTGTTCTATCTTTTTGAGCCGTGCAATGCTCTGCTTGACTGTCTTGAAGTTTGTAAGAGTTCCGCCAAGCCATCTCTGGTTTATATAGAACATTCCGCATCTCTTGGCCTCTTCGATAATGGCGTCCTGGGCCTGCTTCTTTGTCCCGACAAACAGGATGGTCTTTCCCTTTGCTGAGTTGTCCTTCACAAACTTGCAGGCCTCTTTAAACAGATGCACTGTCTTTTGCAGGTCTATGATGTGAATACCGTTTCTTGCCCCGAAGATAAAAGGCTTCATCTTTGGGTCCCATCTCTTTGTCTGATGTCCGAAGTGGACACCAGCTTCCAGCAACTGCTTCATTGTGATAACTGACATACTTCCTCCTTTTGGTTTTTATCCTCCGCCCACCCTTTATGCTGCCCAATCCGCCAACGTCGGACACCGGGGCAACAGTAGATGGTAAGGCGTGTGAATTTGAATCGGTAATATTTACCACACAGATGTTTTTTTTGCAAGCTATTTCTGAACTGGGGGTCTACGACAAATAAATAGGTAACATTGACATTCTCTTTTTTTGGCCTATTA
>ERZ1292633.366-Hain-H41-02um-R1-366-length-56042-cov-8_pt1 | contig 56042 bp, 57 predicted proteins | sample MGYA00564406_ERZ1292633 | MGnify/ENA primary metagenome ERZ1292633 (study PRJEB36523, sample SAMEA6512639) | groundwater metagenome | collected 2019-01-08 | study: AquaDiva: Metagenomics assemblies of 32 groundwater samples | reverse complement strand
CGGCCAAGCGTGGTGATGTTGCCTTGGTCGTCCACACCCTGAAAGCCCGTGATGATGACGACCTTGCCTGCGTTCAAGTCGGCCATCACACGCGCGTCATCGATCGACTCGATGCGGGCCTTGGTGAAGGCGCTGTTGGTCTTGATGGCCACTTGCCAACCGGCGTAACTGATCGAAGGTTGGCCTTCGGCTTGCAGTGCAATGGCCAGCAGGGCCGAGGAGGCTTGCTCGCCGGTGGAGGCCAGCATGTCGAGCTCGCGGCTGTAGGCGTCGCCGGGTTTGGCGGGGGCCAGCTCTTTGGCCAGGCCCAGCAAGCGGTTGGTCTCACCGCTCATGGCGCTGGGGACCACCACGATTTGGTGGCCAGCGCGTGCCCACTTGGCCACGCGCTTGGCGACATTGCGGATGCGCTCGGTCGAGCCCATCGAGGTGCCGCCGTATTTGTGAACGATCAAAGCCATGTGTAGTTTTGAAGTGAAGATGAATGCGGGTGCGAACTTTGAAAGCCCGAACCGCCAAGATTTGAAGGGTTTTTAGCCCAGCAAAACCGGTCAATTGTAACCACCAGGCCAGGGGCTTTTGCTGTCAAATCACCTGCCATGCCAAGTGGGCGCCCGCTCGCTGCACAAAACCTTGCCCTACTTTCAGGTGCAGCCGATGGCCTCGGGTGGTGCACGCCGCCACCTGGTCGAGCAGCTCATTCAGCTGTGCGGTGCTGGGCGTGGTGGCGTGCTGTTGCCGCAGCCAGTGGCGCAGCACCAGCGCCTGACGGGCTCGGCTCAGTTGTTGCAAGGCCTGGATGCGCGGCGGCACGCCCACTTGCGCCAGGTCTTGCGCGGCCACTTCGTTCAAGACTTCTTGCGCCTGCGCGGCATGGGCCGCGCTGCGTGCAAAGGTCTCGCGAAAAGCAGGCAAGGCCTTGGCCAAGGCCGGCAGCACATGGGCGCGGATGCGGTTGCGGGTGAAGCGTTCGTCGGTGTTGCTGGGGTCTTCGATCCAGCTTTGGCCCTGCCGGTGCAGCCACTCGCGCAAGGCCGCGCCCGGCACTGTCAGCCAGGGGCGGTGCCAGTTCAGCCCTTGCCGCTGCCAGTGCGCCGGCATGCTGGCCAGACCCGGCAGGCCTGCGCCACGCGACAAGGCAATCAACAAGGTTTCGATTTGGTCATCGGCATGCTGGGCCAGCGCGACATCGTGCACATCGGGCCACTCGGTCTGAACCGCTTCGGCCAATGCCTGGTAACGGGCTTGGCGGGCAGCGTCTTCGGGGCTTTGGCCCGGGGCATGACCGGCGTGCACACGGCGCACGGCCAGCGGCACGCCCCACTGCGCGCACAACACACGGCAATGCGCCTCAAAACCATCGGCTGCCGCTTGCAGGCCATGGTGGATGTGCACCGCCCTCACCTGCCCGGGCCAACGCCGGGCGCAGGCCAACAGCAGCGCGGTGGAATCGGCACCGCCACTGAAGGCCACTGCAAAAGGAAGGCCCGGGCTGAAATCAGCCAGGGCCTGTTCGATGGGCAAAGGGGATGAAGACGCCACGGTGGAGGCCATGTCTGAAGCCATTTGCGCGGCCAGACGGCTCAGCGCCGGCTCACTTGCCCGCTTTGGTGTCGGTGAAGCGGCCGTAGCTGTTCAAACGCTCGTAGCGGCGCTCCAACAGTTCTTTGGGCTTGAGGTCGGCCACTTGGCGCCAGGCATCGCCCAAAGCGCGTTTGAGGAAAGACACCATTTGCTCGGGGTCTCGGTGGGCGCCGCCCACGGGTTCGTTGACAATTTTGTCGACCAAATTCAAGGCCTTCAGGCGGTGCGCGGTGATGCCCAAAGCATCGGCGGCCACTTCGGCTTTTTCGCTGGTTTTCCACAAAATCGAGGCACAGCCTTCGGGGCTGATGACCGAATAGACCGAGTACTGCAGCATCAACACTTGATCGGCCACCGAAATGGCCAGTGCGCCACCAGAGCCGCCTTCGCCAATGATGGTGGTGATGATCGGCACTTCCAGTTGGGCCATCTCGAAAATGTTGCGCCCAATCGCCTCGGACTGCCCTCGCTCTTCAGCGTCAATGCCGGGGTACGCACCCGGGGTGTCCACAAAGGTGAACACGGGCAGCTTGAATTTTTCAGCCGTTTTCATCAGGCGCAGCGCCTTGCGGTAGCCCTCGGGCTTGCTCATGCCAAAGTTGCGCAGCGTGCGCTCTTTGGTATCGCGACCTTTTTGCTGACCCAGCACCATGCAGGCTTGGCCATTGAAACGGGCCAAACCGCCCACGATGGACAAATCGTCGGCAAAGTGGCGGTCGCCGTGCATCTCGACAAAGTCGGTGAAGATGCCGTTGATGTAGTCCAATGTATAGGGACGCTCGGGGTGACGCGAAATTTTGGTGACCTGCCAAGGGGTCAGATCGCTGTAAATGTCTTTGGTCAGTTGCTGGCTTTTTTTGCTCAGCTGGTCGATCTCGAGGGTGATGTCCACCGCCGATTCGGTCTGCACATAGCGCAACTCTTCGATCTTGGCTTCGAGTTCGGCAACGGGTTGCTCAAAGTCGAGAAATGTTTTTTTGGCCAAGTTTTACTCCTCTGTTCATAACCGGGTGGACGCCAACGTCCAGCCCCTCAATACGCCACGGGGACGGGGTCCAGCGAGCGCCAAATATACCAAGTTGCCACCGTGGCATAGGGCGTCCAGGCCTGAGCCACTTCACGGGCGTCACTTCGGCTGACCGGTTCGCCCGAGAAATAGTTGCGACTGATGCCGTTGATCAGGCCCACATCGTCCAGCGGCAGCACATTGGGCCGCATGAGGTGAAAAATCAGGAACATCTCGGCGGTCCAGCGGCCAATGCCCCGAATGGCCATCAGCTCATCGATGATGGCGTCGTCGTCCATCTCTTGCCACGCCTTGACGTGAACAGAGCCGGCGCTGAAATGCATAGCCAAGTCCACCAGGTATTCGACCTTGCGCGCCGACAAACCCGCGGCCCGCATGTCGTCCACCTTGAGCTTGAGCACGGCAGCCGGTGTCAGGCGCTTGGGCAGCACCGAAAAACGGTCCCAGACCGATTGCGCGGCCTTGACCGAAATTTGCTGCCCCACGATGGAGCGCGCCAGGGTGACAAATGCATCGCCTCGGGTTTCCAAAATCGCGTCGCCAAACTGGGGAATCAATTTTTTCATCACCCGGTCTTTTTTGGACAGGTGCGCACACGCCTCGGCCCAATAAGCGGGCGTCACAGACACCACAGCAGACTTTGGTGTGCCCGTCACTGCGCGGCCTCCCAGGTGGTGCCGGCAGCCGAGTCTTTGAGCACAACGCCCTGGGCCAGCAACTCATTGCGGATGCGGTCGGCTTCGGCAAAGTTTTTGGCCTTTTTGGCGTCCGCACGTGCCTGAATCTGCGCCTGGATGGCGCCATCGTCCAGGCCCGCGCCCGACTGCAAATGGGTGGTCGGATCGGTTAGCAGCAAGCCCAGCAAGCCGCCCAAGGCCTTGAGCAAACCCGCGCGCTCGGCCGAGCCGCTGCGGTTGACTTCGCCAGCCAACTCGAACAGCACCGCCACGGCTTCTGGCGTGCCAAAGTCTTCGTCCATCGCCGCCTTGAAGCGGGCCGCCAGCGGGTCGGCCCAGTCGATGGTCACATCGGCAGGCGGCACGGCTTGCAGCGCGGTGTACAAGCGCTTCAACGCGCCTTTGGCGTCGTTCAGGTGCACATCGCTGTAATTGAGTGCGCTGCGGTAATGGCTGCGCACGATGAAAAAACGCACGGTTTCGGCGTCGAACTCTTTCAGCACATCGCGGATGGTGAAGAAATTGCCCAGGCTTTTGGACATTTTTTCGTTGTCCACATTGATGAAGCCGTTGTGCATCCAAAAGCGCGCCAGCGGCTGGCCGTTGGCGCCTTCGCTTTGGGCGATCTCGTTTTCGTGGTGCGGAAACTGCAAGTCGGCCCCACCGCCATGGATGTCAAAGGTCTGACCCAACAGCTCGCAGGCCATGGCCGAGCACTCGATGTGCCAGCCGGGGCGGCCTGTGCCGAAGGGGCTGGCCCATTTGACGTCTTCGGGTTCGGTGGGCTTGGCGCTCTTCCACAGCACGAAGTCCAGCGGGTCGTTTTTGTCGGTCTCGACCGCCACGCGCTCACCCGCATTCAGCTCGTCGAGCGACTTGCCCGACAACTTGCCGTAACCGGGGAATTTGCGCACGGCATAGTTCACGTCGCCATTGTCCGCGCGGTAGGCCAGGCCTTTTTGCTCCAGGGCGCCGATCATGCCCAGCATTTGGGGCACGTAATCGGTGGCACGGGGCTCATGCTGCGGGCGCTCAATGCCCAGGGCATCCGCGTCCTGGTGCAACGCATCGATCATGCGGTCGGTCAAATTCCGGATGGTTTCGCCATTTTCCAAGGCGCGTTTGATGATCTTGTCATCGATGTCGGTCACGTTGCGGACATACGTGACCTGGTAGCCGCTGGCCTTCAGCCAACGCTGCACCACATCGAACGCGATCATTGAGCGGGCGTGGCCCAGATGGCACAGGTCGTACACCGTCATGCCGCAAACGTACATGCGCACATGGCCCGGCTCGGCCGGCGAAAACTCAGAAACAGCACGACTCAAGGTGTTGAAAATGCGCAGACTCATGTCAGATCAAAGAAGTTTTGGAATCACAAACAACCGACAAAACAACGCCCAACACCAAGGGCTGGACGGGAAAGAAGGAATCAGGAAATTCAGCTTGAAAATGGCCGCCGTACACGTGGGCAGCAGCGCTTGCAGGCAGCGGTGTGGCGCATGGCCTCCGCTACAATGACCCTTCAGTATATCCCCGTCAGGGGCCCCGCTCCCAGTTCTTGGCAGCCCAGATTCGAAGCTTTTGGCGCGCATGCACTCTCTACTCCCGTTCGTCTTGTCTTGTCTTTTGGTGGTGTTCAGTGCCAGCGCCAAAGCCGACGTTTACAGCGATGTGAACCACTGGGTGGTGGCGCAGGAATGGGCCAAGGCCCAGACCGAGGCCGAACAGCACCTGAAATTGCACCCGACCGACCCACAGATGCGCCTGTTATTCAGCCGCATCCAAGATGGGCAAGGGCAGACCGCACAGGCCATGGCCACCCTGCAGGCCTTGACCCAATCTTTCCCCGAACTGCCAGAACCGCACAACAACCTGGCCGCCCTGCTGGCGCGCCAAAACCGTTACGCCGAGGCCCTGGAAGCCTTGCAAGCCGCTGTGCGTGCCCGCCCGGATTACGCCACGGCGCTGGAAAACCTGGGCGATGTGTACATCGCGCTGGCGATTCAGGCCTACGCCAATGCCAGCCAGGCCACGCCATCGTCCAGTGCGACCCGCAAGCGTCTGGGGGCCGAGCTGCTGCTGAAAGCTGCCACGCCTTGATGCCCCTGAATCCCGCCGTAGCCCCTGTGACACGCCCCGCCTGTCATTCCTCGCCTATCTGAAGGACCCCATGCACCGCTCCCGTTTTTTGACCTCTTTGGCGTTGGCCATTGCCCTGCCTTTGGCCCTGACCCTGCCCTTGGCCAGCCAGGCCCAAACAGCGGGCACCAGCAAAGTGCGAATCAGCACATCGGCCGGGGACATCGAAGCCGAGTTGTACACCGACAAAGCCCCCAAAACCGTGGCCAACTTTTTGCAATACGTGAACGACAAGCACTACGACGGCACGATTTTTCACCGGGTGATTGCGGGCTTCATGGTGCAAGGCGGCGGCTATGACGCCCAGTACAAAGAGAAGAAAACCCGCGCCCCAGTGCCGCACGAAGGCCGCCAATCGCTGGCCGCTGGCCTGAAAAACACCACCGGCACCCTGGCCATGGCGCGCACCAACGACCCGCAATCGGCCACCTCGCAGTTTTTCATCAACGTGGTCGACAACGCGTTTTTAGACCCCACCCCCATCCCCGATGGCGACCCGGTGGCCAAATTTGAATACCAGGGCCGTGTTTACGAGAAAATCGCCCGCGCCCAACTGCTGAACGCCCCCCAGTTGTTCGGTTACACCGTTTTTGGCAAAGTCACGTCCGGCATGGACGTGGTCCAAAAAATCAGGACCACCCCCACCGGTGCGGGCGGTCCTTTTCCAACCGATGTCCCCCGGACACCGATCCTCATTCAATCCATCACTTTGTTGAAGTAACACCATGAGCAACCCACAAGTTGAACTGCACATCACTGGCTACGGCGTCATCACGCTCGAACTGGATGCCGAAAAAGCCCCCAAGTCCACAGAAAACTTTCTGGCGTATGTGAACAAAGGCCATTACAACAACACGATTTTTCACCGTGTGATCCCCGGCTTCATGGTCCAGGGCGGCGGCTTTGAGCCCGGCATGAGCCAAAAGCCCACCGATGCCACCATCGAAAACGAAGCCAACAACGGCCTGAAAAACGACGAATACACCGTGGCCATGGCCCGCACTTCGGCGCCCCACTCCGCCTCGTCGCAGTTCTTCATCAACGTGGCCAAAAACGACTTTCTGAACCACACCGCCCCCTCCATGCAAGGCTGGGGCTATGCCGTGTTTGGCAAAGTGGTCAAGGGCACCGAAGTGGTTGACCAAATCAAAGGCGTCAAGACCGGCAACCGCGGCGGCCACGGTGACGTGCCCAAAGAAGACGTCGTGATCGAAAAAGCAGTCGCCATCTGAGCGGCAACGCCATGTCCGCTGACCCGCGCACCACCACGCCGAACATCGGCTTGCTGACGGCGCCAGCGGCATGGCAAACGGTGGACCTGATCTCGGACCTGCACCTGCAGGCCAGCGCGTCCACCACGTTCAAAGCCTGGCGCGACTACATGGCCAGCACACCGGCCGATGCGGTGCTGATTCTGGGCGACTTGTTTGAGGTCTGGATCGGCGACGACGCCGCAGCACAAGACCCGTTTTTGCAAAGCTGCGCCGACGTTTTGCGCGAAACGACACAACGCATACCGGTGGCCCTCATGCCCGGCAACCGGGACTTCCTGGTGGGGGCCGACTTTCTGGCCGGCTGCGGCGTGCAGCCCCTGACCGATCCCACCTTGCTGGCACTGGGCCAGCAGCGCATTTTGCTCAGCCACGGCGATGCCCTGTGTCTGGACGACAAACCCTACCAAGCCTTCCGTCTGCAGGCCCGTGACCCCGAATGGCAACGCGCATTTTTGGCCCAGCCTTTGGCCGAACGCCAGGCATTTGCACGCAGCCTGCGTGAACTGAGTGAATCGCAAAAACACCAGGGCATGGTCTTTGCCGATGCTGACCTGGACATGAGCCTGTTCTGGCTGGGCCAAGCCCAAGCCGATCGGCTGGTCCATGGCCACACCCACCGCCCCGCAGACCACGCACTGGGCACGGCGCAACGGCATGTCTTAAGCGACTGGTCACTCGACCACGCCCCTTGGCGGGCGCAGGTGTTCAGGTTGCAGCGCGAGGGGCCCGCTCAGCGTCTGGATGTAGGCCATAGCCCTTTGAACTCAAGTCGGGGCTGAAGCCGCCGACCTACAAGCCACAGGCTCCGTCGGCAACTTCAGGTCCGACATCGCCAAGCCTGAAGCCGGGCGCACCCAATAAAAAGGCCACTTATAGAGCGGCCTTTTTGCTGCAGCAATCAAAAAACCATCAACCGCGCAGCAGGTTCTTCAAGACGTTTTGCAAACGGCGTGCGGTGGCCGCTTCGTGCGGACCGGACAAGACTTGCGCCACATCCTGACCCCAGGTTTCGCTGGGGCCGGGCTGGTTGCGCTGGGTCAGCAATTGCAATTGCAGCGCCCGGCGCTCGTTCAGGTTGTCGGCAGGGGTCGGTACTTCAGCCGCCATCTCCAGGCGCAACAAAGACGTGGCGGCCGGGGTTTTGGGTTCTGTACTGACCGCTTGCGCCCAAGCCTGGCGGGTCGCAGCGTTGATGGCGCGGCCCAGCTCTTGTGCGCTGGGCAAGGCATCGGCTTGGCGTTCTTGCCAGGCGGTCATCAAGCGGGTCAAGGTTTCGCCGTGGGCTTGTGCGGCCAATTTGCGCAAGGACATTTCGGCGCGCTCCATCGCCTCGCGCTGGGCACGGAAAGCGGCATCGCCCAGGCGAGGGCCGCGGTCTTCCCTAAAATCACGCCCTTCGCCGCGCGCACCCCGGTCACCAAAGCGATCCCCGCCACGGTCACCACCGGGGCGTGCATTCCGGTCACCGGGACGGCCGTCACGGCGCCCGTCACGGCCATCGCGCCCTGATGCAGCTTCGGTCTTCTTTTGCCCTGGACGGTCATCGCCGCGCACCGCCACCACCGGTTTGGCAGGTTTGGGGGCCACCACAGGAGCGGCTTCGGGGACGGGTGCCTCGCCCGCTTCACCGCTGTCGGTGCTGACTTCGGTAACTTCTGCCGGTGCGGCTGCGTCAGCCTGTGCCACAGGGGCGTCGACCACGGCGCCTTCAGCGGGAGCATCCGAAGATGGTGCAGCAGGTGCGACAGCCGCTGGTGCGGCCACAGGCACGGCCACGGGTGCTTGAAGGGCCCGCGCTTCCTGGGCCTGGCCGCGCAAAGCGGCATCCAGTGCCGCCATGGCGGCGCGGATCTTGGAGGCATCGCCACCGGCATTGGCTTCGTCGAGCGCTTTGGACGCGTCGATCACGGCCCGGTCGCGGGCGCTGAGGGGCGCGGCAGTCGCTTGGCGGTCCGAGCCTTTGCGCTGGAAAGCCTCGTCCAGCGGTGCACGGAACACTTCCCACAGCTTTTGTTCGGTTTTGCGGTCCAACGGGACCGACTGGGCTTCCACCTGCCAGCGTTGCTGCAAGGCTTTGACAGCATCCACACGCAAAGCCGGTGCAGCGCCCACTTCACGGGCTTCGTTGATCAGGGCCTGGCGTCGCTCGACGCTGGCTTTTTGGGCCGCTTCCAGACGCGCCGCCGCCGCTTTGAAGGCGACCTTCCACTGCGACTGCATTTCACCAAAAGCTTTTTCGCTCAGGTGACCTGCATTGCGCCAGCGATCGGCGAACTGGTGCAGGGCGCGCAGCTGCGCACGCCAGTCATCACTTTCGGCGTTCGCCACGGTCCAGGCTTTGACCTCGTCCAGCAAGGCCAAACGCTGGGCGCGGTGGTCGGCCGACTCTTTTTTCATCTGCTCCAACCAGGCCAACACAGCTTTGTAGGCCTCGTTGCATGCGGCGTCAAAACGCTTCCACAGCGCATGATTGGGCAAGCCGCCTTGGTCGGTTTGCTTCCAGCTGTCACGCAACTGGCGCAGCTTGTCCTGCATCTTGCGGCCGCCCACGGTGGGGGCTTTTTCAGCATCCAGCAGGCCCTCAGCCTGGGCCACCAGATCCTGGCGCACCTGATCGGCCAGCCAGCGCTGCCAACCTTCGGTGTCGCCGGCGGTCAACAATGCCTTGTGCACGCGCTCGTCCAACGTGGTGTCCAGGTTCTTGCCATGGGTTTTGAGCGCAGCGCGCAAAGCACCAGCGGCCTCGGCCAAGGGGGCGTCCTGGCTTTCAATGATTTGTTTTTCAAGCGCTTCCAGAACCAGCGTCACGGCTTGGCTGGCTTGCTCGCGCAAGGCCTGGCGCTGGGCCGCATCCATCTTGGGTTTGGCGGCTTTGGGCTCTTTGGCCGCTTCGGCTTCGCCCGCACCGGCGGTGGGCGTATGCATGTCGGCCACCACTTCACCGCGCAAACGGCGAATTTCATCGGCCCAAACGGGCACCGATGGCAAAGCGGCGCTCGCGTCAGCCTGGGCTTGCTGTGCCAGCGCCAAGGCGGCAGAAAAACCTTGCCACACCGCTTGCAATTGGCTGAGCGCCGTGTCCAGCTGGGCCGGAAATTTCAAGTCCACACTCGGCCACACGGCGTTGGTGGTCAGCTGCTGGGCCTGTGTCTGCCACTGGTCCACATCGGCCTGCAAACCCGCCAGGCTGGTCTGGGCTTCCGCCATCGGTTTGGTCGAGAGCACTTCAATGCGCTGCGCCAGCAGCACGGCGGCTTCGCGTTGCACCATCACCTGGTGCTGCAAATCTTCCACGCCCTTGACCACTTCGGCCAAGCGCACCTTCAAACTGGCCAGGGGCTCGCGCGACAGCGGTGCACCGGCTTTGGCGGCATCGCGCTGCCAGGCCATGGCGTCGGCAATGTTCAAGCGCGGGGCCTGCAACAACTGCTCGGCTTTTTGCGCCCAGTCACTGGCCAAGGCTTCTTGGCCGTGCATGCGCTTGAGTTCGTCGAGCTTTTCCTTCAGCAACTTGGCTGCGCCCTTGTCGCGCGAGGACATCTCTCGGTACACCTCGGCCAACACCTCGGTCGAGGGCTCGGACAAGAGCCATTCACGCAAACGGGCACTGCGCTCACCCGAGGTCACGGCTTGGAATGCGCCTCCGGTCAACGAGTCGAGGGCAGTGATGTCAAGGGGCTTAGAAGATGAAGTCACGGTAAAAACTTTAAAACACAGTCCATGCCAAATACGGCATCAGCGTCGTTGCCGGGGTTCCCTGCAAAATTTTCCAGGACGGCGGTCGACAACCCCGTATTTTCGCCGGGATTTGCCCAGACCCGGCCCTCTGACACGAATCGGTGGAAATCTCTTGTGATTTAAACCTCTTGGGTGCTTCTATATTTCTTTTTTACATGTTATTGAATTTTGATAGCCTTGACTCGATATTAAATATTCCTAGAATTCGCCCACCCCCAACCAGGGGATCACCCGATGCCGCTGCCAACTTCTGGCACCACCTGCCCCCACTTGGGCGTGCTGCAGGCCGCATCCCACCCGCCGCTATAGCGCCCCGTGATGCCCATCACACTGCTTGCCATGAGAGGAAGTGCCATGAAAGCACCGTTACCAATGTCCCGTCTGCTGCTGTGTCTGCAGACCTGGGCCGCCGATGTGCGGGAAGGTTTTGTGGAAATCACCCGCCACAGCCTGGCCTTGTTCGGCTTGGCCGTCGTGCTGGTCAGCGTGACTTTTGTGGCGCGCCCCAACCTGCAGGCGTCCGCCAGCGAACTCTTGATCGGCTGGCTGCAGATCCGGCAAAACGACCCCATGGAGATTCCGGTGCTCAGCAACGCGGCGACCCGGTCCACGGCCACAAACCTTAAAAACCTGACGACAGAACAATTGGCCGTGACCCGCTGGCTGAGCCGCAAATACCACGTCTCGACCGAACCGCTGAGCGCCATGGTGGCCGAAGCCTGGGCCGTGGGCGAGCGCAGCCAGTTGGCCCCCACCTTGATTTTGGCCATCATGGCAATCGAATCGCGCTTCAACCCGTTTGCCTCGGGCAGCCAGGGCAATGTGGGCCTGATGCAAATTGAAACCAAAGCCCATGCCGAAGCGCTGGGCCAATTTGGTGGCCCCTTGTCGGCATTCGACCCCTTGACCAATTTGCGCGTCGGGGTGCGGCATTTGCAAGGCCTGATCCAGCAGACCGACTCCCTGGAGGAGGCCTTGTTCCTTTACGGCTCGTCTTCAGGCCAACTGATGGAAAGCCAGTACGTCGAGCGGGTCCTGGCAGAACAACAACTGCTGGACAAAATCACCCAAAAGCTCAGCACCGCAGCGCTGCCCAGCAAGGGCTACCGCGCCCAGCTTTAAGGTGGCCCCCATCCCGGGCAGACAGGGCTCGGCTACACTCATGTGGTGCGCGACTGGCGATAGGAGCCCCCTCTTTGAATACAAGGCGGGACCACTCTGACGTGGAGCGTGGTGGCCCCAAGCCACCCCAGAACCACTGGGAAGCGCACAGCCCGAAACTGGTCAACAAGCCCAGATTCGGGTTTTCAGCCGTTCGCCTGGGCAGCCCTTGAGCAAGACTTTTGACCCGTCTTGCGCCAAGGTTCCATCATTTGAAGGACTGCCATGTACCACCGCAACATGTTGATTGAACAAACCGATCCCGAAATTTTTGCCGCCATCCAGGCCGAAAACGCCCGCCAAGAGCACCACATCGAGTTGATCGCCAGCGAAAACTACGCCTCGCCCGCCGTCATGGCCGCGCAAGGCTCGCAGCTGACCAACAAATACGCCGAAGGCTATCCCGGCAAGCGCTACTACGGTGGCTGCGAGCATGTGGATGTGGCCGAACAACTGGCCATTGACCGCATCAAACAAATTTTTGGCGCCGAAGCCGCCAACGTGCAGCCGCACTGCGGCGCATCCGCCAACGAAGCGGTGTTCCTGGCTTTCTTGAAGCCCGGCGACACCATCATGGGCATGAGCCTGGCCGAAGGCGGTCACCTGACCCACGGCATGCCGCTGAACATGTCGGGCAAGTGGTTCAACGTCGTGTCTTACGGTCTGGACGCCAACGAAGCCATCGACTACGAAGCGATGGAAGCCAAGGCCCGCGAAACCCAACCCAAACTGATCATCGCTGGCGCATCGGCCTACAGCCTGCACATCGACTGGGCGCGTTTTGCCAAGATCGCCAAGGAAGTTGGCGCCATCTTCATGGTCGACATGGCCCACTACGCGGGTCTGATCGCTGCGGGCCAGTACCCGAATCCCGTGCCCCATGCCGACGTGGTGACCTCCACCACCCACAAGAGTTTGCGTGGCCCCCGCGGCGGCATCATCTTGATGAAGGCCGAGCACGAAAAAGCCATCAACAGCGCGATCTTCCCCGGCCTGCAAGGCGGCCCGCTGATGCATGTGATCGCGGCCAAGGCGGTGGCGTTCAAGGAAGCACTGCAACCCGAGTTCAAGGCCTACCAGGCCCAGGTCGTCAAAAATGCCCAGATCGTGGCCGAAGTATTGACCCAACGGGGTCTGCGCATCGTCAGCGGTGGCACCCAGAGCCACGTCATGCTGGTGGACCTGCGTGCCAAGGGCATCACGGGCAAAGTGGCCGAGGCCGCTTTGGGCAGCGCCCACATGACGATCAACAAGAACGCCATCCCGAACGACCCGGAAAAGCCCTTCGTCACCAGCGGCGTGCGCATCGGCACACCCGCCATGACCACCCGCGGTTTCAAGGACGAAGAAGCCCGTGCCACGGCCCATCTGATCGCCGACGTGCTGGACAACCCGCTGGACGAAGCCAACCTGGCCGCTGTGCGTGCCAAAGTCCACGCCCTGACCAGCCGCTTCCCGGTTTACGGCTGATCGGACGGCACCATGAAATGCCCGTTTTGCGGTCACCTCGAAACCCAAGTGGTGGAGACGCGGCTGGCCGAAGACGGGGATTTCATCCGCCGCCGCCGTCAATGTGGGGCGTGTGAAAAGCGCTTCACCACGTACGAAAAACCGGAAGTCAACTTTCCGGCCATCGTCAAGAAAGACGGCCGACGCATCGACTACCAACGCGAAAAATTGCGCGCCAGCCTGAACCTGGCCCTGCGCAAGCGCCCCGTCAGCACCGAGCAGGTCGATTCGGCCATCGAACGCATTGAAGAGAAGATGCTCAACCTGGGCATCCGTGAATTGGCCTCGCACCGCATTGGCGAGCTGGTCATGCGTGAGCTGAAAAAGCTCGACAAAGTGGCCTACGTGCGCTTTGCCAGCGTGTACCGCAATTTTGAAGACATCGACGAATTCAAGACCTTGGTCGACGAAGTCCAAAGCTGAGCGCTGGGGCCACCTTCCATCCCCAGGAAGGCCAAGTGTTCATGGGCAATCCTGCGGTGTGTATTTCTCGATCCGGGGTTTGCCCAAAGCATTGCTGACCACCTGCCAGCCCACGGGCAGCGACGTCTGACAAAAGCGCCATGTGGCCGCCATGAATGCACCGCTGGTGCTGGCGCTTCGTCCCTCGGCGCTATACGAAAAATAAGCTTTGGCGGTGCTGGCGGCGTCCAGACGTACCGCCGTCGGCAACGCCGCGTGCACCTCGATCAGCGCCTCCTCGGCCTCACGCAGGCCGTTGTCGTTGGCGTCCACAAACACCAGCCAGCCTTGCTGCCAGTGATCACTGGCGTCGCAGCTGTGGTTGGCCGCCTGCACGCACAGGCTCACCCGCTGCTGACGGCGCAAGGCCTCTGAACGCGCCAGCACCAGGCTGCCCAAAAACCCCTCGGCCTGCGCCTGCACCTGATGTCGCGCGCGCAGATCCGTCATGGCGGGTGCAGCCAGGGACACCAAAATGCCCAGCAAAGCCAGCACGACCAAGGCCTCCAGCAGCGTAAAACCCCGCGCACCACAACGCGCCATGCGAACGGTTCGAAATGTGAATGGGTGCGGCATGGTGGATCTCGGTGACCAGCAAAAAACAAAGCAGCCACAACAGCGTGGACACCCCCACGGGCACAAGACCTGCGCCCGCTTGCTAACGTGAAAGAACAGCCTTCGGCCGCAGGGGCGACCTCCCACAAAAACCCGAGCGCTGTGGGAGCGCGCCCCCGAGCGCGAATGCTTCGGCCGCAGAGGCAGCCTGCCACAAAACACCTGAACCTTGTGGGAGCGCGCCCCTGCGCGCGAATGCCCATGGACTTTCATCATCCGGGGCGTCGCTCTGGACTCATGACAGTCAACTGTACAAGATGGAAACAGAAGACCACAATTCCAACCAACCCAACCACCAGGGGGAGACAGCACATGCCCCAACCCAAAGTGAATCCGAATTCCCCGCCAAGCCCACCAAGCCAAAACCATCGCGGCTGGACGCTTGCCGAACTGCTGATCAGCCTGGCCTTGATGAGCGTGCTCGCAGCGCTGGCCCTGCCCACTTACCAGCAGCAACAGCGCCAGGCCCGCCGCAGCGATGGGCAAGCGGCCTTGGTTCAATTGCAGATGGACCAGGCCCGTTGGCGCAGCGCCCACGACAGCCATGCCGACACACTGAGCGCGCTGGGCTGGGCGAACGACCAATCCCCGCAAGGACACTACCAAATCACCCTCTCTGAAGCCAACGCCGAGGGCTATACCGCACTTGCGGTGGCACTGGGCGGTCAGGCGGCTGACCGCGAATGCACGCCTTTGCGCTTGCGCTGGCAAGGCACAGCAACCGCCCTGTTCAGCGCAGGTGAGCACACCGAGAGCGACCCCGCACGCTGCTGGAGAAGGTGAAGCCCATGCCCATGCCCATGCCGCCAGGACGCGAACGGGGCGAAACCTTGCTGGGCCTGCTGGTGGGCTTGTCCGTGGGCTTGGTGGTGTTGGCGGCGGGCAGCGCCTTGCTGAGCACCCACTTGCGCGCGCACCGATCCGCCTTGCAAGACAGCCACCTGCACGCCGACCTGCGCTCGGCGATGGACTGGATGACACGCGAACTGCGCAAAGCCCACTACACGGCCAACGCTTTTGCAACCCGCTCCCCTGCCGCTTGCACAGACGCGTTTTGCGATGGTCCGGAAGACTTCCGCATCGACGGCGATGCGATCCACTTCAGCCATGACCGCAACCACAACGGCGCGCAAGACAGCAATGAATGCATGGGTTTTCGTTTGTCGGGCACGGCGCTGCAAGCCAAACGATCGTGCAACGCCAGTGGTGACTGGCAAGCCATCACCGACAAAGCCAATCTTCACGTCACCGCACTGCGCTGGCAAGTGCACTGCGAACAGCACCACGGCTGGTTGCACCGCCGTGTTCAGATGGCCATGACGGCGCAGTGGCCAGGCGATGCCGCGCGCCAACTCAGCCTGTCGCAAACCGTGCATTTGCGCAACAACGTGCCGGCCAGCCAGCAAGCGCTGTTTTGCCCATGACGCGCCAACCGCCCACCCGCGCGCAACACGGCGCCATCACCTTGCTGGCGGCCATCGGTCTGGTGCTCCTGGCCAGCCTGGTCAGCTTTTACAGCGCACGCAGTGTGCTGTTGGACCAACTGGCCAGCCACAACCACGCACATGCCAGCCAGGCCAGGCTGGCAGCCGATGCGGCTTTGGCCAGCGCACAAGCGGCCGCAATGGCCAGCGCGGCCCAGCCCCACACCCTGTTTGCAAGCCCAGCCCGCTGCCCGCCAGAGGTGAGCGGCGCGGCATGGCAATGCGCGGCCTTGGGCATCGCACGGCACCCAGCCCTGCCCCAGTTCCAGCTGAGCGCCATCGCCGTGCGTGACCTGGTCTTGTCGCCCCATGTGGTCACGCTGCATGCCAGTGCCAGCAACGCCGGGCAACACAGCCTGGCCAGCGTGCGCGAAAGCGTGTTCATCCCCACGTTGGCGCCCGCGCCCGAGCTGGTCACGCCCGCTGCGCTGGTGCTCAATGGCTGCATCAGCGAAGCGGCCGGCGCCAGCCTGCGTGTGTGCCCCCTCAGCAGCCCCAACCAGGCCTGCAGCGGCACGGCCCAGGCCCCGGCCGTGCTGACCCATTTTGTGGAAGACACCCAAGGCGATGGCAGCCTCTCGGTGGCAGAGAAAAATGCCTGCCTGGCGCTCAGCCCCACCAGCTTGCCTGGCGGGGGCAGCCAAACGGGCCCCAACACCGCCGTGCCGCGCAGCCCCTGCAACCGAGCCGCCTGGAGCAGCGTGCTGGGCCACACCACCGACGCACAACTGCAAGCCTGGTCAGCCGCCCAAGAGCGCCACGGCCTGCATGCGCAAAGCACGCCTCCGCGCTCGGTCTACTGGATCGACAGCCCCAGCGATTGGCAGCACAGCGTGGGCACGGCAGACCATCCGGTCCTGCTGGTTTTTTCGGCCCAGGCCTGTGCCCAGCGCTGCCCGCGCATCGGGGCCAACGTGCGCATTGTCGGCAGCGTCGTATTGGACGCGGGCTGCAACGACGACAAGATGCGCGGCTGGCAGGCCGGAACCATCGAGGGCCAGCTGGTGGTGGAATCGGGCTTGCCTGAATGGCGGTCCGGCCAGGTGCTGGCGCAGCCCCAAGCCCGCAAGGCCTACACCCTGCACTGGCCCCAAGGCATCGATGCCACGCAGGTGCAGCGCGTCAACGGCAGCTGGAGCGAGGGCAAGCCATGACACACACCCCGCACAAGCAACAAGGGATGGCCTTGATCGAAGCCCTGATCGCCTCGGCGGTGCTGGGCATCGGCCTGGTGGGGGCCACGCAATGGACCCTCAAAACACTGCACATCGCCAGCGAAAGCAGGCAACACACCGTGGCCCAGCACTTGGCCCAGGAAGCCATGGACTGCCTGCATGCCAACACCACCCCCTGCTTTGCCCAAGAAACCATCGAAGTGCAAGGCCAGCGCTACGACCGGCAAACACGCCGCTCACCGCGTGGCAACGGCCTGATGGACGACCTGCAAGTCCGTGTGGCATGGACCGCCAGCGGAACACGCGCCAGTGCCGGCGCCAGCCCCCTTGAGCCCAACCACATCGAATGGCACAGCAGCGTTTCTGCGTTGCCCGGCTGGGTTGGCGTATCCTCGCCCTGACGGTCATGTGGCTGGGCGACGCCCCGGCGCCTGAAATAAACTTCAGGGTGCATTCGCGCGCAGGGGCGCGCTCCCACAAGGCTCTCCGGTTTTTTGTAGGAGGCTGCCCCTGCGGCCTAAGGCTGTTTTTTCACCGTCATTTTTCTACCTGCCGTGCCCTCTTCGACCGCTCACCCCTCTCCCCTGCAACGCGCCCTGGATCTGGCCCATCAAGGCCTGTGGCTGACTTCACCCAACCCCCACGTGGGCTGCGTGATCACGGCCGCCGACGGTGCTGTGCTGGGCGAAGGCCACACCCAGCGCGCGGGTGGACCGCACGCCGAGATCATGGCGCTGCGCGACGCGGCCGCACGCGGTCACCAGGTGCAAGGCGCCACCGCCTGGGTCACGCTGGAGCCCTGCGCCCACCAAGGTCGAACCGGCCCTTGCTGCGACGCCCTGGCGGCTGCCGGCATAGGCCGCGTGGTGGCGGCCCTGACCGACCCCAACCCGCAAGTGGCGGGCCAGGGCATGGCGCGCCTGGCGGCCGCAGGTGTGCAGACCGAAACGCTGGACCCGGGCAGTGCCATCGCCGTGCAGGCCCGCGAACTGAACATCGGTTTTTTCAGCCGCATGGAGCGGGGCTTGCCCTGGGTACGCATGAAGGTGGCCGCCTCGCTCGACGGACAAACCGCCCTGCAAAACGGCCAAAGCCAGTGGATCACGAGCGCCGAAGCCCGCACCGATGGCCACGCCTGGCGCGCCCGCGCCTGTGCCATCCTGACCGGCATCGGCACCGTGCTCGAAGACGACCCGCTGCTCAATGTGCGCGGTGTCAACACCCCGCGCCAACCGCATCTGGTGGTGGTGGACAGCCGCCTGGACATGCCCCTGACCGCCCAGCTGCTGGACACGCAAGGCACGGGTGACCAAGCGCGGCAGATCTGGATCTACACCGCCACGAACGAACACCTGGACAAACGCACCGCGCTGACCGCACGCGGCGTGACCGTGATCGACATGCCAGGCCCCGGCGGCAAGGTCGATCTGGCGGCCATGCTGCGCGACCTGGCCCGGCGCGAGGTCAACGAACTGCATGTCGAGGCCGGGCACAAGCTCAACGGCTCCTTCATCCGCGAAGATCTGGTGGACGAATTTCTGGTCTATCTGGCGCCGAAAATGCTCGGCCCCGGCCAGGGCCTGGCCAATTTGCCGGGGCTCACCGAGTTGAGCGGCGCCGTCCAACTGGCCTTTCATGCGGTGGACCGCATCGGGCCGGATCTGCGCCTCCTGCTGCGCCGCGCCTAGACCTCCTCGGGACAGCCACCGCAGGGTTAGCCGCGCCAAAATGCTTCCCAGTTTTTGCCGGAGTCTCCCTTGAACCTCGCCCATTTGTTGCTGCGCCAAGCCCGCATGGCCCCCGAGCGCCACGCCATTTTGAACGGCACCCAACTCGCAGCCACCCACGGCCAATGGGCGCAGCGCTGCCAGCATCTGGCCCGGCAGTTTCAGGCCGCAGGTTTGCAGCCGGGCGATCGGGTGGCGCTGTTCATGCGCAACCATGTGCGCTATCTGGAAGTGCTGTTCGCCGCTTGGTGGGCAGGCCTGGTGGTGGTGCCCATCAACGCCAAACTGCATGTGCGCGAAGCCCAATGGATCATCGACAACGCGCAGGCACGTTGGGCCTTTGTGACGGCTGACATCACCAGCGACACCGGCGACAACCTCACCGGGCTGGAGTGCATCATCGACGTCGACAGCGCCCAGGCCAATGCGCTGTGGCAGCTGCCGGTATCCCCACTTGACACGCCCATCACCGAACGCCAGCCCGATGACCTGGCCTGGCTGTTCTACACCAGCGGCACCACCGGCCGGCCCAAGGGCGTGATGATCACGCACCGCAACCTGATGACCATGGGCCTGGCCTACTTCAACGATGTGGATGCGCTGGCCCCGCAAGACACCATCGCCTATGCCGCACCCATGTCGCACGGCGCGGGCATTTACGCCATCCCCCACCTCATGGCGGGGGCCAGGCACTTGGTCCCGCCTTCAGGCGGGTTCGATCCGGCCGAGCTGTTTGCGCTGGGCCAGCAAGTCGGGCCACTGTCGATGTTTGCAGCCCCCACCATCGTCAAACGGCTGGTGGACCACGCCGAGGCTGCGGGGCTGTCGGCGCAGACCTGCGGGCGGTCTTTCAAAACCGTGGTGTATGGCGGCGCGCCCATGTATGCCGCCGACATCCAGCGGGCGCTGCGCGTCATGGGGCCGCGCTTTGTGCAAATTTACGGCCAAGGCGAAAGCCCCATGGTGGGCACCGCCCTGTCACGCCAGCACCTGCAAGACACGGCACACCCGCGCCACCAGGAGCGCCTGGCCTCGGTGGGCGTGGCGCAAACGCCCGTGCGCATCCGCGTGACCGACGCCCAAGGGCACGAGCTGCCGCTGGGCGAAGTGGGTGAAGTGCTGATCCGGGGTGACAGCGTCATGGCCGGGTATTGGCGCAACCCCGAGGCCACGGCCAGCGCCATTCAAAACGGATGGCTGTTCACGGGCGACATGGGCTGCCTGGACGCCGACGGCTTTTTGACTTTGAAGGACCGCAGCAAAGACCTGATCATCAGCGGTGGCTCCAACATCTACCCGCGCGAAATCGAAGAAGTGCTGCTGCACGCGCCGGGCGTGGCCGAAGTGGCCGTGGTGGGTGCACCCGATGCCGAATGGGGTGAAGTGGTGGTGGCCTTTGTGGTGCCGCAAGCGGGGCACGCCATCGACATGGCCGCGCTCGATGCGCTGTGCCTGCAAGCCATCGCCCGCTTCAAACGGCCCAAGCGCTACGAAGTGGTCAGCAGCCTGCCAAAAAACAATTACGGCAAGGTGCTCAAAACCGAGCTGCGCCAGCGGCTGGGCTGATTGAACGCCCATGTCGGGGCTGAAGCCGCCGACCTACAAATCCCCCTGTAGGTTGGAGCTTCAGCTCCAACGTTGCGGGCTTCGGCGCAGTTGCAGGCTTCGGCGCAGGCCGACTGTTGGCGAACGGCTGCCAGCATCACGGCCACTCTCAGCACAGAAGGGGTGGGCTTTGGCTGGGGTGACGGGTTCATGTCGGGGCTGAAGCCGCCGACCTACAAATGCGCCTAGGCCCTTTAAAAATTGAGCGTCTTCACGCCTTGCGACGTGCCCAGCAGGCACACCTGCGCTTTTTGCAGCGCAAACACACCCACCGTCACCACGCCGGGCCACTGGCTGACTTCGGTTTCAAACGCCACCGGGTCGGTGATCTTCAAACCCTGCACATCGACGATGTGCTGGCCGTTGTCGGTCACCAGGGGCTGACCGTCTTTTTGGCGCACCACTGCGCGGCCGCCCATGGCTGCGAACTGGCGCACCACACGGGCTGTGGCCATGGGGATGACCTCCACGGGCAGTGGGAACGCGCCCAAGACATCGACCAGCTTGCTCTCGTCGGCGATGCAGACAAACTGTTTGGACTGGGCCGCCACAATTTTTTCACGGGTGAGCGCCGCACCGCCGCCCTTGACCATGTGGCCTTGGGGGTCGATCTCGTCGGCGCCGTCGATGTAAACCGACAGGCTTTCCACCTCGTTGCTGTCAAACACCGGAATTCCCAAGGCCTTGAGGCGCACGGTGGAGGCTTCGGAACTGGACACTGCGCCCTTGATCTGGTCTTTCATCGTGGCCAGGGCGTCGATGAATTTGTTCACCGTGGAGCCCGTGCCGACACCCACGATCTCGCCAGGAACAACGTATTTCAGGGCGGCTTGGCCCACCAGGGCTTTGAGTTCGTCTTGGGTCATGGGATCGGGTCTGGATGAAAAAGGTGAAGGGAAAAATCAGGGCGGTCAGGGTTTGAGACAATCGGGGCCACGTCTTCAACGCCCTCACGCCAACTCTGCTGGCCGGAATTATCCAATGTCTCTGATCCCCTACGCCCTGGTTCGCCCGTTTTTGTTCAAGATGGACCCCGAAGAGGCCCACGAACTGACGATTGACGGCCTGGCCCGTACCCAAAACACCCCGCTCGACCGCATTTATCGCCAGCCTTTTGTGGCGCAACCCGTCACGCTGGCGGGCCTGCATTTTCCCAACCGGGTCGGGCTGGCCGCAGGGCTGGACAAAAACGCCCGCTGCATCGACGGTCTGGGCGCGATGGGTTTTGGCTTTGTCGAAGTGGGCACCGTCACGCCCAAGGCGCAGCCGGGCAACCCCAAGCCGCGCATGTTCCGCCTGCCCGAGGCCCATGCCCTGATCAACCGCCTGGGTTTCAACAACGACGGGCTGGATGCCTTCATTGCCAACGTCAAGCGTTCCAAGTTTCGCCAGCATGGCCGCTTGCTGGGCCTGAACATCGGCAAAAATGCGGCCACCCCGATAGAGTGCGCCACCGACGATTATTTGATCGCGCTGGCAGGCGTCTACCCCCACGCCGATTACGTCACGGTCAACATCTCCAGCCCCAACACCAAGAACCTGCGCGCCCTGCAAAGCGACGAGGCGTTGGACGGCCTGCTGGGCGCCCTGGTGGCGCGGCGCGAGGAACTGGCCGCTGAGCACGGCCGCCGGGTGCCCATGTTCCTGAAAATCGCCCCCGATCTGGACGAAACCCAAGTGGGCGTGATCGCCACCACCCTGCAAAAGCACGGCATGGACGGTGTGATCGCCACCAACACCACCCTGGCCCGCGAGGCCGTGACCGGTCTTCCGCACGCCGAAGAAATGGGCGGCCTTTCTGGCGCGCCGGTGTTCGAAGGCAGCAACCGCGTGATCCGCCTGCTGCGCGGCGCTTTGGGCAAAGACTTCCCGATCATCGGTGTGGGCGGCATCCTGAGTGGCCATGACGCGATTGCCAAGATCGAGGCGGGGGCCGATGTGGTGCAGATCTACACCGGCTTGATTTACCAAGGCCCGGCGTTAGTGACCGAAGTGGCCAGTGCGCTACAGCAAATGAAGCGCTGAAGCCTTCGCGCGCAGGGGCGCGCTCCAACAGGGTTCAGGTGTTTTGTGGGAGGTCGCCCCTGCTGGAAGCACCTCAGTGCCTTGCGTCATATCGAAAGTCATCAAGCCAGGCGGGCGCAGACCTCGGCGGCAATCGCCAGCGAACTGGTCAGGCCCGGCGACTCGATGCCCAGCAAATTCACCAGACCCGGTACGCCGTGCTCCGCAGGGCCCTGGATTAGGAAGTCTGCAGCGGCCTCGTGCGGGCCGCTGATCTTGGGCCGCATGCCCGCATAACCGGCTTGCAATGCGCCGTCGGGCAGCGCGGGCCAGTATTTGCGCACTTCGGCATAAAAGGCATCGCCCCGGCGCGGGTCCACCTGCAAATCGGTGGGGTCCACCGTCCACTGCACATCCGGGCCGAACTTGGCCTGTCCGCCCAAGTCCAGCGTGAGGTGCACACCCAGCCCGGCTTTTTCCGGGACGGGGTAAATCAGACGCGAGAACGGCGCCTTGCCGGCCAGCGTGAAGTAATTGCCTTTGGCGTAATGCGCCTGGGGCAGCAAGGCCGGGTCCAGCCCCGCCATGTCTCTTGCCAGCGCCACAGCATTCAGGCCAGCCGCATTGACCAGCACACGGCACGCCAGCTCGGTGCCGTCTTGCGTGCACACGCGAATCGGGTGGGTGGCCGTGCCCTGCGTCAAGCCGATGTGCTGCACAGGCGAGACCAGCGCCAGCAAGCCGCCCGCGTTTTCCAGATCCCCTTGCAGGCTGAGCATCAGGCCGTGGCTGTCCACCACGCCGGTGCTGGGCGAGAGCAGCGCTGCCTCGCAGGCCAGTGCGGGCTCCAGCCTCTGGGCCTCAGCCGCCGTGAGTTTTTGCAGGTCGTGCACGCCGTTGGCGGCGGCTTGGGCGACGATGCCGTCCAGCGCTTGGACCTGATCGGGGCGGGTGGCCACGATGAGTTTGCCCAGCCGTTGGTGCGACACGCCCCGTTCGGCGCAGTAGGCGTAGAGCATGTCCTTGCCCTGCACGCACAGGCGGGCCTTGAGCGAGCCAGCGCCGTAGTAAATGCCGGCATGGATGACTTCGCTGTTGCGCGAACTGGTGCCGGTGCCGATGGCGTTTTCGGCTTCGAGCAGCATCACATCAAAACCGCGCAGCGCCAGTTCGCGCCCCACGGCCAGGCCGACCACGCCAGCGCCGATCACGACGGCATCGATATGTTCCATGGTGTGGGTCTCTCTTGTGTCAATGCGCTGATTTTTGCACGGCGCTTGCTGACACCCAGAAGACAGACAAGCCCAACGTCAGCACAGAAACTGCAGCGAACCCCAACCAAGGAGTCCCACGCATGTCCCTGTTCGATCTGAAAGACAAAGTCGCCATCGTCACCGGTTCCAGCCGGGGCATCGGGCGGTCCATCGCGCACCAACTGGCCAAGGCCGGTGCCAAAGTCGTGGTCTCCAGCCGCAAATTGGACGCGTGCGAAAAAGTGACCGAAGAAATCCGCGCCGCGGGCGGCCAAGCCATGGCGATCGCCGCAAGCATCTCGAACAAGGAGCAACTCGAAGCCCTGGTGGCGCAGACCCGCGCGGCCTGGGGACCCATCGACATCCTGGTCTGCAACGCAGCCACCAACCCCTATTACGGCCCGGCCACAGGCATGAGCGACGATGTCTTCGACAAAATCATGCGCAACAACGTGCTGTCCAACAGCTGGCTTTGCAACCTGGTCTATCCCGACATGAAGGCCAAAAAAGACGGCGCCATCGTCATCGTCTCGTCGATTGGCGGCCTGCATGGCTCGGCCGTGATCGGGGCCTACAACATCTCCAAAGCCGCCGATATGCAGCTGGCGCGCAACTTGGCGGTGGAGTGGGGGCCGGACAACATCCGCATCAACTGCATCGCGCCCGGTCTGATCAAAACCGACTTTGCCAAGGCCCTGCATGAAGACCCGGTGCTCAGTGCCAAGTACAACAGTGAAACACCCCTGCGGCGCATGGGCGAGCCCGACGACATTGGCGGCGTGGCGGTGTTCCTGGCCAGCCCTGCCGGGCAGTTCGTGACGGGTCAAACCATCGTGGCCGATGGCGGCATGATGGTGCGCTGACTTTTTGTTTGCGCGCGTTCCGCGCTGAGCTGTGCATGGGGTGGGGCCAGGCACCTCATGCTGGGGTACCAGAAATCGGCGCCCGGCCCCACCCCATGTTCAGCTCCGTGGTTCTGCTATCCACTGTGTCGGTGTACCTTCAGGTCCAACAACTCACTGCTGCAAAAATGCCAAAAGCCCGCATCAGCGGGCTTTTGGCGTTGGGGAAGACGTCGATCAGCCGAAATTCTTCTCGGCGAACGACCAGTTCACCAGCTTGTCGAGGAAGGTCTCCACGAACTTGGGACGCATGTTGCGGTAGTCGATGTAGTAGGCGTGCTCCCACACGTCCACGGTCAGCACGGCGGTGTCGCCGGTGGTCAGGGGCGTGCCAGCAGCGCCCATGTTGACGATGTCCACCGAGCCGTCGGCTTTCTTGACCAACCAGGTCCAGCCAGAGCCGAAGTTGCCCACGGCGCTCTTGACGAAGGCTTCCTTGAACGCGGCGTAGCTGCCGAATTTGGCGTTGATGGCTGAAGCCAGGGCGCCTGTGGGTTCGCCACCGCCGTTTGGCTTCATGCAATTCCAGAAGAAGGTGTGGTTCCAGATCTGGGCAGAGTTGTTGTAGATACCGCCGCTGGATTTTTTGATGATCTCTTCGAGGGACATGCCCTCGAATTCAGTGCCTTTTTGCAGGTTGTTCAGGTTCACAACGTAAGCGTTGTGGTGCTTGCCGTGGTGGTACTCCAGGGTTTCCTGGCTGTAGTGAGGGGCCAAAGCGTCGATCGCATAAGGCAATGCGGGCAAGGTGTGTTCCATGGAGGATCCTTTTGTTGTTGCGGGTTGAAGATGGACCCGTGCATTTTAGGGGCAGCGTGATCGCCCTTTGGCGCGGCAGGTCACTGCATTGGCGATGGGGCAGGTGGTCCAGCACACATCAGGATTTGACCGACAAGCGCACATCGCCGTCGGCCAAGGTCGCCCGAACGGCTTGCCCCGGCTGAAACTGGGCAGCGTGGGTCAGGGCTTGCCCGGCTTCATCGCTGAGCCAGGCATAACCGCGCTCCAGCACCCGATGCGGGTCCACCGATGCCAAACGCAGCGCGGCACGCTCCAGGCGCTGGGCACTTTGCTGCACCTGCTGCCCCCGGTGGAAGTTCAGGCGGTCGTTCAGACGGTCCAGCTGGTGGTCGTGCTGCGTGAACGCGCCTTGCACCCCGGCTTGCAGGCGGTGGGCCAATCGGTCCAGCCACTGACGGTGCTGGCCCAGCAGGGCTTGCGGCCGACTCAAACGGGTGGCCATGGCACTCAGGCGCTGGGCATGGCGCTCTTGCTGACGCATCAGCCCCACGCCCAAGCGGGCAGCGAGGCTGTCCAACTGCTGGGCTTGCCGGTCTTGTTGGCGCAACAGCCCCCGGGTCAGCCGGTGTTCCAGCACCGACAGGGCCTCCAGCCCCACACGCTGGTCGGTCGCGGCCATTTCGGCGGCCGCCGTCGGCGTGGGCGCGCGCACATCGGCCACAAAGTCGGCGATGGTGAAATCGGTCTCATGGCCCACACCGCAAATGAGCGGCACCGGGCTTTGGGCGATGCATCGGGCCAGGTTTTCGTCGTTGAAAGCCCACAGGTCTTCGATCGAGCCCCCGCCGCGCACCAGCAAAATCACATCCACAGGCGGGCTGAGCGGGTTGTCTTCTGCCGTAAAGGCCGCCATGTTTTGCAAGGCCTGCACCAGCGTGGCGGCGGCCCCTGCGCCTTGCACCAGGGCAGGCGCCATCAGCACGGGAATGTGCGGCACACGCCGCTGCAAAGCGGTCACCACGTCGTGCCAGGCGGCGGCGCCCAGCGAGGTCACCACGCCAATGGCTCTGGGCTGGGCGGGCAAGGCACGCTTGTGGGCGGGATCGAACAGGCCTTCGGCTTCGAGCTTGGCTTTGAGGCGCAAGAACTGCTCAAACAAAGCGCCCTGCCCGGCCCGTGCCATGGATTCGACCACCAACTGCAAATCACCCCGGGCTTCGTACACGCTCAGACGGCCCCGCACCTCGACCAATTCGCCATCGCGGGGCACAAAGTCCATCAAACTGGCCGCGCGGCGGAACATGGCGCAGCGGATTTGGCCTGTGTCGTCCTTGATCGAAAAGTAACAATGTCCGCTGGCCGCCCGTGAAAAACCCGAGATTTCGCCGCGCACGGTGACCGGGTTGAACTGGGCGTCCAGCGTGTCAGCCACAGCGCGGCACAGCGCCGAAACTGTCCAGGCACGGGGCTTCAAAGCGTCAAGTGAAGGCATGAAATGGCGGCTTTATCGGCGTTGCAAGAGGATTTCGGGCGTCCAAGCCCATGGCATCAAGGAAAAGTACTCCACAAGCCAGGCCCATGGCGGGTTTCAGCGCATGTGCAGCCGGCAACAGCAGGGAAAATTTGCAAGCCATTGATTTTATTGACTATTTTAAAAACCACAGGTCAAATTTTTCAAAATCCATATATACCTGAGTTTGCGAAACCCTGGGCCAGGCAAAGTTCTGCACAAAGTTATCCACAGAAACAGCCGCCGCTTGCCAACACCCACCCTGTGGCATGCGGGTGGCCCGGGCATTCACCGATAATCGGCGTTCTTCATGACCGAAAACTGGAAGGTATTTTCTTGCTGTCCATCATACAAGCCGCAGGTTGGCCCATCTGGCCACTGATCCTGTGCTCCATTCTGGCTTTGGCCTTGATTCTGGAACGCTGGGTTCAACTGCAAGACGCCAAAGTCATGCCCGCCAACCTCCTGGCGCAAACCATCGAGGCCACGCAACGCGGCGTTCCTGTGCAAGACATGGTCGAAAAACTGGACAAGGCAGGGGCCATGGGACCGGTCCTGGCCAGCGGGCTGCGTTGCCTGCAAGACAACCCCCAAGCCTCCGACGAAGACCTGCAATCGAGCATGCAAATGGCCGGACGCCTGTCTGCACAGCGGTTGGAACGCTTTCTGCCCGCCTTGGCCACCATTGCCTCGGCCGCGCCTTTGCTCGGTTTGTTGGGCACGGTGGTCGGCATGATCGACATCTTTGGGGCGCACACCGCGGCCAACAACCAACCGGCCCTGCTGGCGCGTGGCATTTCGGTGGCGCTGTACAACACCGCCTTTGGCTTGATGGTCGCCATCCCGTCCCTGATGTTTTGGCGCTACTTTCGCGCGGTGGTGGACCGCCATGTGCTGGCCATGGAAGTCGCCGCCGAGCGTTTCGCCCGGCATCTGGCCCGTTTGCGTGCTTGAGGCTTGGCTGTGAATTTCAGACCCCGCCCCGCGTCCCCGGAACCCGAGATCAACCTGATCCCGTTCATCGACGTGCTGTTGGTGGTGCTGATCTTTTTGATGCTGACCACCACCTGGTCACGCCTGACCGAGATCCAGCTCAACCTGCCAGTGGCCGATGCCTCCCCCACCCCCCAGCGTCCGCGAGAAATTGTCTTGACGATCACGGCGCAAGGGCAATACGCCGTCAACAAATCCCCAGTGGGTGGCAGCTCGGTTGGTGCCCTGGTGGCAGTGCTGACGCCGCTGGCCCACAAAGAAACGATGCTGGTCATCAGCGCCGACGCCTCGGCCACACACCAGACGGTGATCCACGCCATGGAAGCGGCGCGCCGCAGTGGTTTGTCCAAAATCACCTTTGCCGCCCAATCGGCCCCAGCCCCGGGATCTTGATCGGCATGGGCCTGTCCACATTCTTTCACCACCACCTGCCCCGTGTCTGGCTGCGGCGCGGCCCGGTCGCCTGGGCCTTGCGCCCGGTGGCCGCCGTCTATGGGGCACTCTGGGCCGGGCGGCGCTGGGCCTATGCCCAGGGGCTGTTCACCACCCGGCGCGTTCCGGCACTGGTCATTGTGGTGGGCAATGTGGTGGCAGGTGGTGCGGGCAAAACACCGGTCACCATCGCCTTGGCCAGGCACCTCAAAGCCCAAGGGTTTCGGGTGGGGGTCATCTCTCGGGGCCACGGGCGCAAAACACAAGACGCCCGCGCCGTCACGCATGACAGTGCCCCGCTGGATGTGGGTGACGAGCCTTGGCTGATTCACCAGGCCACAGGGGTGCCCGTTTGGGTCGCTCGGGCACGGGTCGATGCGGCGCTGGGCTTGCTGCAGGCGCACCCTGAAGTACAAATCTTGATCTGTGACGATGGCCTGCAGCATTTGGCCTTGGCCCGTGACATTGAACTGTGTGTGATGGACGAGCGCGGCACGGGCAACGGCTGGTTGTTGCCCGCAGGCCCTTTGCGCGAACCCTGGCCCCGATCTGTCGATGCGGTGCTGCACACCGGGCCAGCCACTGCAGGCGGCAGCCCAGCAGGGTCATTCCAGGCCCCACGGCAACTGGCCGACCATGCCGTGACCTCGCACGGCCAACGCGTGGCGCTCTGCACGCTGACAGGGCAACCGGTGGACGCCGTGGCCGGGTTGGCGCGGCCCGAAGCCTTTTTCAAAATGCTGCGCCAATCGGGCCTGACTTTGGCGCACACCCACGCCCTGCCCGACCACCACGATTTCCAGGATTGGCCACACACACCCACCGGCCGTACCTTGCTTTGCACCGAAAAAGACGCCGCCAAACTGTGGCCGCACGCGCCCGACGCCCTGGCGGTCCCCCTGGTGATCACGCCCGAGCCCGCTTTCTGGACGGCGCTGGACCACCGCATCCAGCAACTTCTGCCGCACTGAACGGCTCAAAACGCCCCATCTGCCGGTGATTCGCCGGGTCACCGACTTTTGGCCCGGTATCATTGGCGGCATGGACACCAAATTGCTTGAATTGCTGGTCTGCCCAGTCACCAAGGGCCCGCTCGACTTCGACCGGGAACACCAGGAACTGCTCTCGCGCAGCGCCCGCTTGGCCTATCCCGTGCGCAACGGCATTCCGATCCTGCTGGAAAACGAAGCCCGCACTCTGAGCGACGAAGAAATCGACCAACTCGCGGCCCTGCGCCCTGCACTCTGAGGCCAGCCCATGACCGACCCCACCCTGCCGCAAGGCTTCACCGTGGTGATTCCGGCGCGCCTGGCTTCCAGCCGCCTGCCCAACAAACCTCTGGCCGACATCGCAGGCCTGCCCATGGTGGTGCGCGTGGCACAACGGGCCTTGCTGTCCCAGGCCAGCCAAGTGGTGGTGGCCGCCGATGACGCACGCATTGTGCAAGCCTGCCTGGCGCATGGCATCCAGGCCCTGTTGACCCGGCAAGACCACGTCAGTGGCAGCGACCGGCTGGCCGAGGCCTGCCAACTGCTGGGCCTGAGCGCCGACGCGGTGGTGGTCAATGTGCAAGGCGACGAACCCCTGATACCGCCTGCGCTCATCAACGACGTTGCACGCGTGCTGGCCGAACGCCCCGAAGCCAGCATGAGCACGGCCGCACACGCCATCGCTTCACTGGCCGAATTCACCAACCCCAATGTGGTCAAAGTGGTGATGGACGCCCGCCAAATGGCGCTGTATTTCAGCCGCGCCCCGATTCCGTGGTGGCGCGATGGCCAGACAGACGGCAGCTTCAACGCCTTGCCCAACCCGGCACCGCTGCGCCACATTGGCATTTATGGCTACCGCGCCGGTTTTCTGGCCCAGTTCCCCACCCTGCCCCCTGCGCCCATCGAGACGATGGAGTCGCTGGAACAACTGCGCGCCCTGTGGCACGGCCACCGGATCGCGGTGCATGTGACCCATGAGGCACCAGGACCGGGGGTGGACACACCCGAAGACCTGGCCCGCGTGCAGGCGCTGCTGGCCTGAACGCACAGCATTGGCTCTGGCCAGATTTTCGTAAGCCTGCTTAGAGACAGGCGTGCTATTCTCAAAAAGAACAAGCTCAGTCGGACCTGACTGTAAGATTTCAAACGATAAGAGGACTTCCCATGAGACTGATTCTGTTGGGCGCACCCGGTGCCGGTAAAGGCACACAGGCCACCTTCATTTGCCAAAAATTCAACATCCCGCAAATTTCGACCGGCGACATGCTGCGTGCGGCCGTCAAGGCCGGCACGGCGCTGGGCCTGCAAGCCAAATCCATCATGGAATCGGGCGGACTGGTCAGCGACGACCTGATCATCAATTTGGTCAAGGAACGCATCGCCCAGGCCGATTGCGCCAACGGCTTCCTGTTTGACGGCTTTCCCCGCACCATTCCCCAGGCCGACGCCATGAAGGCGGCAGGCGTCAAGCTTGACTACGTGCTCGAGATCGATGTGCCATTTGACGCCATCATCGAGCGCATGAGCGGCCGCCGTTCACACCCGGCTTCGGGCCGCACCTACCACGTCAAATTCAACCCACCCAAGGTGGAAGGCGTGGACGACGTGACCGGCGAACCTCTGGTGCAGCGTGCTGACGACCAGGAAGAAACCGTGAAAAAGCGTCTGGATGTCTACAGCGCACAAACCCGCCCCCTGGTGGACTATTACTCCAACTGGGCCAAGTCCGACGCGACTGCGGCCCCCAAGTACCGCGCGATTCAAGGCACCGGCAGCGTGGAAGACATCACCACCCGCGCTTTCGCGGCGCTGGCTGACTGATTTTTTTCAGCTTCTGCAAACAACAAAGCCCCGCATTGCGGGGCTTTGTTGTTATTGGGGGGGAAACAGCCTTCGGCCGCAGGGGCGGCCTCCCACAAAACACCTGACCCCTGTGGGAGCGAGCCCCTGCGCGCGAAGGGCCATCAGCCCATCAAATCCAGCATCAAACTCACCCGCGCTTTGTACGCATTGAGCCCACGCGGGGCCATTTGCAGCGCAGCGGGTTGGCCCACAAGCTGACCTTCGGCGCATCGGGTGGTCAGGCGCACGGCCACACCCTGGGCCTGCGCCTGGGCCAGCGCAGTCAGCAGATTTTGGTGCACCGTGCCGTTGCCGGTACCGGCTACCACCAGGCCTTTCACGCCCGCAGCCACCAGCGCATTGACCTGGCGGGCATCGGCTCCCGCGTGGCTGTGCAGCACCGCGACCCAAGGCCAGTCGCTGGCGGGTAATGACAGCGCGCTCTTGGCATGGACGTGCACCATGGGCCAGCTGCCAGGATCGGCCCAACGCACCCGCCCTTGCTCTACCCAGCCGCGCGACCCGGCATCGCCCGAGCTGAAGGCGTCAAGCCGGTAGGGGTGAACCTTTTGCACGCCATGGGCGCTGTGGATGCGACCAGCGCAAACGGCCAACACACCGCGCGCCATCGGGTCACGCACCACAGCCATGGCATCCAGCAGGTTTTGCGGTCCGTCGGGCGTCAAGGCTGTGGCCGGGCGCATGGAGCAGGTCAGCACCACCGGCTTGGGGGTTTCGAGCACCTGCTGCAAAAACCAGGCGGTTTCCTCCAGCGTATCGGTGCCGTGCGTGATGACAATGCCGCCCACATCGGGCTGGGCCAACCAGTGCGCGCAGCGCTGAGCGAGGGCCTGCCAAGTGGCGTGGTCCATGTCTTTGCTGTCGAGTTGGGCGACCTGTTCACACACCAACGCATCGCCTTGCAGGACGCCATTCAACCCGGGAATGGCTTCCAGCAAATGCTGCACACCCAACTGCCCGGCGGTGTAGCCCGTGTGGTCACTGGCGCTGGCCGCCGTGCCTGCGATGGTGCCGCCTGTGCCCAAAACCACCACTTTTTGAATTTTTTTTGCGTCAAGCACTTGCACACCTCTGAAAACTGGTTAAAAATACAGTCACTGGATGAAACAACAGTTCACTCAGTACCCATCAGGAGACCGCCATGACCGACAGCCCCAAACTCACCGCCCGACAGCAAGAAATTCTGGAACTGATCCAGAACACCATTGCCAACACCGGTGCGCCACCCACGCGTGCCGAAATCGCCAACGCACTGGGCTTCAAGTCGGCCAATGCGGCAGAAGAGCACCTCAAAGCCCTGGCCCGCAAAGGCGCCATCGAACTGGTCAGTGGCACCTCGCGCGGCATTCGCCTGCGCGGCACTTCACGCAGCAGCCAGCGCGCCCCTGCCGATTTATTCAGCCTCACCCTGCCCGGTCTCGGCCAGCTGAGTTTGCCACTGGTCGGCCGCGTGGCTGCCGGCTCTCCCATTTTGGCGCAAGAGCATGTGGACCGGACCTACCAGATCGAAAGCACCCTGTTCAGCGAACAACCCGATTACCTGTTGCGCGTTCGCGGCATGTCCATGCGCGATGCCGGCATCATGGACGGGGACCTGCTGGCCGTGAAATCCACCAAAGAAGTGCGCAATGGCCAGATCGTTGTGGCCCGTCTGGGCGATGAAGTGACGGTCAAGCGCTTGCGAAAAACCGCCACTGGCATCGAATTGCTGCCCGAAAACCCCGATTACCAGACCATCGTGGTCAACCCCGAAGAGCCTTTTGACATCGAAGGCCTGGCCGTGGGGTTGATCCGCAACACGCTCCTGATGTAAGCCCCTTTGCTTGTTGCACCAGGTGGCGGGCGCTGGCGGAATGGTTCTGTCAGCCCTGATGCAACAGGCCATTTCAGCAATCCTGCCTGTGTCCAACCTCCATGCTTTTAAAGGTTTCACATGGGAATCGCTCTGCTTGCTTTATCGGGTCTTTTTCAAGGCTTTTCCAGTTTCAACCGTGCGGCGCCTGTCACCAGCCAGCCCCGACGCGCCAACGCCTATTTGCGGCCTGTCTGGACCACGCGCAAGCCCGCTTGTGCCCCCCTGGGGCAAAAACCCCAGACCGCACCGTGGCATGGCCCGTCCGCCTCGGCCGCACCCGCCTTGCGCGTTTTGCGGGTGACCGAAAGCGATCAACGGGTCAAAGGTGCCGGTCGCATGGTGATTTCGGGACGCATGGCCGATGTCTGCGCCGAGCTGGACCGGCTGGCGGCCCTGGAAGCTGCACAAACCCGCGTTTGAGCTGAAATCACCACCCGGGTGACCCAACCCGGTCACCACGTCAAGGCACAATGGAGGGATGAACATTGTGATCCTTGACGACTACCAAGATGCAGTGCGCAAACTCGACTGCGCGGCCAAGCTGGAAAACTTCCCGGCCAAGGTCTATACCAACACGGTCAAAGGCATCGGCCAGTTGTCCGTGCGACTGAAAGACGCGGACATCATTGTCTTGATTCGGGAGCGCACCCAGCTCACGCGGGCCGTGATCGAAAAGCTGCCCCGTCTGAAGCTGATTGTCCAAACGGGCCGTTTGGGTGGGCACATCGATCTGGCCGCCTGCACCGAACGCGGCGTGGCTGTGGCAGAGGGTGTTGGCTCGCCCGTGGCACCGGCTGAATTGACCTGGGCCTTGATCATGGCCTCTGCGCGGCGTCTGCCCCAATACATCGGCAACCTCAAACACGGGGCCTGGCAGCAATCGGGCTTGAAAGCTGCCTCCATGCCCGCCAACTTTGGCTTGGGCACGGTCCTGAAAGGCAAAACCCTGGGCATCTGGGGTTACGGAAAAATAGGCCAACTGGTGGCCGGCTATGGCAAAGCATTTGGCATGGATGTCATGGTGTGGGGCAGCGCCGAATCCCGCAACAAGGCCATCCAGGACGGCTACCGGGCCGCATCCAGCCGCGTCGCTTTCTTTGAAGAGTCCGATGTGTTGTCGATGCATCTGCGCTTCAACGATGTCACACAAGGCATCGTCACGGGAGAGGACTTGAGCCGGATGAAGCCCACGGCACTCTTCGTGAACACCTCCCGCGCCGAATTGATCGAACCCAATGCCTTGATTGGGGCCTTGAACCGGGGCCGCCCTGGGCTGGCGGCGGTCGACGTCTTCGAATCTGAACCCATTTTGCAAGGCTTGGCCTTGCTGCGTCTGGAAAACTGCATCTGTACCCCCCACATCGGCTATGTCGAAAAAGACAGTTACGAGCTGTATTTCAGTGCCGCTTTTGACAACGTGGTGAATTTCATCAAAGGCACCCCCACCAACATCGTCAACCCGGGCGCCCTGCAGGTGCGGCGCTGAGCCCACACCCCCGCCATTTCCCTCATCGATTGATATTTCCAAACATGACCCTCGCATTCTCACAAGTCGCCATCATTGGCGCCGGCGCCATGGGCCGGGGCATCGCCCAAATCGCAGCACAAGCAGGCAGCCAGGTCTGGCTGCACGACACCCAGCCCGAGGCCATCCAAAAAGCGCGTGACGCGGTGTTCCAGCAATGGGACAAGTTGCAGGAAAAAGGCCGCCTGACAGCCGAGGCCGTGGCAAATTTCAAAACCCGTTTGCTCGGCGCCAGCAGCCTGCAAGACCTGGCGAACTGCGATTTGGTGGTCGAAGCCATTGTGGAAAAGCTCGACATCAAGAAAAGTCTGTTCACCGATCTGGAAAAAGTGCTGGCCCCGACCGCCGTGCTGGTCACCAACACCTCCTCGCTGTCGGTGACGGCGATTGCTGCCGCATTGCAACGCCCTGGCCAGTTTGCCGGTTACCACTTTTTCAATCCCGTGCCGTTGATGAAAGTGGTCGAGGTCATTGCCGGACTGAAAACCGATGCCGCCGTGTGCCAGCGTCTGTCCGACTTTGCCCGGCAGATGGGCCACACCCCGGTGCAGGCGCAAGACACCCCCGGCTTCATCGTCAACCATGCCGGGCGGGGTTACAGCACAGAAGCCCTGCGCATCGTGAGTGAAGGCATTGCCGATTTCGCCACCATTGACCGCATCCTGCGTGACCAGGTGGGCTTCAAGCTCGGCCCCTTCGAGTTGTTTGACTTGACGGCGCTGGACGTGTCGCACCCTGTGATTGAAGCGATTTACCACCAGTACTACGAAGAGCCGCGCTACCGCCCCAACGTGATCACCGCCCAGCGCCTGGCCGGTGGTGTGGTGGGCAAAAAAGTCGGCGAAGGCTTTTATAAATACGTGAACGGCGTGGCCCAAACGCCGGCCGAGCCGCCCGTTCCCGTGGTCAAGCACATCCCGCCGGTGTGGGTCTCGCCCCGCGCTGCACGCCGCATGGAGCTGCTGCAACTGCTCAAGGACCTGGGCGCCAAAATCGAAACCGGCGCATCGCCCTCGCCCGAAGCGCTGACTCTGGTGGCCCCACTGGGCTTTGACATCACCACCGTGGCCGTGGTCGAGCGCCTGGATCCAGCCCGCACCGTGGGCATCGACATGCTGATCGACGACGCCGCCACCAAACGCCGCGTGCTGGCCACCAACCCGGCCACCCGCAGCGACATGCGCGACGCCGCGCACGCCCTGTTCGCACGCGACGGCAAAGCGGTTTCGGTGATCCGTGACAGCGGTGGTTTTGTCACGCAACGCGTGGTGGCCACCATCGTGAACATCGCGTCCGACATCTGCCAGCAACGCATTTGCACCCCGCAAGATCTGGAAACAGCGGTCACGCTGGGTTTGGCCTATCCGCTGGGCCCCTTGGCCATGGGCAACCGCTATGGCCCCACCAATGTGCTCGAAGTGTTGTTCAACATGCAGACGGTGTACGGCGACATGCGCTACCGCCCCAGCCCTTGGTTGCGTCGCCGCGGAGCGATTGGCCTGTCCTTGCTGCACACCGAAGAGTGACGCCATGACCGCCCAACTGATTGGTTCCAGCGAAGGCCAGACCCTGATCCTGACGCTGAGCAACCCGGAGTTTCGCAACGCGCTGGGTCCGGAGATGTATGCCGCCGGGGTGGAAGCCCTGAGCGTGGCTGAATCCAGCCCCGACGTGCGCAGCGTGGTCATCACCGGCGCCAACGGCATCTTCAGCGCGGGTGGAAATTTGCAGCGTTTGCAAAACAACCGACAACAGCCACCCGAGCACCAGGCGCAAAGCATCGAAGGTCTGCACAACTGGATCGAGGCCATCCGCACCTTCCCCAAGCCGGTGATCGCTGCCGTCGAAGGCCCTGCGGCCGGTGCCGGTTTTTCGCTGGCCTTGGCCTGCGACATGATCGTGGCCGCCCGCAACAGCGTGTTCGTCATGGCCTACAGCAGCATCGCCCTGTCCCCTGACGGCGGCGGCAGCTGGAGCCTGTCGCGCGCCGTGCCGCGTCAATTGGCCACCGAGTTGCTGATGTGCGGCGAGCGCATCAGCGCCGAGCGCTTGCAGCAATTGGGGGTGGTCAACCGCCTGGCCGATGCAGGCCAGTCGCTGCAGCAAGCTTTGCTGCTGAGCGAACAACTCAACGCCCGTGCCCCCAATGCGCTGGCCAGCATCAAGGAACTGTTGTCGGATGCCGACAGCAGCAACCTCAATGCGCAGCTGGCCCGCGAGCGCGACCACTTTGTCAAGAACCTGCACCACCCCAATGCCGGCATCGGCATTGCCGCGTTTTTGAACAAGCAAACACCGCACTACGAATAAGCCGCCCGGTCCCCCAGGCGACAAAAAACCATTTCCCAGTCACTGAAAAGACAGCCCATGGACGAACCCATTCTGACAATGGAAGAAAGAGAAGCGATCAACAACGGTCGCTGGTTTTCAACCCTTTCACCATCGCTTCGGCACGACATACTTCGATGCGCATTCGTCAAACGCTACCGAGACGGCGACATGATCGCTGCACGCGGGGACCCACCCGAGCAGTGGATCGCCTGTGCCAAGGGCGCAGTGCGTGTGAGCTCGACTTCGGTCTCAGGCAAACAAATCACGCTGACCTACGTGGAGCCGGGTATCTGGTTTGGCGACGTCTCGATCTTCGACGGGGACCGCCGCACGCACGATGCGTATGCGCATGGCGACACGACCACCTTGAACGTGGCCAAAGCCGACTTCAAAAAAATCCTGACCCAGCACGTCGAGTTCTACGACGCGATGCTGCGCTTGCATGCACGGCGCATCCGCCAGCTGTACGGCTTGGTGGAAGACCTCAACACCCTGCCCCTGCGTGCGCGTCTGGCCAAACAACTCAACCACTTGCTGCGCAGCTACGGTGTGCCCAGTCTGTCGGATGCCAAAGCGATCCGCATCAGCTTGCAACTGGCACAAGAAGAACTGGCACAGTTGCTGGGCGCATCGCGCCAGCGCGTGAACCAGGAACTCAAGCAAATGGAACGCGAACAAATCATCCGCATCGAACCGGGTGGTCTGGTTGTGCTGGACCGCGATGGCCTGATGACCATCGTGAATGCGGACCACTGAACCGCTCCTCTCTTCAATCACCGCGCCATGCAGCGCAAACGGGTGCCCTATGAATGCTTTTGATCATTTCGTGGGGACCCGGCCTGTCACGGGCACCCACGCCTTCGATGTGTCGGCCTTGGAAAACTGGCTCAGCACCCGACTGCCCGGCTTCAGCGGCCCTTTGAGCGTGGAGATGTTCAAGGGCGGGCAGTCCAACCCCACCTACAAGCTCATCACCCCATCGCGTCAGTACGTGATGCGGGCCAAGCCTGGCCCTGTGGCCAAGCTGCTGCCCTCGGCGCACGCCATTGAACGTGAATTTGCGGTCATGCAAGGCCTGCACGGCACCGACGTGCCTGTGGCCGAAATGCATGTGCTGTGCGACGACGAAACCGTCATCGGCCGTGCGTTTTATGTCATGGGGTTTGTGCAAGGCCGTGTGCTGTGGGACCAATCCCTGCCCGGCATGAGCCCGCCTGAGCGCGGCGCCATTTATGACGAAATGAACCGCGTACTGGCCGCGCTGCACAAAGTCAATTTCGCCGAGCGCGGACTGGCCAGCTACGGCAAACCCGGCAACTACATCGAACGCCAGATCGGCCGCTGGAGCAAGCAATACGCCGCGTCGATCACCCAGCCTATCCCCGAGATGGACAAACTGATCGAATGGCTGCCGCAAAACATCCCGGACAGTGCCAAAGACGATTCACTGGTGAGCATCGTGCACGGTGACTACCGCCTGGACAATCTGATGTTCCACCCCACCGAAGCACGCGTGCTGGCCGTGCTCGACTGGGAGCTGTCCACCCTGGGCCATCCATTGGCCGATTTCAGCTACCACTGCATGGCCTGGCACATCAGCCCCGGCACCTTCCGAGGCATTGGCGGACTCGACCTGCAAGCACTGGGCATCCCTTCTGAGGCCGACTACATCCGCCGCTATTGCGACCGCACCGGATTCACCACGCCCGAGGCGCTGGCGCAAGACTGGAACTTTTACCTCGCCTACAACATGTTCCGTATCGCGGCCATTTTGCAAGGCATTGCCAAACGCGTCGAAGACGGCACCGCCTCCAGCGACCAAGCCAAAAGCTCGGGTGCAGGGGCCCGCCCCATGGCCGAGCTGGCCTGGCGCTTTGCCTGCCAAGCCTGATTTCTTTCACCACCCCATCGCAACCCCTAGGAGATAGACCATGGATTTTGAATACACCCCCAAGGTGAAAGATATGCAGGCCCGCTTGCTGGCCTTCATGGACGAGCACATTTATCCCAACGAAGCGCGTTTCTTCGAGGAAATCGCCGAAAACCGCGCCAAAGGCAACGCCTGGGTGCCGACCCGCATCGTCGAAGAACTCAAACCCAAGGCCAAAGCCGCCGGCCTGTGGAACCTGTTCCTGCCCAAATCCACGCGTGCACCCCAGGGCTTGTCCAACCTCGAATACGCCCCGCTGTGCGAAATCATGGGCCGCGTGCCCTTCGCCGCTGAAATTTTCAACTGCTCGGCACCCGACACCGGCAACATGGAAACCCTGGAGCGTTACGCCAGCGAGCAACTCAAGGACGAATGGCTCGAACCCCTGCTGCGCGGCGATATCCGGTCGGCCTTCCTGATGACCGAGCCCGATGTGGCCTCGTCAGACGCCACCAACATCGAATGTGAAATCCGCCGTGATGGCAACGACTACGTCATCAATGGCCGCAAGTGGTGGTCGTCTGGTGCCGGTGACCCACGCTGCGCCGTGTACATCGTGATGGGCAAAACCAACCCCGACGCAGGTCGCCACGAACAACAGTCCATGATCGTGGTGCCCGCCAATGCCCCCGGCATCACCGTGGTGCGCGCCCTGTCGGTGTTTGGCTACGACGACGCCCCGCATGGCCACATGGAGGTCCTGCTCAAGGATGTGCGTGTGCCGGCCGAAAACATTTTGCTGGGCGAAGGCCGTGGCTTTGAAATCGCGCAAGGTCGCCTGGGACCTGGCCGCATTCACCACTGCATGCGCACCATCGGTTGCGCCGAACGCGCACTGGAGTTGATGTGCAACCGCTTGAACACCCGCGTGGCGTTTGGCCGCGAAGTGGCCCGCCAGACGGTGTGGCAAGAGCGCATTGCCGAGTCACGCTGCATGATCGAACAGGCCCGCCTGCTCACACTCAAAGCGGCCTACATGATGGACACCGTGGGCAACAAGGTCGCCAAGGCCGAGATCGCCATGATCAAAATCGTGGCCCCACAAATGGCCTGCCAGATCATCGACTGGGCCATCCAGGCGCATGGCGGTGGCGGTGTGTCGCAAGACTTCCCGTTGGCTTATGCCTACGCCCACCAACGCACCTTGCGTTTGGCCGATGGCCCGGACGAAGTGCACCGCAACTCGCTGGCCAAACTGGAACTGGCCAAGCAACTCGCCTGGCCCGGTGAGGTGAACATGCCCGTCACACGCGGCAGTTGATACCCGGCAGTGGGTACGCGGCAGTTGCCCGCGCGCTGCCCCTCCCTGATGACGGCCTGCACCTGCAGGCCGTTTTTTTGCTGGCTGCGCAGATCGATCCATGTGCACCTAGAACCTTGGGAGCCTTGCGGTCAGGCCCATGAAAAACAGGGATGGCGTGCACGATCTGGAATTTTTTTTCAAGTGACCGACACTTTTTTAGCGGATGGCTCAAGAACAGGGAATTTGAGGGTTAGAATATCGCTTGTCGGAGCGTAGCGCAGCCTGGTAGCGCATCTGCTTTGGGAGCAGAGGGTCGCGAGTTCGAATCCCGCCGCTCCGACCATTGACCTGATCTGGTTCAGGCAAATTCCAAAAAAAGCACAAGTGGTTCTTTCCAAACCCACTTCTGTCCATACCAAAAAAAAGGCCCGTCAGGGCCTTTTGCATTTCCAGATTCTGCCCGTAGCTCAGTTGGATAGAGCAACAGCCTTCTAAGCTGTGGGTCACAGGTTCGATTCCTGTCGGGCAGGCCAAAAGGCATCGCGCCCTTTGGCCACTTCACCAACCATTTCAGTTGGCGTAATGCATTTTGCGGCTGGCATCGGCCAACAAGCTGGGCAGGGTTTGCCAGGCTTGGGAAATGTCAATGATCAGGGCTTTGACTTCTTCCAACGCCGCCAAATCGTTGTGCGCGTTGATGTGAAAAAGCCGGCGCGTGACGTACGAATACAGCTCATTCAGGTTTTGCGCCAGCTCACCGCCGCGCTCGAAATCCAGTGCGCCTTGCAGACCCACCACAATGCGACCAGCACGTGCCAGCGCTTTGGATTTGCCTTCAATGGCATTGTTCTGGATATGGCCTGTTGCTCCAGCGAGGCTCTCGAGCAAACCATCAAACAACATCTGGATCAACTGGATGTTATCGGCCGTGGCCACACCCGTCACGACCTGGACGGAACCGTAGCTCTCAGCAAACTTTGAATATGCACGCATGGAAAAAACCCCTTGACAACTTCTGTACTGGAGGAATCGGCGGTGGACCCGAAAACTTAAGGCCGATTTCGTTATTTCTGCGCACATTTTTTAACGGGCATTCAGGCCTGCCCAGGACACCCGTTAATGGCCGGCGGCGCCAGGAGCCTCTGCCGTTCCACTGCTGTCATTCGGGACAGCCGCCGGCATCAACCAATCGGACAAGGGGCTGCTGGCATCCAACTGGGTTTTGGTCAGCAAATATTGCCCGGCTTCATCCATGGAGGAACGAATGGGACCCCAGTCGGCCTCGGGCGTTTGCGAGGCACTCAACCCACATTGGTACAAGGCATTGGCTTGCGCCGAGGGAATCCAGGACTCCACCGTGCCTTTCGATGTCGAAACTTGTTTCGTATTGGGCGGTTCGACCATGACACCGCGGAACCCGTCCTTGTAGCCCTCTTGGTACAAAGCCTCCATGTGCTTGGACAAAACCAACTGGTAGCGGCTGCGCAGCTGGGCCAAAGACTCGGCGTCCAGCCCGTCTTCCCTGCCCGTCATGGTGTCCCACAGCTTTTTACCGCTGAGCCCCATGAACGGCGTGGTGGTGGTGCGCGCAGAATTTTCCGCAAGGGTGTTCATCACCTGACGGGTTTCTTTTTCAATGGAGTTGACCCTGTCGATCAAATAAATGATCAGGATCAGGATCAGCAGCAAACCGATCGCCATCAATGCATTGACCAGCGCATCCATGACGGTCATGGCGTGGGCCCATCAACAGGTGGCGGGGTTTGTGCTGCCGCCTCCTCAGCTTCTTGCAAGGCGGCCTGAGCGGCCAGTTCCTCGCGCAAAAAATCCAGCACCTGAAACGGCTCAGGCAAACGCAGCTCGTAATGGCTGATTTGGTTGGCCAGGGCCTGCATGGCTTCGATCGCCTTGCGGGCGGACAAGTCCATTTTTTGGTAACGCGAGCCCAGCGCGAAGGCCTCGACCACAAATTCTTCGGGCAAGTACGCGTAAATCTCGGATTCACTGGTCAGAATTTTCTGGAACTTGGAGGGCACCGGCACCTCGGGCAAGGGCGAGCCTTCGATCAGCGCTGTTCTGGCCTGTTCTTGCCAAATGGCAGTTTGCTCTGCCCCGGCAATGAAAGTCTTGTCCAGGTGGGCTCGGCAAATCAAGCCCATGCGCAGCCGCAGACTGCGCGCCTCGTGTGAATCGGATGAAAGAGACGCCACTTTCTCATAGGCCGCCACAGCCCGCCGCATCTCGTCTGCGGGTTGGTTGCGTTTGAAGAAACTGAACATTTTTGATTTGTCAGCTTTAGGCTATTTGGAGATTTTGCCGCAACTTCTTCACCACCGAAGAAAGAATTTGACTGATCCTCGACTCGCTCACGCCCAACACCTCGCCGATCTCCTTGAGATTGAGCTCTTCGACGTAATAAAGCGACATCACCATGCGTTCACGCTCAGGCAATTGGTCGATGGCCTGCACCACCGCCTCCATGAACTCGGCCTCTTCCACCATGGTCTCGGGTTGCATGGCGCTGTCGCCTGGCATGCTCATGACTTCGTCGTTCACCACCTCCATCGAGAAGGTTTCAAAGCGTTTGGCCTGTCCCCGCTCCTTGTGGAATTCTTCAATTTCCTTGCCCATGAACTGGGCCAACTCAATCTGGGTGGGCGCCCGGCCCAACTCGGCGGCCAAAACGTGCACCGCTTCGTTTTCGTTTTTATTGAACGCCACCGCCGAACGTGGCAAAAACGACTGCCGCCGGACTTCGTCCAGGATGGCCCCTCGCACACGGCTGAGTGCGAAATGTTCAAATTCAAAACCTTTGGTTGGGTCAAAAGAGCGGGCCGCCTCAATCAGACCCACCATGCCCACCTGCACGAGCTCATCGAGCTCCATGAAAGGCGGAAGACGGGCTTTCAGGTGCACCGCCACACGCTTGACCATGGGCATGTGCGCCAGGATCAAGGACTCGTGCCGGTTTCCGGCCTCGTTTCCGACCTCTTCATATAAAGACACATTGATGCTCATGTGCCTTACCTGTCTGCGGGAACGCGGAGCATGCGTTCCATGAAAAACTGCATGCGTCCGGATGCGGACTCGATGCGGGGAAGGTGGTCCAGCGCTTCGGCCAAACCTCGGAAATCACGCGCTGCCGCGCTGCCCGGTGCGTAATCAAGGACCGACTGGTATTTGCGCAAAGCCTGCAGCACCAGCTCGTCGCCCTGGATGGCGTGCAGATAACGGATCGAAATCCCCAGGAAACGGGTGCACACGTCATTCAGGCGGCGGTAAAGCCGACGGCCTTCCTGGTCGCTGCCCACCATGTTGGGAATCAGGTAAATCTCGTCCAGCGACTGCTCGGTCGCCATGACCTTGATCAGGCCATACGCATCGGCGATCGACGATGGCTGGTCGCACACCACCACAAAGCGGCGCTGGCAGGCGGCCATGAAGTCGAGCACAGCGGGCGCAATGCCGGCGGCCACATCCACCACCAGGTAATCGACCGGTTCGTCCAGGGTGTCAAACGCATGGATCATGGTGGCAATTTGCGCCGAATCGAGCGCGGCGATGTCCCGCAAACCCGACGCGCCAGGCACCAGACGCACGCCCTGGGTGGTGGTGACCAAGACTTCTTGCAGGGTTTTGCTGCCGTTGAGCACATGGCTGATGTTGAAAGGGGCATGGGCGCCCAATGCAATCTGGGCATTGGCCATGCCCAGGTCGGCGTCCAGCAGCATCACGTTGTGGCCCCGCATCGCCAGGGCCACCGCGAGGTTGATCGCCACGGTCGTCTTGCCCGCGCCGCCTTTGCCGCTGGCCACACCAATCACCTGAGGGAAACTATTTTTATCCATGAACAGCCTTGGCCGACGACTTGGCCGTCACAGCCCGAGGCTTCACAGCACGGGACTTGGGTTGAATGTCCAGAGACACAGCGGTCTCTTTTTTGACACGGGGCTTGCGCACCACCTTTGCGGGCTGAACCGCCACAGGCAAGTGCTGAAGTTCGGGCAACAAGGCCTGCAAAGGCGTCATGGCCAAAGCCACCAGGCGCTCCGCACCAAACGACAAGGGGGGCACGTTGATTTTGCTGTCCTCGGCCATGCAGGAAATCGCCAAAGACTGGTCGCACAGGCCTTTGATCAATGGCCACGGGTAAGCAGCTTCATCAACTTTGGTAAGCATCATGGACGACCAGCGAATTTCTGGATTTTGGAGAATTTTTTGCACGCTCGTCACTGTAGCATCAACCGGCAGCACCGCATGGATGGCCATGCCCGTCTGGGACTGCAGTTGTTGGGCCTGGGCCGCGAAATCGGCACCGGGGGTGTCAATCCAGATCGTTTTGCCGTGCAAATCGTCGAGCAAGGTCTGCAGCATGGACAGGTCGGCAACACGAAAGCACGTGGCACCGGCCTGCGATGCCAACAACTGGATTTGCGACCAGGCACCAGGACGCTGGTCGCCGTAGCTGATCATGACTTGCTTTTCGGCCCCATGGGTCTGGGCGGCGGCATAAGCCAAACGTCCCAGCATGGAGGTTTTGCCGGCCCCCGAAGGCCCGCACAAGGCATGCACCCCCGCGTCGGGCACGGACTTGGCTGGGCGGCTGATGGCGTCGGTCAACAAACGCTCCACCACGGGCCAAGCCTCCTCCAGGGTGTCCAGTTGCTGGATGCTGTCTGTGAGCAAGGAACGCAGGGCCACGGGCATGCCCACTTCCTGCATCGCCATGGACAATTTTTGGATGTCGCCCGACAAGCCCAGCGCTTGCTGCCAAGGCTGCATTTGGCGGGACAGCGCGAACTCTTGGCGCAAAGCCGCCATTTCCTGACGCAACAAGTCCACGATTTCGTGGCTGCGCTGCTGTTCGTAATGCGCGACCGAAGCGGCCTGCACTGCTGGGGCATGGGCGGCCAGCGGCTGCGCGGGCGCCATTTGGGCCACCGCAGGGGCGATCACAGGGGCCGTCATGGGAGCCACGGGTGCCACAGGTGCGGCAACAGGTACAGCCTCTGGCGCCACGGCCATGCCACGCGACATCAATTGGGCTTGCCCGGTCTGAAAATCCCCCGGGTTGGCATCGTCCTGCACGCGGGCGGGTGCCGCCTGGCCGCTGGCACTTTGGAAAACGGCGGCAAATGGCAGGCTCTGGTCGTCGTCCGACTTGAAGTCATTGGCTCCCACCCGGTTAACCGCCTGCGCTGTGGTCTGGGGCACGTCAGCAGGCGCACTGGCCACATCGACCGCCACAATCAATTCGGTCTGCTGATCGACCCGCTGACTGGAAATGATCAGGACATCGGGACCATACAACTGAATGGCTTTTTCATTGGCGGAGCGGCTGTCGCGGGCAATGATGCGTTTGAGTTCCATGATTTATCAGGCCCTGGGGGCAGAAGGGTTGTTGCGTGAGTCGGCTTGCACGGTGTTGATCACCTTGACGGCCTGGTCATCCGGAATTTCGCTGTAAGACAAAACAGTGAGGTCGTTCACGCGGTAGCGCACGGCGCGCGACATCCACGGACGGATAGCGGGTGAAACCACCAGCACGGCGGGCAAGCCCTGTTCTTCCGTGGACCGAGCGCTTTCGCGCAAAGCAGCAAACAGGCTGTCGGCCAAACCGGGCTCCAGCACCATGCCGGCGGCATTGGTGTTTTGTTGCAACACGTTGTGCAACAACTGTTCAAGTTGCGGGTCCAGCGTCAGAACCGACAAGGTTTCGCGGTTTTCCGTCAGACTTTGTACGATCATGCGGCCCAGTTTTGGACGCACCAATTGGGTCAATTGGTCTGGATCTTGCGTGCGGCCGCACACCTCGGTCAGGGCTTCGACAACCGTGCGCATGTCGCGGATCGGCACCGACTCCTGCAACAGGTTTTGCAAGGTGCGGGTGACCACACCCAGGGACAATTTGCCAGGCACCAGCTCTTCGACCAGCTTGGGCGATTTGGCGGCCAGCTTGTCCAACAGTTTTTGTGCTTCGTCGTGGCTCATCAACTCGGAGGCGTTGTCACGCAACACCTTGTTCATGTGGGTGGCAATCGCTGTGCTCGGGTCCACCACGGTGTAACCCAAAGCCCGTGCCTGGTCACGCCAGGCGGGCTGAATCCACACCGCTTCCAGGCCAAAAGCCGGCTCTTTGGTGGGCTCGCCTTCGACTTTGCCGTAGACCTTGCCCGGGTTGATGGCCAGCTCGCGACCAACCTTGACTTCGCCACGACCACGCACCACGCCATTCAAAACAATGTGGTACGCGTCGGGTTCCAGGTTGAGAGCATCGCGGATGCGCACCGGCTGCACCAAAAAACCCAATTCGGCGGACAGTTTTTTGCGCACACCTTTGACACGGGTCATCAGCTGACCGCCCGACTCGACGTTGACCAGAGGAATCAGGCCGTAGCCAATCTCAAGACCAATCAGGTCCACCTGCTCCACATCGTCCCAGTCCAGCTCTTTGGGTGCGGCGGTGGTCGACTCCGCAGGTGCAGCCGCAGTTTGCTCCAGCAACATCTGTTTGCGCATGATCATGAACGCCATCCCTGCTGTGGCACCGGCCAGGGCCAAAAAGACCAGGTGCGGCATGCCAGGCACCAGGCCCAGGATGGTCAAGATGCCCGCCGCGATGAACAAGGCCGGCACATTCGACAACTGGGTGCTGGCCTGCTCGGTCATCGACTCGGATGTCGTCACGCGGGTCACAATGATGGCGGTGGCCAACGACAGGAACAAAGACGGGATCTGCGCGACCAGACCGTCACCGATGGTCAACAAGACATACACACGGGTCGCTTCGCCGATAGGCAAATTGTGCTGACCGATGCCAATGGCCAGGCCACCCACAATGTTGATGATCAAAATCAGCATGCCCGCCATGGCGTCACCGCTGACGAATTTGGAGGCACCGTCCATGGAGCCGAAGAAGTCCGACTCCTGGGCCAGTTCTTCACGGCGCTTTTTGGCGGTTTCCTGGTCGATCACGCCCGCGTTCAAATCGGCATCGATCGACATCTGTTTGCCGGGCATGGCGTCCAGGGTGAATCGGGCATTGACCTCGGACACACGCCCCGCACCCTTGGTCACCACAAAGAAGTTCACGATCATCAAGATCACGAAGATGATGAAACCCACCAGGTAATTGCCGCCGATCACGAACTCGCCAAAGGCCGCAATCACCTTGCCTGCAGCCTCGGCACCCTCGTGGCCCTTGACCAGCACCACGCGGGTGGAAGCCACGTTCAACGCCAAACGCAACATGGTGGCAAACAGCAACACCGAAGGGAACGACGAAAACTCCAACGGCTTGCGCGTGCCAATCGCGATCATGATGACCACCAGGCCAATCATGATGTTGAAGGTGAACAAAATGTCCAGCAGCAACGGCGGCAGCGGCACCACCAACATGGCCATGATCAGCAAGACCAAAGCTGGCAAGCCCAAACCCGCGATATCGAAGCGCGAGAAGTTCTGCCGGATCGCTGACAGGGTCAAAGTGTTCATGGGAAAGTGGGCGCTGACAGAGTGAACAAAGGGTTGGGGTGTAAATGTTTCAACACCATGAAGCAAGGTGCGTGCCATGCAAACCGACACCCCCAAAGGAGGGGATGCCCAACACCCTCCAAAAGCTGGTGCGTAAATTGCTCAATAAGCCTATCCCTCGGATGAGCGGCAAGGAATGGCCGCCATGCAAGAGGACTTTGAGACCCCGTCAGAACCCCCTACAAGACGCAACGCCATGACCATTGCTTTGATTGACTCCCCCAGCCGAACAGCCAACGCCTCCAAAAGCGATTCTTTAGCGCTCAAAAACGGCCAAAACCCGCGCACCGAAGGGTCCGAGTTTGGCTTGGTCATGTCAGAAATCATGCCCCCCTCTGGCGCGCCCGGTCCCAGGGGCACCGGGTCAGCCGCTGACCTGGCATCCGGCCTGTCGGCCGAGACAGCCGCCGCCCAGGGGCAAGAGCTTGCCGAAGCCCCGCTCGGCCTGTCCGGATTCAACGCCGCCTGGGGTGGTGATTTTTTGAAAGCCGTCCATCTGGGTCCCCACCTGAATGTCATCACGGCAGAAACCGCTGCGCCGGATGAGCAAAGCCTGGAAGCCTTCGCCCGCTCACAAGGCCTGGACGAAACCGCCGTGCAATGGCTCATGGGCTCAGCGCCGTTGGGACTGCCAGCCCAAGGCGCAACCCAGTTTGCAGGCGCAGGCGGCCCGGAACTGTCTGGCGTGTCGAGCCTGTCCAGCACCGAAACGGCGACAAGCATGCTGGCAGCGTCAGCCCTCCCCTCCACCGCAGGCTTGTCCATCGCGCCACCCGAAGCGCCCATGGCCGCCACTGGCGCGGTCCAGCCCGACCTGCCGGTCGATGGCAATGGCCTGAACAGCACCACCCTGACCACAGCCGCGCTGTGGGCCATGGCCCAGCCCACCGACAAAGCCAATGCTGCCACCCCCACGGCACAGGCCTTGGCCGAGACCCCGGCCATGCCCATCCAGCTGCAAACCCCGCCTGCACCTGCCGCCGTCTGGATGCTGCGCCACGCCCAGGCCGTCACGCCAGGCAAAGAAGCGCCTGCCAACAAAACCGCCATCGCAGAGAGCGAACTGGACTTGACGGATGCCGCCACGCAGGAACTGCTGGAAAGCCTGGGACTTGCCGAAATGGGCGCAGAAAGTGGTGCCGCGGCGTCTGCGGGCGCGCACCCCACCCCACTGTCCGGACACACCGGACAACGGTTGGACCTGGCAGCCAGCGCGCGCCTGGATGCGCAAAACCCGGATGCCAGCGCCTCCGCCCCCGAATCGGGCAACGCGCAGCGCAGCGAAAATGTGCAGAACCTGGCCGAGAAAATGGGCCAGGCGGTCGGTCAACGCATCTTGTCTGAAATAGAAAAAGGCCAATGGCACCTGAAACTGTCGCTGCGGCCCGCCACACTGGGCCACATTGAAGTGGAGATGCGCATGCGCAGCGGCGAAATCGATGCGGTGTTCACGGCATCGCAAGCCGTGACCCGTGAACTGCTGCAAGACGGCATGTCCAAACTCAAAGACACCCTGAACGGAATGGGCATGGATGTTGCTTCGTTCCAGGTAGGCGGTGGGCAGACCCAACAACGTGGCGGAGAATCGACACCCGAACAAATGTCAAAATCGAGCATGACCGGGAAAAACGACCCAAGCCCTGTGGCTCCCCCTTCCGTCCCTGTCCCGCGCATCAAAATGGGCCAAGACGGCTGGGATGTGCTGGTTTGACACGCAATCAATCAAGGAACCAACATGGCAGACGAAGAAATAGAAGTTGAAGGCAAAAAGAAATCGCCACTGATCAAAATCATCGTGATCGCATTGGTGGCCATTTTGTTGCTGGCGGGCACCGCCGTGGGCACGATGTTTGTCACGGGTTTCTTTGACAAGAAAGACACCCACGCCGCCGAAGAGAAGCTCAAACACCTGGAAGAAGGTGCAGCCGACAGCAAAGCAGGTGCCAGCGAACCCGGACCACCGCAAAAGGTGGCCAAGGAGACCCCCGAGCTCAAGCGCTTTGAAAACAGTTACATGGAACTGGAAAAGCCCTTGGTCTCGAACCTGACCAACACCCGCAAGGTGATTCAACTGAACCTGGCCATCATGACGCACTACGACGAGCGCGTTTTCAAGAATGCCAAAAAACACGAGTTCGCCCTGCGCTCCGTGGCCCTGGATGCCATGCGCCAAATGACCGAAGCCGATCTGGCCAAACCCGAATTCCGCAAAGAGCTGGCCGCCACGATCCGCGAAGAAATGAACGCTGTTTTGCAAAAGTACGAAGACTTCGGTGGCATCGAAGAGGTGTTCTTCACCAGTTTTGTGGTGCAGTGAGCCGCCCCTTCTGACCCAATTGCATGACCATGGCTGATACCCAAAACCTCTTGTCACCGGAAGAACTGGCCGCTTTGTCGGCCAGCTTCAACGATGGCAGCATGGACGTCGACACCGGCTACAACCTGGATGTCCAGGTGCGCAAACACGACTTGGCCGCAGAGGACAGCAGCCTGGGGGTGAACGTCGCCTCCCTGGACATGATCAACGAGCGCTTCATCCGCATGTTCCGTCTGGGCATGCTGGAAGTGCTGCGCACCAGCCCCAGGGTGAACCCCACCCGGGCGCAGATCGTGCGCTTTGGCGATTACATCAAGGACCTGAAGGCCCCCCTGTCGGTGAACGTCATCCGCATGGCGCCCCTGCGTGGCTATGCCATGGTGGTGATCGACCCCACGGTGGTGTTCAGCTCTTTGGACAGTTTTTTTGGCGGCTTTGGCCGCGGCGTGGGCCAACTGCCTCCGGGCCGGCTGTTCACGCCCACCGAGACACGCATCATCAAAATCATTCTTCAGGTCTTGTTCCGATCGTTCAAAGAAGCCTGGTCGCCGGTCTCACCGATTGATTTTGAGCATGTCAGCTCAGAGATCAACCCCCAATTTGCACAAATTGCAGACGAAAACGACTTGGTGGTGCTCAGCCGTTTCGAGTCCGATGCCTCACCCCAAGGGGCCGGTTTCATTGACATGGTGATCCCCTATGTGGCGCTCAAACCCGTGCGTGATTTGCTGCGCAGCCGCGTGCAAACCGGCGACGGCAATGAAGAGTCCGACAAGGTTTGGCACAGCCAACTGGCCGATGCCGTGCGGGATGCCGATCTGGAAGTCCAGGTGCTGCTGGGCAAACTCAGTCTGTCGCTGCACCAGCTTCAAACCATGGAGCCGGGCGATGTGTTGCCATTCAAAAAAACAGAATCAGCCAGGGCCCTCATCGAAGACATGCCCGTTTACGACGTCGAGGTGGGCGCCATGGGCAGCCAGGTGGCGGTCAAAATCGTCCAGGCCATCAGCCCCAACACCCCCGTCTGACCCCCACATTGAGGAGCGCTTATGAGCGAAATGATCACCAACGAATTCAGCCCGGAAGCCGGCGACAAAGGCCAGATCCACACGGATGTTTTACAAAACATCCCCGTCACCCTGTCCATCGAGGTCGGCCGCGCCATCATCAAGATCCGGGATCTGATGCGCCTGACCCAGGGCAGCGTGGTCGAGCTTGACCGCATCGCGGGTGAACCGCTGAATTTGCTGGTCAACAACACCGTGGTGGCGCAAGGCGAAGTGGTGCTGGTCAATGACCGGTACGGCATTCGCCTGACACGCGTGGTGCCCGCCTCCGAACGGCTCGAAAACCTCTGATCTGAAGCGGCACTGGCATGAACTCGGTATGGACATTGGGAGACTGGCTGCAATACCTGTTCAGCTTCATTTTCGTCATTGGTTTGCTGCTGACCCTGTTGTGGACCCTGCGTAAACTGCAAGGCGGCGCTTCGCTGCTGCGCAAAAACACACAGCGACTGCAAACACTGGAAACCCTGTCTGTCGGAACCCGGCAAAAAATCATGCTGATCCGGGTCGATGACCGAGAGATCCTGGTGGGCGTCACCGCGCAACAAATGACCGTCCTGACGCCCTGGCCTGAAGCTGGTGGCACAGCCGCCCCATCCCCTGAAAAAACAAACACCCCATGAAGCGCTCCGTCTGCCTTGGCCTGATCCTCACCCTGCTGGTGGGCCTGCTGCCTGCCCTGGCGCAAGCCGCGCCTGACCTGCCGGCCATCACCAGCAGCAACACCGGCAAAGGCACGCAATACAGCATCACGCTGCAGTTGCTGGCCTTGATGACCACCTTGTCGGTGCTGCCCTCCTTGCTGCTGATGATGACCGCGTTCGTGCGCATCGTGATCGTCATGTCGATCTTGCGCCAAGCCCTGGGCACCGGTCAGACCCCGCCCAACATGGTCATCGTCGGGCTGTCCCTGTTCCTGACGCTGTTTGTCATGTCTCCGGTGCTGAACGATGTTTACCAAAACGCCCTGCTGCCCTACATGAACCAGGGGCTGTCGTTCGACAAGGCCCTGGCCGCGGCCGAAAAACCGATCCGGGCTTTCATGATGCTGCAAACCCGCGAAGACGATATCGCCATGTTCGTAGAAGTGGCGCGCAACAAGGGCGTGACCAGCTCCCAGGATGTGCCCTTCATGACCTTGGTGCCGGCGTTCCTGACCTCTGAGCTGAAAAGCGCCTTCACCATCGGTTTCCTGATTTACATCCCCTTTGTCGTGATCGACCTGATCGTGGCCAGCGTCTTGATGTCCATGGGCATGATGATGCTGTCGCCCATGATGATTTCGATGCCGTTCAAGCTGATGTTGTTTGTGCTGGTGGATGGTTGGAGCCTGATCATGGGCTCGCTGGCCGCCAGCTTTGCCATGCCCTGAAGGAGAACACCATGGACACCGCGATGGTCATTGATTTGGGACGGCATGCCATGTGGACCGCCGTGCTGGTGTGCGCCCCCTTGCTGGGTGTGGCCCTGGCCGTGGGTCTGGTCATCGGCATCATCCAGGCCGCCACATCGATCAACGAGATGACGCTGAGCTTCATCCCCAAACTGATCGCCCTGGCCTTGGCCTTGCTGGTTTTTGGCAGCTGGCAACTGGTCACGCTGATCGACTTCACGCGCAGCATTTTTCTGCGCATCCCGACCTTGTTCTCCTGAGCACGGGGCTGACCCACCATGAACTTCCTGGCAGCCGACGTCATTGAAAGGTTTTATACCTTTCTGTGGCCCATGCTGCGCATTTCGGCCTTGCTGATCACCGCCCCCATTTTTTCGCTGAATGCCTTCAACCTGCGGCTGCGGATTTTGATGGCGCTGGTCCTGGCCTGGCTGATTTACCCCCTGCACGCCTGGCCTGTGCTCGACCCTTCCACCGCACCGGGGCTGCTGGAGGTGTTCAACCAGATCATGATCGGCTCGGTCATGGGCCTCATCTTGCAAGTGGTGGTGGCGGCCATGGTGGTTGGCGGCCAAAGCATTGCCGCGGCCATGGGCCTGTCCATGGCCAACATGATGGACCCCAACATGGGCAACGTGCCGGTCATCTCCCAGTTGATGATCGTCATGTCCACCCTCATTTTTGTCGGCTTTGGGGGTCACGCCATCTTGCTGGGGCTGATCTCCGAATCCTTTCACTCGCTGCCAATCGGCACCTCCATCCTGAATCAGAACGTCTATGGGCGTGTGCTCCAGTGGAGTTCCATGGTTTTTCTGGGCGCGGTGTTGATGGCCTTGCCGGTGATGGTCTCCCTGCTGTTCATCAACGTCGGCCTGGGCATGGTCACCCGGGCGGCACCCAGCCTGAATATTTTTGCCGTCGGATTCCCCGCGATGATCATCGCGGGCTTCCTGATTTTGATCATCTCCATGGAAAGCATCGGTGCGCGCATCGATTGGCTTTGGGTCCAGGGGTTCAACGTGCTGCGCGACGTGATGGGGGTGGCCCATGTCTGAAGGCTCGGATCAAGACAAAACCGAAGAACCGACGGCCAGAAAACTCAACCAGGCCCGTGAGGACGGTCAGGTCGCGCGCTCTTCGGAGTTGCCTGCCGCCGTGATCGTGATTGGCGCCCTCATGATGCTGCTGATGACCGGTGGTTGGCTGGTCTCGCGCCTGGCCACCATTTTTGCCCATGGCTTTGTGTTTGACCGCACCACGCTGCACAAACCCTTGCTGCTGCCCGCGCACTTTGGCGACCAGGCGCTCTCGGCTTTCGTCACGGTGATGCCCATCATGGTCTTCACCGTGATCGCGGCCATTGTGGCCTCGGGCATGACCGGCGGTTATCTTTTTTCTCTGAACGCGGTCGCCCCGAAAGGTTCCAAGCTCAGCTTGTTCGGCGGGCTCAAACGCATTTTTGGTGCCCATGCTGCGGTAGAACTGGGCAAAGCCATCCTCAAATTCAGCCTGGTCTCGTCGGTGCTGTGGTGGTCGCTCATGTCCAACATGGAAAACCTGATCCGGGTGGGCCAGATGGGGCTCGAGCCCGCCCTCAATGCGGCCGGCTCCATGATCATGCAGTCGGCATTGTGGGTCGCCCTGAGCCTGGCGGTCATCGCGATGATCGATGTGCCTTACCAAAAACACGCATTCAACAAGCGCTTGCGCATGACCAAACAAGAGGTCAAAGACGAGTACAAGCAAATGGAAGGCAGTCCGGAGGTCAAAGCACAGATCCGCCGACGCCAGCGCGAAATGGCCAACTCGCGCATGATGCAACGCGTCAAGGACGCCGACGTGGTCATCACCAACCCGGAACACTTTGCGGTGGCGCTCGAATACGACCCCACCGGCGATGGCGCCCCCGTCATGGTGGCCAAGGGCTCGGACCACATGGCCGCCAAGATCCGCGAAGAAGCCAAGGCGCACGGCGTGCACTTGTTCGAAGCCGCGCCGCTGGCCCGCGCCATTTACTTCACCACCGAAGTCGAGCAACAAGTGCCCGAAGACCTCTACCACGCCGTCGCGCAAGTCATTGCCTACGTCTTCAGCCTGGAGGCCGCATCCCCCATGAACCCGCCGCAAGCCAAACCCCGAGTCAAAGTCCCTCCCAGCATGCAGTTCAACCCCGACGGCAGTCGGCTTGAGAAAGCGGGAGCCAGCGCATGAACATCCAGATCCACCCCGAGAACGCCAACTTGAACAACTGTGTCTTTCGTGCCGCCGACCGCATGCGCATCGATGGCTGCGCCAATGCCGTGGCCCACGAAGGCTTGAGCCTGGCCCTGTACTGCCCCTTTGAAGCCTTGCTCGACCACTATGTGAACTTGCTCTTGGCCCGCTTGCGTCAGCAAGCGCCAGAACACCGGATCGAGGTGTACTTCCCCGCCAACACCGACTCCTTGTTGGGCCGCTTCAACGAAGTGCTGGCCAGCCAGTCGCTCAACCAGGCGGTCAAAGCCACATCCACTGTGAACCAGGCGCAAATCTGGCTCGTGCACGACGCGCAAACGCTGCCAGAGTCTGAAATCCAGTTGCTGGCGCGTTTGATCCAGAACTTCCCCGGCGCCAACATCCGGGCGATCTTGCTCATGTCGGGCAACACCCATTCCGACAAATCACCCCTGTCGGCATTTGGCCGAAAAATTTTGCGCTGGGACATCGAAGGCCCCACCCCAGAACAAGCGCAAGCCGCGCTCGATCTGGCCCGCCATGAGGGCCATGCCAACGCGACCCAGCAATTGGTCCAGCGCATCCAGCGCCAACAACTGCCCGAACTGAACGCGGCATACCATGGTGCCCTGACGCCCGCCGCTGAAACACCGGCCGAACCGACCCCAGCGCCGACATCCACGCTGCAAAGCAAGGTGCGCGCTTTCCACCAGCGCGGCGCCTCGGCCCTCCTGGCCTTGCGGCAAACCGGCCGGGGTCTGAGCCAAAGCATCACCTGGTTCCGACAAAACACCAAGCTGACGCTGGGCGTGGCCTTCGCCCTGGTCATGTCCACGTTGGTGATGTTGTGGGTTCAGCCCGAAGCGTTTGGCCTGAAGTCGGGCCAACCCGTGGCCGCCGCACCACTCAAGAGCCCCCAACTGCCAACGCCCGCGCCAGCACCATCGCCAACACCGGCTGCAACGCTGCCCGGCAACCCGGGTAATGCGCCCACGGCCGCCGTGGTCACGCCTGAAGAGGCCCAGCGCGCGCCGGCCCCCATGGCCAAAACCCCGGCGGAGTCCGCCATCGAGGTCCCCGAGGGCACACAAGAAGGCCAAGCCTGGCTGAGAAAACTGGACGCCAACAGCTTTTTGCTCCAGCACGGCACCGCCAACTCCTATGAAAAAGTGCTGGACATCCAGCGCAAACACCCGGCTTTGAAGCAAGCCCAAATCGTGGCGGCTTACCGACCCGGTGAAAAACTGGCCCATTTCGTGATCGTTTCAGGCCCCTTCAGCGACGTGGGTCAAGGCTACGAGGCCTCCAAGCGTCCCGGCATCCCCAGAAGCTGGGTTCGCACTACACGCAGTTTGCAAGAACAGCTCAAAAGCCCGACCTGAGCCATGAAAGCAATCCGATGACAAAAGCCCCCCTCGCCCGCCAGAAAGCGTCCAAAGTGGCCAAAGCTGCAACACCGCAGCCAAGCGCCAGCGTGGCTGAACACCCTGTCAAGAAGGTCCCCCAGTCCAAAAAGCCCGCGGCCAAGCCCCAAGCCCAAGTGGATGCCGTGGTGATCGACCAGGCACAGACGGACAGCCGAGCCAAGAAGGCCAGCCCAACCCAAAAGGACAAGCCCGCCAAGCAGGCCAAAGCGTCCACGCCAGTGACCAAGCAGACGCCTGCACAGGCACCCAGCAAAACACCGGCCAAAGCGCGCCTGAAAAAGCCAGCCCAAGCACCTGCACCTGCACCTGCACCTGCACCTGCACCTGCACCTGCACC
>ERZ1292633.363-Hain-H41-02um-R1-363-length-56176-cov-6_pt1 | contig 56176 bp, 60 predicted proteins | sample MGYA00564406_ERZ1292633 | MGnify/ENA primary metagenome ERZ1292633 (study PRJEB36523, sample SAMEA6512639) | groundwater metagenome | collected 2019-01-08 | study: AquaDiva: Metagenomics assemblies of 32 groundwater samples | reverse complement strand
TGCCGCATCTGCCGAAGGTGACTATCTCGCCCGACAATCCTTGCCAAAGGGGCGCTGGAAGGTGGCTCTGATTCTGAAGCGTGATGCAGATACGCTCAAATTGTTCGAACCAGTGCAATGAAAGTCGAACCTGCCCTCACCGCGCCGGAAGCCTTGCCGCGAAGCGATTTCTCAGTACCGGGGATGCGCTGCGCGGGGTGCATTTCAAAGATTGAAACCGGCCTCGCGCTTCAGCCCGGTATAGTTGCGGCACGGGTCAATTTTACCGCCAAGCGCGTGTCGATCTCTCATCTGCCTGAAATGGCCAAGCCTGATCTCATGGCAGCCTTTGCAGCGATTGGGTTTGAAGCAGTAGCGCTAGACGGCGCGCTTGGCGCGGGCACATCGGATGATAGCCATGCTCTTGTAAAGGCGATGGCGGTCGCTGGCTTTGCAATGATGAACATCATGCTGCTCTCGGTCTCGGTCTGGTCAGGAGCTACGGGCGTTACGCGCGATATGTTCCACTGGCTATCAGCAATGATCGCTTTGCCCACAGTCGCCTATGCCGGACGACCGTTTTTCAAATCGGCGTGGCTGGCGCTGAGCCACAAGCGCACCAACATGGATGTGCCAATCTCGATCGGCGTGATCCTCGCGTCTGCCCTCAGCCTGTTTGAAACGATCACCCACGGCCCGCACGCCTATTTCGACGGTGCGGTGATGCTGCTCTTTTTCCTCCTCACGGGCCGATGGCTTGATAGTGTGATGCGAGACCGCGCGCGCGACGGGGTAACCGCACTTCTAAGAAACACTGCACCCGGTGCGCTTGTTATCGGTGAAGATGACCGGACATCATGGTGCGACGCCAAGGCGTTGACACTAGGTATGATCATGATTGTTGCGGCGGGCGAACGCTTGGCAGCGGACGGCATCATCACCCACGGCCAGAGCAGTTTTGATCTCTCGCTGCTTACCGGGGAAAGCGCGCCACAACAGGTAGGTGCTGACAGTCTCGTTCATGCCGGAACACTCAACATGGATGCGCCAGTGCATGTCCGGGTGACAGCGGCAGGCGCGGAGACTGCAATCGCAGATATTGCGAGATTGATGGAGCAAGCCAGCCAAAGCAAATCACGCTATGTCCGAATTGCTGACCGCGCGGCGCGCTATTACGCGCCTGCGGTTCACACGATGGCCCTGCTTAGCTTTGCCGGATGGATGGTTGCCGGCGCTGGCTGGCACCAGAGCCTGCTGATTGCGGTTGCAGTCCTCATCATCACCTGCCCTTGTGCGCTTGGTCTTGCTGTTCCCGCAGCTCAGATTGTCGTTGCCGGTGCGTTGATGCGCGCAGGCGTTTTGGTGAAAGACGGTTCAGCACTTGAGCGCTTGGCCGAGGTTGATTTCGCGCTGTTCGATAAAACCGGCACGCTAACACTCGGGCGACCAGAACCCACGAACCTAGGGGAAGCGACCGGCGATCAGAAAGCGGTCATGCTTGCGCTCGCGCGGGCCAGTCGTCATCCGTTGAGCGAAGCGTTGCGTCGCTCGCTTGAGCGGGAGTCGGTCAAAGCCGCAGTCGTTACGGATGTATCCGAAACCCCCGGCACAGGCGTCAGCGGCATATTCGAAGGAAAGCGCGTCGCGCTTGAACGCTCCGATCTTGCAAGTGCCTCAGGCGCGCTTTCGACCACGTTGACGGTAGCTGATGCTGGCCCGTTCCAAATCCTTTTTGCTGACACGCTTCGGCCGATGGCGAGAGACACAGTCGACGGGCTGGCAAAGCTTGGCATAGCCTCATCGATCCTGTCGGGCGATTGTGCCACCGCCGTTGCGCCCGTCACGCGCGCATTGGGCATCACTGCCCAAACATCGATGCTACCGCAGGACAAACTTGATGCCGTCGCGCGCCAAACCAGATTAGGTCATAAAGTCCTGATGATCGGCGACGGCCTCAACGACGGCCCTGCGCTTGCCGCCGGTCACGCGTCAATCGCACCTGCCTCGGCGAGCGATGCGGGCCAAAATGCCGCTGACATTGTGTTTTTGGGCGATAGCCTTGCGCCTGTCACCACCGCAATCCGCGCCGCTCGCGCCACACAACAGATCGTCCGGCAGAATTTCATCCTTGCTATCGGCTACAACCTAATCGCGGTTCCACTTGCGGTGATGGGGATGGTGACGCCGCTAATCGCCGCGCTCGCCATGTCGGGTTCGTCGCTGATCGTTGTTACCAATGCGCTGCGGCTTCGCGGGGCTGCGAAGTGAACGGGGTTGCCATCCTGATCCCGATTGCGCTTGGCCTTGGCCTGCTTGGGCTTGCGGCTTTTTTTTGGTCAATCCGGCATGGGCAGTTCGATGATCCCGATGGCTCGGCACTCCGCATATTGAATGAAGATGATCGGCCAATTCCGTGAAGCGGGACTATCCCGCCTGGGTTATCATTGTTATCGTTCTGGCGCTGGTTTTACCCGCTGCCTCGGCCTATCCGCAAACCATTGCGATGATGATGTGCAGCGGCGAGGCGCGCACTATTAGGCTTAACCAAGACCCGTCTGAACCAGACCATGACAAGGGTCGGGGTTGTTGCAAGAAGGCCTGTCACGCCGCCAATGACCGGCGCAAACGCGGCAGTAGCGCGATGCTTTCCTGCTGCTAAGCCTTGGTCACACCTGTTCAATGTGCCACGAGCAGCGGAATCGTTGAGGTGGCGAGCAAATCACGCGTCACGCCGCCAAGCAATGTTTCGCGCAGGCGCGAATGGCCATAGGCCCCCATTATCAGGCAATTTGCCTGCTTGCTGACCGCAAAATCATGCAGCACTTGTGCCGCAGTGCTATTCGAACCAACAAGTTCATGCAGATCAGACGAAATTCCGTGGCGCGAAAGATAGGCGTTTGCCGCCGTTTGCGGAAAAACCTCACCATCGCTACCCACCGACGCGAGATGAACCGATGACGCCATTTTCAAAAATGGCATTGCTCCACGTATCGCATGAGCCGCTTCGGGCGAGGCATTCCAACCAATAACGGCGTCACCGCCCATTTGCAGTTGGCCAACCCCCTTCGGCACAACGAGCACAGCGCAGGCCGAATGAACCGTAACATCGTTGACGATAGGCAGCGGCTTGCCCAGCCCCTTGTCGGCATCGCAGTGCTGGCTTACCACCACCAGATCAGACAATGCCGAAGCGGCGACGATGCCGCTAGCTACGTCGCCGTCAGCAGACAGCCAATCCCACTTGACATCTTCATGTACCAGCCGGGCCTCGATCCGGCTGCGAAGCTCTGTTTCGATCTCATGCAAGCCTTCAAGAATGGCACCTTGAGCCCCCATGCCGCCAAACGGATCAAAGGCGATATAGGCATTATACGGCGTCACATACAGACAGGTGAGGTGCGCACCAAAGGCGCGGCACAAGTCAAGCGCAACCTGAAGGCGTGTGTCGACCGCATCATCATTGGATGCGTGGAACAAAATGGATTTCATGATTGTTTCACCTTCATCAGCTCTCGCGATTTGGCGATTCTAGGTCAGATCGTTTGGCTGTCTTTGATGTATCGCAAAGCATTTTGGGATTCGCGCGGATATCCCGGCCAATATCATAATAAAGAGGATAGTTTTTCGATGACGCACACGCCTCACGACCTTCACGCTGAATTTCCTGACGCTACAGTTGCCCTCCACAATCTGAAGTTGGGCAATGCGCGCTTCAACCAATGCGCCGACGTTTATCATGATCTAAACCGAGAGATTCACCGAATCGAATCCGGGTTCGACGCGGCCTCTGATGATCGAATCGAGGAACTCAGAAAGAAGCGGCTGGCATTACTGGATGAAATTTCCGGCATGATCGCCAAGGCTCAACCGGAATGCGCGAAATGAGCGGAAACGCAGCTACCCGCAACACATTGAGCAGCAAGTTAAGCCAACTTGAAGAACGTGCCGCGCGGATCAAAGCCGACATATCCGAACCGATGAGTGCAGACTTTGAAGAGCAGGCTGTCGAGGCCGAGGATGATGAAGCGCTTATAGGGGAAAACACCGTCGCGATGGAGAAAATCGGGGCGGTGCGTGCGGCAATCCGGCGGGTTGATGAAGGGCGATACGGCATATGCATAATGTGCGGGGAGGCAATCTCGCCAGAACGGCTGGCGGCGATCCCCGAAGCGGGAGAGTGCATTGATTGCGCCAAAGGGATGGCCGCTTGAATCAATGCTAGTGCAATTCGCAGTCGCGACGGTGATGGTGCTCATCACCGTGATAATGCACGGGCTAGGGCTGGCCTTGCTTGGCCGCGTTATGCAGGGCGAAGTGAAACAGGAACGCGAACATCATGTGCCCACCTTGTCGGTTCGCGGTCTTGGTTTCACGCTGGCGCTCGTTATTGCGCTTGTCGGTCTGCATGGGCTCGAAATTTGGAGCTATGCGTTTCTTTATGAAATCATCGGCGCGGTCGCTGACCTCGAAACGGCGGTTTATTTCTCCACCATCAGCTATGCAGGCATCGGATTTGATGACCGCTATATCGAACCATCATGGCGCCTCGTATCGGCCGTTGAGGGCATCAACGGCCTTCTCCTGCTCGGCTGGTCAACCGCATTCTTCGTGACCATGGTCGCAAGGTTGGGCCGACCAGAATAGCTTGGCTGGCTGGCGTTTATTTTCCGCGTACCTGCGCAATTGCATCGCGCCCGAACTTGCCAATCAGTTCGCCAATCTCCTTCACTTGCGCGACCGAACGCTCGCTTTGATCGCGGACGAATTTGGTCTGGATTTTGAGAAGATCGCTTGCCGATTTGGCTTGGGCGGCGGCGCGCATTGCGGCGAACGCCTCTTTGGTGTTCGCTTCGGCGTGATCAATGACTTTACTGTTCAACGAGGTGGTGCGTTTAACCGCACGTTCGGCGGATTCGCGGATTGCCATCCCGGCCTTCTTGACTGGCTCAGCAATCTTGTCTGTGACTGTTTCCGCCTTGGTGGCTTTGGCAGTTTTTGGAGCTTCGGTTTTTTTGGTCATCAGGCTTTTCCTTTTACCGTTTTGGGTTTTGCTTTCGCCTCCTTGGCAGCACTGGCAGGTTTCGCTCCGGCTTTAGGCTTTGGTTCGGCTACTTTTGGTACGGGCTTGTTCTTCTTGGCAATACCGGCTTTCAAAGCTTCAAACGACTGACGCAGGCAATCGGCATAGAGTGCCGGATCGGGCATCATCTTGCGATCACAGGTAAATGAAATCACAATTTCATCGACATAGCTATAGATCGTATTGATCAATCCCATGCCGTCAAATACCGGGCCAAGCCCAAGCATCTTCACCAGTTTCGCACCAACAAAATAAAGCGGGATGCGCGATCCCGGAACATTGGTTGCAACACAGCTATAGACCGGGGCATGTGCGTTCGCCACGCCGAGCCGCGTATAAAGTCGCGCGCCAAGCCCGGCGAGGCCTGATGGGATTAACTGGCTATAATCGGTCAGCGTCCGCGCGCCGACAGCATTGGTCATCGCTTTTGAGTTGACCGTTTCTTTGTGTACATGTTCAAGCCGCTTGACCGGATCGGCTATGCTCGTGCCAAGGCTAACGACCATCCCTGAAACAAGATTGCCAAGCGCTTCCTTTTCGCCTTCCGCGCGTACCGAAATGGGCGCGAAGGCAGTCATATTCTCCTTGGGCAGTTCCTTCTTGTCAGACAGGTAGCCACGAAGGCCGCCTCCTATGATTGCAAGGATCACATCATTGACGGTCGCGCCGGGGATTGCTTCTTTTACGGCACGAATTTCGGCGAGCTTGAAGCTTGCCCCGTCAAACACCCGTTGTGGCGAGACTTTCTTGTTAAACCGTGTTTGCGGCGCAAGTTTTGTGCCCGCAAGTGAGATTTCTCCAGCGCTCACCTGCTTGCCAAGCCGGGCGACGCCGGGGATGGTATTCCAGAGTGTCTGGCCGAATTTGAACGGCTGCTTGATCGCGCTGATATATGTGCGTACTGCCATTTCGCCGATGCCGGGAGGGTTTTCCCCCGACCAATTATCGGGCAGTACCGGGCGCGACATGCTGGCATCAAGATCATGCACCGCCGAACTCATCTCAACACCCGACATCCCGTCAATCGCGGCGTGATGCACTTTGGAAACGAGCGCAAAGCTACCCTTGGGGATGCCCGGAATATTATCGAGCCCCTCAACAATCCAAAACTCCCACAGCGGCTTGGTCAGATCAAGCGGGCGGGCATGAAGGCGGGCAACCTGAATGCAAAGTTGCCGCCAATCGCCGGGTTTGGGCAGCGCAATGTGGCGAACATGATATTCAAGATCGAAATCGCTATCCTCAATCCAGTAAGGGTGATCGAGGTCAAATGGCACCCGCACCAGTTTCTGCCGAAAACTGCGCGCGCCGCTCAAGCGCCCTTCGATAAAGCGCAATATATCTTTGAAACGGACGGCCCCACCCGGTGCGGTCGAAGGATCATAAATTGCCACAGAGCCAATGTGCATCGGCGTTGCGGGCGTTTCAAAATAGACGAAACTGGCGTCCTGTCCCGAAAGCTGAAGCATGTTAGCCCTCTCCCTATTTTTATTCGAGGAAGGCTAGCACTGGTTTTGTGGGAAGGCGAGTCTTGCTGACAACCCTTTCCCGTTGCGGGCACCTCTCCCCCTACCGCCCCGCCTCAACCGCATCCCCTGCAATGGCTGGCCGTCCGACTTTCGCGGTCGCTACGGTCGGTACGCGCTTTTCGATCACGCCGAGCCAGACGGCTGCTTTATCCCCCACGAACACCTGCGGTTCTGAGGAATCGAGCTCGCGTTCGCTTTCCCATCCATTGATGAGGATCAGGGCTTCGCTCACAGCCTTGTCGAAACTCTGGCTTTTGCGCAGCGCGGTGTTGATCAGCGCGTCACCGAAATATGTCCAGTCATTGGTTGCAGCACAGCCAAATGATGTTCGCGCGCCCGACGCGGCGGTGACGATGATGCTGGTGTCATTCTTGAGTGCGGGGACGAATACGCCTGAAAAGCAGGCCGAGATCAGCAGCATCCGCCGGTTGATGCCAAGGCCGTCCAACATCTTCGCCAATCGCTTGGGGCTGACGAGGCCGTAACCCTCCTCCCCGTCGCGGTAAACAAGCCCGACTTCGGCGGTGCCGTGGCTGGTGGCATAGAGGATCAGGACATCCTCTTTCACGTCCATTTTGGCAGCAACAGCGGCGAGCGCGGTGGCAAGGTTGGCGGGTGAGCCTTGCGGGACGAGGCTTTTTACGCCCGTGGCGAGTGTGATGCTGCGCCCGGCAGCCCCGTAACGGCGGGCGAGCACTTTGGCCGCTTCGCTGGCTTCGCGTCCGAATACCGGGTCACTGTCAAGCCCAATTGAGACGACATAGGCGTCAATCACACCGGGCCGCTGCGGCGCAAGCGCAGCGATTACTGCCGAAAGCTTTTTATGCTGATCAAGATACCATGCGGCGTCGCGCTTTTGTTCGGCCGACCAGCCATTATTCGCGGCGATTGCATTATCGTCTGCACTTTGCGCGACCGCCGAGGCCGACAGAAACAACGCCTGCGCGATGACGAAGCTGGTTAGCATTTTCCCCACGTGTGAGCCCTTTAACCTGCACGCTATCGCACCATGCTTTGGCCAAATCGTCAAGAGACGTTGCCGTAGCGGTGATATCGCGGCATGAGCGTATTGAACATCCAGATGAGAGGGACGCACTATGAAACTTGCCAGCCTTAAGGGGGGGCGCAACGGCCGTTTGGTCGTGGTGTCGGACGATCTCGCCTACTTCGCCTATGCCGGCCATATCGCAACGACGCTCCAGGACGTGCTCGACAATTGGGAGGCGCTGGCACCCCGGCTAGAGTTGCTGGCAACTGATTTGGGCCACGGTGTTATCCCGCGTGAGCGCTTTCATGAGCGCGACGCTGCATCGCCTTTGCCGCGCGCTTATCAATGGGCCGACGGGTCGGCCTATGTAAACCATGTCGCCCTTGTCCGCCAGGCGCGCGGGGCCGAGATGCCCGAAAGTTTCTGGCATGATCCGCTGATGTATCAAGGCGGGTCTGACGGCTTCCTCGGGCCGCGCGATGCAATTCCGCTCGCCGACGAAAGCTGGGGCTGTGACATGGAGGCCGAGGTGGTTGTGGTGACTGGTGATGTACCGCAGGGGATCAATCGTGATGAGGCGCTGGCGTGTGTGCGACTGGTTGGTCTTACGAACGATGTTAGCTTGCGCAATTTGATCCCCGGCGAGTTGGCCAAGGGCTTCGGATTTTTCCAGTCAAAGCCAGCAAGCGCTTTTTCACCGGTGTTTGTGACGCCCGTCAGCCTTGGTGATCGCTGGGCGGACGGAAAGCTCCACGGCGCGCTCTGCGTTGATTTCAACGGTGCTCCGCTTGGCCGTGCCGATGCGGGCATTGATATGACCTTTGATTTTGGCCAGTTGATCGCACACGCCGCCAAAACGCGCAGCCTGAGCGCTGGCACCATCATTGGCTCGGGCACCGTCTCGAATCGCGGCGCTGATGGCGGGCCGGGCAAGCCAATCAGCGAAGGCGGACTTGGCTATAGCTGCCTTGCCGAGGTACGCACGGTTGAAACGATCAATAGCGGCGCGGCGGTAACGCCGTTCATGAAGGCGGGCGATACCGTGCGGATCTGGATGGAGGATGCCAAGCACCATCCGATATTCGGAGTAATCGAACAGAGAGTTGCGGAATAGCAAAATGCGCTGGCTCACGGCCATTGTGGCTTTGGCTGCGTCAGCGGCGCAGGCCACTCCAGAAACTGATCGTGCCGCTCTCCTTGCGCTCCAAGCAACCGATTTGCGCGTAGCGAGCGTCGCACACCGGCTTTCAACCGCGAATATTGCAATTTGCCCGAACCAGACGCCGCAGCTCGGTTTTTCGCTCCACGCACTTGCGCAATATGGTGGTACATTCCGCGCAGCGGCCAAAATAACCTTTGGGCTTGGTGATGATCCGACAATTCTCGCGATTGTCCCTGGTAGTGCCGCCGAGGTAGCAGGCTTTGCGGTGGGTGATGCGCTGATTGGTGTTGGTGCAACGAGGCTGGGTAAACCAACGGCATCGGTGAAACAAAGTTATGATTTGGTTCGCGAGGCCGAAACTGCGCTTGATAACGGCCCCAAAACACGCCCGTTCAAAATTACCATAAAGCGCAGCGGCACCGAGCAGGCGATCAGCATTAACCCCAAGCCCGGCTGCGTTTCACGCGTCGTGGTGGAACCCGGCGGAAAACTCAACGCCTACGCCGACGGCACTTATGTCAAGTTGACCAGCGGCGTTGCTGAATATGCAAGTGATGATGGCGAACTCGCCGCAATCGTTGCACATGAAATGGCGCATAATATTCTAGCCCATCAGGTGCTGCTTGACGCAAATGGACGCAGCCGTGCCAACATCCTTGAAACCGAGATTGAGGCCGACACATTCAGTGTGCGGTTGCTTGCGGGCGCGGGCTATGATCCGCGTGTTGCCGCGCGATTCTGGGCACGCTTTGGCAAGAAGACTGGCGCCGGAATCTTCGCGACCGGCACCCACCTGCGCACCAAGGCACGGGTCGCTCTGCTGGAGGCGGCGGCAAAACTTTCGACGAATGAAAGCCAGTCCGCGCAATAATCTTTCAAGCCCCCGTTTACACTCAAGATTTCGCCGCTAATCTGCGCCTCGTTCAAGCCGGAATGCCGGCTATCAGTTTATGGGAGCGTTTGTAACAATGGCCAACTCACTTGACGATGCCTCGCTCGAACCGGGCGCGATCCCTTCGCCAATCCCGACCGGTGAACAATGGTTCGGGCACCCAAAACCACTTGCGCGGTTGTTTAGCACCGAGGCGATGGAGCGTTTCGGCTATTACGGAATGCGCGCGCTACTCACGCTCTATCTCGCCGAGCATTTCCTCTTCAGCGATACGACGACGACGGGGCTTTACGGCGGGTTTACAGCGCTGGTTTATCTGACGCCGCTGGTCGGCGGATTGATTGCGGACAATTATCTCGGCTCCAAACGCTCGGTCAAATTCGGCGCGATCCTGATGGCGCTTGGCTATTTCACGCTTTGTTTTGGCGGTGAAGCGGCCAAGCCGTTCGCAATGGTCGACGGCCAACGCTATGAAGTGACAGTTGAGGGCAAGGGCGACGCGCAGAAGCAGTTCGTTACCGATGCCGGACAAAAGCTCCAGATCAAGGGCAATGATGACAAAACTGTCTCGCTGCTCGGCGCAGATGGAACCGAAGTCCGCAAGGTCGCGGCGGGCGGCTTCACATCGGGCGGGGATCGTTCGGCATTTTATACGATGCTGCTGCTGATCGGCCTGTCGATGGTCACCATCGGCAACGGCTTTTTCAAACCCAATATCTCGACGATGGTCGGTTCGCTCTATGCAAATGGAGACAAGCGCCGCGATGCGGGTTTTACAATATTTTATATGGGGATCAACCTCGGTTCGCTTGGTTCGCAAATCCTGTGCCCATTCCTTGCGACGACTTATGGCTGGTGGGCGGGCTTCCTGCTGGCCGCGCTGGGTATGCTACTCTCTTGGACGCTTATCCAATTCGACGGGGGTAAGCTTAATGGCTATGGCGATCGGCCAAAGGGCGCAGACTCAAGCAAGGATTTGCTGATCTACGCCGGTGCAATCATCGCAATTCCGGTGGTTTGGTTCCTTTTTACCAATTTGATGGAATCAAAGGTGCCTGCGGCGGGGTCAGGCATCCTCGGTTATCTTGCGAGCCTTTCAATCATGGGCAAGCTGATGTTCGGCACCTTCCTGCTTGGCGTTCCCGCGATCCTCGGCTGGTCTTATAAATTTGGTTCGAAGGTCGAATTTCAGATGATGGTTGCGGCCATGATCCTGATTGTCTTCAATGTCGTCTTTTGGACGCTGTTTGAGCAGGCGGGTTCATCGCTGACGCTATTTGCTGACCGTAATACCGAACTGAGCGTTTTTGGCCTGTTCGATATCAGTGCCGGGCAAACCCAATTTTTCAACGCCTTCTTCATCGTCGCGCTTGCGCCGCTGTTCAGCATTATGTGGAATGCGATGGCAAAACGCGGGATTGAACCGGGAATACCGATCAAATTCGCAATCGCGCTGATCGGCGTTGGGCTTGGCTTCCTTGCGCTTGTTTGGGGTGCCAAATTCGCCGGGCCAGATTTCAAGGTCGGGCTATGGTGGCTTGCGCTCCTCTACCTCATCCACTCAATGGCTGAATTGTGTATCTCGCCGGTTGGGCTTTCGATGATCACCAAGCTGTCGATTGCGCGGATCGTCGGTATGATGATGGGCGTGTGGTTCCTCTCAATTTCGGTGGCGCAATATGTCGCAGGTGTTGTTGCGCAGGTCGCCAGTGTTGAAACGGTCGGTGGTCAGGTGACCAACCTCAAGGTCAGCCTTGATACCTACACCGGCGTATTTACAACGATTGGCGAGATTTCGATCGGTATCGGCATCTTGCTGTTTGTCATTTCCCCATTGATCAAGAAGTGGATGCACGGTGTTAGCTAGGTCGTTTGGATATGCGCTACTTGCGTCGGTCGCCCTGATTGCAACACAGGCCGAAGCGAAAAAGGACAAAGAGCCCGAAGCGCCGATGAAGGCTGTGACGCCGCTCAACAAAGATCCCTATCCTTCAACATACCGCGCTTACGGCGGGGTTGAAACGGTCATCACTGGCGTCACCATTTATGATGGCGAAGGGGGACGGATCGACAATGGCTCTGTGCTGTTCCGCGATGGCAAGATCGTCGAGGTCGGGGCCAAGGTTGATGCCCCCACTGGCGCGACGATCATTAATGGCACCGGAAAGTGGGTGACGCCCGGCATCATCGATGTCCACAGCCATCTCGGCGATTATCCCTCGCCCGGCGTCGATGCTAATTCGGACGGAAATGAAGTCACCGGCCCTGTGCGGCCCGAAGTATGGGCTGAACATAGCGTTTGGCCGCAAGACCCGGGCTTTTCGCGTGCACTTGCCAATGGTGGGGTGACGGCGCTCCAGATTCTCCCCGGCTCGGCCAATCTTTTTGGTGGTCGTTCGGTGACGCTCAAGAATGTTTATGCGCGCACCGTTCAGGGAATGAAATTCCCCGGCGCGCCCTACGGCCTCAAAATGGCGTGCGGCGAAAACCCCAAGCGGGTTTATGGCAGCCGCAACCAGATGCCAGGAACGCGGATGGGCAATATGGCGCTCAACCGCCAGACTTGGGCCAAGGCGGTTGAATATCGCCGGAAGGTCGAAAAGGGTGATACCCCGCGCGATTTGGCAATGGAAACGCTCGCAGGGGTACTCGCGGGTGAAATTCTTGTCCACAACCACTGCTATCGCGCCGATGAAATGGCGCAGGTGATGGATATGGCCAAGGAATTTGGCTATAAAGTCTCGTCATTCCACCATGCGGTCGAAAGCTACAAGATCGCCGATTTGCTGAAGGAAAATGGGGCCTGTTCTGCGATGTGGGCCGATTGGTGGGGGTTCAAGATGGAATCCTATGACGCCGTCAACGAGAATATCCCGATGGTGCATAATGCGGGTGCCTGCGCGATTGTCCATAGCGACGATGCCAACGGGATTCAGCGGCTCAATCAGGAGGCGGCCAAAGCGCTGGCCGACGGACGGCGGATGGGGGTAAAAATTGCCGACGAGGTCGCTTGGACGTGGTTGAGCTATAATCCGGCCAAGGCGCTCGGGATTGCTGATAAAACTGGCAGCCTGAAACCCGGCAAGATGGCTGATGTCGTCCTGTGGAACGGCAACCCGCTCTCGGTTTATACCCGGCCTGAAAAAGTCTGGATTGATGGTGCGCTGATGTATGATGCGAATGATCCCAAACGCCGCCCGGTCAGCGATTTCGAGCTTGGCCAGCCCGGCGAAGGAGACACGAAATGAGGGCGCTCCTAGTTGCCTTGATGGCATTCTCTGCAACCCCCGCGTTCGCCCAAACCGTCGCAATTACTGGCGGAAAAGTGATAATCGGCGATGGATCGGCCCCGATTGAGGACGGCACAGTGGTGTTCACAAATGGGCGCGTGGTCGCCGCCGGGCGCGGCGTGGCAGTGCCCGCTGGCGCGACGGTGATCGACGCGCGCGGCAAATGGGTTACGCCGGGGATCGTTGCCGGCTTTAGCCGGCTTGGGCTGGCAGGCGTTGATGCGGTTGATCCAAGCAATGACGCAGCCGCAAACAAATCGATGTTCAATGCAGCGCTTGATGTTGCGCCCGCAATTAACCCCAACGTAGCCGCGATCGCAATCAACCGGGCAGCAGGCGTAACGCGCGCGATTGTATCGCCTTCGGCTGGAGATGCAATTTTCGCCGGGCAAGGGGCTGTGATTGATACGGGCATCGATGTTTCGCCCGTGACCAAAGCAAAGGCATTTCAATTCGTTGAATTTGGCGAGGCTGGCGCAAGGCGCGCAGGCGGCGCACGGACGGCACTTTATCTCAACTTCCGTACAGCCTTGGCCGAAGCCAGCGATGCCGCGCGCGGCGTATTCCGCGACGATGCCTTCCTCAAACGCGCTGATGCCCAGGCGCTGATCCCGGTCACAAATGGCCAGACGCGTTTGCTGGTCCATGTCGAAAGTGCGAACGATATTCTCGCAGTGCTTGGCCTGAAACGCGATTATCCGCTGCTCAATGTTGTGCTTGTCGGCGCGACCGAAGGCTGGCGTGTTGCACCGCAAATCGCGGCAGCGAAGGTGCCGGTGATTGCCTCCGCGCTCAATGATCTGCCTGATTCGTTTGAACAGATTGCCGCGACCCAGTCGAATATCGGGCGGATGAAAGCAGCGGGCGTAAACGTCGCCATTGGCATGATTGATGACAATGATGAGCGTCAGGCGCAGCTTAGCATGCAATATGCTGGCAATCTCGTGGCGCTGGGCAAGGTGCCGGGTGCAACCGGACTAAGCTGGAATGATGCGTTCGCCGCAATCACATCAAAGCCCGCTGACATCGTGGGCATGGGCGCGGAAATCGGCTCGCTCCGCGTCGGTCGTCGCGGCGATGTTGTGATCTGGGATGGCGATCCGCTTGAGTTAACGTCGGCGGTTGAAAAGGTTTGGATCGACGGCGTTGCCCAATCGCTTGAAACCCGCCAGACGCGGCTGCGCGCTCGCTATACCACACCACAAGAAGGTGCTTTGCCAAAGGCGTTTGACCGTTAGGAGACGATTATGCCCGAGCTGATTATTGCCCTTTCGCTGTTCGTCGGCACGCATTTCCTGATGTCACACCCGCTGCGCGCGCGGCTGGTTGGCGCGCTCGGCACCAAAGGCTTTCAGATTGTTTATTCGCTGGTCTCGCTCGGAACATTCGCGGGTGCGATCAAACATTATCTCCGTACGCCCGACTCTGCCCCACTCTGGGCAGTTGGTGACGGATTATGGGTGGTGGCAACGCTCCTGATGCTGTTCGGATCGATCCTGTTCGTCGGATCAATTGTCGGTAATCCCGCACTGCCAGCGCCGGGCGCGAGCGTACTCACCAAAGCGACACCAAAGGGCGCGCTGGCGATCACACGGCATCCGATGATGTGGGGCTTCGCCTGTTGGGCGCTGTGCCATCTGCTCGTCAGCCCGCAGCCAAAGATGATCGCGCTCAGCATCGCATTTGGCTTTCTGGCGATTGCTGGTTCGGCCGGGCAGGATCACAAAAAAGCGCTGCTGATGGGCGCGGACTGGAAAGATTGGGAAAGCCGCACCAGCTTCATTCCCTTCGCAGGGCAACTCGCAGGCCGGATTGCTTGGGCCGCCGTGATGCCAAAACGGACGGTGCTACTCGCAGGCGTGGCGCTTTGGCTGGTCGCAACCCGCTTCCACCCCGCATTCGGCGCGCCGGTTGCCGGGATATGGCGCTGGTTTGGGTGAGGTTGCGACGCGCTACCCCACCAACTCATTTGCCATTCATGTGAAATCTGGCAAAGAGCGCGTCTTGCTTGGTGGGAGATGTGACTGAGATGCGTTTGTTCAAGATTATGCTTGTCTGGCTTGGCCTTGCTGCTGGCACCCTCGCGGTTGCACAAACCGCGCCTGTCGTCCCAACCGCACCAAGACCTGAAAACATCCTCCACCTTCAGCTTTCAACCGGCGGCGAAGTTACAATCGAACTGCGCCCCGATAAGGCACCGGGCCACATCACACGGATTAAAACGCTCACGCGCGCGGGCTTTTACGATGGCCTGCTGTTCCACCGCGTCATCGAAGGCTTCATGGCCCAGACCGGCGATCCGACCGGAACCGGCTCGGGCGATTCACCGCTTCCCAATCTGAAATCCGAATTTAATGATTTGCCGCATTTTCGTGGTGCCGTCTCGATGGCGCGCACCGATGATCCCAACAGCGCGAACAGCCAGTTTTTCATCGTGTTTCAGCCAACGATGCGCCTCGATGGCAAATATACTGTGTTCGGCCGGGTGCTCTCTGGAATGCAATATGTCGATGCAATCGAACGCGGCGAGCCACCCGCAGCCCCGTCAAAAGTCGTCAAGGCTTGGCTGGCGAGCGACGGCAAGAATGCCCAGCCTGTGACGCTTGTCGTGCCGCCGCCTGCAGTTGCAGAAGCGCCTGTTGCCGCGCCGACTCTGGCCCCGGTGCCAGTGGTTGAAGCAGCCGCAGAGCCCAAAAAGGGCAAGAAAGCCAAAAAGGACAAGAAAAAGTCCAAAGGCTAATGCGTGTTGATCTATTTGACTTTGATCTGCCGAATGAAGCGATTGCGCTAAGGCCAGCCAGCCCGCGTGATACCGCGCGGATGCTCCTGGTAAACGGCGATAGGCGTAGCGATCACATCGTGTGCGATCTCCCCTCGCTCTTGCGGAGCGGAGACTGCCTGATCTTCAACGATACCCGCGTAATCCCTGCCCAGCTTGAAGGGCGGCGCGGCGAAGCACGAATCGGCGCAACGCTCCATAAGCGCGAAGGGCCACGCGATTGGCGCGCCTTCATCCGCAATGGCAAGCGGCTGCGTGAAGGCAACAGTATTGATTTTGGGAGCGATGTAACCGCCACTGCCTCAGCGCGCGGTGACGACGGCAGTTGGTGCCTATCCTTCGCAGGCGATGAACCCGTCGAACTGCTCCTCCAACGCGCAGGCACGATGCCGCTACCGCCCTATATCGCGGGCAAACGGGCAACTGATGAACGCGACGCCGCCGATTACCAGACGATGTTTGCAGATGTTCCCGGTGCGGTCGCCGCGCCAACTGCCGCGCTCCATTTTACACCCGAGTTAATGGGCGCACTCGGCGCGGCGGGCATCACTCATGAAACGCTGACGCTCCATGTTGGCGCAGGCACCTTTCTGCCGGTCAAGGCTGAAGATACCGACGATCACAAGATGCACGCCGAATGGGGTCGGATTGATCCCGAAACCGCCGCGCGGCTCAATGCAGTGCGAACGCGCGGCGGTCGTCTCATCGCGGTCGGCACAACCTCGCTCCGCCTGATCGAAAGCGCGACAGGTGCAGACGGCACGATATGCGCATTCGAAGGCGATACCGCAATCTTCATCACGCCGGGCTACCGCTTCAAAGGCATCGACGGCCTGATGACCAATTTCCACCTCCCCAAGTCAACGCTCTTCATGCTCGTCAGCGCGTTGATGGGGCGTGAAGCGATGCAGGCCGCTTATGTCCACGCGATTGCGGGCGGCTACCGATTTTATAGCTATGGCGACGCGAGCTTGCTGCTGCCTTAGGCATAGGTTCAAATTAGTTGACTCAGTCAATTAATTCACTGACATGACCCCATGCCCGATACCGTCACCGCACTCCGCGCCTTCAACCGATTCCACACCCGCTTCGTTGGGGCGCTTGATGCGGGGTATATGGGGAGCGCGATGTCGCTTGCCGAGGCGCGGCTGCTTTACGAGATTGTCAATCGGCACGGCCCGCTCGCGGCTGAACTTGGCGCAGCACTTGGGCTGGATGCGGGTTATGCCAGCCGTTTGCTCAAAGGGCTTGAGGCGCGCGGGTGGATTGCGCGGGGGCGGGGACAGGACGCGCGGCAGCGACCGATTGTGCTTACGCCAGCGGGCCAAGCCGCCTTTGATGCGCTTGACCACGTAACCTGCACACATACCGAAGCCAGCATTGCGCATCTTACCGAGAATGACCGCGCACAACTGGTCGGCGCGCTTGAGACGGTTTCGGCGCTGCTTGGTGAAGGCCGCGCGCTGCCGTGGCACCTGCGCCCATTCAAGCCCGGTGATATGGGGATGATCGCTGCGCGCCAATCAATCCTCTATCATGAACATTGGGGATGGGGCACGCAGCTAGAAGCACTTGAGGGTGAGATTACCGCCAATTTCCTGCGCGATTTCAAGCCGGGGCGAGAGCAATGCTGGGTTGCCGAACGCGGCGGGCGGATGATCGGCGCGATCTTTTGCGTTGATAGTGGAGGCGGGGCCGCCCAGCTCCGTCTGCTTCATGTTGAGCCTGAAGCGCGGGGGCTTGGCATCGGCGAAGCACTGGTGCGGACATGCGTAGAGTTTGCGCGTGCGGCCGGATACGCCCGCATCTGGCTCTGGACTCACGCGGTATTGCTCAGCGCACGGCGCATCTATGCGGCGGCGGGGTTCCAAATCATCGCCACCGAAATGCACGACGAATTTGGCAAGGCTGAACTGGGCGAAACTTGGGAGTTGGTATTTACGCCCTGATGCCCTAGCGGTTGGAAGCGCAGCACCCGTGCTTCCACTCATTCCACCAGTCAGGCTATACCTCCATGATCGTCGAAATTCGCGTCCGGCTTGAATATTTCATTGCCGAGCCGTGCGACGTGCTGCTCCAGATTGAAGCAGCGGCAATGGCGGATCAGCGGCTGGTGAGCAGCACCCTGGTTGTTGGTTCGCCCGAAGCCTTAGTCGCGGTTGAGGGTGAGGAGTCCATCGGCCAGCGAACTTGGGCGGTGGGACAGGGCACATTCAATGTTGCCTATGATGCCGTAATCGCGATTGATCGCCCTTTGCCTGATTTCTCCCAATTCAGCTCAGATGCTCCGCGTCATCTACCCGCCCTCGTCACTCCCTATCTGATGCCAAGCCGTTACTGTGAAAGCAATTTGTTCGAGGCATTCGTAAATCGCGAATTTGGCGGGGTGCAGGGTGGCGCGAAGATCGCGGCGATGCAGCGCTGGATGGCGAGTAATATCGACTATGTGTCGGGCACGTCAGATGGAGACACGACTGCGGCACATACCTTCGTTCAACGGCGCGGCGTATGCCGTGATTTTGCGCATTTGCTCGCCAGCATGGCGCGCGCGGCGAGTATTCCGGCGCGGTTGGTTTCGGCCTATGCCCCCGGCGTTGATCCGCCCGATTTCCATGCGGTGGTAGAGGTCTGGCTTGAGGGCAGTTGGCACCTGATTGATGCTACCGGCATGGCGCGCCCCGAAGAGATTGTTCGCATCGGCGTTGGCCGCGATGCTACCGACATCGCGTTTATGACGGTGTTTGGCAGCGCTGACCTTTATGATCAGCAGGTTGAAGTCAAACGGCGGCACTAATCCACACCTCGACAGGCGCGCGTGCCGTGGGTTAAGGCGCGCCATGCCTGACCAACCCCGTTTTATATTCAACATATCCGCAACCGACGGCAAAGCACGCACCGGCGTGATCACGATGCAGCGCGGTGAAATTCGCACACCTGCCTTCATGCCGGTTGGTACGGCAGCAACGGTCAAAGCGATGAAGCCCGCCGCCGTCCGCGCGATTGGCGCTGATGTCATCCTTGGTAACACCTATCACCTAATGCTCCGCCCCGGCGCTGAACGGATGGCACGACTTGGCGGGCTGCATCAATTCATGGATTGGCCCCGCCCGATCCTCACTGACAGCGGTGGATACCAGGTGATGAGCCTTTCCGCGCTCACTAAACTGACCGAGGAGGGCGTTGCCTTCTCGTCGCATCTTGATGGATCAAAGCATCTGATCACACCCGAACGCTCGATGGAAATCCAGCGCCTGCTTGGATCAGATATTGTAATGGCGTTTGACGAATGCACCAAAAATGCTGCGACGCGCGATGAAGCGGCGGCAAGCATGGAACGCTCAATGCGCTGGGCACGACGTTCGCGTATAGGCTTTGACAGCGGCGAAGCGCATGCCAACCGCGCAGCGCTCTTTGGAATCCAGCAGGGATCGCTAGACGAGGATTTGCGCCTGCGTTCAGCCCAAGCACTGATCGAGATAGGCTTTGATGGCTATGCGATTGGTGGACTTGCGGTGGGCGAGGGGCAGGAGGCCATGTTCGCCGTGCTTGACTATGCGCCGGGACAATTGCCCGCCGAAAAACCACGCTATCTGATGGGCGTCGGTAAGCCCGATGATATCGTCGGTGCGGTCGAACGCGGCGTCGATATGTTCGATTGCGTTCTCCCAACGCGCTCAGGCCGCAATGGCCAAGCCTTCACATGGGATGGCCCCCTCAACCTGCGCAACGCCAAATTCGCCGAGGATTTGACCCCGCTCGACCCCGCATCGCCCGTTGCAAATGCAAGCAAGGCCTATCTCCACCACCTCATCAAATCGGGTGAAATGCTGGGTGCAATGTTGATGACCGAGCATAATCTGTGGTTTTACCAGCAACTGATGGCGGGATTGCGTACGGCGATCAGCGAGGGGCGGCTGGCGGCATTTGCGCGCGATTTCAGGGCGCTGTATCGGAAAAGCTGACCAATTGATTGGAAAACTGCCTAGCCGCAAACGCTCACGCTATGTGCAGCTGTGATTGATTTTGGGTCTGGGCACGAGCTTGCGTGCCAAGCGTAATCACATCATCGCCATCAACGATTTTGGCGATGGCAATATCAGGCAGCCGTTCAAGCGCACCGTAAAGCGGCCCGAAATCGGTCTCCACCGTTACCTTAAGTAAATGCTCAAGATCGGGAATCACGAAATAATTCTGCTGATAATCATCAATCCGGTATTCGGTGCGCATCACGCGGGTCAGATCAAAGCCGATCCGGTTAGGGCTTGGATCATCAAGCGCAAAGATGCTCTCGCCGTAACTTGACACAATTCCTGCACCATAGATTCGCAAGCCATCGGTCTCTTGGATCAATCCGAATTCAACAGTGTACCAATACAGCCGCGCCAGCTTGTTGAGCGCACCATATCCGAGTGAACGCAGCCCGCCGCGCCCGTAAGCCTGCATATAATCGGCAAATACCGGATCAGCGAGCATTGGCACATGGCCAAACACATCGTGGAACACATCGGGTTCCTGAAGATAATCAAGCTGATCGGGCCGGCGGATAAAATTACACGCAACAAAACGGCGATTGGCAAGATGATCGAAGAATACATCGTCAGGAACCAACCCTGGCACGGCAACAACCTGCCAACCGGTTGCGGCCATCAACCGTTCGTTGAGTTCGGCATAATCAGGGATACCCGGCTTGGTCAGCTTTAGAACATCAATCCCTTTGAGGAACGCGCTTGCCGCCCTACCGGCTAGCATCGCCGATTGGCGCGCAAACAGGCGATCCCACATATCATGTTCGGCTTGGGTAAAGTGCTCCCAATTCTGCGGAATCGTCCAGTCAGGGGCAGCACCGGGCGGGGGTCGATCAAATACATGTTCAGACATATGCGGGGACTACCAGTTTGAGCGTGTTTCGTCCACCGGCGCGGCTGTAGGTCATTTTACTTGCCCAGCTTTGCACCAGTGCCAATCCCGCGCCGCCGCCGCGTTCGTCCGGCGCTTGACCCGCAACAACGGGCGCACACGGATCAAAAGCCATGCCACCATCGCCCAACTCCAGTGTGAATTCAGCGCCGCTGCGTGCAAACATGAGCGCGATCGGCTGATCAATGGGCGACTGGCTATGTTCGACAATATTGGCGATGAGTTCTTCAACGATAATCGCTAGCCGTGCGCGCACGTCGTCGCCAACCGCCTGACCGTCAAGAAAGCCTTCAAGCAGATCAAGCGCGAGGCTAACTGCCTGCCAATCCAGACAGAAAGTCGCCGAAGCGATTAATCGTGGGTTATTGTCATTCATGCCAAACCATTCTACTTCAACAGATATCAAAGGGGAATTGATCATGCAAAAACTTAGCATTGCAGCCGCATTTTTACTGGCTGGCCTTGCGACTCAGTCATTAGCTGCGGCGGGCAGTGACATTGGCCGAGTCAAAGTTGCCAGCGGGATCGCAAGCATTTTGCGCAGCGGGCAAACAATTGCCGCTACGCCCGGACTTGCCCTGCAAAAGGGTGACATATTGACGACCGGCAAAAACGGCCGGATTGGTGCGACATTCTATGATAATAGCCGTTTTGCCGCCGGGCCAAATAGTCGAGTGGTTATCAACGAATTTTTATTCGATGATACAACGCATGACGGAAAATTTGTAACGCAGGTTGATCGCGGTTCGCTCGCGATTATTTCGGGCCAGATTGCCAAGAAAAACAAAGATGCGATGCGTGTTCGCACCCCAACTGCACTGCTCGGCGTGCGCGGCACCCGCTTTGTTGTCGAGGTCAAAGGATCATAATGCGCAAATTCCTGCTGACCACCGCGACATACATCATTTTAGCCGGATGCGCCGCAAGCACTGGGGTCTCCTTGCTTCCCGGTGAAACGGATGATCAGGGTCAGCAGAAAGAAACCGGCGCAGTTGCCGTGCTTGATCCGGGCAGCGAGCAAGATATTCGCGTGATTGATCAGGCCAACAGCACAGCCGGTGTCAAAGGCAGCCGCATCGCGGTAAAATCGGTCACGCCCGAAGCGCTCGAAGCCCAATATGGTGATTTGCTGACAACGCTTCCGCGTAAGCCAGCATTGTTCCGGCTCTATTTCAAACAAGGATCAACAGATTTGGTCGATCCTTCAGTCATCGAAGCTGTGCTAAAAGAAATTAAATCGCGCGACGGCGCCGATATCCAGATTGTTGGCCACACCGACACAACGGGCGATGGCCTGCTCAACGACACTGTCTCGGCCAAACGCGCCGAAGCTGTCAAAGCGCTCCTCGCTGAACGCGGGGTAGACATCGGTATCGCCCGGACGTCAGGTCGCGGAGAGCGTGAGCTTCGGGTACCAACCGACGACAATATTGCCAATGATGAAAACCGCAGGGTCGAAATTACAGTCAGATAGCCGTCGGCCCGGTATAACGGAACACCAGCACGGTCAGATCATCGGTCGCCTCCGCGCCATTTTCAAATGCCCGCACTTCGCGTAGCAAGGCATTGCTCGCACCTGATACTTCGCTGCTCGCCTGCCAGTCGTTGAGAACCGCCGTCAGTCTTTCATGTCCGAAGAAATCGCCTTCGGGGCTTTGCGCCTCGGTTATGCCATCGCTGACAATGACGACGCTTTCACCGTAATCCAGCATGATGGTTTCGGCTTCGTAAGGGAAACCGGGCGCGACACACAGCGGCGGGCCGCCGTCGATATTGATTAGCGAAACTGCGCCCTGTGTATCGATGCGATATGGATTTTCATGCCCGGCGTTGCAAAGGTCGAGCCGCCCGTCGCGGGTATCGAGCACCCCGAACAGCATGGTGACGAACATATCCTCACTATTGTCGCGTGCGATTTCATTGTTCAGCCGCGTGACCGCCGCGCCAAGATCATCGGCCTCACGCAGCAGTACCGATTTCGAAAGCGCTTTGGAAAGCGCCATGAAAAGTGCCGCCGGAACGCCTTTGCCAGTAACATCACCGATCAGAAAACACACGCGGTGCTCGTCGAGCCGGATAACATCATAGAAATCGCCACCAATCGAGCGTGCTGGTTCAATGAGCGCGTCAAGATCGACATGCCTATCAAACGCCTCCAATCTACCGCGTTCAGGAAGCATCCCAAGCTGAATGTCGCGCGCGGCGCTAAGCTCTCCCGTCGCCCGCGCCGACACCAGCCGTTCCTCAAAAAGTGTGCGACGGGCGTTGGCAAACAGCTGGAAGATCATCGTTGCACACGCTGCCGCGCCAACAACAATCGGCCCGGTAGCGTCAATCAACATCCCGTAACGATAGAAGCCAAGCGCGCTCAGCACCAAAGTTGCAAAGCTTGTAAATGCAGCCATTGCTACAACCTGACTCCCGCGCAGCTTTGGCGCAAAAACCAGCGCAAGCGCCATCATGATGATGGCGATTAACAGTTCAAGGCCCCACGCCCAGGCCGGCCGTGCAATCAGCGCATTGTTCAAAATGGCATCAACGGCGCTGGCTTGTACGATCGTTCCATAGGTTTGCGCATCAATGGGTGAACCGACAACGTCGGACGTCCCCGCCGCATTGAGCCCGACGATCACAATTTTGCCAGCAACAATCTTTGATGACACCGTGCCAGCAATCAAATCAGCCGCCGAAATTATTGCGCGTTCGGGCATTCGGCCAAAGCGGATACGCGCCGTGCCATCCCGTGCCACCGGAAGCAACTTGCCGTCAAAACGCAGCGCGCCTAGCCCGCCCGCACCAACAACGGGATCAATCTGTTCAACCCCGCGCGCAATGCGCGCCATTTCAAGCGCAAAGCCTGTCATGTCCTTGCCAGCGACCTTGGCGACCAGCGGGGCCCGCCGTATCGCACCGTCAGAGTCAAAAGTGCCATTAATCAGGCCATGGCCAAGCGCGACATCATCAAGAATAGGCAGATTGCCGAGTACGCGCCCCCAGCTTTTCGTGCCGGGCGGGAGCGGGGAACCAAATTGCGCTTCGACAAGCAGATTTTGCTCGGTATCGTCAAACTCGGTATCAAGCCCGACGCGCGCCAATACAACTTGGCTCCGCCCCAGCACTTGGCTGAACAGGCTATCCATTGAAGGCAGCGCCCGGATCGTGTCAGCCGTTGCGGCGGGCAGTTCGGGATAAAGACTGGCAAAGGCTTGTGGAGTATTGCGGTCTGGATCGGGGAAAATGATGTCATAGCCGATTACCTTGGGCTCGCTTTGCACGAGTGTTTCGGTCAGCCTTGCCATGATATAACGCGGCCACGGCCACGGCCCGATCGTCTTGATGCTGGCGTCGTCGATCCAGACAATTCTGACATCGGTTTTTTCGAGCGAACGGGGTGCCGCGCGCTGCCACATATCAAACAGCGGGCGGCTATAACGATCAAACCCGATCAACCCGAGCAGCGCACCCGTGATAAGTGCCGCCGCAATCGCAGGCCACCAAAGACGTGCGCGGGTCAATCGTTTAGAGATCAAGTTCGAGTCCGTCATAGGCGCAAACCACCTCAAGCGGCGGGTTCCCTTCGCGGTTTATCTGTTCATAGCGGATGGTTTCGCTATGCATCCGCTGAATATCAGCGTCGCTATATGTAGGTTCATGATGAAAGAGCGCGAGTCGTTTCGCACCGGCTGCACGGCATAGATCAACCGCGACTAGGTTTGATGAATGGCCCCAATCTTCCTTCATCGTCACACTTTCGACAAGCGAATACATCGTATCACAAATGACCAGATCAGCCCCGCCGAAAAAGCTTTCGAATTGATGCTCGCTGGCCATATCGTCTGCCGGGTGCTCGCTGTCGGTCGAATACACAACGCTTGTTTTGCCATTGGAAAAACGGAAGCCATAGCTATCATGCGAATGATGCTGAAGGATGCATGTCACAGTCATACCGTCGATTTTATAAGCTCTGCCCGGCTCCATCGTCACAAAAATAAAGCGCGCGCGCAAATAGTTAAATGGCACGGGAAATGAGATTTCCTCCTGCTGTCGGCGTAGCGCAACTTCTGCGTCGCTGTGGCCACTATAAATGGTGATCACCGCATCGCCGTCAAAATTCCCCAAAAAGAAGGGAAAACCCATGATGTGATCCCAGTGGAGATGCGACAGGAAGAAATTATACTTGCGCGGATGATCTGCCGCGCAGCGCACCGCCGCATCGAGGCCAAATTCGCGCAGGCCCGACCCCATGTCGCAGACGAAAAAAGCATTGCCCTTCTCGGCAATCTCAACGCAACTCGATGCGCCGCCATAACCTTGGCCGATCGCAAAATCGAGTTTGGTAAGGACAAATTCGCGCGCCGCACATTCATCAACAAAGCGGCGGCCATCAGCCAAGACTAACGCTTTGGCGACTTTGCCAGCGATCACTGATGCTGACGGGCTTACCGGCAATGAACCACGGGTACCCCAGAAACGAACGTGCATCGTCACTTATCCCCTTGATCAATCAAGCGAGTCTTCAATCTTGAAAATTTTATCGTAGCGACTGATCGCGAGGATCTCACGCATCCGCTCGTTTGGCTGTGCGAGTGTGAAATTAATCTTGTGGGTTTCGGCTTCACGCCGCGCGAGCGTCAAGACGCGCAACCCTCGCGAGGACATGTAGTCAACGCGGCTCAGATCAAGCACGAAATCAAGTTTAGCCGCTGCGGCAGCAGCAATCGCGCGCGTCAAATTGCCGAGCAGCGCTTCCCAGCTCTTTTCATCGACCCGCCCTACAGGGCGACCAATAAGCCTGTTTTCGGCTTGCTGTGTAGACCAGCTCATGCTGCCCCCTTATCCGTTATCTGCACCGTATTAGCAGAATAAGGGAGCCGATGAAAAGCAAATGCGTTCCGCTGTGCTAAACAATCATTCCGAAAAATATGATGAAGCCCGAAACAAAGCTGGCCATAAAGAACGCCGCATCATTCAGTGGCGCGCGTTTGGGTGCTGTGATGACGGGTGGGGGCATAAGCTGACGGAATGGATGCCGCGCGGCTTCGTTGGTCAAGACTAGGCTTCTTCTCATACCGCAAAGGTTAAGAAGTAATTTACCAAGTGAAAAGAGACATTGTTAGTTAATCACGCAAAGAATCACATCGCCTCAAATGCGCGATTCGGGCGCGCGCCGAATCCGTTTGCGCAGCATTCCCGGAGCCCAGCGCGCCATAAACGCCAGGCTTTTGGCAGTTTTGCCCACGGGAACATGAAGTGCATCACCGTGAACGGCATCCCATGCGGCCTGGGCAACTTCTTCAACAGGCGTAAATTCAAGCCCTGCACTTTGAACGCCTTCGCGTGCCGAACGGTTGGTGCCGGCTGTTGTTACATCAAGCAACGGCGTATCAATAAACCCCGGCATCAAGGTGCGCACCTTGATGCCAAACGGCCCCCATTCGGCCTCAAGTCCTTCGGATAGGCCGCGCACCGCAAACTTGGTTGCCGCATAAGTCACGAGCCCCGGTGCGCCGTAAATCCCGGCTGCCGAACAGGTGTTGAGCAGGCATGATCCCGGCGTTTTCCTGAGCCAAGGCAGTGCAGCCTCAGCGCCGTAAACCACGCCTTTGAAGTTGATATCAATCAGTAGATCATGATCAATCGGCGCAACATCACCAAACGCCCCACCGCGTGCGATGCCTGCGTTGTTGAACAACACATCAAGCCGGCCGTCCGATGCCGCCCAAAAATCGGTAAGTGCCGCCTCCCAAGCCTCGCGGCTGCGGACATCCATGATATGGGTTGAAGCTTTGCCTTCGGGAAGAAGCTTCGCAGTCGCCGCCAATCCCGCCTCATCAACATCGGCCAAGCCAACGAACCAGCTCTTCGCAGCAAAATGCAGCGCAGTCGCCTTGCCGATGCCCGACGCCCCGCCGGTAATGAAAATTGCCTTTTGAACGGCCATGCTAATCTCTCCCCTGCACGAGACCCTATTCCCCCAAGGTCGGTAAACGCAAGTGCGCGGTTGTACTCATGCCAAAACTAGTCAAATAGCGCGGTGGAAGCAGTAGAAGCAGTGGAGTAGCTCATGTCCGGAAAATTCCCGATTCTTGTCACCGGCGGCGCTGGCTATATCGGCAGCCATGCGGTGCTGGCGCTGCGCGATGCAGGTTGGCCGGTGGTCGTGATTGACAATCTTGTTACCGGATTCCGCTGGGCGGTGCCCGAAGGGGTTGATTTTGTTGAGGGCAATATCGCCGACGAAGCATTGGTGCTTGACGCGATCAAATCACACGCAATTGGTGCGATCATGCACTTTGCAGGCTCTGTCGTGGTGCCTGAATCGGTTGAAAACCCGCTCAAATATTACCGCAATAACACTGCGGCGAGCCGTAGCCTGATCGAAAGTGCTGTAAACGGCGGGGTAAAGCACTTTATCTTCTCCTCAACGGCCGCGACCTACGGCATTCCCGAAGTCACCCCCGTGCGCGAGGATATGCCGACGCGTCCGATCAACCCCTACGGCATGTCAAAGCTGATGACCGAGGCGATGCTTGCCGATGTCGCGGCCGCGCACCCGATGAATTATGCGGCCCTTCGCTATTTCAACGTCGCCGGTGCCGATCCCAAGGGGCGTACGGGCCAATCGACCGCAGGCGCAACGCATCTCATCAAGGTCGCGGTTGAAGCTGCACTTGGCAAACGGGATAGCGTTGCCGTGTTCGGCACCGATTTTGCGACACCCGACGGCACCGGGGTGCGCGACTATATTCACGTCAGCGACCTTGCCGACGCGCATGTGCTTGCGCTTGAGAAACTGGTTGCCGAGCCAACCGCGAGCCACATCATGAATGCTGGCTATGGTCGCGGGTTTTCCGTGCTTGAAGTGCTTGATAGCGTTGACCGGCTGACCAACAGCAAGATTATACGCACACTTGGCCCACGCCGCGCAGGCGATCCTGATGCACTGACTGCGGACAACAGCCGCATTCGCCGCACCCTGCCTTGGGTGCCCAAACGCGCAAATCTTGATCTGATCGTGGCTGATGCGCTGGCATGGGAGCGTAAATTGGGTGAGCGCTGAGCTGGGCTTCATTGATCTGTTGCGCGGTTTTGCGACGCATCCGGCGGCACGCGGGCTAAATGACGATACGGCGGTGCTTGAAATTGGCGGAGCGCGGCTGATCCTCACCCACGATACGCTGGTTGAGGGTGTCCACTACCTCCACTCTGATCCGCCCGAAAGCGTCGCGTGGAAATTGCTTGCGGTTAACCTGTCTGATCTAGCGGCCAAGGGCGGCTCCCCGCGCGGTGCGATGATGTCTTACACGCTCTGCGGCGACGCCGATTGGGACGCCCGCTTTGCCGCTGGGCTGGGCGCAGCATTTGCCCATTTTGATGTGCCCTTGCTCGGTGGCGACACAGTGAGCGCACCAAGCCGCGTTCTCGGCCTGACAGTGATTGGCGAAGCAAACGGGCCGGTGCCCATGCGCAGTGGCGCTCATCCCGGGGACGCGCTGTTTGTAACCGGTGTGATTGGCGATGCCGGACTTGGCCTTGAAATTGCGCAAGGCCTGCAAGGCGATGCGACACTGCTCGCGGCCTATCGAACGCCCCAACCCCAACTTGGCGCGGGCGCTCTTCTTGCCCCGGTAGTGACCGCAATGATGGATGTATCCGATGGGTTGCTAATCGATGCAGGCCGCCTTGCCGCCGCCTCTCGCCTGTGCGCAATGATTGATCTCGATGCTGTGCCGCTGTCAGCCCCGTTTCGCCAATATGCAGGCGAAACCCGCGAGGCGCGGCTGCACGCAGTGGCCGCAGGCGATGATTACCAGCTTCTCTTCACATCTGCGCTTCCACTGCCTCCACTGCCGGTGCCTGTTACCCGGATTGGCAAAATGATTGTGGGTGAAGGGCTGATCCTTACTGATCAGGAAGGATCCGTCCCTCTCCCCGAAAAGCTTGGCTGGCTTCACGGCTTGCCATAACCGCACCCGCCGCACTATAGCGCGCGGGTGCTTGGGTCGCGGGGGTGAACTCTGTGGCCCTAATCTTTGAACAACCGGGGGAGGGAAACCCGAATGTCACTCATAACAATTTCGATCCTATGTGGATTGCTTGCCGTAGTTTACGGTGTAATTACCAGCCGGCAGGTGCTTAGCGCGTCGGCTGGCAACGCGAAAATGCAAGAAATCGCAGCGGCCATTCAAGAAGGTGCTGGCGCTTATCTTGGTCGACAATACCGCGCGATTGCCATTGTCGGTGTTGTCGTTGCGGTTTTGGTTGCGCTCCTACTGGGGCCAATATCAGCCGTCGGCTTTGTACTCGGCGCAGTGCTTTCGGGCGCAACTGGTTTTATCGGGATGAACATCTCGGTACGCGCCAATGTTCGCACCGCGCAGGCCGCAAGCGTTGGTTTGCAAGAAGGGCTGACGATGGCATTCCGTTCGGGCGCTATCACCGGGATGCTCGTTGCGGGCCTTGCGCTGCTCGCGATTTCTGGGTTCTTTTGGTATCTGACGGGGCCGGGTGGCTATGCCGCTAATGACCGTGTTGTTATCACTGCACTTACCGCACTTGCTCTCGGCGCATCGCTTGTTTCGATCTTCGCGCGTCTTGGCGGCGGGATCTTCACCAAAGCTGCCGACGTTGGTGCCGATCTTGTCGGCAAAGTCGAAGCCGGAATTCCCGAGGATGATCCACGCAACCCTGCCGTGATCGCCGATAATGTTGGCGACAATGTGGGCGATTGCGCGGGCATGGCGGCTGATTTGTTTGAAACCTATGTTGTTACTTTCGGTGCGACGATGGTGCTGCTGGCGCTCAAACTCTCAGAAACAACAAGCCCTGAACAGCTCCTAGCGCTCATGAGCCTGCCGTTGCTGGTTGGTGGCGTGTGTGTGGTCACATCAATTCTTGGTACGTACTTCGTTCGCCTTGGTGGATCGAAGAACATTATGGGCGCGATGTACAAGGGTTTCCTCGTCACCGCAGTCTCATCGGTTCCAGCGATCTGGTTTGCAACCTGCCATGCCCTTGGTGGCATGGAAACGCTGATCGGTGCCAATCTTGATGGTACCGGCGGCTTCACCGGACGCACGCTATTTTATTGCATGTTCCTGGGGCTAGTTATCACCGGGCTTTTGATCTGGATCACCGAATATTACACCGGCACCAATTACCGCCCGGTGCGCTCAATCGCCAAGGCTTCGGAAACGGGCCACGGCACCAACGTCATCCAAGGTCTGGCAATCAGCCTTGAATCAACCGCGCTGCCAACATTTGTAATCTGTGCCGGCATAATCATCGCCTATCAGCTTGCCGGCGTAATCGGCATTGCATTTGCGGCAACATCGATGCTTGCGCTTGGTGGCATGGTCGTGGCTCTTGATGCTTACGGCCCTGTGACCGACAATGCGGGCGGTATCGCTGAAATGGCCGGGATGGACGAATCGGTTCGCGAAAAGACCGATGCGCTTGATGCGGTTGGCAACACCACCAAGGCCGTGACCAAAGGCTATGCGATTGGTTCGGCGGGGCTTGCGGCACTCGTATTATTCTCAGCCTACACCGCTGACCTTGGGGAGTTTTTCCCTGATCTCAAGGTGAATTTCAGCCTTGAAAACCCTTACGTCATCGTCGGCCTCCTACTCGGCGCACTTCTCCCTTACCTCTTCGGGGCAATGGGGATGACTGCGGTGGGCAAGGCTGCGGGCGAAGTCGTCAAGGATGTTCGCGATCAGTTTGCCAACAATAAGGGCATTATGGATGGCACCAGCAAGCCTGATTATGCCCGCACCGTTGACCTTGTCACCAAGGCCGCGATCAAAGAAATGATCGTGCCCAGCCTGTTGCCAGTCCTCGCGCCGATTGTGGTCTATTTCGTGATCAACGCAGTGGCTGGTCAAGCGCAGGCGTTCGCCGCACTCGGCGCGCTCCTCCTCGGTGTGATCGTTGGCGGCCTGTTCGTTGCTATCTCGATGACATCGGGCGGTGGCGCATGGGACAATGCCAAGAAGTATATCGAAGACGGCAACCACGGCGGCAAGGGCAGCGAGGCCCATAAAGCCGCTGTCACCGGCGATACTGTTGGCGATCCTTACAAGGATACCGCAGGCCCGGCCGTCAACCCGATGATCAAGATCACCAACATCGTTGCGCTCTTGCTGCTCGCAGCACTGGCCCACGGTGCGATGTAAACCGGTTACATCATAAGTGACTATAGAAACCCCGCTCGGAGCGATCCGGGCGGGGTTTTTGTTTGGGGATTGTCTTTTTGCTTATGGATATTATTATCACAGTATTGAATTCATAAGCTTCAAGAATTTTGGGGATGGTTGCTAATGTTGAAATTATTTTTGACCTGCGCTTTTGCACTGGCTTTCATTCCTCAAGCTGTCGCACAGACTCTACCTGCTAAAGCATCGGCACCGCGCCCCGTTAGTGCCTTTGCCAAATTGCCGTTCATGTCTGGCCCGCAAATGTCGCCTGATGGAACGCGTGTGCTGACCAAGCTGGCGGTAAACGGCGAATCGGTACTCAGCATTGTTCCGATTGCGAATGCAGCAAAGCCAATCCTTATCGGCATTGGCGATAATGACCTGCTGGACTGGAATTGGGTGAACAAGGATTGGATCGTTGCGCGGTTGGGCGATGAAGCATTGATTGAAAACGAGCCGTTCTATGTAACCCGCGTCGTTGGGATAAGCGCCGATGGTAAGACGATAAAGCGTCTTGCCGCCCGTGATCCGGGGCAAAATGCCGAAGTGATCTGGACTGCCAGCGATGGCACCCCGCGTATTTTAATGTCTGTACAAAAGTCAGTCTATTTTGGCCTCGATTTTTGGCCCTCGGTGGTTGAGGTTGATGTATCGAGCGGCAGCATCAAAAAAGCGGCTGACTCAGTAACGGGCGTTTTTAACTGGTATGCCGATGCGGACGGCGTTGTCCGTATGGGCATTGGCTATGAGGATCGCACACGCAAAACGCGCACACTTTACCGTGCGAATGCGAAATCGCCTTTTTCAATCATCTCCAGCGCAGACGGGAAAACAGACCAGACATTGATCCGCCCGGCAACCTTCCCCAAGGATGGCGGCCCCGCTATCACATTCAGTGATCATGAAGGTTATTGGCGCCTGTACGAGCTCGATCTCACAACGATGCTGCCCGGCAAAACCAGCTTTGGCGTGGCAGCTTATGATATTGATAGCTTTACCCAACATCCGAAAACGAACCAAATTCTTGGCGTTTCGCTGACAACCAATCGTTTGCGCATGCAATGGCTTGATCCCAAGCTCGCCGCAATACAAACATCGGTGGAGAAGACGCTTGGTAACGGCCAATATGCCACAATCATTTCCTATGACGCTGATCTAAACACCATATTGCTTGAAGTGGGCAATGCCGCTCAAGCGGGCGCTTATTATATCTACACTGCCGCGACAGGAAAGCTGGCGCGCTTCGCAATATCGAACGACGCACTTGGGATGGAGAAACTTGGCCCTGTTAGTACGGTGAAATATAAGGCGCGTGACGGGCTTGATATTTCGGGTGTGCTGACGCTCCCCATCGGCCGTGATCCGAAAAATCTTCCCCTCATTTTGTTGCCGCATGGCGGCCCAATCGGCATCCGTGACGCCGAAGGTTTTGACTGGTGGGCGCAATTCCTCGCGGATCGGGGATACGCTGTATATCAGCCCAATTATCGTGGATCGGGCGGCTACGGTCGGGCTTTTGAAAGAGCGGGCGATGGCGAATGGGGTCTCAAGATGCAGGATGACCTCAACGATGCGGTTGATCATCTCTCCAAGATCGGCACGATTGATCCCAAGCGCGTGTGCATCGCGGGCGGCTCTTACGGTGGCTATGCAGCGATGCGCGCGGCCCAGCGTGATGGCGCAAAGTTTCGCTGTGCGGTATCTTATGCGGGCGTATCTGATCTCCAAGCGCTTAAGGAATCCAACGGACGCAGCTTTCTGTATGCCAATTCATTCCGTTCATTTTTTGACAAACGAACAGTTGATATGAAAGCGGTGTCGCCGCTCAATTTTCCCGAACAATTTTCCACACCAATCCTAATTATGCATGGGGCTAAGGATAAGCGTGTGCCCGTATCACAATCCCGCAAACTCGCTTCAAAACTTACGACTGCCGGAAAGGACGTTCGCTACATTGAGCAGCCCAAGGCCGATCATTTTTTCTCACGCGAGGAAGATCGCCTCCAATTCCTCCAGGAAATGGAAAGCTTCCTCGCCAAGCATAATCCGGCAAACTGAGCGGCCCGCTTCCCTTTTGCGCTTACTCGCGCTAAGGCGCGGCAGAATTTGATGTTTTGATGCTCAAGGAATTGCATGGCTAAGGAAGAATTGCTCGAAATGCGCGGCACGGTGTTGGAACTTTTGCCCAACGCCATGTTTCGTGTGAAGCTTGAAAATGATCACGAAGTTTTGGGGCATACCGCTGGAAAAATGCGCAAAAACCGCATCCGCGTGCTCGTTGGCGATGATGTTCTCTGCGAACTCACGCCCTATGATCTGACCAAGGGCCGGATCACTTACCGATTTAAGTAAGACCGTTTCTGTGCGCCTGATTCTCGCCTCGGCAAGTCCAAGGCGGCTTGATCTGCTCGCGCGGATCGGGGTGCTTCCGAGTGCGGTTGACCCCGCCGATCTCGACGAAGCCCCACACAAGGCCGAACTTCCCCGTGTTTATGCGCAGCGAATATCGCGCGAAAAAGCCGAAAACATTGCCGCGCGCCATTCCGGGGCGGTAATCCTCGCGGCGGATACAGTTGTCGCGGTCGGTCGGCGCATCCTGCCCAAGGCCGAAGATGCAGCGACAGCGCAGGCGTGCCTTGAACTGCTTTCCGGGCGGCGGCATCAGGTGCTGACTGCCGTGACCGTCATTGACGCACAGGGTACCGCGCGTCACCGCTTATCGCTCACGACGCTTGCCTTCAAACGGCTGAGTATAGCCGAAATCACGGCCTACATCGCCAGGAACGAATGGCAGGGCAAAGCGGGCGGCTATGCGATTCAGGGTCATGCCGAGGCGTTCGTACGATTCTTAAGCGGGAGCCATTCGGGCGTCATTGGCCTACCGCTGTTTGAAACGCGCGCGTTGCTGGTGAGCGCAGGTGTGCTTGATGCGTGAAATCGCGTTTGACGCGTCGCCGGGCGAAATCCGCGCGGTGCTGTTTGAAAATGGAGCGGCTGTTGAACTTCATATCTTGCGCGGAGGCCATGTCCTGCCCGGCAGCGTGATTGACGCGAAGATCATCAGCAAAGCGGGTGCGCGCGCCTTCCTCACGCTACCAAGCGGCGAGGAGGTGGTGATTATGCCGTCGCCAGCCGCGTCAGAGGGCACAACCCTCCGTACCGAGGTCATCCGCGCGCGGATCTGCGAACCTGGCGAGATCAAGCTTGCAACCATCCGCCTGAGCGAAGCTGACCTAGGCGAAATTGGCGAAGCGCAATGGCGCGCAAGCCTGTGCGAACGCGCCGACACGGTCATCACCGCAGGCGCAGACTTTGACGATCATTTCGATATTGCACAAACCGGACGCTCCGATCTCGAGGGTGTAACGGTCTGGTTTGAACGCACCAAGGCGGGGCTGGTGTTTGACGTTGATGGCAGTGGCGACGCGTTTGCGGTCAACTGCGTCGCCGCTACCGAAATCGCGCGGCTGCTTCGGCTGTTTTACATCGGCGGGGCTGCGATGATCGATTTTATCGGCATGGAGAATAAGGCGGCACGGCTTGCGGTTGCGGCTGCGTTTGATGCCGCCAACGCTGACGACCCGCGCGGGTTTGAACGCACCAGCATCAACGGCTACGGCCTGATGCAAGTGATCCGCGCCAAGCCGGGGCCGTCGATCCTCGACACGCTATTTGGCACGCGCCGGGTTTCGCTGAGTGATGAGACGCTGATCCTTGCCTTGCTCCGCGCGGCGAGTCGTACGGCGGGCGCGGGAGTGCGGCGCTGCGTGACGACGCCAGCACTTGCCAAGCAGCTTGAATTGCCTGTGTGGCAACCGCTGATTGCGCAGGCCGCACGGCAGGCGGGCGCAGCACTCGAAATAGTGGCGGACGCCTCAGCGCGCGGCTATGGTCATGTCCATGTTACCCCAGTCTAAACCCGTGCGCTGCCCGCTGTGCGCAAAGCCAACCGCGCCTGCACATACACCCTTTTGCAGTCGCGGATGCAAAGACCGTGATTTGCTCAACTGGCTCGGCGAGGCTTACCGCGTACCCGCCCGCCCAGAAGAAAGCGATGAGGCCGATACAGGGCTGGACAGAGACCCTCAAGCCTGACTATAGCCACCGCTCGCAGTCTGGCTCGGCCAGCACTGGCCCGGGTAGCTCAGTTGGTAGAGCAGCGGATTGAAAATCCGCGTGTCGGCGGTTCGAATCCGTCCCCGGGCACCATTTCCCCATTCGCCACTATTCACCATAGTCTTTATAAATGGCGAAAATCTGCCATAAATGATCGCGAATTGGCCGTGATTGTTCGCCCTCGTTTGCCCGCAACCGGACAAATTTGGGGGCCACTTTGGGGGCCACTTTTGGCTTATTTGTCATTGACGCAGAAAGTGGCCCCCAAAATGGCTTTGACAGACACCGCAATCCGAAGTGCAAAGGGGCAAGAAAAGCCTTATAAGTTGGGCGATTCTGGCGGGCTTTTCCTGCTTGTGCAGCCGTCGGGCGGCAAGCTTTGGCGCTTGAAATACCGGATAGACGGGGTGGAGAAGAAACTAAGCCTAGGGGCATACCCCGAAGTCACGCTAATTGCCGCGCGCGCTGGTAGGGAAAAGGCGCGCAAGCTGATCCTGAAAGGCGCTGATCCAATCATTGAAAGGCAGCGCGCCAAGCTTCGTGCGCAGTCTGAAGCGAGCAACATCTTTGGCGATATTGCTTTGGAATATATCACCAAGCGCGAACGCGAAGGCTGGTCGCCTAGGACGCTTACCAAGGCGCGCTATCATCATGATCATTTCAAGCCGTCACTCGGACGCTTTGCCGTTACAGACATTGCACCCGGTGATGTGCTTGCGGTGCTGCGCAAGGTGGAAGCCAAAGGCAATCTTGAAACCGCGCGGCGCTTGCTTCAATTCGCAAGCCAAGTGTTCCGCTATGCGATTGCAACCGCGCGCCTTACGTCTGATCCGACGCGAGACTTACGCGGCGCGTTAATTGCCCCCAAGGTCAAGCACCATGCCGCGTTGATCGATCCTATCGCCGTTGGCGCGCTGCTAAGGGCTATTGATGCCTATGACGGCAACTATATCACCCAATATGCGCTTAGGCTGGCTCCGCATGTCTTTGTGCGCCCGGGGGAACTGCGCCATGCCGAATGGCAGGAAATTGATTTTGAAGCGGCGCTGTGGACAATTCCGGCGGGCAAAATGAAAATGCGCAAGCCGCACCGCGTGCCCCTATCGCGCCAAGCCTTGGAATTGTTCGCGAGCCTTCGCAACATTGTTGGTGATAGAATGGGCTATGTGTTTCCGTCGATCCGCTCAACCGCGCGCCCGATGTCAGAAAACACGATCAACGGTGCATTGCGCCGATTGGGCTTCACTGGCGACGAAATGACAGCGCACGGCTTTCGCGCGATGGCGTCCACATTGTTGAATGAATCAGGGAAGTGGCACCCCGATGCCATTGAGCGCGCGCTTGCGCACCAAGACAGCGACAATGTCCGCGCGGCCTATCATCGCGGCGCGCATTGGGCGGAACGGGTGGAAATGGCCCAGTGGTGGAGCGATTATCTGGACGGGTTGCGAAATAGCGCGGAGATTGTTCAAATTAGTGCATACCGCGCTTAGTCACAAAACGTTCTATCGGCAGCTTAGTCGCGTTCGATAGCTTTTCGCTGAAATGGCAGAAGTCGAAAGATGGCCCGACAGAAAGCAGACTCGACTCTTCGATTGATTTGTCTGACAAAGTCGTCGTGGACGAACAAGAACTATCCTATTGGCCGCTTTGGCTTGATGATGCCACAATCCGTATGCGCGATTCCCAAGAAAAAGCATTAGCGCTTAACGGGTCGCATTTTGGCAAGAGCGGCGGATTGGGGGGCAGTGCCCGTGTCGTGGCAATTGTAAATCTAGTTTTTGATCAAGTGGATTCGCTTGTCGAAGAAACGTTTGCACATTTGCAGGCCCGATCTGCGACGCTAATGTCTTACGAGTACGCCGAAAGGCATTTACTTGATGTGCTAGCGCAAGAATTTGACGCGCTGTCAAAAAAAACACCAACTTCAGCATTGATATTTGGATTATTGAATACCCCATTTCAGGAAATAGCGGATAAGCGACGCGCTGCATCTAAGCGGAAAATTGACCTTGAAACCCACGACATCAAAGCAAGGCATAGCGCCCTTTTGTCAAATCAGCCCGCCGTTCATGAACTAAATCACGGCTATCCTGAAGGTATTCAGTATATGATACCGGACGCCGAAACCGACGCGACTCAAGGCGGCGACAAGCAAGACCCTGTTGCCACCGCAACCCCTGCTATTCCGGTCAATGAAAAGCGTGGACGTCCGCCCGCCAAATGGTGGGATGACATGTGGGTTGCAATTGCGATGCAGCTTTACACGGGCGATTTGCAGCCAAAAAAACAGGCTGACATTGAAAACGCCATGCTTGATTGGATTGCGTCTCGCGGCCAATTTGCTGCACCCCCTACTGTTAGGCCACGGGCGCGCAAGTTATGGGATGCGCTTGAACTAGAGGACGAAAAATAGATTTCATCCTTTTTCATCCTTTATCAGCCGTAACCAAGTTTCGATTGAGCAATAAGGCTTCGTCATCCGCACAAATCCGTGCGGACATGGTGGAGACTATCAATGGAAGCTATTGCAACATCGGTAAACGGCGCAGCGAAGGCGCTTAGCATTGGGCGAACAACGGTTTATGAACTGATAAACAGCGGAAAGCTGGAGACGGTCAAGCTAGGGCGGCGCACGTTGATCAAGACCGCCTCAATCCGCGCGCTTATCAATCCCGAAGGCTGAGCGGCGATGCACCGCAAACGCTTCACCGCTCGCCTGATAAAGCTGCACCGCTCCTACACGGTTGACGAAGCCGCGCGCACGCTTGGCAAGCATAAAAATTCGGTGCGCGGCTGGATAGCCAAGGGATTGCCGACAATCGACAACGCTCGCCCCACGCTTATCAATGGGCATGATCTGCGCTGCTTTCTGGAAACGCAACGTAAAGCCCGCAAACGGCCGTGCCCGCCCGGAACGCTCTATTGCTTCAAATGCCGTGCTCCCACGCGCCCTGCCTTGGGGATGATCGATTATACCGCCGTTAATGCCACCACGGGCGACCTGAGCGCACTTTGCGGGGTATGTGAAACAGTGATGCACCGGCGCACGCGGTTCGATTCAATCGCGGTAAAAATGCCCAAACTTTCCGTCCAAATCAGGGAAGCAGTGTCACGCCTAAGTGAGTGCGCTTCCCCTTCCCTAAACCATGACAATGAAAAGGACAGCTAAACCATGGCGAAACACAATGCAGCAAACACCCGGATCAAGCGCGAATATTTCCAATATCTGCGCGAAGCCAATCGGCGCGATGATGCTTCAATTGACGCAGTGGCCAAGGCTCTATCGCGCTTTGAAGAATCGAACGGGCATAAGGATTTCAAAACATTCCACCGTGAACAGGCTGTAGCATTCAAGCGCAAACTTGATGACGCAACGGCGGTGCGCACAGGCGAAAAATTGGCACGGGCGACGGTGCACTCAACCCTATCGGCACTGCGCGCATTCTTTGTGTGGCTGGCTGGGCAACCGGGCTATAAGTCGAAGCTACATTACGGCGATGCGGACTATTTCAACCTGTCCGATAAAGATGTGCGGATTGCCAAGGCCGCGCGGGCAAAGACAGCGCCGACACTTGACCAGATTCATCGCCTGCTGTCTGTCATGCCGCGCGCCACGGATATTGAGAAGCGCAACCGCGCTTTGATTGCCTTCACGATATTGACAGGCGCACGGCACGGCGCGCTTGCATCGCTCAAAATGAAACATATCAATCTTGAACAGGGCTGCGTTGATCAAGATGCGCGCGACGTGCGCACCAAGGCGTCAAAGTCATTCTCGACGTGGTTCTTTCCGGTGGGCGGTGATGCGCTTTCGATATTCACCGATTGGTGCCACCATTTGCGGACTGCGCTGCAATGGGGTGATGATGACGCACTGTTTCCGCCTACCAAGGTTGGCGTTGGCAAAAGCGGGGGATTTGCGCCCGTTGGATTGCGCCGTGAAGGGTGGGAAAGCGCGGGGCCGATTTGCGCCATATTCCGCACCGCGTTTGAAGCGGCGGGCTTGCCCTATTTCAACCCGCATTCATTTCGCCATACGTTGGTGATGCACGGCGAACGCGTTTGCACGTCACCCGAACAATTCAAGGCATGGTCGCAAAACCTTGGGCACGGCGATGTGCTGACAACCTTCACAAGTTACGGCACCGTGCCCGCGCATAGGCAAGGCGAAGTCATACGGGCGCTTGGGGTGAACAATAGCGATGATGACAATGATGATGCGCTCGCCAAGACAATAGCAGCGGCGCTGCGCAAACATGGGCATAATAATCGCGAAGGGGGCTTTGCGGTTTGACGGGGGGAATGTAAGCCTGCTTCCCAACAGGGAGTGCGCTGCGTGGATTTGAGTGATGATGACAAGGCGTTGATTGCCGACCATGTGGCGCGCGGGGAGCCGCTTCCTGATCGTTTCCGCTGGCTTTTGTTCCGCGAACCGCGTGAGGCCGAACTAATATGGCCGGGCAAAACGAGCGATGTCACCAATGTTGTGTTGCCATTTCAATCAATTGAACAAATTGATGAACCCCGCGCGGAAAGCGGCGCGCAAGTGGGCGATCTGTTTCAAATGGCACCAAGCGGGCGGCAAAGCGGGGGATGGTCAAACAAGCTGATCTGGGGCGACAATAAATTGGTGCTGGCCAGCCTCAAAGGCGGGCCACTGCGCCGCGAGATAGAGGCGGCGGGCGGGCTGAAGCTGGTTTATATCGATCCGCCGTTTGATGTGGGCGCGGATTTCAGTTTTGATATTGAAATCGGTTCCGACACACTCACAAAGCAACCGAGTGTTATTGAGGACATCGCATATAGAGACACTTGGGGTCGAGGTTCTGACAGTTTTCTTTCAATGTTTTATGAAAGAGCAAGTGCAATTCATAGCTTGCTGGCAGAAGACGGTTACCTTCTTGTGCATTGCGATAATCGGCTATCTGGTTTTCTTCGATGCGCGCTAGACCAAGTCTTTGGCCGAGAAAATTTCCTTAACGAAATCATTTGGCATTATCGCAAATGGTCACTCCCCACCGCTTTTTTTCAAAAAAACCACGATACTATATTTTGGTATTGCAAAAATGCCAAATCGAACTCTCGCTTTTTCGAAGCCGTCGAACGCCAGCCGACGTCAGAAGGAACCTTGAAGCGATGGAAAGGCATGAAGCAAAAGGCCATTTTCGATGAAGAAGGACGTCGAACGGCTACTAATGAGGAAGAAGAGTCTGAGGGTGCCCCTCTTTCCGATGTGTGGGACATATCCATCATAAACCCCGCCGCGACAGAACGGGTTGGCTACCCAACACAAAAACCTGAACGCCTTATCGAACGGATTTTCGAACACTGCACTCGACCAAATGACCTTGTGGCAGATTTTTTCTGCGGTTCGGGCACCACACTTGCCGTTGCCGAAAAGATGGGCCGTAAATGGATCGGGGCTGATCTTGGCCGCTTTGCCATTCATACCAGTCGTAAGCGACTAATCGGGGTGCAGCGCGAATTGAAGGCAGCGGGGCAGCCATGGCGCAGCTTTGAAATCCTGAACATGGGCAAATATGAACGGCAATGGTTTGCCGGTATTGATCCAACGCTTCCCGAAGGGCAACGCTTGGCCGCCGCCGCGCGCGCCGAAGCGGCCTATGTGTCGCTGATCCTCGAATCGTATAAGGCCGAAAAGGTTGAACAATCGCCGCCGTTTCATGGCGTGAAGGCGGGCGCGTTTGTCGTGATTGGTGCGCTCGATTCGCCCGTCACGGAAAGCATTGTGCATGACGCGGTGGAGGCCGCGCGGCGCATGGGCGTGGCGCAGATTGATATTCTGGGCTTTGAATTTGAAATGGGGCTTGCCCCGCGCGTGGTTGATGAAGCCCGCGCAAAAGGCGTTGCTGTCGCGCTGCGCTATATCCCCAAAGACGTGTTTGACAGGCGGGCAGTGGACAAGGGGCAGGTTAGTTTTCACGACCTTGCCTATGTCGAAGCAAGCGCCGCTGTTGCGTCCAAACGTGACCGCTCAATCACGGTAACGCTTACCGATTTCGGCGTTAGTTACCGCCAAGACGGGCTGGAAAGCATGATCGAAGGCATGAAGGCGGGAACGCGCGTTACCGTTGAAGGCGGGCAAGTCGTCAAGATTGTGAAGGCCAAGGATGGCACCGTCACCAAGGATATCTTGACCAAGGAATGGACAGACTGGATTGATTATTGGGCGGTCGATTTCGATTATGCCAGCCGCCCCGAAACTTGCCAAGAAACCGTGAAGCAACCCGATGGCAGTGTGAAACATGTATCGCAGTGGACGGGGCGCTATATCTTTGAAAATGAATGGCAGTCATTCCGAACGCGCAAAAGCCGCGCGCTTGAATTGACAAGTGCCGTTCACGCCTATGACACGCCAGGGCGCAAACAGATTGCGGTCAAAGTGATCGACATATTCGGCAATGATACAACCAAGGTGATCGGGGTGGAAATCTAATGCCGTTAAACCCCGCCTTTCCCGCTGATCCCTACGCCGTTCTTTCGCCGGATATCCGCTGGTATCCCGGTGACGCTTTGCTAGGCGATATCGGGCGTGAAAAACTGATCCCGCCCTTGGTGGAAAAGGTGCGCCGCGCGGTGTGCGATTGGCGCGCGGGGGGATATCAGGGGGCGAGCGAAACAACGCGCAGCCTGTTGCAATACTGGTTTGAACGTGACCATTTCATTTACGGGGCGGATGGGCCGACACTGTGGCGCTGGTATTTTGCGCAACGTGAAGCGGTTGAAAGTGCGGTATGGCTTTATGAAGTCGCGGGCGCGCGTGATCCGCATAGCCTGATAGCCTATGACAGTAGCGGCGCAATTTCGACGGGCATGTTTGATGAAGTGTGGACGCGCTATGTTTTGAAGCTTGCGACCGGGGCAGGCAAAACCAAGGTGGCAAGCCTGCTAATCGCATGGTGCTATTTCCATAAGCTGTATGAGGCTGGTTCGACGCTATCCACCAATACGCTGTTGATTGCGCCGAACATCATTGTGCTTGACCGCTTGCGCGTCGATTTTGACGGGGCACTGATTTTTCACAATGATCCGATTTTGCCGACGAATGGATATCAGGGCAAAGACTGGCAGGCCGATTTTCAATTGACTGTGCATGTTCAGGATGAAATCGGCCATGTGTCGTCCACGGGCAATTTGTTCCTCACCAATATCCACCGCGTTGATGAAGGCGGGCGGGCAACCCCGGCATGGGATTTGCGCGACCAATTCTTAGGGCCGAAACCCGTTGCCAAAACAACCGATAGCAAGGTTGATTTGGGCGTTATCGTGCGCTCGGTTCCTGATCTTGTCGTTATCAATGATGAAGCGCACCATGTGCGCGCGGAAACCGACTGGTTCAAACAGATTGCGGGGCTGGACGCGGGCTTGCGGCGGCGGGGGAGTTGCCTATCGGCGCAGTTTGATCTGACCGCGACGCCAAAGCACACCAATGGCTCTATCTTTGTGCAGACGATTTCGGATTATCCGTTGGTAGAGGCGATTGCGCAAAGCGTGGTCAAAACCCCCGTCCTGCCCGATGCGGCAAGCCGCGCGCGGCTGGTTGAACGGCAAAGCGATGATTTCGTCGAACGATTCCAGGATCATCTTGACCTTGGCGTAATCGAATGGCGACGCACCTATGATGAACTCGCCAAGGCGGGCAAGAAATCGGTGCTGTTCGTGATGACCGACGATACCAAAAATTGCGACCGTGTGGCCGAATGGTTGCAAGCGCGGCATACAGATTTGAAAGGCAAAGTGCTTGTCATTCACACCAACAAATCGGGCGACATTGCAGAAGGCGCGTCAACCAAGGCGGACAAGGTGGCGCTTGATGAACTGCGCAAACAAAGTCGTGAAATCGATAGCTGGGACAGCCCCTACACGGTGGTCGTATCGGTGATGGTACTGCGCGAAGGCTGGGACGTGCGCAATGTGACAACGATTGTTGGCCTGCGCCCGTTCAAAGCACCGTCGAACATCCTGCCCGAACAAACAATCGGGCGCGGATTGCGGCGCATGTTTTTCGGCAAGGATGTCAAAGAGCAAGTCAGTGTGCTGGGCACCGAACGCTTTCTTGAATTTGTTGAAACGATTAAGAATGAAGGCGTCGAACTGGAGCGCCGTCCTATGGGGGAAGGTAGTCAAGCGGCGGGGCCGATGGTGATCGAAATCGACCGCAATAATCCCGAAAAGGATATCGATTCACTTGACATTGAACTGCCCAAACTAAAGCCACGTATCGAACGGCAATTCTACCGCTTTGAAGAAATCGACGACGCCGATATGCCCGCCCCGCGCCTGCCCTTGCGCATGTTCACGGTGGCGGAACAACGTGAAATTGTGTTCCGCGATATTCACACGGGCGACGTTAGTCATACAACGCAGCTAGACGCGGGCGCAGTTGCCGATTGGCGCAATGTTGTCGGCTGGTTTGCGAAATCGATTAAGGACGATCTGCGCCTTGTCGGTGGCTATGACGTGCTGTTCGGTAAGCTGAAGCATTTTATCGAAGACGGGCTATTTGCAACGCGGATTGATCTCGACGATCCTAACGTGCTGCGCAACCTTTCCGAAGTGGCTGTCACCCGCGCGCTGTTCGATACGATCAAGGGCGCAATCAATAAGCTGACAATCCATGACAGCGGCGATACGCATGTGATCGACCGGATCAAGCTATCCGCCACCCGCCCGCAAGTGGTGAAGCGCCGCGATACGATTGAGGCGACGAAGTCACTTATGAACTTGGTATCGGGCGACAATGCCTTTGAACTGGCCTTTGCATCTTTCCTAGAGGCGGCGGGCGATGTCCAAGCCTTTTACAAAAACACCGAAGCGACCAATTTCACGATTGAATATCAATCGGCTGGCGGCGGTATCGTGCGTGACTATCGCCCGGACTTTATCGCGCGCGATGTTGACGGGGTGATCTGGATTATTGAAACCAAGGGCCGCGAAGATTTAGAAGACCCGCGCAAATGGGAACGGTTGAAACTGTGGTGTGATGATGCCAGCCTTCAGGACGCCCCCAAGGCATACCGCGCGCTTTTTGTGAGGCAAGACGCATGGGAAGACTTGCTAAACCCCGTGCGCACCTTGGCAGAGGCGCAAGCGGCCTTTGGGGAGTAGGGTAGGAATATGGCAAGAGCGGCGAAACCTAAACTTGTTCGATTTGAGGATGGCATTCATTGGCTTGTGGCAAAACTCGCTGCACAAAAGTCTGGGCTTACTAGGCCAGAATTGGCGCGGCGCGCATTGGCAGGCGAGTTGCGTTATCAAGCGGACAAATATGGAATGCCGATTTGGTATGCCGAACCTGATATTGATCCGTTGCGGCAAATCAATCTGCAATCGACGCTCACAAAACCCAAGCCCAAAACAAACCCTAAAACACTGGCACAATTGGAACGAGAATGGGCAAAAGCGCCTAAACTGAATCAAGGAGGTTATCGGCTAGGGCCAGTATCGGCGCATTTGGAAACGATTATGCTGAGCGACATTCATAAAAAGGCCGAAAGTGACAAGGATTAGGCAGTCACGCAGCGGTAGTCGATTTGAACGATTGTGCAGGGCAAATGCACTTTAACAAAACGTGTTTCACCGCTTGCTAAGCCTGATCAGTCCGCGCAATTATTTTTGCAATAAAATGGGGCCACTTTTTAATTTGGGGGCCACATTGGGGGCCACTTTCAAAACCGCATTCCAAAAAACTATGGTTTTGAGCCATTTATTAGCCTCAATGCGATGCCGTCCCCGGCACCATTTCCCTATTCGCCACTATCCGCCAAAGCCTCTACAAATGGCGAAAATCTGCCATAAATGATCAAGAATTGGACGTATCACGCATCAAGCCGACAGCAAATTATTTCGGTATAATCTCATTTTAATTATTTTTAAAAATGTCAGGGTAGTTAAATTTCCTTTATCGGATCAGTTGTTGAAATTGAGTATCTCGAGTATTTGAATATATTTATCAAATCTCAATAATATAACGCATAATTATCGTTATTTATCGAATTTTATAATCAATTTAACTATCAGTACATCCTATCCGATGCATAGTTTTACATAAAATTACCCGTTTATCCCCTTCACACACCCCGTCGTTACTCCGGTGTTGGAATTTGACAGGGTGGTCAAATTTAGTCTTTTTAGGCAAGTCTTGCGTCATGCACATATTCGGGCTAAAGCCATCTTATTATGGCACAGTCGATTCGAGAGATGTTGGATTCGCGCGAGAAGGAAGTGCGCCGCCTGATAGAGGATATCAGAACCAAGCATCTCGCCCCGCTCGAACGTGATTTGAGCGAGATTATAATTGCGCGCGCCGCCATCCAAGGGCGCGTTACAAACGCTGATCTTTTTGCCGCGCCATCTACCGAAGAAGGCTCTCGCTACATGCGAATGACTTATGCGGAATTAGCACAACGGGCGTTTGTGGATGAGTTTGAAACAGGGGCAACCATTGGAGAGTTGATCGCCTTCATTCGCAATAAGTATGGCAGGGAAATATCCCAAGGAAGTTTTAGCCCTGTCTTGTCACGCATGAAGGCATCGGGCCAACTGGACAAAGACGGTATGGTTTGGATGCCTAAATTCAAGCGAATGCCTAATGAATAACGGGGCCTTTAGCAGGGCCTATAACGAGAATAGGCCCCCGTACAGGGGGCCTAGACGCCGACAGGGTAGCCGCCCTGTCAGAACACAACCGCCAGTCCCGCTGTAGGGAGAAAGGAGCTTGCGCTATGTGGCATATAGCCCGGAGATTATCGTAACATAGATGCCGAGGCGGGGTGCTTTCGCACCCCGCCTTGCGCATTGTCTAGCAAAACCGACAGAAGCAGTCTATAACAAAGTGCATGAACCCGCTTTCGTTATCAGAGGCGCTTGCGTCCGACAGACTTGAAGACTTCGTCAAACAGGCGGAAAAGCAGGGCTTTGGCGTTGCTGATCGCAGTCAATTCGACGCTTTGTTAGGCGCTGTCACAGCGCCCCTACCAGAAGATCAAACATCCCGTTCACCCGCTCGCGGTTTGAAGCGCGGAACGTGAATTCCGAGAGATAGCGCTGCATGTGCTTGCCGCTGATCTGGACGTGAGTTGACCGGATCGAAGCCTTAAACAGCCGCCAGAAGCCTTCCACAGTGTTGACGTGGAAAGTTTCGCCGCTGCGATAGTCATAATGGGCGTATTCCTTGGCACCGTGCTTGACGACGCCATGCGTGAACCCGTCGCCAGTGAGTAAATTGTAGCTTACCAGTTCGTCGGTCGAGACGACCGAGCCAGCTTCCACATTGTCGAGAACCACGGCGCGTAGCGTGTCTTTTTTGACGTCTGGAATAACAACGGCCTTCATATTGCCATCGCGCGATGCCAGCCCCATGACGATGGTTTTGCCCGGTGCACCGCGTCCGCGCTTGCCGCCGCTGCGACGACCGCCAACATAGGCTTCGTCAAGTTCTACGTGCCCAGACAGTAGGGCGTCGAATGATTGCGCCTTGGCGGTTAGATCACGGATTTGCTGCCCGATGCGATAGGCGCACTTATAAGTCACCCCAAGCTGGCGTTGAAGTTCTTTCCCGCTCACGCCATGCCGCGTCGTGCAAAACAGATACATGGCATAAAACCAGCTAACCAGCGGCGTCCGTGTATCATGTAGGATGGTGTTGGCAGTTGGCGCAATTTGAAAGCGACATTCAGGGCAAGCGTAAACGCGGCGTTCGCGCAGCTTGTGAAAAGTTACGCCAACCGAGCCGCATGACGGGCAGTCAATTGTTGTGCCGCCAAAGCGAACGGCCATGATATGCTCAAGGCAAGCCTGTTCGTCTGAAAACCGGGCAAAGAATTCCCGAACGGAGAATTCAGGCGATGAAGAGGGGCTGGGCTTTGTCATACAGCTTGTCTAGGTTATGTTCTAGGGTGTGTCAAGGGGATAAACGGGTAAAATTATGGAGATAATCATAGTTTATCGCATTATCACCCGTAGCCATGACCTGAAGGCTCTTCCTACCTCGGGGGCAAATCAAACCCGCAGCATACCCGCAGCATAAGAGCGACATATCCACTCACGGGCCTTGTATCGCAGTGTCCCAATAAGCATAATTAAGCAGACCTCAAGGTCATCATACCAACCATCACCCATCACCCATCACCAGCCCCCACTTGCTGGTTTCCTAGGGATCAGCGATCTATGGAAGCGGGAATCATAAAATTTATCAATCTAATAGAGTAACGATAATTCATAAATGCAATTATTATATATACTCTATTGACTCTTTCACTCTCGCCGAGTGTAATCCCGAATCGGTGATATAGCTAATCGGCAATTTAAGCGCATAAAAATAGGAGGTCGTGTTGCGGGCTGTTATAATTTTTGCCGTTGCGATCTTTTTTCTCCATGCGCCGCCTGCTGTGGCCCAGTGGTCAAAATACCAGTTTTCATTAAAAACTAGTGAAGGTGTTGTGGTTACAAATGATGATTATCGTAACCGGCTGATTTTTATGGAGGTTTGGGCAACTTGGTGTGCTCCTTGTATCGCAAACTTCCCCATCTTGCAAAAACTATACGACGAATTTTCGAAAAACTCGAACGTTGCCGTTTTGACTGTTCACTATGGCAGTGAGTATGGGAACTATCGTTCGGCGGCGGGGTTCAAAAAAGAAACTGGATTCAGCTTTCCTATTATTCAGGACGCGAATGGAATTTTATCAAAAAAATTAAACCGCCTTCCTTTCTTTGTATCATTGCCAAAATACATTCTTTTTGATCGTGATGGCAGAATTATTAGACGTTATGGCGAACTGAACGCAGATACCGTTGCAGATATACGAGGCCATTTTATTAATACAAAAAATGCGATACCCCATAAATGAATATTCTCTTAAACTTTTCAGGAGTTAGGAATAGCTTTATTCTGCATTTATACTTTGCAATCGGTAAACTCCCTCATCTCATTATCAGTGTTATCAGCATTAATCTTGGACTTCTATGTTTTATAATTGACCGTCATGGATGCCGGAGTAAAATAAGTAGCACAATGCAACTCGCTCTGGGTTGTTCGCGACCATTCGCTTTGTTGATGACTGCTCGACAGAATTGCAGGGCGGTCCGCTATCTCCTAGATGGTTTGCGATTTTCTGCGTCTAGCGATGCACAAATCTTAAGGCAACTGGCAAATGACAGAGGAAATTCCGAAGAAGTGATGGCACGGCTGCGTCAACGCAAAGGAGTTATTCTTGCTGCCAGTTTTTTTGCGTGTTTTCAGCACGTCCTCCTTATTGGGTTGTTGCGGGCAAAAGAAAATAATGCGCGGTTAATTGTCGTGCGCCCAGCTGAGGATCCGCATTTTGAAAAATTCCGTATTCGGGCCGAACGTATCGCAAACTATCCACTCGAAGTTATCGAGTTAAATGGTATAAATTCCGCTCTGAAAATGCGGAATGCATTGATTAATGGTGCAATAGTTGTTTGCATGATGGATAATATTATTGAAGGAGCGTCGCTCGTTCCGACATTAATGTTTGGAAGGGCATCATGTTTGATTGCAGGGTATTTGATATTAGCGCACCGGTTACAGATACCGATATATCTGTGCTATGGACGACATTCATGTGGGAAGATAGCGCTTGTATTAAAGGGCCCAATAGAGGGTAATACGGCATCTTCTTTGGTTGAAGGTCTGCAATATCTTGCTAACTCACTAAATAGACTATTAGAAATAGAGATTAAGGCTGGACCGCATCTTTGGGACGGATGGAATGCTTTGCGTCAAAAATGGATTATAGGGTCTCAGCTTGATTTTGATGATGGTGATCATTATGCTGTTGAATAAAAATTTGCTACCTTGGAGTGCCTCAGGGGCGTTGGTGTTATCTATTTTAGGCGGCTGTTCAGAGCGGCCTCCTGTAAAAATAGTCGATGGTTATCGTTTCTGGGCTCCTTATGCTGAGATTTCAGGTATTTATGATAGTTTTCATCAGATTCCTGAGCGCGAACGCTCAGAGCTGGATCTCAAACTGAGCTTGGAAACGACCGGAGATTCACGCCTACCGAAAAAATTGGAGTTTGCGCTAATTCCCGGAGCAGCTCAGATGCGTTTTGGTGTTGATGATGCGGGCTATATGAAATTTCCATATTCGACTGCGCTTCGTCAAGAAAATCCCTCAATATATGTTAATCTTCCGCCCCTCAACCGTGTTATAATTTCGATTGTTGCCAGTTATGCCGGAGACGCTACGCGGCCTATCATTGCTACAGAACTTGTAAAATTTCTCGGTCAATCTCGTAAAGCAATCGATCGACAGGGTGGTCTTTGGAGTTTCTTCATGCCTAAGCCGGAGGGCATCCGATTTCATTCGGCGGGTTCGCTAGGTCATGTATCTATAATTTATAATAGCGGAAAAAAAATTGATCGAATCGTAATACCTGGAGAAAAAGAAAATATAATTAATGAAATTGACCTTAAATCTGGTGTTAAATCAATTCAAATTGATGGTAATGTAATAATTGAATCTTATTCAAAGAAAAATTTATCTGTTACTGTTGATAGCGAATCTGAATGATGATTCAGATATGAAGTGGATTAGGCTCGCACCATTTCATTAAATATAACAGGCGAGGTTAAAACTAGGAGAATATCATGACAAAGGTAAAAGTATTTTCAGCAAAATCAAATACACGTTCACAGCAGTCGGTTAAAATTGCTGCTGGTCGTTCGCTAGTAGGTGCTCTTAAGTGCTGCTGCGAGAATGCTTAATCGGTTTAGAATGTCATCGCGCTAATTTGAAAATTATCGCGTTGTATTGCTAACCATACGGATGCTATCCGAATATATTTATTAATTCGGATAGCATCTAATAAAATAAGGTGTTAATTATGACGCAATTTCGCCAAGATCTTCTTGACTTGATTGAGGCCGCAGTGCCAACAATTGACAGAAAAATGGAGCCATCTACACGATTCGAAGATATGAATATTGACTCTCTTGATATGTTGACGGTGGTTGACAGCGTCGAAACACACTATGGATTTTCTTTTTTGGATAACGACTTTGAGCGGTTGAAAACATTTGCCGAACTTGAGGCAATTGTAGCCGAACGTGTCGCCGATGCTGCTTAACAGGGTCTGTATAACAGGTGTAGGGGTGATGTCCCCCTTGGGCGACAGCGTCGAAGAACTGAATCAGAATTTGTTTGCGGGGCGATCCTCGGTTGCTGTTGTCAACATAATGGATTTTGCCATTCCTGCGGCCAGTTATGAGGGGAGTGTCACCGGCGGGCTTGGTTTGTGCGACGTCGTTGGGGCGACGCGAACTGTGCGAATGGCGGTTGCTGGCGCGCGTCGCGCCATGGGGCATGCCGGATTGGTTGATCATGTTTTTGATCGTGGACGCGCGGGGGTTTTTGTGGGTGTCGGCAATGCTCCTATTGATGTGGTATTTGATAATTTCCGTACTCTGCACGACACTGGCCGGGTCGGCCCTATGACTTTGCTGCGTGCGCTCCCAAGCGGGCCTGCATCCTTTGTCGCTATAGATCAGAATTTTCAGGGTGCCTGTCACTGTTATACGACGGCCTGCGCCTCTGGGATGATGGCCATTTCTCAAGCCTTTTATCAAATCGGATCAGGTCGCCTCGATATTGCTATTGCCGGGGGTGCCGACGCTCCGCTTGATTGGGGCACCGTAGCGGCGTGGAAGGCGCTACGCGTTCTTGCACCGACCGATGCCGCCGACGCGTCACGCAGTTGTCGGCCATTTGCGTCCAAGCGTGGCGGTGTCGTGTTGGGCGAAGGTGCCGCAATGTTTGTTTTGGAAAGTGAGGCATCGGCCCGAGCCCGTGGCGCGACCATCTTGGCGGTCATAGCTGGCGTCGGTGAATCCTGTGATGCCCACCATATCACAAAACCCGATCTTGATGGCCAATTACGCTGCATGTCAGAGACCTTGGTAAACGCAGATTTAGAACCGACCGATGTTGATTTAGTTATCGCTCATGGCACGGGTACAATAGTTGGTGATGTTGTTGAAACAAAATCGCTTAGAGTGTTACTCAATAGCCATGCCGATAATATTATGGTTGTTGGAAACAAATCATTGATTGGTCACACCTTGGGCGCAGCTGGAGCTTTTAATTTATGCTCTGCAATAATGGCAGTTTATTACGATAAAGTCAGTGGAACTTATCATCTTGATGCGAATGATGAAAATTGTAATCTTAATTATTTACCAAATTCTTCGATATCAACGGGCGCTATAGGCAATGTTTTGGTGAACACTTTTGGCTTCGGCGGTATAAATTCTTGCCTGCTTGTGAGTCGATTTCAATGAAAATTCGCTCCAAACATATTTCGAGGCACGGAAATCGCCGTATTGTGATAATTGATCTTGCAGAAACCATAACCAATCAAACATCTGCTAATCTCTTTAAGTTGCTGGGCGATATATCGCTGGAGGCCCCGCCGGCGGGGATTATATTACGTATTACCAGTCTTGGCGGTTCGTTGGGTGCGGCGCAATCAATCGTCGAATCACTCGATGCGGTTGCAGCAGAAACTGGCACGCTGATCTATGTCGTCGTCGAGCAATCGGCGATTTCGGCGGCTTTTTTTGTCGCAGTGTCGGGCTACAAGGTGTTTGCCACCGGTGCCGCCAACATTGGTGCCGTTGGGGCCGTTACGCATCGATATAATATTCAGGATTTGCTTGGGCGGCTTGGCATCCGTTCAGCAACGATCATGAGCGGCGACGAAAAGACCGCTTATGATCGGATCATCGCCTGCGATGCCGAGGCTGCAAGCCCGTCGGTAAACGCATTGGTCGCCGAAACATTTCAGCAGTTCATTGAACATATCGCTGCGCGCCGACATTTGCCGCGTGAGGCGCTGAGCGATTTGGGGGATGGCCGGGTTATTTCTGGACGGCAAGCCCTCGCCCTTGGCCTAATTGATCATCTTGGTGGCATCCATGCGGGGATCGCGGCAATGATAACCGAGGCCGGGCTGGTTGCCCCGGAGATTGAATATGTAACGCCAACCGCCCCCGATGGTCTCGTCGGGCAGATTGCCGAGCGTTTGCCGTTAGGTTTCTTTTGGAAATGGCTTTTCAAGGGGTGGCGATGAACTTGTTGCGGCTCTTGTTAAGAGGTCGGCTGCTGAGCGGCACGGCAAGCCATGACGATACGACAGCAATTATCGCAGCCCTAGGACTGGTAACGGGGGTCTCGGTGTCAGTATTTGTCTCAGGCGGTGCAGATTCGTGGATGGTGCGAGTAAGCGCACTCGCGCCAGGCATGGAGGAATGCGCTGCCGTTATTAGTGCGCATAACAGCGTAGGTGCCCGCATTGCCGACCCCGCCCGAACTATGAGTCAGGGCCAAATTGGCACCGTAATTGATCAAACAGCCGCGCGAGGCGGACTGTTCTGCCTGAAGTCAAAGCAAGGGGGCATGCTATGATCGATGATCAAAGTCGCCGTTCAGTTCTAAAAGGATTGTCGCTTTCTGTAGCAAGCACGGTTGGAAGCAGTGCTGCTGCGACTGCGGATATCGGGCCTGCCACACCCGCGCGCCGAATGGCATCTGCGCTACAGCTACGGATCGCTGCAGCGCGCCATCAATTAGCCGGAACGCGAAGTGTCAATCCAGTGCATGATATCGAACGGGGCGAAGCGCACAGATTTTTTTGCAAAGGGCTACCGCACGATGAAAATGGTCGCGTCCTTCCCAACAGTTATGACGCGCTCAATGATATGCTGGCAAATCAAGATCGCACCGCCGCTTGGCTTGTTTATGGTAAGCAGGGGCGCCCGCTCAATAATCCATTATCAGGGCATGGTTTTGCACTAGCAGGATCAGATCCTCAAAGCCTGTATATTCCTCCGCCGTCGAATTTTGAATCGGACGAAACAGCAGGGGACATGATCGAGCTTTATTGGATGAGCCTGCTGCGCGATGTTCCGTTCTCTGAATATCAAGAGTCTGAACTCGTCGGTGCGGCGGTCAAGGAATTGACAGCCCTTGGGCGGGTGCCATCGAGACTGCCAGCATCTGCGCCGTTGGCATGGCAGTATCTTGATGCCGGCAGCGGATTGGCTGGGCCAACTGTCAGTCAGTTTCTGCTTTTGAATATTCCCTATGGGCCAAGCAATATTGCTCAAACTTACCCTTGCAGCACTCCGGGACAGACTTTTCTTGATACGATATCCGAAATGTTGAAGATCCAGTCTGGTAATATCCCTGATCGTAAGACTAGGTTTTTGGATGCTCCAAGATATTTGATTTCAGGCCGTGATCTTGCTGAATATGTCCGGCGCGATTTTACATATCAGCCATTTCTCAACGCTGCATTAATTATCATGGCATCTGGTGATTCCGCTTTTTCTGATAATGATCTGAGCCGCCGTCGCGCGGGTTATGCCAATGACATATTGTTTGGTGATAAAAGTGTGCTGTCACTGCTGGGAGAGGTATCCTTGACTGCTCAAAAAGCAGCATTTTTTCTTAAATGGCAATGCTTTCGCCGGTTGCGACCCGAAGAGTTGGGGCTTCGGGTGGCGATGCATAGGCAGGGGCTGGCCAATTTTAAACTACCAAAAGTGCTTTTGGATTCGCAAGGCGTTGCCCGCGCTGAAGAGAAGTATGGGCGCGCGCTACTTGTGCAGGCCTACCCGGAAGGAAGCCCGCTCCACCCAAGCTATCCAGCAGCACATGCAGTAAATGCCGGTGCCTGCGGTACGATCTTAAAAGCATTCTTTGACTCTGAACATGTTATAAGAACACCTGTAAAACCGTCAATAAATGGCCATATGCTAATGCCTTATAATGATACTGCTTTGATTGTTGCAGATGAGATTGATAAATTAATAATTAATATTTCTGTAGCGCGTTCTTTTGCAGGAGTGCATTTTCGTTCTGATAATTTATCTGGAATTGTTCTTGGCGAGCAAATTGCTATATCTTTTCTACAGGATTATGCCCGCACCATTCCAAGAAGGTTCTCTGGATTTATGCTTCGTACTTTTGATGGACGGCAGCTTAAAGTTACATCATCTGAAATCATTCACCAGAAATAAAGGAAAATCTATGCGGTACCTTATCCTATTTTATTCACTATTAATAGTTAGTGTTGGTGCGTGCAGCAACCCGCAGTCAAATGTGGCGGCTTCGAAGTCGATAAAGGTTGTGTACCATCTCAGCGAAGATGGGTCACAGGCGTATCGCGCCCTCAATAACATTGCCAACCAGCTTCGTGCTGATCCTGAAGTAAAAATTGTCGTCGTCGCTTATGGCAAGGGACTAGAGTTTCTGAAGCGGGGCATGATATCATCAGACAGCAATTCAGCTTTTGTGGACGCTGTTGTGCCGTTGCAGAAACGCGGTGTTCAATTCCGGGTTTGTCGCAATTCGATGAATGCCATGCGGCTTGATGCCGGTGATATGATTGATGAGGTTGCGATTGTGCCATCGGGGATCGCTGAGATCGTATCGCTTCAGGCTCGCGATGGCTATGCTTATGTTCACCCTTGATATCGTGCGCCACGCCTGCCTATTGACTGCACTGCGGCAGGCTCACCGGTGATAATGAATTTTGTTCAACAAGTTGCAAGCGTCGGGAGTGGCGTTCTTGTTGGCTTTTCGCTTGGAATGGTTGGCGGTGGCGGTTCGATTCTGGCTACACCGCTGATGGTGTATCTGATCGGGGTAGCGAACCCGCATGTCGCGATTGGCACCAGCGCTGTAGTCGTTGCGATCAACGCCGCTATCGGTCTGACAGCCCACGCTAGATCACGCAACGTGAATTGGCAGTTTGGCCTCTCATTTGCCGCCGCTGGCGTTATGGGATCGTTGACGGGTTCGACATTAGGGAAGCTTATTAACGGCGAGCGGTTGTTAATATTATTTGCAATGCTCATGATTGTTGTAGGTTTGTTCATGCTTGAACAACGCAAGGCCCCGACACAACCGATGGTTGTGATGAATGTGTCAACGGCATCAAAACTTGGTGGTGTTGGCCTCAGTACGGGCCTGTTGGCCGGATTTTTCGGAATTGGCGGCGGATTTTTGGTCGTTCCGGGATTAATAGGTGTCACCCGGATGAATATTATTACAGCTATCGGGACATCTTTGATTCCGGTACTGGCAATCAGCCTGACAACGGCGTTAAATTATGGGGCATCAGGTTTGATTGATTGGCCTCTTGCATTTATGTTTGTTACAGGAGGCTTCGTCGGCAGCCTGTTGGGTGCGCAAGCAGCAAAGCAGCTATCGCAATCGCGGCAACGTCTAAATGGAATATTCGTAGTTCTGATTTTTATAATTGCTTCCTACATGATGATTAACGGAATTAATAAAATATTGTAAATATATATTGAAGTCGCAATGTAATCGGAGATAATTTTATGAATATGCTCAATGTTTATGAACACGGTAATGTTGTATCAAATAGCAAGGTGCGGCATATAAACTGGATAGTAAAGGCAACTATTGCGAGTGTTGTCACTGGATTTAGCTTGACCACGCTCGCAGCGCCAACTTCACGGGCTTGGGCACCATATTCGGAAGTTTATGGTATTTTTGCAAAATTCTTAGCTATACCGGCTGAAGAGCGAGATACATTGTCGTTTCGCCTCCGCATTAAACCCCCTGCATCGATAACACGGACTGATCAAATCGACCTGCGGATGGGGCTTGTCACTGGTGCGCGCCGTATCGAGATCAGTCCCGATTGGATGATGTTGCTGCCCATCGACCCAGCCTTGGCCAAGAGCAACCTGACGATCGCCACCAATCTTATTATTGGCCAGTCGCTAATATTAAAACCGGAACTGGTAATGAAGCCTCAACCTGGGCTAAATTGGAACTATGCTCAGTTAGCGCACTCACTTGATCAAGCCAATAAGGCAGTACGCGCTCAGGCAGGAGTGTGGGCTATGTTCGCGCCCAAATCCAAGGAGGTGCTGATGACGTTTGACAAAGCAACGGTCACCGTGCGGCTGCAAACAACTAAAGGCGTCCGGAATATTCCCGTCAGCGCCAATGGCGAGGCTAAATTGCTGCTTGATTCTGCGCTGGTACGGCAGCAGGCGACCATTATTATGTCAGCAGCACCTCGCGAGACGCGCCCGCTGTTTTCATCGACAATTGCTGTAAAGGTGGATTCAGATACCTGATACGCAGGTACGGAGCCAAGGCCTAGGCTCATGACTTATTAAAGCGCTTGCATGAGTTTTGAGAGGTTGATTCAAT
>ERZ1292633.17-Hain-H41-02um-R1-17-length-252155-cov-9_pt3 | contig 56194 bp, 63 predicted proteins | sample MGYA00564406_ERZ1292633 | MGnify/ENA primary metagenome ERZ1292633 (study PRJEB36523, sample SAMEA6512639) | groundwater metagenome | collected 2019-01-08 | study: AquaDiva: Metagenomics assemblies of 32 groundwater samples | reverse complement strand
CATCAATTACTTCTGGCGGAACAATATCAGTAGTAACGTCACAAGCCTCATCATTATCACCCTTTACGACAAGCTTATAGAGTAGCCCGGCTGGATTCTGGATGTAAGAACTGTTAGTTAGACCGAAGTTCTTAACTTTCACGATAATCTCGTTATCACCATCAACCAAGAATGGCAGTAGATCGATATCGTCCTTAGTAAGTGAACCGTAGTGACTGTCGTCACCGCCGTCCGCAAACGAAACGACTGTTACGCCATTTACAATCAGTTCATAGTCGTTGTCAGCTGCAATATCAAGGTCACCCAGAGTAGGATTATTTACTGTAAAGGTTTCCTTGAAGGTAAAGATCTCTGACTCTTCGTCATCGATCTCATTAGCCTGGAGAGTATCCCACACCCAGGTTGCACCTGGAATATCAGCGGTCCAAGCTGGGTGGCTGGCATAAGTAGCTAAAGCATAACCATTTCGTTCCACCACTACTGTCCCCTCGTCGGAGTACATTTCTAAAGTGCATTGTTCGACTGGCTTCTCGATTTGTGTGTTAAAAGCCACACAATGGTAGGTTTCGCCCACTTCAATACCGTCCACTCGATCGAGGTTGTCGTAATTTAGACCGTCGATGTGACAGTACATTTCCGCTGTCTCATTGTTTGAGTTATCTGGAGTCGCTTCATGTGTGAATGGAATATATCCTTCTTGGAGCACTTCACGCATCCAGACATATGAATCTCCGTCGATATCATCTTCTGTCAGATAGGCAGTGGCGACACCGTTTTCATCAGTTGGACCGAAGGTTGTCCACGCTGCACTGCCAGCTGGACCAACTAGAGTATCGCCTGGATCAAACGCATTCTCAGTTCCCCACTCAAATTGCCAGTCTGGCTCAAGCCAACAAGCGCCATCGCTTTGTTCTACCCAGTCTGAGGCGGTAGCAGCTGTAATCTTGGCGGCACTACCCTCATCATTCCAATTTGGTAGATCTGCTTCATCTTCACACACCACCTTTTCAGCAATAATAGTCGCGACAGGAACCTCGCTTATATCGCGGTTTACCACATTGAGAGTCATGTCACCTTCAATCACCACTTCACCTAGACCACTGACATTTTGCCAACCGTCTTGCATGATTTCGTCTACCATGTAGCTGCCAAGCGGTACGTCAGAGAAAGTCACACAACCGTTCTCACCGGTGACTCCAGTATAGCCTTGGTAGATAGTTACTGGCAGTTCTCCGGTATTGTCGCCGTACCAACTTGCTTCTGGTGTCGTGCCATTACCATCAAACATGCGGAGGTTGGCTGGTGCGTCACTTGAAACTGTGAAGCCCTGAGCGTAGCGATGAAGACTGTTGTAGTCACCCCAATCGGAATCAGGATCAAAGGCTGAATTAATCTGGAGTTCGAGGATACTAGTACTGTAGCCAGTAAAGCCGTCCATGTGAGTCAGCCAGGTGTCCTCGGTTGAATACTCAGCATCTACGATATTGAGTGGAGTCCGGTTGTTATTCCAAGTACCCTCTGCGATCGCAACATAAGGAGTAGCGTCATCAAGTATCGTAACTGTGTTTATACCAAGAATATTGTTGGCCGGTACGTTAAGTGATTCAACTGGCTCACCGAGCAGTGAAAGTTGCCAATTTGAAAGTAGCTGTTCGTTACTGCCATACTTACAAAGAGTCACATCACCAGTTTTTGCCGCTTGCTTACACTCAACTTCATTGATTTTTACCACCAAGTCATTGAAATCATTGTCGCCATTTTGTAGATCTTCAAAGGCAAGGACGTAGGTGTTGTCTTCTGGGTTGTATACCGCTACGTTATCTTCCGTACCTGGGTTAAGGGCAAATTCGGAGAACCAAACATTAGAAGGACTACCCTCAGAATCTAAAGCAAAGCCGAAAGAACCATCATTCGGAACAGTGACTTCAATAGAATCTCCCACCGCGAGGGTTGGTACCGCGGCTGAATGTGCTCCTACTTTGAATAGCGGCACGAAGGTACTATCATCCCCGGCTTCATAGTAGCCAAATGCCTGATTGTTACCAGCATACTTTGCAAGTAAAGTAACAGTGAAGGTGGTTGAATCGCTATCAACAGAATCAAAGTCCCAGACTTGCGTGTTGATTTGGTCAGCCAGTTCATCTATCGCTGCAAAACCATTGTTATCGAGAATAGTATCCAATGATGGTTCACCAGAGCCACCAAGGTCAAATTCACTATCATCGCCTAGAGAATTGGGTTCAATACATGAATTTTCAGTTTCGTCATCTGGTTCTCGCACCAAACAAAGTCGTGCATCATCAAGGAAAGTACCATATGAGTTACTTGGACCAGCGTCAGCAAAAGTAATCGTGGCACTAGTGTCGTCGGCCACGAAGGTGTGTGAACCTTGAGTCCAATCAGCTGGTGTGAGGTTAGCCGAAGCAGTAGCCGGACCGTTGGTGCCCACTTCACTACCATCAATCAAGACTGCTAGTTGGTTTTGATCGGCCGTGATGTCGTGTCGAGGAGCAAAAGCCCATTTAAGTTCGTAAGTCGCACCGTCAATCAAGCCGACTGTCTGTGAGACCTTGGTGGAGTGATCGCCATCGAGTTCGGCATATTGAGCGCCGGCGGCGGCTTCATTACTACTCCAATTTCGGTGAAGTTCTAGGGTGGTTGGAGCGTTATTAAGGACCTGTTCAATAGTCCACCCTGCTACCACACCAAATTTATCCCAAAGATTTGCATTCTCTACTACTGGGGTCTCAAATGAGCCATTTTCAAGGAGATTAACGCACTCTTGCGGTTCAGGCACACACTCGTTATCATCCAAAGTGTAACCTTCTTCACAGTCAGGTACTTCTGGTACGCATTGATTGTCAACAATAATCTCATCTTCATCACAATCTGGTTGGACAATAACCACTTCCTCTTCTTCACAATCATTTTTCCAAATTTCCATTGTATCCTCGTTCCAGTTATTTCCCTCATAGAGTTCTATTGGGTCTTCTTCATTCAGTTGATACCAGAATGGTGGGATGATGTCTTCGTCGTGACCACCATGCCCAGTGCCATTAACAATCGCTGAGATGTTTACCTCCTGATTGTCATTTTCAGCATGACAAATCTGCACATTCCCCTGTGGATTATCATAGGGAGTTTGCTCAGTGTTTAATATTCCCTCTGGCACCTGTTCTGTAGCATAAGCGACAAAAAAAGCCGCCGGAAAGGCGCTTAATAATAAGGATGCAACAGTCATGACTGCAACCAATCGCGCGGTTAACGGGCGATTCAATGTATATAATGTTTTCATAATAATTTAGCTTAAGGTTGCTAAAAATCCTCTGTCAGTAATAACACGCTACCCACCAAGAGCGTCGTGGTACGTATAACTGTACTCCCTTCTTTCAGTATTGCAAACAATACGAAATATTAAAAGTAAATGTCAATATTTTAAACGAGCCAAACTTCACTGTGCTTCAAACCGGCGGACTGGTTCGATCCGTGAACAAGGACTCTTATCGTCATCATCGCTATCTTCCTTACCGGTTACTTTAAGAAGGGCATGTTCGGCCTGCTCGCCATAGCCGTGTACCCTAGTTTCAAAGACCTTTCTGGCCGCTGATAAATCCGCCCGAGTGACCGCTTTGTCTAGTTGCCAAGGAAAAGCTCCACAAGAATGAAAAAAGGAATTTTCCTTGTCTGTTAGGACGCCAATTAAACGGACGTTCTCTTCACTATCAAGCAGCTCTAACTCCAGTGGTGTGAGTTCAGACACATCAACCGCCCAAGACTTACCCGCGATGTCAACAAAATCGACAACCAGAGCTGGGGGCATAAGTGGGCGCACCTGCTTACCGAGCATTCTTCCCTCTTCGGGATTCTGCCACATTCTGCGTTCGATCTTCTCTTGAGAAGAGTAGATTCCCATATGTTCACCAAGTACATGGTCTGTCGTATAGCCCAGTCCGAAAAGCTGTAAAGCGGCTCCTCCAGCCAGACTGAGTATCAGACTACTACCAACAATTTGCCACAGCGGATAGCGATAACCCCGTTTGGTGTGTCGTACCTCATAGACACCCACCAGCACCATCAAACCAAAAATCACAATCCAAAGGAACGGCAGAACCTCTACCATAAAGGTGAAAAAATTCTCGTGAGTTGCTTCATAGAGAGCATATTGACTATGACTAACCACAAATAATGTTACAGCGACTGCCAAGGCGCCAATCAACACCGTTGCCAACCACAAAAACCAGACCGTGCACTCCCGAGTTTGGAAAAAAGTCTTTGACCGGGGACAGATTTCCCCACCTCGAATTTGGCTCATGACTGAGCCTTTACAGGAGCTATTTTCTTGGGGCTTATTTTCTTCCATATGCTTATATACGCAGGTTATCCTTGTTTAATACATTTGCCAACTGTTTCTTGCCCCGATGAAGTAAGGTACCAACTGAACCAATCGGGATTTCTAAAATGTCAGAAATTTCGTCGTATTCCTTATGTTCAAAGAAACGTAGTATGATCGGTTCTCGATATTTCTCGTCGATTTTGAATAAAGCCCTGTTAATCTCTTCGACATTAATGCATTTATCAAATTTCACTTCCTCTCCCTCCTGATTCGAACTAAGAAAGCCCAGCACTTCATTACCGTCTCCCACCAAATGTCCTTCTGGGCGCACATTTTTCCGACGATAAAAGCTAATGGCTTCATTGTGGGCAATACGATAAATCCATGAAGAGAAAGAATAATTATTGTCAAAGCTATTAAGATTGCGATAAGCTTTAATAAATACATCCTGCAGGACATCCAGTTGATCGTCAGGGTTACGTACCCCTAACCGATCAATATACCGTTTCAACTTGACTTCATAACGCTCCATCAAAAGCCCGTATTGATTCGGGTCTTTCAGCGTCATATGTACGATTTCTGTATCGCTTGGTGGCAATGCTTCCATACAGGCAGTCATTGAATAGTCTCACGAAACAGAAGAAAGATAAAATGACAATATCGAATCATATCTTCAAAGCGACAATCTGTATTGACGAAACAATATTACAATGCATAATAGCCCTGCAACCTAACAAAGAGGAGTAGTTGCATGTTTTTCGATGTTGGACGTTCAGCCCGGATTCGGGAAAAAATCGGAGCGATTAATCTCGCTCCTTACCTAGCTAAGGCGACAGAGCTCTTCGGCCTAGCCGAAGAAGACTACGACGCCGCAACTCGCGAATACCGCCACTTCCTTTATCTCGCGTACTGGAACAAGCGCCTGGCCGGCGACACCATGGTGGTGCCGACCAAACAGGCAGATGCTCTGTGGCACGCGCACCTTCTCTACACCCGCGATTACGCGGATATGTGTCAAAATATTTTCGGCACATTCCTTCACCACAGCCCCGGCTTGGAAGAAGGTACTACAGTGCATGAAAAAGCTTTGAAACATACGAAGCGACTACATGACGAAGTCGGCCGTCGAGACAAGCCAGGCTTTGATGAAGACTATTTTTCCTTCGTCGACGTAAGCGAACCGATGCGACAGTCTTCCTCAGGAAGCGATTCCGGAGGTGACAACAATAACGTCAGCTTCGAAGGAGGCCCTCGTGTCTCCATTCCATATGTAGAACACGGCGGCAGCTTCGGTGGTGGTGGTGCTAGTGGCACCTGGTCTTCTGACTCCCCTTCCTCTTCATCTTACGATGGTGGAAGTAGCTCAAGTAGCTGTGGTGGCGGAGGCTGTGGAGGCGACTAAGTAAAGCCGCCCAATACAAAGAAAGGTTCGCCTGACTTGTGTTGGGCGGCCTTTTTTATACTTAATTGAAAAAATCCCAAAATGTGTTATAGTTGCGAAATTATGGAATTTCCAATCCGAATTAATAAATATCTTGCTCTACAAGGTATTTCATCCCGCCGTGAGGCGGATGTTTTAGTGGAAGCTGGTAAGGTGCTAATAAATGGTAAGCGGGCCAAAAACGGCGACCAGGTAAACGAAAATGATAAGGTGGAGTTGTTGGGCGCAACCAAATCAAAGTCTTATCTCGCCTACTACAAAGGTCGCGGCATCATTTGTCATTCACCAAGTGAGCGAGAAGTCGATATCAAGGCTCGCCTCGCCAAGGACTATGGTATTACCAATGTAGCCCCCATCGGCCGACTCGATAAAGACTCGGAGGGACTGATTATTCTCTCAAACGACGGGCGAATTACCGGCCCCCTACTAGACCCCGAGTCTGGACACGAAAAAGAATACGAGGTCTCCGTCGATAAAAACATCGGCCCCATGTTTATTAAAGCTATGAGTAACGGCGTCGAGATCGAAGGCTATCGCACTAAACCAGCTAAAGTGACCGCGCATAAGACCAACCAAAAGCGCTTCACGATTATTTTGACTGAGGGTAAGAAGCATCAGATTCGTCGCATGTGTGCGGCCCTTGGTTTCCAAATCCAGTCACTCAAGCGAGTGCGGATAATGAATATCAAACTCGACAAACTAAAGCCCAATCAATATCGTAAGATTGTTGGTCTCGAACTCCAAGAATTTTTAGAAGCTTTGGCAGTATAGAAAATGCCCGGAGTCTTGCCTCGGGCATTTTTGTCTACCTACCTTCTATCAGTAGTACTCGCCGTACCAACCAGCTCCGCAAATACAATCAGATTATGGGTGTAGTGCGTAGCGTCTTTTATATATATTCCGCTACAGGTAATAAGTCTCAGTCCAGCGTGATTAATATCGCCATAGACCTCCTTAGTCGGAAATCCTGCTTGGGAATGTCTCTCTAACTTAGTTACTGCAAAGATAGCCACGCTGCCATCAGCCCTTTCCACTCTTATTTCATCATCCTTTTCAAGTTGCCCGAGTGAAAAAAACACCGCCGGACCAGAAACTGAGTCCACATGGCCCAAAATCACGGCTGGGCCCAGTTCACCTGGGGTCGGGCCGTTTTTGTAATAGCCAACGCTGGTGTAATCATTGGGTACTTCGACCTCCTGATTGGGTTTGAGTCCTAGTGGCTCAGAAAAGGGCACATCAATATCCAGCTTTGGTATCTGGAGCTGTATTGGCAATGATTCACTCATAATTTCACCTTGCACTGACAGTACAACTGGTGGCTCAGGTGGCGCTTGTACTTCAGACACCGACCACCACGGACAATAAAGTAGAAATACTACACCTATTCCAAATACGACAACCGTCGCTACAATCTTGTAGCGACGGTTTGTCGATGAGTGCGTTATTGTTTCAGTTACTTGCTTAGCCATGCTTACGAGCTCGCCCAACCAGTGCCACGGGAACTAGTTGGAAGAATTCGAATGAAGTGGAAGTACCACCCGCGCCAGTATTGGCAGCCCCAGCAGGAACAGCTGTTACTTGTTCACCCAAAACCAATGGTTCGGCTGAATCAGAGGCACCGAGCACGTCTCCGTCTGGAGTATCGTTATCGTTATTGTCATTGTTGTTTCGGTCACCCACTCGGGTTCCGCCACCACCCCCTCCGCTAGTGGTCACTTCCACATTGCCAAAGTTGTATGGTCCATAAGTGCCCACAACAGCTGCGTAGGCAGTTGGTACTAGGAAATTCTTGACTGAATCAAGCAGAGTCACGCTCTCTTCGACAGGAATAAGTGGTGGTACTGTCACAGTATGTGATTCTTGGGTGATTCGCTCCCAATCTTCTTCCACTTGCTCAGTAATAGTCCAGGTTCCAGCTGGTACTTCAAAGAAGTAGAAACCATTTCCATCGGTAGTAGTTTCTAAAGTTGTTTCGCCATCGGTGATAAAGACTTTCCAGCCACTAAGCGGTGCTTCTTGATTTTCTTCACTGACATCACGCAATAAGTTTTCATTTTCATCATGATAGACATAACCTTCTATTCTATAGGTATCGATATAGGTGCAATTTTCAGCTTGTTCATTACCTCTAGTAGCCTCAGGATTATAGTTGGCTGCTTGCGAATCAGTACAACCAAGGACTGGTATCACATCACCATAGTTGATTGAACAGTCAGAATCAGTGGTTGGAGTTCCTTCAATCACTAACTTATAGAGAACACCAGCTGGATTATTGGCTGGGTTGGGATCACTAGGAGTCGCTTCATTGGTAACGTCAATCAATAGTTCGTTGTCACCTTGTGCAACATCAGCCATAACATCGTATGATTGCACATTATTGAAACTACTACCAAAGCTGTGGGAAGTACCGCCGTTAAGAGCAGCGTCGTGACCATTATCAGAAGCAACTTGTAGGGTTGCACTGGTAACCGTACCCACAAAACCAAACCGCTCACTAAAGGTCAAAGTTTCAGTAATGGTCGGGTCGGCCACTGGGTCGTCGCCCCAAATCCAACTAGCGCCGCTTAAAGTAGCCGTCCAAGCTGGATGAACAAATGATAGTAATGATGCTCCTGACTCATTTTGAGTCACAAAAGTTTGGTCGCTACTAACAATTTCTACCGTACAGGTAGGGAGAGATACCGCCGAAGCTCGTAGTGGAAGCACACTAAGCATGAGTGCTAGCGTGGCAAATCCCGTAAAAATTTGGGCGGCAAAGCTAGTTGAACGAGTGAATAAGTTCATAAACAATAATTTGAGTTAATAAGTCTGTAAACAACACCGACACGTAGTAGCTACGTAGGTACTGCTAATATATACCGATTTGTTTAAAACACAATACTTTTAGGAAAACGTCGAGGAATAAATTAGCCAGAAAAAAGCGCGGACTTAGAGTCCGCGCTTTTTCACTCAACTAAACGTCTTCCAAAAATTCCATTCTGCCAACTTTACTTTGATAATGAAGGCCATGTCCTTCAATTCATCGTGTAAACGAATCAACCAATCCGACTTCGGTACTTCGTAAATGGTTGGTTCCACTTCGCTATCAGCCGCTTTTATAGCTTCGAGTAAGTCTTGTCCCAGTTCTGAATCTACTGGATACACTGCTGTCACCGTTTGCAGTTCAAACACACTATTTGGTACTTGAATAACGTAAATGTTTTTAGTATTCAGTTTTGGTGGTTCACCCGCACAGAGATAATTCCAAGTACTGTCTCTGTGAAAGTACACCCACTGTTTATCTGGCACAGTACCCAGGTGCGCCGCACTGATTTCAATAAACTGCCCACTGTAGCCACTGTCGTACATTTGGTTTACATCGTCCTCTACTGCCTTATCCTTCACCCGTTCCGCTTGTTTAGTCGGGATGGCGGTTACTACCACCGAATTAGGGTCAGCCACGATATAATCAATCATCCCCACAGGATCGATACAGCTAAGTGCCAACGAAGGCGACGGTGCCGCCATAAACGCCAACCCAAGGAGGACTGGCAAAAACAATACTTTTTTCATACTTAGAGAAGACGAAGCTTACTACTCTTCCTTACACCTAATCGACTAGAATCTGAGTACTGGCTGGCAGGCCTTTTTTGATTACTTCGAGGTCTTGTTTGGCATACTGGGTACCACGCAGGTCCAGGATTTTAAGACTTTTTAAATTGGCCAGCTCGTTTGGAAGACCAGTGAAAGGATTATTAGACAGATTTAGTATTTCGAGTTTAGACAGCTGGCCCACTTCGGCTGGTAAACCAGTGAAGTTATTGTCGCTGATATTAAGCTGTTTGAGGTTGGTCAAAAAACGAATTTCTCCTTTGAGTGAACCGGACAAGCCGCGAGAAGAGAGATTAAGGGCCGTTGTTCCCTCCGAGACACTGATGCCTTTATATACTTCAATTGACTTCCCAGTGCCAGGATCAATAGTCTTAGTTGGTGTCGGTGCTGGTGCGTTAGTTTCGGTAGTCGGCTGCTTTGAGTCGGTGCTCAGTTTGTCGGCTGCTTGTTTAGCGGAATCAAGTACATTTTCGTAAACAGTGGGTTCATCGACCACATTATTCGTAGTCGACATCCGCGAGCCACCCCACCAGGCTCCCATAGCGACCACAATAAGTAAGGCAATGATTCCAAAGTAATTCATATCTAGTAAGTATACTCCTTGTTAACGACAACAAAAGAGCAGCGGGTATACCCGCTGCTCTTTTGCCGACAGTTATCTAATTACTCAAATTTTTGGCCGCGCCGCGCGCCGCATCAAGCGTGTTACCAAGCACATCCTCTTTGGTATTATCTTTCTGAAGGGTCTCAATTCCACCGCCAAACAGCCAGATGAGTGACGTCAGTACGGCTACCAAGAAGATAAAGGCTTTAAGGTTCATAGAGGAATTATAGCATCGCTGTTTATTCTCTTTGTAATTTTTATTTCGGTGCTTAATTCTTTGGAGCGCGTTTGCGTTCGGATTCGGTTAGACCTTTTTTGCGGAGGCGAATAGACACGGGGCAGACTTCTAGGAGCTCGTCTTCTTGCATGATTTCAAGTCCAATTTCGATGGTCATAGCTTTATGGGGGACGAGAGTAGTAGCCTCATCACTACTGGAAGACCGCATGTTGGTGAGTTGTTTCCCTTTAGTAGGGTTGGCGGACATTTCCTCACCCTTACTAGTATTACCAAACACCATTCCTTCATACACTTCGGTTCCAGCTCCAATGTAAAGTTCACCGCGATCTTGGAGATTAAAGAGGGCGAAGCCAAGTGCTTTTCCAGTCGCCATAGAAATCATCGAGCCAACTTGTCTCTTCTTGATTTCACCAATGTGACGACGAAACTCAAGGAAACGGGAACCAATAATTCCCTCTCCCTTAGTGTCAATAATAAACTGGTTCTTATAGCCCAATAGGCCCCGAGTCGGTCCTTCGAAGATAAGTCGCACTTGGTTTTCGTGCATAATCATATTTTGCATAATGAAGCCCCGATTCGATAGTCGTTCGATAACGGCTCCTTGGAATTCGGCTGGTACGTCAATCACTACCTCTTCAAACGGTTCGGTTTTGTGGCCATCTTCTTCTTTAATAATTACTTTTGGCTGTGAGACCGAGAGTTCGTAACCTTCGCGTCGCATGTTCTCGAGCAAAATTGCGATGTGCATTTCGCCTCGCCCGTAAACATTGTAGGCGTCGCCGCCAGCGCTTTCGACTTGCAGTCCGACGTTGATTTCCATTTCTTTCATTAAGCGGTCGCCGATTTGACGGGAAGTCACATACTTGCCTTCCCGGCCAGCAAACGGCGAGGAATTTACGGAAAACTGCATCCCTACTGTCGGCTCGTCTACTGAAATCGCTGGAAGAATCTCGGCCGCTTCATCGTTAGTAATAGTTTCGCCGATGTTGATATCGGCAATACCTGCGATTAAGACAATGTCCCCCGAGAAGGCTTCATCGACTTCCACCTGCTTTACACCACGGTAGCCAGAGAGTTTGACTACTTTGCCTTTCTTTATATCTTGGCCTTCGGCTTTAATGAAAATTTGTTGACCCTTTTTGATTGAACCATCGTAAATTCGAGCCACGGCCAGACGCCCGAGGAAATTGTCATAACCGAGGTTGAACACCTGGGCCCGGAGTACTTCGCCCTCTACATATGGCTTGGTAGCTGGTACGTGGGCTAGGACAGTATCTAGGACTGGAGATAAATCAACCAGTTCGTCACTCATTTTAAGTTTCGCGACCTTTTGACGACCAATACAGTAAACGACTGGGAAATTTGATTGTTCGTCGGATGCTCCAAGTTCGAGAAAGAGCTCAAGCACGTCTTCTTCGCAGCGATCAGGATCGGCGGCCGGTTTGTCAATTTTATTGATGATAACAATTGGCTTGAGGCCGAGTTCAAGAGATTTTTTGAGTACGAAACGAGTCTGTGGCATTGGACCCTCTTGAGCATCTACTACCAAAAGTACTGAGTCAATTGAACGCAACACCCGCTCGACTTCAGAACCAAAGTCGGCGTGGCCTGGCGTATCCACAATGTTTATTTTGGTACCTTTATACTCGACTGAGGTATTTTTGGCATAGATAGTAATACCACGCTCTTGTTCAAGGGCGTTATTATCCATGGAAGCATCGCCTTCACGTGATCCAGTGAACTCCATCAAACCATCGGTCAAGGTAGTTTTGCCGTGGTCCACGTGAGCAATGATTGCGATGTTTCTAATCTCCTGTGACATAAATAATTTAAATAAAAGCACCCCAAGGGTACTTCCAACGACTTCGTCGAAGGGGCGAGACTCGCGTAGAGTCAACACCTTTTAATAAGGACGCTAGTAATAAGCGGCGTAAGTATGCCTTTATTTAAGGTTTTAGTCAATGGCCTGAGCCTCTCGGCGGCCGGCTCAACAATTTAAAAGTATGCTTCAGTGAACGAGCTTATCTGTCCTTGGAGGTAGTCGTACAGGGTGTCAACGTCTTGTTTGACAACTTCCATCTCTAAGTTACCCTGCATGGCCAGAGTCGCGGCGTAGACAAACGCGGCCAAGGCGGAAGTCATGATAATAGTTTTAAGTAAGCTGATCATATTTTTCTTTACGATAACGTTTAAGACGATAGCTACCGTATCCAATACCTATTATAACCAGAGTTAAATAAATGTAACTAGAGAAAATCAGATGAAAGGGCGTGAATCCGAAGTGATGCTGAGTTTTAAAGATTTGTGCTAAAGCTTTAAAATAGCCAGAAGAAACCGGTTCCTCACCCACCAGCAACATATAACTGCCTTTGTTGTCTGGGGTACTCACTTCTATATGGTAAGTACCGGGAGTAATTTCTTTTTCTAGCACTGGCGCTGTTAAGAACCGCATCCCCAACATCTGACTACGTTCCTTTGTCCATTTTTCCAACGGTTCATTCTGGCGAACGATTTCAGCGACACCACCATCAATATCATTCTGACGTACTATTATTAGTCCGAAAGGTTGGGCTTTCTTATTGGATCGCTGCATAACTTGCATTTTCAACGTAATTGCTACATCGGTCTTTAGTTCGTACATATCTGGCGCATCTTCTAAGTCGCCCAAATAAGAACGTTCAACATAGGGATCACCCTCAATCTCGATTAAGCTATAAGCCTCAGTCGGTTCGGCCGGTATCGGATTGTAGGCATAAGCGAAAGACACTGATGTGAGTAGCACAAGAGTTAATAGTAGATAACGCATGTGAAAGTAGTATACCAAAAGTGCGGCAGCAAAAGGCCGCCGCACTTTACAGCTTCCTACTCAACCGTTTGTAAATACTGCCAAACAGCATTAAATGCCAGCCACAAATCTCCCTCACTATCAACCGCTGTGCCGCAGGAATCAATTTTGTATGGCTGTGATTTATACACAACGGTGTATTTAATATCAACCCCGCCCGTAGCTGAGTTACAGGTACCAATAGGGACCGCTTGAGATTGTTCCGCTAGTGCCTCCGCATCCAAAGCCCGACCAACGACTCGTTGTTCATTAAGTGGCAGCGTACCTTCTTTAACTGTTGGCGGTAAGGTGGTATCGGTATAAAAGCGATAGCGATAGCTGCCATCATGTTTTAGTTGAAAAGCTGGACAGCTGCTTCCGCAACTCCCGTAGGCTTCCGCCAAAAGTGAAAACTCGGCCTGCTCTTCTTGAGTCGCCACTTCGTCATGTCCGTATAGTTTGGTAAAGTGGGCAATATACAAGTACGCACCAGCAACAACTCCAATTACAATGGTAATTAAAATACTGACCAAATCATCCTTTTCCATAAGTAACACTAGTATAGCAAACGGTAGTCAAAGAAAGTTAAAGCTTGCACAAAAATATCAATCCTGGTGGAGAGAGGGGGATTCGGTCACGAGTTACTAACTATAATTGTTCGCTGCGCTCCAATTCTAGTAAGTACTCTCGACCCCGCCTCACTCGTTCACAGGTTCACATCGCTGCGGCTTTCGAATCCCCACGCAAGCAAAGAAGTTTGCTTGCTCTCTCTCCGCGAACAAAATATGCGCCTTCATAGGCGCTATTTTGTATTCGCGGAGAGAGGGGGATTCGAACCCCCGATACGCTTTCACGTATACTACCTTTCCAAGGTAGCGCGATCGACCACTCTGCCATCTCTCCTGTTAAGTCTTGTTTGGTGGTATTTATAACATACGCACTAACGCTTTACCTCTTCTACCAAATGAAGAACGTGCATTAGTGGTCTGGCAATAGTGAACATGTATTCTTTGAGTTCGCTTGGTTCTACTTTTGAAACTGTCTTCTCAAAACGAATTTGATTGTCTGGAAAGAGTAGATACATGAGGTTGCCAATGAATGCGATACGGATATTGAGCTGTTCGTGCTTTTTCCACCAATCGTATAGATCACTCATGAACTGTGGAGTTAGTACTTCTCTGGCTTCTCGATCGTTGTCAGTTGCAACATGCAGCAACTCTTCGAAATCATTCCATTCAAACTTTGTTTCTTTTATTTGGTTATCGGCTTCAAGTAGAGTTGACCAATAGGTACGGTGGGCGAAGCCATGGGTGTCGCCGTCAGTTGAAATGAAAGTCTTCCCTGTTAATGCCCGCCTAAGCGGCAAGGCTACGAAGTAGCCTTTAAAGACCTGCTTAACCTGACGACTCCGACCAGAACCTGTTATATGTTCCAGGTGAAGTTCACTTACCATCAACCTTCTTTCGACTATGTCTATGGCAAAGACGTTATCGAGACGGGTGGTATTAAATGGCTCGGTGATTAACTCGGAAGTCGTAAGCGAAGCCAAAACTTGCTCAGACTCGGGTGACTCGCGCAGTGAGCGGAAGTGGGCGCGCAAAATATCAATCAGTTCAGCCAGCTTACCGCCAGTTCCATCTATTGATTTTTTATCAACTACTACAGTGTGCTCTATCAGTTCCCCTTTCACTCCAAGCAGGTTAAAAATTGCTCCAAATAGTATGGTGTCGACTTTGGCGTTAAATTGCCTAATTACATCAGAACCAGACATGATGAATTTAAAGCCAAAGTAGCTACACAGCATAAACGATATCAAAAAAACACCGATGCTTATGACGGTACTCCAGAAGTTACTGAGGTTTGCGAACAAAACCTCCAGTACAAGGACGGCTGAGTTAGGTAGTAAGAAAGCTGCCGCAATCAACAAAAAGCCAATTCGTTGGTAACGACGGAATTTTGCGTAGTCCTGTTCCAACTTCCCCACTTCGCGCTTAGTCGCAGCGGTGATGGCACCAATTTTGTAGTCGAGGACTGTTTCTAGTCCCGCTTCGTCCTTGATAGTGTCTTTGATGCTCATAGATTACTTGGCCATTTCCCGCAAAATGCGAACTCTGTCCTCAGCCGGTGGATGAGTCTGAAAAAGATTAGACAGCTTCTGGCGAAAAGTTTTATGGTCACTACCGAAAGGATCAGCAATAAAAAGATGAGCCGTAGCGGTGTTGGCTCGCGCCATCGGCAAAGCGTAGGCGTGAATTTTTTCCAAAGCGCTGGCTAGTCCTTCTGGATAGCGAGTGAGTAAAGCTCCTGACGCATCAGCTAGATACTCCCGCTTACGAGAGATTGCTAATTGAATCATTTTAGCTGCAACAGGAGCTAGAATAATCCCTATCACTCCAATAACCAAAAAAGCGGCTCCTACCCGACTGTCATCTCGATCTGAGCCAAAGGCCATCGATCGAATTAGGATGTCAGCCAAAATTGCTACAAACCCAGCCAAGACAACCGCTACGGTAGAAACCAACATATCGCGATTACCGACATGCGAAAGTTCATGCGCCATCACACCTTCAAGCTCGGTCTGACTAAGGATATCAAGTAAGCCGCTAGTAGCGGCTACGGCAGCATGCTCGGGGTTGCGACCAGTGGCAAAGGCGTTGGGCGCTTTATCATTAACTACATATACTTTCGGCATTGGGAGTCCGGCTGTAATCGAAAGGTTTTCAACTACATTCCACAACATTGGGTGACTGGCCTTAGTGGCAGGTTGCGCCCCCGTCATTTTAATTACTAGTTTGTCTGAAAACCAGTAACTTCCGACATTCATAATTAGAGCCACCACCACCGCTCCATATAGGATCCCTGGCGAGCCCATGATATAGGCGGCTAAGTAGCCGATAGCAATCACCATGATGAAAAACGCGGTCATAAGAAACCAAGTTTTACGAATATTATTGCCCTGTTGTGTGTAGAGAGTTGCCACGGTTTTTTATACGGATTAGGTTATTGTTTTCTTACAGCGGAATACCCTGGGGACTTTCGTTTGATTGGTAGTCGACATCGGCTGACCAATGAAGGTAATAGCCATGCTTGTACGCTCCCTTACGGACTAGGTTTTCTTTTCGAGATTCAATCAGTTCTTCTTTGGGAATGCCGATTTGGTTAACTAGAGTTTCTAACACGACCATTAAGTCACTGTACTCCTCAATAAAAGTAGCCTTGTCGCGGGCCATGGCCAAGGATGAAGCTTCTTCCATAATCTTCTTAAACAGCTCTTGTTGTAGCTCCTGTCCGTCAGTAATTTTACGAATCTCACAAGCTTGCTTTTTTGCTTCAATCTTAGCTGGGATGTTATCCCGAACTAACTTGTTGTAATAAACTCGGGTAACTTCAGACATAAGCCTAAAAACTTACTTTTACTACTTCTCGCTCTCCACTATTCTCCGGCAACTCAAAGAATGCCTGGCCGACAAAATTAAACAGCTTACCAACGATATTTGAAGGAAAGGCTTGGAGCGCGATATTCAGATCACGTACGTTGCCATTGTAGAAACGTCGAGCGGCCTGGATTTTGTTTTCGGTATCAGCCAATTCGCTTTGTAGTTGGGCAAAGTTTGAATTGGCTTTCAGGTCTGGGTAATTCTCGGCAATCGCGATGAGTTTTCCAAGGGCGCCAGAAAGTTGCGCTTCGGCTCCTGACATCGCCGCCATTTGCTCTGGCGTAATAGCACCAGCGTCAATATGAGTTTGGGTGGCAGTCGTGCGAGCGGCTGTCACACTCTCGAGTGTCTCTCGTTCGTGCGCAGCGTAGCCCTTTACTGTTTCGATGAGATTTGGGATGAGGTCATAACGTCGCTTAAGTTGCACGTCAATGTCCGCCCAAGCTTCTTTGGTGCGCTGAGTAAGTGAAACAAACCTGTTATAAAGTGAGATGAAGTAGATTACGACCAACGCAACTACCCCTAAAATAATCCAATTAAACATTTCCATAAACAAAATAGGTTAATGTGATAATTATAACACTAATTTGACAAGTTACACCTCTTCTTCTATCCTCCCTCTAAAGGCTCTTTAGAGGGAGGAATCGATGTCGCTAACGCTAACTGTCTACCATCACAATGGTGTTTGCCTTATTGTTGAAGCAGGAATCGTTGAAGTTCTTGGCCGGAGGGTCAAGTTAACCCGTACGCAGTTTGTCATATTTCATTTACTAATGAGCCAACCAGAAACTGTTCTCACCAGGAACCAAATCATGGATTGGCTGGAAGAAAAACAAAAGGTTGAATGCTTGCTCATGTTTCGTTCTATCGATACTCAAATCAGACGATTACGAAAGCGACTTTTTCCCAGAAATCCAAAGCTAGGCAAATTGTTTATTGGGACAGTGGTCAAGCGCGGCTATCGACTAAACGACCTGCGTCAAAAACGCCAGTCATGATTCAGTATTAGCGGTAGTAGTACAAAAGACGCGCGAGGCTTCGGTCTCGCGCGTTCTTTCTTTAGTCCTAGTACATTCCACCCATGCCCGACATATCTGGCATACTTGGCTTGCTTTCTTCTGGTTCATCCGCAATCGCTGCTTCGGTGGTGAGTAGAATCGCGGCCGCAGAAACTGCGTGCTGCACTCCAGAACGTTCTACCTTCACTGGGTCGATGATTCCCGCTTTGATCATATCGTCGACCATCTCGCCTTTCGCTGCGTCGTAGCCAGCATTACCACCAGCTTGTTTTACCTTTTCTACAATCACAGCACCATCGTGTTTACCAGTGTTGTCAGCGATCTGACGAAGTGGTACATCAAGAGCCTTTAATACGATACTATATCCGATTAGTTCTTCCCGCGACAAGTCTTTCTTGGTCATGAGTTTCTTTTCGACAATACTTGCAGCCCGGGCCAGAGAAGTGCCTCCTCCTGGTACGATCCCTTCTTCAATCGCAGCCTTAGTGGCGTTTACAGCGTCTTCTATCTTCAGCTTTAGATATTTCATCTCGGTTTCAGTGGCCGCACCGACGCGAATAACAGCGACCCCACCAGCCAGCTTCGCGATTCGTTCTGAAATTTTTTCTTTATCAAACTTTGACGATGTCTGTCCCAGTTGGGCCTTAAGGGCCGTGATGCGATCGGTTATATCTTTTTTGTCTCCACCACCACCGACAATAGTAGTGTTGTCTTTTGAGGCAATTACTCTGTCAGCCTTTCCAAGTTGTTCGAAGACGACGTCTTCAAGCTTCAGACCAAAGTCATCGGTAATGAGCGTGCCTCCGGTTGTGACTGCAATATCAGCCAGTATCTCCTTCTTGCGATCGCCGTAGCCTGGAGCCTTTACCGCCAAGACCGAGAAGCCCCCCTTGAGTTTGTTGACCACAAAGGTCGCCAGGGCTTCGCCCTCAACATCGTCAGCAATAATGACGAGTTCTTTTTTCCCAGTCTGGGCAATTTTTTCAAGTAACGGAAGGATCTCTTGCACTGAAGAGATTTTTTTATCAGTGATGAGAATTTGTGCATTTTTGTACTCGGCTTCCATTCGCTCTCCGTTAGTCACCATATACGGCGACACGTAGCCTTTATCAAATTGCATTCCTTCAGTCAGTTCAGTCTCAATCCCAAATGACTGAGATTCCTCGACTGTCACCACACCATCCTTACCCACTCGGTCGATAGTTTCAGCAATCTTTTCTCCCAGCTCTGCGTCTTCGGCAGAAATTGTTGCGACTTGCTTAATTTCTTCGATGGAGGAAATTTGAGTTGCCATTTCCTTAAGGGCAGCCACCACATCGAGGGCAGCATGCTCCATACCATTTCGGACTGCCATCGCGTTTACTCCCATCGTGGTCTGCTTCAAACCTTCATTAAAGAGAGCTTGAGTAAGTATGGTAGCGGTAGTAGTGCCGTCGCCGGCAATCTCATTGGTCTTTTGCGCCACTTCTTTAATGATTTCCGCGCCCATATTCTCAAACTTGTCTTTGAGGACAATTTCTTTAGCAATCGAAACACCGTCGTTGGTGATGGTTGGACCACCGTATCCTTTATCTAGAATTACATTGCGTCCGCGTGGACCAAGCGTAACTTTGACGGCGTTGGCGACAGTATCAACTCCCTTCTGGAGTTTCTTCTTGACTTCTTCTCCGTAGATAACCTGCTTTGCCATATAAATTTTTTGATTATTACTGATAAATTATTTTCGGTTTAATTTCAGACTTCCTTTCCAGCTCGCTGCAGCCTATTTTCTCCCTGGGAAGGGTCGAAAATATACTAAGCGCCTGGATAAATTCAGCACAGTCGTAGCTGCGCTACTCGTTGCTTCATTCAACAACTCCTAAAATGCTCGCTTCGGCCACTATAAAGTATTCCTTCCCTTCAAATTTAACTTCGTCATAGCCGTACTTTGAAAAAACAACCCGGTCGCCCACTTTTACATCGAGCGGAATACGCTTCTCACCGTCTTCATCCCATTTTCCTTGACCGACCGCAATAACAACTCCCTGTTCTGGCTTTTCTTTCTTGGCTGAGTCAGGAATGATAATTCCAGATGCTGAAGCAGTTCCAGCCTCTTGGTCTGTAAGTGGGCGTACTATCACTTTGTCATTAAGCGGTCTGATTGGACTGTTTTCGGTAGACATAATTGAGGATTTAAGAACTTATTTATAACTGTATTTATGTACGACAAAATCAATCGTTATTTCGTTTGTCGCGGGAGTATTATACGGCAGCTAAATATGTTTGCAATTTTTCTGTATCGTGACAATATGTCATAGGTAGTTAGGGAGGAAAAAATGTCTTTTGAGCAGCTAATGACCCTCTACATAATCCCAGCGGCTGGGTTCTTTATCGGTTTGTATTATTTCACCAAAGGTAGGAGGATCTACTCCAGGACTTCGGGTAAATACTACCTCAGAAAAGATTAGCTCTCGGTAAGTCTAGGAATTCTATTCTTGAGTCCAACAATGTTTATCGTCCTAAATAACTTAGGTGTCATCTGATACCTGGCGGCAACTGTGTTATAGGCATCTGGATCAGGTGCCTATTTTCTTGCTTTAAGACGAAATATCTGCTATATTCTCTTTCGCATGAATATTATCGATTCAGTGCTTCCAGCACTGCCTTATATCCAGATAATCCTCTCTATACTCCTAGTAGCTTCAATTCTGTTGCAGCAGCGTGGTTCTAGTTTGGGAGGTGCTTTTGGTGGCGACAATTTCAGTTCAGCTTTTCACAAGCGCCGCGGCGCCGAGCTTTTCCTATTCAAGTTTTCAGTTGGCATCGCTGTTCTCTTTGTGCTTACAGCGCTTCTTAACGTTGTAGCGTAAAGACCTCACCCTGTATTTGAATAGCTAGGTTGTGTATACCTGCACTTTTAGGACTGCCCTTGTGAAATATTAATTACGGAAGCGATGTACTATCATTTATGAACACTCCTGTCCCTTTTCGTGGACTTTTAGATAAATTACTCGGGTTAATTGAAACCAAGCGTTATAGTGACCGTATCGTCTTACGGGTTCTCTTCTTTGTGATGATTTTTTCCGGCTTAGCCAGCCTAATTGCTCTAAACGACAAGCTTTCTGTGCCTACTCCAATTAGTGGTGGTGTTCTGCGCGAAGGTTTGATCGGAACTCCACGCTTTGTAAACCCAACCCTAGCGATTACTCGTGTTGATCAAGATGTGGTGGCTTTAATCTATAGTGGCGTTATGCGCATTGGTCAAGACGGCCTACTCACACCAGACCTCGCCGAGTCGGTGACTGTTTCTGAAGATGGACTTACTTACAATATTGTCATTCGCAAAGACGTCACTTTCCACGACGGACTGCCCTTGACTGCTCGTGACGTAGTCTTTACCTATGAACTGATTCAAAACCCAGACTTGAAAAGTCCGCTTAAAGGCAACTGGGCTGATGTGACGGTAGAACAAGTGAATGAATATGAAATTAATATCGTTTTGAAAGAAGCTTACGCTCCTTTTAATGAAAATTTTTTGGTGGGGATTTTGCCGGCCCATATCTGGTCCAGCGTTCCGCTTGAACAACTACCCTTTAGTCAGCTCAATACTGAACCAATTGGTTCAGGTTCTTTTGCACTGAAGGAAGCTAAACGGGATGAATCAGGCCTAATTACTGCCTATATCCTTGAAGCCAATAGAAAAAGTCGCTTTGCTCCACATATTGATACGATGGAGTTGCTATTTTTCACGGAGGAGGATCAGCTTCTGACTGCGCTTAAAAATAAACTAATAGATGCTTCGGCCTACGTTTCAAACGAGCATATCGAAGAAGTTATTGGGGATGGCTTTTACCGCGTAGTCTCTAAACCACTCCCTAGGGTTTTTGGTGTTTTCTTTAACCAAAACAAATCTGTCGCTCTGCGTGATGGAGCCGTACGAGAAGCCCTTTTTGCGGCCACAGATAAAACAGCAATTATAAATAAAAGTCTCTACGGCTACGGTGTCCCCATAAACAGCCCTATCTCTGACCTTCGAAGTACGTTAGAATCTGAGGAAGGTTCACTAGTAGCCACTACTACTAAAGACGCAGTCACTATTCTAGACCAAAATGGTTGGGCGAAAAATAATCTTGGTCTTTTGGAAAAGCAAATCGATGGCTCTGCTGAAACGCTTAGTTTTACGCTTCGCACCAGCAATGCAACTTTACTTTCTGAAGTGAGTGAACAGTTAGTTGAAGATTGGAAAAAAGTTGGCGCTGATGTTGCAATTGAGCAATTTGAACAAACGGACTTACTTCAATCTGTCATCAGGCCGCGAGACTTTGAAGCATTACTCTTTGGTATCGACATGAGTCGATCACTCGATTTGTATCCCTTCTGGCACTCATCACAAAAGGACGATCCTGGGCTCAATATCGCCCAGTACACCAACCTTAGTGTTGATGCCTGGCTAGAAGAAGCTCGAACCGAAAAAGACGAAACCGAACGTAAGCGCTTACTAAAAGAAGCCGACACGTTGATCGCAGAAGAACGTCCTGCCCTCTTCCTATTTCGTCCAAAATTAAACTACGTAGTGAAGTCGGATATTGTCATTAGTGAATTACCTGCCATTGCCCACAGTTCTGACCGTTTTAGCACCATTGATACCTGGTATACCAGCAGTGACACATTATGGAATGTATTTAAAAATAAAAATTAGACAATAACAACTATTTTATGGAACCAACCTCTCCACAAGCAAACAACAACCACCCTCGACCACCTCGCCGTAATACCCATCGTGGTAGCCGGCCTTTTAACGCTGGCTCAAGACCGCGTCCACACACTGAGCGACCACACACCATTAGTGTTGGTGCGCCAGTACGATCAACTACCAGACGTCCAGCTGGTGGAGGTGGAAATACCGCCCCAGGAGCCAAAGGTGGACGCCGCAACAATCGCGGTGGTAATCAACGCCGCCGACCAGACAAAGCTCCCGCTCTCACCCACCGTCTCAATCTGACCGACCAAAAGTCGCCTGTAATCCCAGAAATCCTTGATGAAGATACTGTTCGCATCATTACTGTATCTGGTTGTGAAGAGATCGGTCGCAACATGAACATCATCGAAACAAAGGACGACATCATCGTCATCGATGCTGGTTTTCAGTTTGTTTCGGAAGAAACCGGCACACCAGGAGTCGACTACATCCTCCCCAACACCCAATATCTCGAAGAGCGTAAGCACAAGATCCGCGCGCTAGTGGTGACCCACGGTCACCTCGACCACATCGGGGGTATCCCGTACATTCTAGAACGGATTGGTAATCCTCCTATCTATACCCAATACCTCACCTCACTTATGATCCTCAAGCGACAAGAGGAGTTTCCACAAATAGAGCCGATTGATATGAAAGTTATCAAGGAAGGTGAGTCATTTTCTGTCGGCAAGACCCACATCAAGACCTTCCGGGTTACTCACTCTATTCCAGATGCCATGGGTGTCTGTGTTGAGACCAAGCACGGCGACGTCGTCATTACTGGTGACATTAAGCTCGTTCACGAAGACGGTAAGGTGGTGGTCGAAGAACGCGGTCAATGGGAAAAAGTTGGCCAAAATAAAAACCTGGCTCTTCTCTGTGATTCAACCAACTCTGATCGGGCTGGCTTCTCAACCTCAGAAGCTAAAGTGTACGAAACCCTAGAAGCCATCATCAAGGCTTCGCGTGGCCGTTTGGTTATCGGTACCTTTGCGTCACAATTCGACCGTCTTATTAGTGTCATCAAGACCTGCGAAGATAATGGTAAAAAAGTCGTGATGGAAGGACGCAGTATTAAGACCAATATCGATATTGCTATTTTAGCCAAATTGATTGAGGTTAAATCAGATACTTTCATCCCCGCTGGTGACATCAATAACTATCCCGCCGACAAAGTTGTTATTCTCTCAACTGGTGCACAGGGTGAGGAATTTGCCGCCTTGATGCGCATGGCGACCGACAAACATAAGTTTATTACTCTTAACGAGCGCGACACTATTGTATTATCGTCTTCCGTCATTCCTGGTAATGAAATTGCGGTACAAAAGCTCAAGGATAATATCTACCGCAAGAACGTCAAAGTAATCAACTACCAAGGTTCACACGTACACTCTTCAGGGCACGGAAACGCTGGCGAGCTCGTCTGGGTACACCAAACAGTTAAGCCTACCTTCCTGATTCCAGTTCATGGTCACCATTATCACTTAAAGAGCCACATGTTTGCTGCCGTTGAAAATGGTTTTCCAAAAGACAACGTGATCGTGCCAGATAACGGCACAATTATGGACATCAAAAACGGTACTGAGATTATCAAACATGCGGTGAAAGCACCTAACGAACTGATGGTAGTAGACGGCTTTACAGTCGGAACCAAACAAGAAGTGGTTCTGCGAGATCGCCTGTCATTGGCCCAAGATGGTATGTTTGTGATTATCGCCACCGTTAACAGCAAGACTGGCAAGCTTCGTAAATCACCGGATATTATTTCTCGTGGTTTCATCTACTTGCGTGAGAACCAACAACTACTCTCTGAAGCGCGTGTACTTATCAAGCGTACTGTCGAGAAACACACCGAGCGCATGAACCCGCTGGATCTTGAACAAGTTAAAGACGAAGTAACCAATGTCGTTAGTCAGTTTCTTTTGCAGCGAACACAGAAGAACCCGATGGTGATACCTGTCCTCATCGGCATCTAGAGAAATCTTAAAGTCACTTCATCTGCTTTGTCGCAAACGGGAAAAGTTTTTCTCACCGTACAAGAAGTACGGCTCGCAAAACTTTCCCCTAACTCCGCGCATCTAAAGCAATTTTAAAATTTCTCATGAAAAGGCCAACGCTTTGCGCTGGTCTTTTCTTTTCACATTAAAAAATATTTTACGTATTGCGACGCGTTACAATAGAGTGACCATGCCCCGAGTTATTTCGCAGTCAGAATATGGAGCGATGTTGCGCCGTCGCTATATACCAATTTACATCGCCTCGCTTTTGTTGATGTTCCATACCTACGTCGTTGCCTACATCAACTCATCATTTTTAGAGCAATTTATTGCAACCGAATCAGTCGGGACCATTTACATCATTACCTCTGCCCTGACTGTACTTATCTTTCTTTTTATTTCGCGAGTACTACATAAGGTAGGTAACTTCAAGCTCACTCTCGCTCTCATTCTTCTAAATGGCTTGGCTGTGTTTACTATGGCTTATGTCGAGTCACTTAAGTTGATAGTGCCCCTGATGTTCATTCACCTCATCACTATACCGCTCATTGTTTTTAATCTCGATGTCTTTATGGAAGAACATATCGGCAACGATGAGGGTCTAACCGGTACTAGGCGAGGGCTATTATTGGCACTAATGAGTGGCGTGGCTGCTTTTTCGCCTTTTATTAGTAGCGAGTTAATTGCTTTTGGCGGTGACTTTTCTTATGCCTATATCGCCAGCTCTCTTTCCCTGCTTCCGCTAATGGTGATTCTGCTTTTTTATTTTAAAGATTTCCAAGATCCACTCTACACTGATCTCAAGCCACTAGAAGCCATGCGCGGTTTTTGGATTAAGGAAGACATTAGAGCCGTATTTATCGTGCATTTTGTGCTGCAAATGTTTTTCATGTGTATGGTAGTTTTCACTCCTCTTTATCTTATTTCCCAGGTCGGCTTATCTTGGGCACAGTTTGGCATCATTATGTTGCTCGGTCAGTCTGCCTACGCCATTTTCGAGTATCCGATTGGCATCGCCGCAGACAAATACATCGGTGAAAAAGAAATGATGGCTCTAGGACTTATGGTTATGGCTGTCTCTACCGCCTGGATATCGTTTGTTAGTGTTCCGAGCGTGCTAATGTGGTCGCTGGTTATGTTTATCACCAGAGTCGGAGCTAGTTTGGTGGAAGTGACTACCGAAGTTCATTTCTTCAAGCGCACCAATAGTTCAGACGCGCAAATCATCAGCTTCTTTAGGGTCACCCGCCCCCTGGCCTATCTCGCCGGAGCTCTACTTGGTAGTATTGCTCTCCTCTATCTACCCTTCAATCTGCTGTTTGTTGTTTTCGCTTTTACTATGATACCCGCCATGTTTGCGACCCTAAATATCAAAGACACTAAATAGGAATAGATTTAATCGACCACCTCGTAGTCTACGCCTTGTGCTTTTCGAATAGACTTCGGCATCATCAGCCAGGCCACGAAGTAGATCAGCACCCCTGGGAAAAAACCAGTCACAATCAGAAACACGATAGCGAACAAGCGAAACAATTTCGGATCTTGTTCAAAGTACCGAGCGAGCCCCGCCACCACGCCGCTAACCACCACATTCTCCTGATCTCTCTCTAATCGTTTTGTCATATACTGCATTATACCCCACGAACCTAAAGGCTGAAAAATTGGACAAGATACACGAAGCGCAAGTCAAATAGCTTGAGGCGTACTCCTTGTACGTTGAAAGTTATTTTACGTAGTGCGACAAAGTAGATTGTCAGATTTTACAGCCTGTAGATTACGTCCTTGCGCTCGACGACTATCTCCCAACCATTTCGTTTCGCCTGTGTGTACAAAGCTTGGTTTGGGTTAAAGCAAATTTGCCGCTCCACATTTTCAAATAACGGAATATCGCCATCTGTATCACCGACCGCAATTGAACCCTCTCTGGTAAGTCCAGGGTTCTTGTCAAAAACTCGTTTTACAATATTAGCTTTGTTTTTTATTAGATGTTCGTCTGTCACGGCACCGGTAAATCTATCTTGCGGACCGATTTCATACACGCGACCGTAGACCTTATCGAAACCATATTGTTTACAAAAATCGTCCAGGATGCTTTTTGGTGATTGCGAAATTGCGATGAGGAAGTAACCTTCTCGTTTAAGTTGCTCGAGCAAGTCGCGCGTATAGCGATACACTTTTTTGCTCTTCATTGCGACCACTCGTCTTCCAACATCAGCAAAGTCTCCGTAGTAAGTGCCCTTCAAATGCTTATAAAAGGCGACCAAAACAGAGTTCAGGTAGTCTTCGTACGATCCCTCGCGGTGCAACCAATTCTTATAAGCAGCTTCATAGACTTCGGCTGTATCACTCGGGAAAACACCCTCGACAACTAATTGGTCAATTAATTCAGTAAAAAGACTGGAGCGAAAAAGAGTTCCATCAACGTCAAAGAAAGCTACCTTTTGCATATGAGCAGTATACCAAATTTAAAAGGCGCACCCTATGGACACGCCTTTTAACTAATTTTTACTTTGCTAACTCGTGTCGCAACACCATATCTACCAAGGCGCCGAGAGTAATAAGAAATAATACGAAAAGCAAAATTGGTCCGAGGATGGGGATAAAGACAAGCACTATAATACCGGCCACACCAGCAATTAGACTATACGGTGTAGTGGAAAATTCCTTCGTCTTAAGCACTAAAGAAGAAAGCAACGTGCCTAAAGTGGCACTCATCCCCACCAAGGTAACAATCATTAATGCTAGATAGAAGAGGATACCAGTGATGCCGACCACCGTTCCGATGATACTTACTGTCAGTACCACAAATACTACCGGCGCGGCAATCAAGGTAATGAAGCCAAGTAGTACTGGCCGAACACCACGGACAAGCGCTCGTTCTACCATTTTCACCATCAAGCTACGAGCGACCAAAAACCAAGCCAGTACAGAAAAAAGGAGCACTAGTCCAACAATCATAATGTGGCGAGGAAGGGTTTTGCCTTCGCTATCTGTGACGTTGTCGCTGCGAGTGACCTCCCCGCCAACTTTTGCACTCTGTGCTCGAGTTAATTGAGCCAGACTGACGTAGCGAACATTTTCGGTCACTTCCGCTCGCTCGCCAAGTACAAACTGTTCCGCAGTTACATCAACACCTTTTGCCACTGGTGCATCCAGACGAAGGGACTGATAATTGCCTAGAACATTGCCACCGACAGAGCCACTAACCTCGACCGTACCACCATAGACAACCAAGTCTCCTCCGATTGAGGCGGTAGAAAGTATCTTTACTGTATCGGCAATGATAAATACATCGCCAGTTACGGGTTCGGCAATAATGACGTCACCAGCAATAATTCGCAGGTCTTCACCGACAGCACCGTGCACATCAACACTAGCGCCCAGCATAAAGGCGTCTTTGCCGACAGTTCCATTGAGAGTGTTGCGGCCAGCGACACTAATTAGATCTTCAGCGACTTCGCCTGAAATACTAAGGACGCTAGAAGCCGCATAAAAATCGCCTTCAATTTTCTGATCCTTCTCAATCGAGATCGTCTCGCCCGTGCGAACAACACTGGACGCAAAAGCGGCCGACGGTGCAAGCACTACTAAAATAGCTAATAATGTAAAGGTTTTTGGATAGTTCATATAGATAATTTCTACGTTTTAGGTAGAAGTTGCTCTATTCTACCACAGTTTTAAAGAAAATGAAGCCTGACACCAAACTTCTTCTTTGCTTTCTACTGCTTAAGACAAGGTAGTAGCTTTCCAATTTCAATCACACTTGGAACAGCTCCGTCTACAAAGGCGGTTACCCTTTCGTTTCCTACTTTTCCATTTGCACATTCAAGCATAGCCTCGGTGACAATAAAGGTCTCGGTGTCAATACCAACCGCTTGAAGAGCCTTCTTCTCTGCGCTACCTAGTGAAAGGTTTTTTAACGGTAAGCCTTCTGCACCGATAGTGAAGCTCTGGGTTGAATCCTTAGTATCAGTTTCGTTTGTTGCTGGCGTAAGTGGATTAAGCAGATCAAGACCAATGCCGTCTTTAATACTACTGGGAAGGGTTAGTGAGTTGACAGCCAAAAATACACCTAGAGTAGCTAAAATTCCGAGTATAAAAAATGTGACACTAGTAAAAATAAATTTTTTCATGGACGATAATATTCAACTGGTGATTGTAAAAAACTAATCATTGTAAGTGCCAGCAACAATAGAAAGAATGCCCCGCAAAAAATAGCGATTCTCGGCCGTGAGAATTCCATTTTACCAGTATGCCAATTGCGGACATACAAAAATGAAAATATGAACTTTAAAAAACTCATAGCTGTGATTGTATCATAGGACACTTACTATGGAGCTTTTTCTAAACTGACCTCTACTGTTTTCTCTACGCCTTTACTTAGTAGCCTAAGTGACACGACTGTCCCGACCTTTTTGGAACGCAATTCGGTGGTTAAATCTTTATCTTTAAGTGCGATACCGTCTATGGAAAGTATAATATCGTTCTCGATAATACCTGCCTTAGCGGCTGGTGAACCTGGTGGCACTGCTAGTTCTTCTGGTGTTTGTCCTCTGATTACCAAGGCACCGTAGTCAACGGGGAGATTGTTGGCTTCAGCGACCCGTTTAGTAATCGTAGTGTATCTGACCCCCAGGTATGGCCTTACAATCTCACCGTATTCCTTGACGGAATCAACCACCTCCTTAACCAGTATGGCTGGAAGTGCAAAACTAATATTGTCAGCTCCCTTTGAAGTAGCCACACTAACTCCAATCACTTCACCCTTAAGATTAAGGAGGGGTCCACCAGAATTACCTGGATTGATAGCAGCGTCAGTCTGAATCACTTGATTAAGTCGTTCACTCATGCCAGTTGCCTCGTCGTTGGCGGTAATAGATCGGGAGAGTCCCGAGACCACACCAACCGAAACGGAATTTTGAAACTCGGCGAGAGCGTTGCCGATAGCGACCACCGTTTGTCCAAGTTTAAGTGAATTTGAATCCCCAAACTGTAAGTAAGTTAGACTTTCAGTGATCGGTTCGGAAATTTTTAAAATCGCAATATCCAGTGAGTTGTCTGTTGCCAAAACATCGACGGTATAACTTTTACCATCATGAAGTAAGACGGAATAGATGGCCTCCTCATCTGACACCACATGTGCATTGGTGACAATCATACCGTCGTTGCTCACAATAAAGCCTGAGCCTCCTCCAACTTCGCGTTCCTCGGTACCGTTACTGCGCAGACGCGGTACATTAAAGAGACCCCATGGGTCAACGGTCTCGAAGTATCGTTCATACACTGGCACATCCTTAGTGACCACTATAGACACTACCGCTGGCTCAGATAGTTCGATCATCCCAACCAGAGGTTCGTCGGCTGACACTAGTTCTTTTACTGGCTCTGTAATTGAGTTGTTTGACTCTTCTAGCAAATATACTTTCAAGGCATCTCTCCCTAAAAACATCAAGCCAGCCACAATAACCACTGTAATTAAACTGCTTAAGAGCGCTGTCTTGGCAAGTGATATGCCAGTTTTTTCTTCTTCCATACTCATGTATACGATACTAACTTTCTCCTTCTTTCACGTAAAGTCTCTTCCCTCTCTCCCACATTTCTGGGCGATTTTGTAATTTCAACCAATACCACCACTCCGCTCCCCAAAGATACTGACGCTCGTAATGTGTCTCTTCTGCATATGACAAGATATCTTCAAACTTTTCAAGGTTCATACGGGTAAACTGAGTCTCAAGTGGGACATCGATGACCGGTTCCAGCAACCACGGTTCAGCCGAAAGCTCGATTAGTACCGTTTCCTTGTCACCATATATTAAGCGCATGGCCTTGTCCTTCACACGATAGAACCAGGGTGGCAAAAAAGTGCGGAATTGTCCTAGCTCGGGGTTCCAGAAGTGCACATAAACACTGGTGCCAAACATATCTCCCCGTGAATAGGCGCCTTGCCAAGTTCCTAGGTTGCCACTGTCAGTGATAAGTAGCGGACGAGTACCGTCGAGAGTTCGAAAAAGCTTAACCTCTTTATCAAGAAAATCGATATCTAATTGACCACAATGTTCAAAAGCAAACACTTCGAGAAAAGGTTCATTTTCTACTTGCCACACCGTAATCGCTGGACTATTTTTATAACGATTAATTACTGTCTCCAGGTAAGCGAGTTGCTTGGCCTCTCGCTCTTCTTTACTCATTCCTTCCAGCCATTGCGGCGCGTGACATTCTGGCCAACGCGGTAAGCGCTTACCAACCGCAAATACCACCTCCGCGCCCACTTCTTCGGCACGTTTTATTTGGTAATCCATTTCCTCAAAATTGTACTGTCCCGCCACTGGCTCAATCATGGGCCAATGTGCCGCCAAGCGAAGGTGTCGCACCTGAAGATCGTCCAATATTGCGTCGTAGGTTTCTTTCCAATTGAGACCGAGTTCGTTAGCATATAGGGTATTAAAAGACATGCCGTAGATAATGGTTTCTGGTTTTGGTTTTTGAGCTAAGTAAAATACCAAAGCCGAAATAACGACCATTATTACCAACCCTACGATTGCAAACCATTTAAAAAAGGTCTTGGCTTTAGATCTTTTCATGACAAGGTTATTTTATCATGTGAAAAGCATGAAAAAGCCACTGGTAATAATGACAATAACAACAAAGCGGCGAACAAACACCCTTGGCCGCAGGTCTCTATCAGTAGCCGATGAAGGCAGCCAGTGTGCGAAAAGTGTAGTGATGATAAGAATGAAAACAAATCGAACACCATCGAGAGCCTGAACCACCGACACTTCACCTAAGTCAGTCGCCTTTAGAAGAAGAAACGCAGCAACACCAGCTAATACTTTAGTAGTGAGCACTAGGGCACCAGTTTTCTTGGTGGTGGTCTTAGTTTGTTCCTTAATTTTGTCCCAATACACTGGCACCATCAAAAGTGAAAGCGCAAACAATACGAAACTAATCCGGGACCAGAAAAACCCATCCTCAAAACTAGTTTCAAGAAAAAGTCCCTTCATAGTGATGTAGTGAAGCGCAAAGAAAACACCACTGTGTACCACATGAAGAACTACCGACCATTCTGGTAATGTTTTAGCCACCAAGAGCGTGCCGAAAGAAATCACCAGAATACCGATAATGTGACTTTGACTTAACGCGGCGTCAAGAAAAACGTAACTCAGGCCAAAAGTAGCCAAAGCAGAAATGGTACCGATAATCGGCATTACGACCGCCGCATCGGAATGGCGCAGCGCGTCGTACATCGAAACCAACGCCATAAAAAAGGTGTAGGCCGACAAAAATGCCATACTAATGACCTGGATGGTTGGGAAGGTAACGTTTTTAAATGATGGCACTCCTAGTGCATCAAGCGGCGGAATCAAACCGATGAAAAATATCACGGCCCAAAAGCCAGTCAAAAGACAAGAATAAAAGGCATATACGAATGGCCGCGGTAACACTTTCTCGTCCGAGACAATATACTTATCCAAGACCGCGACAATCGCATTCATGAATTGCCCTAAGGTAGCGAGCAGTATCCAATGCATTAACTCTATTCTACAACAGCGTTTGCCTCACAAATCGCCTTGTACACGTAAGCCGAAGGACGTACTTTGCGCTCCAAAGTATCGTAATCAATCTCAACCAAGCCAAATCGTTTGTCAAAGCCAAGTGCCCATTCGTAGTTGTCCAAAAGTGACCAATACATGTGCCCGCGAACATCTATTCCACTCTTAAGCGCTCGCCATACACCCTCGACTTGCTTAGTTATGTATTCCGCTCTATCTGAATCGTCGTAATCAGCAATTCCAGCTTCCGAAACAAACAATGGCTTCTTGTAGCGCGACATCATAACAAGCGCATCGTATATATGCTCAGGAGTATAGTTCCAACCCATATCTGTTTTTCTGCTGGTAAGTTCGACCCCATATAGCGAAGCTTGATAATAATTTATTCCAATCTCATCTAGATATTTATAAGTTCGTTTTGTAAAACTATGATTCTGGAAATGATTACTTAATATCTGTCTGATCTTGTTTAAAAAACCTTTTGGTTTCAAATATACATGGACATGCTTAACATAACTAACATGACAGTTTGGGAGAATTTCCTTGATTAGTTTGTAGGCAAGATTATGAGCTTTGACTAAGTTTTTGACGACTTTAAAATAATTTGTAAGCGTCCATATTTTTGAACGCTTCTTTATCATAGCTCCTGTGTAGCTCCGTTGCCACGGTTTACTACTTACCTTGAATGGGGGCCATTCACCGTTTATCCAACCCTGTGTGGCATATACATTTGGCTCGTTAATGGTTGAAAAATGTTCACACATATCACCTAAACGACTTACTACAAACGCACAGTATTTTGCAAAAATTTCTGGCGAGTCTTTTCGTTCAAAGCCACCACTCTCAGAAAACCACAATGGCAGTGTGAAGTGCCAGAGAGTGATGAACGGTGTGATGTTGCGGGCGCGAAGCGCCCGCAACACGTCTCTGTAATGTTCAATCGCTTCCTCATTAAACTGTCCTTGAGTTGGCTCAATCCGAGCCCATTCGACTGAGAAACGGTGGGCATTATGTCCAAGTGATTTCGCGATATCAAAATCCGCTTCAAAGCGGCTATAGTGTTCGCAAGCCCGACCACAACTAGGCACACGGCCAGCGCGAGCCGCCTCTGCCCAATCACAATTTTCAATCCCTCCCTCCACTTGATAAGAAGCTGTCGCTGCCCCCCAATAAAACCCCTCCGGAAACTTTTTTTCTGACATAACAAAGAAAGTATACCCCGCCAGGACTCTTTCCTAAAACCCCAATTTAATTGCTAAATGTACCTGTTAACAGGTACATTTGGTTTAACAATTAAAACTCAATAGCGTTTAAAAAGCTGGTGGGAGCTAAGTGCGTTTTCCATTTTTCATAAAGAGCGGTGGTAGCGATGACGTCTTGTGCGTTATGGCGGGTTAGGTCGCGGAACTTTTTTGCATAAAAAAGTTACGCGACCAGGCTGCCGTCAACCTCCGCTTTCTTACTCTCAATTCCATATGCCCGCAATAGCAAATGAAGCGACGGTCTCTTACTCATGGCTCCATACATAGTAAATTCGTCCATCAGATCCACATGATACGGTAAAGTTTGTCTCGTGAGATAACGATTTTGTTGATTAAATGCAATCGTTGGTGTCACTCCATTCACGATCGAACGATGGAGTAAAAAAGGCACATCAAAGGCACGACCGTTAAAAGTAACGAACACATCGTAGCTCAGTGCCCCTTCCCAAAAGTCTTCCAAAATCCCTCTTTCGGTTCGTTCTTTGGCGACAAATTCACTTTCGATAAAAATCTCTTCTTTTTTGTCGCCGACGTAGTACACTGCACCCCGCTTACGTTCGACGTCGTACATCGCCAAACTAACCAGACTACCCGTCAAAGGTGACAAACCAAGTGAATTCTTAACCAACTCAATTTCTTCTTTGCTACGAGCAGATTTTGTTAGTTGCCGCTTAGTGTAGTCATCAAAATTCTCCCATGGTTCGGGAACTGTCTCAATATCAAAGACTAATGTGGCCATGCTTAAATAGCGATTGGAGTACCAGCATAACAGGCAATAATTGTCGGTCGTTTTATATCAAGTACGTAACGATATTGCCCACCGACCACAACTCCCCCGCATTGATCAACCTTTATCCCTGAGCCTCCGTAAATCGGAAAACCATCAAGAGCATAGCCAATAAGTGCACTGCTACCATACGCAGCAAAGAGGTCTACTTCGTTATTATGAATCAAGAAACCATTTTCAGTAATGCCGATAACATCACTCGGAATACAGTAGGCTCCACTGGCATTATTTCTAAGGGGTAGTTCAGCCAAAATTTCTTTAGTTGGTGTAGTGGTTGAACCCACGCTTGCAGTAGCCGTGCCGTTACGATAGAACGTGCGAGCTCCTTCTTGGACTTGCATCTTCACTCCGCGGGCATCCCATAAACTACCCGAAGGTTGGTATAAGTTACAACGCTTCTCTGTCAAAACTACTTCTGCTTCATCGTCACTTACATCAGCGTCCACAGCTTCGCTGGTAGTGGTTGCTTCTGCTAGTACCTCACTTTCAATATCGTTATTTTCAAGGACACGACCAGCGATTTTTTCTCTCAATTCAGACACTCGCTCGTCATAATTAAATTCTCGTTCTTCCTTTGGCAAGGTAGCAGAAAAAGTCTTCTCTTCGTCACCAACCGCCAATCCGAGGGCAGCCAACTGGTTTTGGCCAAAGATAGATGTCTCAAAAAGCGCACCTGCCGCCCCTAAAGCGCCCGCAAAAACAAAGATCGCGACAATAGCTAGATTCCTGGTTCGAAACATGACACCATCATAGCAAAAGGCAGCGAGCTTTGCTCGCTGCCTTCCACAGCCTTAATTTACTTCATTTTTTTGGCTCCCACCTTGACTTCAACCATTTTTTCAATTCGCCTAATATCAGCTAGTAGTTTCGATCGATCGTCGTTGTACAGAAAGAGATTAAAAACCGATCGACCACCGTTCCGAGCAAACGTCGCTTTATCTCCCACTTTTTTGTTTATATCTATTTTATGAAACGAAGCAAGTTGCTCTAGGCGTTTGATACCTTTCATTTCGGTAATCACTCCCTCTTTGGCAGCAAACCATTTCATCGCTACAGCGTAACCCTTACACTTCTTCGGCAAAATTGGCTTCTTAGGAATCCGAATCAGCACGTCATTGAGAGTGTGATTGATGTCACAACTGAGTTCGTGTAGTAGGTGCCTAAAACCACCGACCCGAGCACCAATTTCAATAATTTTCCAATCGTCATCAAGCTTAAGGAGCTCAGTGTGGGCGGTCGTACTACGCAAGCCAAGAGCGTGAATACCAGCTTCCGCGGCAGCTTGTGCTCGTTCAACCGAGCGGGGCTTGAGACCAGACGGGGTCATTTGCAAATAATTGTAGAAATCATCATGACCGATTTTTTTTCCAGTGACTACCTTGACCAACGGACAGTGGTAAACTTTTCCGCGTGAATCTACGTATGAGTCAACCGAGTACATGTCGCCGTCCATGTACTCCTCGGCGATAAGTCTTGGAGAAATCAAGTGATACTCAGATTCGTACGCTTTTTTTATATCTCTAAATGTTGTACTCAAGGTAGACTCCAGTTCTTCCTCGTGATAACAAATAGATACAAAGCGACTGGCAGCCAGGTTTGTTGGTTTGATAATCAAAGGAAAACCAATTTTTTTGCCGATTCTCATCCGTTCATCTTTAGTATTTTGTTTTACCAGCGTAAACTTCGGAGTAAGCTTTTTGTTATACAGGCGAAATCGTTTACGCATCTCATACTTATCACTGGCCCAGTTGAGTGACTCAGTACTTGGAGTTCGCAGGTACGGTACATGTGGCAACACTTCCACAAAACGTCGCATAAATTGTTCCGAACGACAAGTGACGGCCAGAAGCTCATTTTGATATGGAAGCAAAGTCTCAGCAATCTTTGACGGTTTGGAAAAATCACAGGTTAGATAAATATCTAATCCTTTGATTGATTTATATTTCTTTTTTGTGACGATGCGCTCATCACGTAAAAGAAGCACCCGAACTGGTACATCAAATAGCTTTTCGTAAGCCCGTAACTGTGAGATTGTGACTGCCTCGTCGGGCAAACTCATCACATACAAGATTATATTTTTAGCTTTCTTCATTATGGTATTAGTATTAAAAAAGCTGATCTAAATTGATACAGCATGACGTTTGCTCAATATGTTTAGGCAGTACATTTCCTTGACAAATTTAATAATACCATATTTAATGCAAAAATGCAAGTCACCTATCCTACACACCACCGTTGGCAACGCTCTATCTCCGACGATCCGCTGGCTCACCTTTCCACCCGCACCGCTGGCAAAATAAGGACTGCTCTTAAGGAACTCGTGAAGAATGGAGTCCACTACGACATCTTGCCACTTTCAGAAGCTTTCCTGGACTTATTTCTTCCGCTATATACCGAACATATAGGTAGAAAAAGTAACGGCGTCATTCATGACGTTTTTGAAAACACTTTAGGTAAGGAGGCTTCTTCTTTCCCTTACTACGCTTTTTCATTATATGAAAACGGAGAGTTTATCGGTGGAACAATTTTTTCACTTCGACCTGACCGTCTATCTTTTGCCTACCGAATGTTCTTGCCTCGTTGGAAACAAGCTGATCTAAAAATTTCTCCAGCTTATATCGGTGAGTTCGCTACGGCAGAGTTCGCCCTCCAACATGGCTTGTCCATTATTTCGCACGGCCGTGATCGCAACCCGTACGGACAAAATGCCTCAATTGGTCTCGCCACCTTCAAACTATCGGCTGGTTGTAATGCTTACGTATCATCTGGCTGTGAAATTAAAGTTCTCGACACCGATTCAGTAAATACTGATATTCTTATTTTGACAGCCCCCTTGTCTGGAAACCAAATCACCAAAGCCTACTTAGTCACAAGCAGAGAAAATTTGATGAAATATATCCAAGTAACAAAATACCCAAATCAACTAGCGGTGGAGGTGCTATACCGTGACTAAATCTAAAGACCAAACTTTACAGCTGGCTCGGCCAAGCTTGCACTCGTGGTACCCAAACTTGCACCAGTCGGATCAACTGCGGTAGCAATTTGCCTAAGGAAGTCTTCAAAGGTTTCGAACTGCATCCTCTCACCATTGAGGAAGAAAGTCGGTGTCCCTGTAAGACCGAGTTCACGTGCTTCGTTTGAGCTTGCCCGCACAGCGTCACGAAGAACGGAAGAATTTTGATGCGCTTTGAATTTTTCTACATCAAGTCCTAGTTCTTTTGCATACTGCACGAAGAATACCTGAGGAGTCGCCGATGTTGACCACTCTTGTTGCTTTGAAAAAAGAGTATCATGGAATTCGAAAAACTTCCCTTGCTGCGATGCTGCTTCAGCCGCTACCGCCGCCTGCTGCGCAAAGTTGTGAATCGGAAGCGGAAAATGCTTGTACTCAAAGCGTAACTTATCGCCGTACTGAGCCATAAGCTCAGCTACTACTGGCTGAAAAGAAGCACAGGCAGGACACTGAAAGTCGCTGTACTCGGTCAGAGTGACGGTAGCCTCAAGATTACCCTTAACATGGTCAGTTACAGTTACACCTTGATTATTTTTCTCGTTGGCTGTCTTCGAGTAAACAATTGCCCCCCCAAATAAAACGACCGTAATAACCGTCAAAATTACCCATGGATTTTTCATATGACAGATAGTGTAACATACGCCACAAACCTAAGCGAAATAGATTTGACATTTAAATTAAGCATGACATTACTTTACACAGATAATGTGGTCTTGTATTTACTGTCCTTTTCATAAAAAATACGTTACCTTAATGTTTATCTATGGCGGTTAAACCAAATTTCACTAAGAAGAAAAAACGCAAGGTGCACGGTGCAGCTTTTTGGGACCAAGAATACACTAGTCCTTCACACCTGAAACTTTCAACCGTTGAAAGTGGGGACTTGGCGAAATTCACCCGCTTCATAGCCCGGCAAGAAAACGAACTGGCTTTGCGTCGAGGCGCCAGTGTGTTTGATGTGGGTTGTGGCAATGGGCGTAATCTGATTTATCTCGCTAGAGAATTCGGCATGAAGGGTGTCGGTGTCGACATTTCGGCTGCTGCCATCGCCCAAGCCCGCCGCGCCTCAGTTGGTCTCCCGATCACCTATCACGTCGGTAGTGCTGGCTCTTTACTACCAGTACCAGATGGTTCGCAAACGCTTGTACTCGACATGATGACTTCTCATTTTTTAAATAAAACCGAACGAACCGACCTGCGCGACGAGCTCTACCGTAGTCTCGTGCCTGGCGGCTGGCTTTTCATGAAGACTTTTCTCAAGGACGAAGATTTGCACACTGCCCGCCTACTTAAAGACTTCCCTGGGGAAGAAGTCGGTAGTTATATCCACCCTGTCATGGGTGTAGCTGAGTACGTCTACAGTGAAGAAGAACTAGTGGCTTTACTTTCTGAAAAATTTCTCATTCGCAAAATCTACCGTTCTCATCGACACGCCACTAAGGGTGGCGCGGGCAAAAGGCGAACTATCTCTATTTACGCTGAAAAAGATTACGGGGTCGCCCGCGGTTAAAAATATTTAAACAAAATTCTAATTCGATAGAGTTCCGTACTCCATTCCCGCTTTCACGGCAACATCAGTGTCAGTAAAGGTAACGTCGGTCGGCGGAATAAACACACTACCATCAACCATATCCCACTCGGTGCAAGTGTACTTGACCGGCTCATCAAGAGCGACAGGTTCCTTGGTTGGTACTGAAGTATCACGCGATGTCAGGTCAGTTTTAAATCCCATTGTCTGTCCTTCAATCGTAGTCCAAACGAACAACATATCCGTATCTACAATCATAGAGGAAATAATTTTGCCACCAAACTCTGGGGCTGGTACCACAAAATCACCTCGCAATTTACCTTTGTCGGTGAAGTACGTACCTTCGATGTTTCCCTCAACCTCACTTCTATCAAACACTACTTGGCATTCTAAACTCTTTCCTTGCTTAGCCAGATCGGCTAGCGATTCGACCCCTGACATTGGTTCCTTTCCAGCTGGGGTGCCTACTCCCTCGACATTTACCTGCTCTACTTCTTCGATGACAGTATTTTGTTTATTTTTTTGCGACCAGATAAATATCGCCACCGCGATGATAATAAGAATGACGATATAGGGACCAAATCTTTTCATACTAAAAGTATACCCCAACACTAACTCATCTGTCGCTCGCTTTTATTAAATAATGGATAAATCATTAATATAATGGCATAATCATAGCAATGAAATTGTCGATAGTCCTCATCCGCGGACTGTATGTCCTAGTTCTGGTTTTCTGCGTCCTGGCCACGGCTGGCATTAGTGCCCTCCTTGAATCTAAAAAAGTAGCTTTCAATCAAATAATTGAACAAAAGCCAATTACTGAAGTGTCGACCGATCCTTTTCCTGTTAGTGTCGACCCTTTGAACCAAACCATCACGAAGGAGGACTTGCTCAATGATCAAGTAGCCGAGACACTCGCTATTAGCGACGCCAAGCCAGACACCCTAAGTGAAAAGATAATCGCCTTTTTTTATAGGAAAGCTTGGTATCAAAACCTGGCTTCTTCGGTCAGTCGGGTGATAGTAATCTGGCCAGGAGAACGAAGGGAGGAAATTGCTAAGTACACGGGAGAAGTGCTTCGTTGGAACGAAGACCAGCAAGCTGAATTTACTAACCTGGTGTCAAGCCATGAACCCGCTCTATCTGAGGGCAAATTCTATCCCGGCCAATACGTCGCCCACCGCGGAGCGACACCAACTGAAGTTGCTGCTCTGATTAACGAAAAATTCGAAGCTGATGTTTTGAGTCGTTACACTCCCGAAGTAGCAGCTAAGGTACCCTTTGAAGACGCCCTAATTATTGCTTCACTACTTGAACGCGAAGCTAGTGATTTTGAAAACATGCGTGAAATCTCTGGGGTTATCTGGAACCGTCTCTTTATTGATATGCCCCTCCAGCTTGACGCTACTCTTCAATACGCCAAAGCCAACACTGCAAGAGAGCGGAGTTGGTGGCCTACTCCCAAGCCGGCCGATAAATACCTGAAATCTCCTTACAACACTTACGCCAACCCTGGCTTGCCGCCGGGACCAATCGCCAATCCTTCAGCCGCCGCAGTACTAGCTGCTCTTAATCCGCGTTCCACCGATTGCCTTTTCTATTTTCATGATCGCGATGAGATCTACCATTGTTCCACTACCTACCAAGAGCATGTCAGGAAATTAAAGCTTCACTACGGACGCGGTCGCTAGAAATTACTGCGTACATCTCATTTAGCTGCCGAAAGAGCGGCCTCAATTGCTTGTTCAACCGCAGCCACTGGCTGTGCACCGTTGATGGGGTAGGTCTTACCATCTGGGCCAATAAGAATACTCCAGGGAGTACCGCGTCCGCCAGTTTCAACTGCATCAGCCACATCAGCTTCTACCGCCGCTTTTGTACTTTGGTTCTTGTAGCACTCGTTAAACTTAGCCGTGTTTACACCAGTTTCAGCTACTAATTTAGGAATGACCGTGTCGATATCGGTGCGATCGTTAGTAAGTGTCTCTTCAAAGTAACGATCAGTAAAGGTCCAGAAAGCCGTGTCGCCACCAAGCTCACTGACACATTCTGATGCGATCGCTACTGGCATCGCCTTCTTGTGAAGTTGCTCCAGTGGGAATTGGCGATACACCCAGGCTACTTGGTCGCCATACTTCTCCATCACGGCCAATAAAGTTTCATGATTTCGCTTACAGAATGGACATTCAAAGTCTGAATACTCGACAATCTTAATCGGGGCTTTTAGATTACCTTTAATGTGATCGGCTTCAGTGACGGGATCGATTTTGTCGCTAGTGTCCGCCGCTGGCGCCTCCTTGGGTGTGTCTTTGGCTACAACACCAGCCGCTGGTTTGGCGGAACTAGCGCCAAAGTACAAGCCTAAACCAATCGCTATCCCAGCGATGATGACTGAAAGCGGTATGAGTAAATCTTTTAAAGCAATCGCCTGGGTTGGCTTACTTGTTGCTGTAGAAACCTCGTCTGACATAAAACCAATATTAAATTAATGACACCATTATACACTATCCGTAAAATCAGCCACCTCCTTAACTTCATGGGCTAAGCTGATGGCCTGATGATTCAAACTAGCTGGAGCGTCAAAATGAAAGGAGCCAATCACCCGCTTACCCTTAAGCACCAAAGGTAGCCAAAGCGAGTCATCAGGCCACATTTCTGCATAGGGGATTTCCTTAAACTCAAACCACGCTGGTCGCATTTCCTCGCTCTCTAGCGGTTCACCGACGAAAGTGTCGGTTCTAAAAACATGTACTTCAAGTAATAAGGCGGAGTCGGATTCAAACGAAAAATTAAGAGTTCCAACTTTATCAAGGGTGTTGGTTTCAATTCCAACTTCCTCTCTCAGCTCCCGCTTTGCCGCTTCGAGTAAAGTTTCATCCCCTTCCAGCTTACCACCAAACCCGTTCCATCTTCCCGCACCAAAACCCCGTTTCTTTAGACCAAGGAGTACTTTTTCGTCAGTTACCACCATGCAAAGTGTCATTACCTTTTTCATAAGTGTTGGCCGACTACCTTAAAGTTAAAATGCAGATTCATTAAATAATTCCACAGCCCCGTCACACCAGCCACTATTATACGAGCTCCGATATAGTGCATACCAAAGTGCTCCACTAATGTATACATACCCCCAGTGACAAAGACAAGTCCAGCAAAAGCAATTCCTACAAAAAACAAATAGCTTGATCCCTGTTGTCGCTGACTTCCTCTAAAGACGTAAGCGCGACTCAAAAAGTAGTTAAGTGAAATTGCCAACAAGAAGCTAATCCCAGCTGACCAAACATAGTGCACCAAAAGGACATCAGTAAGTAAGTAGAGGATTGCCAAGTCGAGCAAGAAGGTACTAGCTCCAACGAGCATATACTTAGCCAACCTAGCTACACTATTCTTCTTAAACATGCTCTAAAATTTTTTGAATGTTCATTACAAAATGATAACAGTAGCAGAGGCCCCGTCACTGCAAGCAGCGACGGGGCGTGGATGGAACAGTAGCGATTTGCGGGGAATGTTATTATGGCCAACCCGCCTTCAGCGTTTTGTATAGCTCACGATCACGTGAGAGCCACCGATCCAGCAGAGGTGCCTAAAAAGGCAAATACCAGATTTTGTGGTTTTTGTCGGCTACAATGCCGGCCGCTTACTGTCACTATCTTCCTCTGAAACTATACTCTTGAAGCTTCAACCAGGTCAACGGCAGCCATTGCATAGCGGTAATTCTCAGGTCGGAGTCTGTTGTCTGTCTTTTTCATAGTTTGCAGCTCTTCTCTAGTTACCCAGCGACATTCACTTTCCTCTTCACTAATTTGTGGATTAATATCGCGAGTATTAGTACGCCCAACGAAAATCACTGAGGAGTGTTCGTGAACCTCATTGATACGATGTCGATTCATAAAAATTGGTGGTACCAAGTCTTTATTAGCCCGCTCATCTTCCTTAACCCAACTTCGCGGACCCACGAGCTCGACAACAAGACCAACTTCCTCCCAAATCTCACGCAAGGCTGCTTCGTTCAGGTCCTCCCCTGGGTCAACATGACCGCCGGGAGCTCCCCAATAATTATATTTCTCATGTAGTCGCAGTAAAACAGCATCACCATTAACGATATAAGTGTCTACACAAAGGTCTAAATAATAATTAAGATGGGCCATGCACTATACAAACAAGCTGGCGACAACAGCGATCAAAAGTACTGTCGTCAGGTTACAAAAAATTTCCGAGAAAAACTTAGGCCAAGCAATGGCTCGGTCAACATTGCCCCATAAAATACTAGAGCCCACCACTGGCACCATAAAGCAAAGCCAGTTGACCAAGACAAATCCAATCGCCATTCCAGCCGGTACGCCGTTTTGCATACTCATGGTCACAATAAAGACTACTGCTAAGGCAGTGATAAATGAAAGCAACATTTGGCCAGCGTATATCTTTGGCATAGTTGGTTTAGCTGCCTCGATTTTCCGCTGCTGTTCCTCAGGTGAAAGTTTATCGAAACCAAGATACTGCATGTGAAGCTTTCCCATAGGAGTACTTGGCATATACCAAATGGTCCCAACAACGATAGCTATAACTGTACCTAGGAGTGACAGTAAAATAATAGTGATCATATTAATAAATAGTTAATTGATAACATAATCTAGTTTAAGTGTACCATTTATTGCGACCCAGACACCACTGGCTGCCAAGTGATTGAAGCAGGCTTAGTTGGGCAAATACTTTATCAGCTGCTCAGACTGCTCGAGGGTGATAGTAATCTTTTCGACGGGAACTTCTGCCACTTTTCCAAAGCCGCAAGAATCTGGCAACGGATCGGTCATCGTTACGATTTCAGTTGAATCCTTACTCTTAAGACCATGAACCAGACCTTCGACACCGATTGAGTGATAATGACTGGCGTTACAACTTCCATGTTCACCCACCCGAAAAAGTGATTTGGGGAAATATTGCCCACCAATCACCAACATTTCTACTTCACTGCCTTGTTCGCCGGCCGCAGTGTACGACTCCTCCGCCATCACTGGCGTGGTCCAGTTTTGAATCACAATCGCGTCAATATAGGCTACTCCATCCCAAAGCGGATAAGGCACATTTATGAAAGTCTGCTTGGGTGTCTGTACTGTTCCAAACATACGAAGTGGATCCATCCCTTCCGGGGTTGACGAATCATGGACGTATAACTCACTTGGTGAACCTCCAACCAACGTCATCACGTGACCAGTATTATCTCGTCCAGACTTAGACATCACAAAAGCAAAGCTAAGTTCCACCGCCGCGCCCGAGCGAAGGGCTTGTTCGATGTCCTCTTTAGTCGGCGCGTATTTTATAGTTGTGACTACAGGTAAGTTATGTCTTTGTGTAAAGGCGTTCTTTCCAGCCACCATGTTGGGAAGTAGAATACCTTTTCCACTGTATTTCATGTCGGTCTTTAACTCTTCGATCAGTTCCCCGGTAAATTTAGGTAATTTATTAAGTTGGTCATGTTCGCCAGCCAGCGACATAAGACCATTGGCCGCCGAGACGGCTGCACATTCCATTGGACCTTGAGACAAGTCGGGAGTTGTAGCGTTTCTAAAAACAGGCTCGACTTCACCGTCCGCGTACGCAGTTTGAACAACCGCTTGCGGTAGACCAATCCCTCTTTTTAAATCTTCATGCGACCCTTCAACATTAAGACCAAGTAATTCTCCAATTTCAAAAGCCTCGGTCGTGACATTCTTATCTAATGTGACCTCGCCTATTCCAGCAACGTCTGAGCGAAGTCTGACTGATAATAAAACCGTGTCGCCGACGGCGAGGCTTTTTTCACTATCAACCAGCCAAAAGTTGTTTCTCAAATTTTGAGTTAAAAATGTCGATGTGTCTTTCACCTGCCATTCAGTATCAGAAATCTGTCCGTCTTTGTTTACATCAAGACCAACATCAATTTTGAAGTGTCCAGCTATTGCCTTTGTAAACGGCACCGAGACGCTGATTTGACCTGTCGCTTCTATACCATTTGTATACAGATAGATTTTTGGCTCAGCCAAGAGTGCCGAGCGTGGTTCCTCTTTTGTTTTTGAAGAATTGTTAAATAGTAAATATGCAACTACCCCAGCCAGTAGTATCAACCCGACCATTAGATACCACTTATATTTTTTGTTGTCTTTCATAGGCCCACAAGTTAGTTCTTGTCTAAAGCTGGCTAGTCAATATCACCCTAAACTAGCTTCCCTACAACAATTCTACGCCTAAATTAAGGTTAGTAAACAATATGGTATATTTTTACTTATTCCTAAGACCTTGGGGTAGATTGCTAAGAAAATGTCACGCTCTCTCCTTGTATTTCTTTTAGATACTGCTGATACCTGACGTCGGTTAGATTCAGTTTGTAATTTAAGCGTGTGAAGACAATTTTATAGACTCTACCAAAGTTACCTCGAATAACTGCCCGAATCTCAAACGAAGCCGTCTTACCAGTTGGTATCTTGGCATACCGCAACGTCCCGATTGTTACTTGTGAGATTCCCTGTCCGCCAATTTCAACATTAGCTGTAGCAATCGAGCCTTGAGCCGTGCCTTCAATCTGGTACATGAAGCCCGCTGTCTTTTTTCCCGAGGCGATCGAAATCGGGACAAATACATTCTGCTGTTTAGCCGTAATATTTATTTCAATATAAAACTTCCCCACCGCTTTATCCTCTACTCCCTTTTGTTTAATTCTCTGAAAACGAGCCTGATTCTTTTGTATTTTTACAGCGATAAAATCGTCCTTTCCTTCAAGTTTTTGGGCACGCTCTAGTTTCTCTTGCAGTACTTTGATTTGCGCAGTCTTTTCTTTAATAAGTTTTTTATTAGCAGGTGGTATTTTCGCCATATCTTCAAGTATAAGGCAGATCGCTCAGCTTTTTACCCACCATGGGAATAAGCGACAGCAAATTGACACTAGGCAAACGGGTTTCCGGTACTTGTCTTGTCTTCTCTTACTCTCGAAACAAATTATCAATACCTATTCATGGATTCTAAACATGTGATAATCATTAACGTCACCCTCAAATCGCAACCCCTGACCCAAGTTGGGGTATCCTTCATGCCTTCCCTTATGTTCTCCGGAGGACGGACCTCTGGAGTTAACATCTTAATTGTTTAACCCCGTCGAGCTTCGTCTATGATCGCCACGTCAATTTTTTTCATAGTCATCATCGCATCAAAGGCACGCTTTGCTTCATCGCCACCAACTGCCAGCGCCTCAATCAGCGTGCGCGGGGTAATCTGCCATGATATTCCCCACCGATCTTTACACCATCCACACGCACTTTCCTCTCCCTCATTTCCGACAATCGCATTCCAATAGCGATCGGTCTCCTCTTGGTTCTCTGTTGATATCTGGAAGGAAAAGGCTTCACTGTGCTTAAACGTAGGACCACCATTGAGACCAACACAGGGAATACCGCAGACAGTAAACTCCACAGTTAACACGTCCCCTTTCTTACCACCAGGAAAATCACTGGGCGCATGAAAGATGTTGGTTAGTGTACTGTCCGGAAAAGTAGCCGCGTAAAAATTAGCCGCAGCTTCTGCTCCTTTATCAAACCAAAGACAAATTGTATTTTTAGGAACAATATTCATACTATTTATTTTACAACGCTTAAAGATAATTAACAAAATAAATATTAATGTAAGCTCCGCCTAGTCCAGGCCTAGGCGAAGCTCGCTCACCTCACCGAAGCTTTAGGTGAAATATTTACTTGTATTGTACGGCTTATATTAGAACAAGCTTTATCAAGTCAAAAATATTTTACATAGTATGCAAACATCAATGACAATAACGACTAGTGAACTACACGAGTGTCTATACGGGGCAAAGTATCCAGTGAGCAAGAAGTACATTATTGAGTTTGCAAAAGACCGTAGAGCCTCACCTAGTCTGCAAAACGAACTAGGAGAACTTCCCGAGGGAATTTATTTCGGTGTCCTTGATATCCAGGAAGAAATACTAGAAAACACCTGGAGTGCAGAAGATTAGATTTAAAAACAACACTTTGCCTAGACAAAAATGGGTCAGTCACCTTTTCTACTAAGTGTTCTCCAGAGGACGGACCTCCGGAGTTATTACCTATCTACCAGGATTCTCCTTCAAAGTTCGGTTCGACGATTCCCCACTTCATATCGCTTGAATCAAGCTTCAGATACACACTTTTACCAACGGAGGGTTGCGTAGTCATTGGCTCACCTACTGCCCTATCGGCATAATTCACCACTACCACACTTTTATGTCGAGGATTAGGACTTGTTTCAATTGATTGAGGAGCAATCCTATCACCAAGTAAGTAGCCATCTGACCCGACATATCCTTCTTCCAGATTAAGTGCAGCCACAGCGTAATAAAACGTCCCACTCCCTCCGGTGTCCTGTGTCAGCAAAAAGACGATGTCTTCTCGACCATCGCCGTTTAAGTCAGTCATGAACTCATTTCCAAAATACGAGGTGGTGATTTTTGAGCTAGAACCCGGTGCTGCGTCCATAACACTCACACCGTCAGTGAGTTGCACTAGCGTTCCTTCAATCCGATATTCCGCATCTTTATAGTCTGAGGCCTCAGGATTTAGGATTTCAGGACTTACTACTTCTGGTCCTTGTTTCTCATTATAAATATATGCGTTAAGCGCATAAAAAGCAGCCACTAAGAGTGCGGCGACCATGACTGTGCCCAGAAGAATTTTTTTCATACTGTATTTTACATCAGTTTGCTGGTGTCTGGGACGAAGTTGGGACTTTTATAAAGAGCCAAGCTTGACATATAAATATAATTGTGCTATCATTCTAATTAGGAATTCACACACGGAGAAAGGTTACATAATGTCCAAGTTCATCAACATGCTCGGAACCCGCATCGGTCTGGTGCTTCTGCTCGGCAGTATCGCAGTCTTCAATGTCTGCGGCTACATTGACAGGGGACGCATCGACGAAATCGTTGCCGCCGGCAAGCCGCTCTACATGAACGAATCAGCGGCGCAGATTACCATGGTGTTCAGCGTGTTTGCTGGCATCATCGGCGTCCTCACGCTGATTGGCGCATTCATCCACTACGTGGATGTGCACCACGCAGAACCGCAGCAGTAACTACTTCGCGCGCAAGCCGCACAACCAAGGGAAGCTAATCATTCCCACGGTTTGTGCGGCTTCTTTTTATTTAAATTTACGAGCTGCTGGACAGGGACTCGTCCTGACGGTCACCAAAATTATTTTAGTTCACTGCGTTCCTAAAATAATTGGTGCCGCGGGACACGGCTCGCTCGTAAACATCGCTCCGCCGTTCGAGTCCCTGACGCAAGTGACGCAGGTCACTTGCTTCCAGCAGCACGAGAAAAAGCGCACAAAGGCGCTTTTAACTCTCGTGCTGCTGGACAGGGACTCGAACCCCGATAGACGGCACCAGAAACCGTAGTCCTACCATTAGACGATCCAGCAAGGATATTTTTTAAGTCACATCTCTTCTCTGGTGGCACTATACTGCCAGAATTACTAGAAGTTTCAAGTTATTTACTCACTTGCCATGGGCAAGTGTCTGGCAGGCTGTCGCTACGGTAGACGATGTGGGTAATACTACCGTTTTTGATCGATAACACCTTAAGAAAGCGATGGGCAGCCCGCCAAGGGGAAAGTCGATTTTTTTGACACGCGTGGGCAATAAAGAAATTTATAAAAACTGAATGTGAGACCACTACTACTTTCGCGTCGTTTGGAAGTTTGGCCAGCATAGACTGTGCCTCACCAATCCGATCACGCAAGTTTTTATATGATTCTCCTCCATGCTTATGGTGGTTGGTTAGCCCAAAGTACCACCGGGCATAAAAAAATAAAGAACCAATGCTTTTGTGGAAATGGCCATGGAGAAAATCTGGTCGATCAAGTTCGCGCAGCACGAGCTCGGTCTGAGGTACTAGATTACAAGCTAGTCCAATTATTTGAGCCGATTCCACGGACCTAAGGACGCTACTAGTGAGCAAGTGGGTGGGCTTCAATTGCTTTAGAGTGTTGGCTGTTTCGGTAATTTGTCTTTTACCTTCCGCCGTTAAAGAAGTATTAATCGACTGGTGTCGGCGCGCCAGGTTCCCTCCCGTCTCTCCATGTCGTACTAAGTAAATTTCCATAATTAATTATCAGCAAAGTGAGCGTGGTCGTTCCAGGTAAGTAGCTGCCACCCGTGCTCTCCCTCAACAAAGAGTGTGATGCCCGTGTTGATTGTCTTTAGTTTAAATCTAAAATTAAATGCCTCTGTCAGTGAGTAGCTACCGTCAGTGATTATATGGCCAGTAAAATTCCTTATGAAGTTACCGTGCGAAACAATCAAAACACTCTCCTCTTTCAAGTTATCGAGATAACTGGCAGCTTCCTTTATTCGGTTTGTCATATCAGCAACATTTTCCTCATCTTCAAAATGCCAGTCAATATCCTCAAGATGATTGAGTCGCTCTGTTTTATATAACTCAATTAGTTTATCTTTATCAGAGTCTGGAACATAACCTTGCACGGATGTCGGGTTCTTTACTTCTCTAAATAAATCAGAATATTCAACAGACAAGTTCGCTGACTGCGCAATAACATCCGCGGTTTGAACAGCTCTTTTCATAGAACTAGAAATGACACGTCCAACATTTAAATCTTTTACCCGATTTGCAAGTATCCTCGCTTGTTTCAAACCATTTTCATTGAGCGGTTCGTCCGGACCTTGCCAGTAGCCCCCTAGATTTCCGTTTGTCTCCCCATGCCGTACAAAATAGATTTTCCTCATACAGTTATATAGAAAGGCTCTCAACAATAGCAATCTCAAGTGGTAGTTGTGGGATCGGTGAACGACTAATCAAATCAGCCGCTCCGAGTAGTTTAAGAAGTAGATGTGAATTGAGGGCTGAGGACGGTTCTCCAGCATATTTTAGAAGGGCTGCTTGTGACTCTGGGCCAAAGGCTTTAAGTAATGCCTCTTTTTGCGTAGGAAGGTTACGCAAGAGCATAACCGCACGGATGTGCTCAAGTAAAATTCGAGTGAATAGTTTTACGTTCACTGGCGAGTCGTAGATACTTTGCAAAATAGTAAGGGCAGCCGCTTTGTCTTTTGTGTGCAAGGCTTCTAAGAGGGTGAGAATGGTGGCAATCTTCGGTGCACCAATAATAGCGGACACTTCATCGATCGAACCGATAGTATCACCCGAAGCCAGAATGACTTTTTGAACAATCCCAAGCGCGTCACGGAAGGAGCCATCGGCCGCCAGAGCAACCAAATCACCAGCTTCAATCGACAATGTAAATCCTTCCTTCTTCGCCACGTCAATCGCAAGTTTGGTAAGAACTGCGCGCGATGGTGAGTTAAATCGAAACACCTGACAGCGTGAGAGAATAGTATCGAGCAGCTTTTCTTCCTCTGTCGTTGCGAGGATAAAAATCACATGCGCTGGCGGCTCTTCAAGGGTTTTTAAAAGAGCATTAAATGCCTCCTTGGTGAGCATGTGCACCTCGTCGATAATATAGACTTTGAATTTTGACTCGTACGGCAACGTGTAGACCGCCTCTTTTAAGTCACGTACGTCGTCAATCCCACGATTGCTCGCTGCGTCAATCTCGTAGGTATCGAGTTCGCTCGCCCCAATGGCGGCTGCGAAAATACGAGCCAACGTAGTCTTACCCGTCCCACGGGTACCAGAAAAAAGAATCGCATGCGGGATGGTTCCCTTCTTAATCGCACCCTCAAGAACGGTGACAATATGATCTTGATCTCGTACCTCCTTAAATGATACTGGCCGATACTTACGATATAAAGCAGAAGATTCTGACATGGACCCTAGTATAGCAGAAAGGTAATCTGATATGAAAAAAGCCGCGAGGGAGGGGGTTTAATTTCCCCTCCCTGCGACCATAGATGCAGGATCACCTACTTTCAGAGCTTGAGCTTTAACGCAGCCATGACCGACGTTTCCTTGCCAAAAATTGAAACCTCCGTCCCAACCTCGACCAGTGAGTTATCGAATTTCAGCCAGACCTGGGGCTGAACAACATCAGGGGCATCCTGTTTGATGTCGGCGAAGCCTGAGGCATAGACAGAGACGCCTTTGGTAAGGCGAAGATCTTTTGTGCCCCACGAAGCGCCGATGATACGTTTAGCATCTGGCCCGAAGACTGTATGCTGCGCGTACACTCGCAGGTAGGTGAAATGGTCACGCACCGCTGGAAGACCAGCGATGTTAACTCCGACGCCAATCTTACCCATGGTGCCACCGAAGCGGTTATACCCGAGCTCGCCGTTCACATAAAATGGACCGGCGACTTTGGCACGCACTTCATTGTCGGTGATGACAAAGTCGCTATTGAGCGACTTATCGATAAAGCCAAAACCGCTAAAACTTCCATCAGCCCAGGCGTATTCGGCCGTGATGGCTTTCTCCTCTCCGACCAACAAATGTGTGTTGGACGCGAAAAAACCATCGTCGGCCAAAATCGGCGTAGCCGATAGAGCAAGAACCGAAGCAAGAGCAGCGGTAGAGATAATGCGAATCATTTATATTCTCCTCGTAGATGTACAGAACAAATTTGTGCTTTCTATATTATAATAACATAATTCCTATAAAAAGTCAAAACAGCAGGGAGTCTTTAATTCCCTGCTGTTTTCAGTTACTCTCTTTTTCCCTTTTTTCCTTTTACTTACTTTGTTTTCTTGGCTGGAGCTTTCTTAGCGACAGGCTTTACTCCCTTCGCCATAGTCTTAACCATCTTATGCGCTGTCTTTTTAACCATCTTAGCAGCGCCTTTAGTTTCAGTTTTGGCTGTCTTAACTGCCTTCTTAGCGTCCTTCTTTAGTGGTGCGGCGGCTTTCTCAATTTGTTTCCAGTGATCCTTCATTTCTTTTGTAAAATCGACAATATCTTTTTTGCTGGCATTTTTGGCTCCTGAGTATGCTCCAGAAACCGATTTAATAAGGTCATCGTATTCTTTTTGTGTCATTTCGCTAGCATCCTCGATTTTTTCAAGCACTTCTGCCTTGGCCTTGAGTGCCCAACTCTTGACCTGCTTTCGATTCTTCGCTGCGTTTTTACTTCCGTAAAGGAAGAAGGCCCCGGCGGCGGCTACCGCCGCCGCTCCGAGTCCGACTCCTACGCCGACAGCACTACTTTTTTTTGCGGCTTTCACTTCCGCCGACTTTTTTCCATCAGATTTTTTAGCCATATATTTTACTTAGTCTAATCATATTGATGTATCCTTGCATGTTTTGTATGGATACAGACCTCCTTTCCAGCTCGCTGCAGCCTATTTCTCCCCTAGGAAGGGGGTCGAAATATGCTAAGCACCTGGATAAATTCACAATAGTCGCGCGTCGCGCTTCTTTGTTCATTCAAAATGTTAATCCTCGCTCTTGGCACGTCTTTTTTTCTTGGTGCCAAAGACAAGTCCCATCACAGTAGACACTAGTCCACCGGTGGCAACGAGCTTTCGTACTTGGGCGACATCTTCTGCCATCACTTCACTGGCCGAGTTGATTCGTTCTAAGATTGAACGAACGGTTTTCATAACCTTGTATATTTGGAACAAAATCATTGTCACCACAATACAAAACACAACTGTAGCGCAGCTGGCGATTAAAAAGAAAATATTTGCTTGAAGTACCTCACTCATCACTACTAGTCTAACGCGTTTAAGTCAGTCTTGCTTAGAAATGCGTGGACAACAACTTCTATTTCCTCGGCAGAGTTCTGCTCCATTAGCTTATGCCTTAGCTCGGCTGCACCTGGAAAACCATTTACATAGGCTTTGTAGTGTTTCTTCATGACAGCGAAGTTTTTGTGAGGCAAGAGTTCGGTGAAGTGCTTGGTGTGCTCCACCATTACCAGTAGCCGTTGCGGAAGCGGGACTATTTCAACTCCAGTGGCGTCTTCTTCGTGGGTAAGAAGCGTCTCTCTATTCACGCCGTGAGTTGGGAGGGCGTGTAAGCGAAACGGTAGTCGTTTCGTAGGATTAAAAAACCACGGGTTACCAAAGAGTGCTCGGCCAATCATCGCACCGTCTGCGCCACTACCTGCGACCTTCTGGCGCGCGTCGTCCATCGAGAGTACATCGCCATTGCCGATGATGCGAGTGCTCGGCGCTAGCTTATCGCGCAAGGCGACAACGCGTGCCACGCGCTCCCACTGAGCTGGCGCTTTGCTCAGTTCTTTGCGAGTACGAGCGTGGATAGTGAGCGCGGCTGGATTTTCGGAAAGCAGCGCTGGTATCCAGGTATCAATTTCGTCTTTGTTGTACCCGATGCGAGTTTTCACGGACACCGGAAGCTCGCCCGCACCTCGCTTCGCAGCTCGAATAATCTCCCGCGCGATATCAGGCGTCTTTATCATCGCCGAACCACAGCCCTGCTTCTCGATTGACTTGTCAGGACAACCCATGTTGATATCGATACCATCAAAGCCAAGTTCACAGCAAAGCTTGGCAGCAGCCTCCATATGCTCCGGGTTACTAGAAAAAAGCTGCGCTACTATTGGTCGCTCTTCTTCGCTATAGATAAGGTCCGCCATGAGTTTTGCTTTACCTTCCGGTGTCGCACGCATCAGTCCATCAGCCGCCACAAACTCCGTCCACATCACGTCTGGCCGGCCATACTTTGCGATCATCCTACGAAAAGCCGCGTCCGTGACATCAGCCATCGGCGCGACCACAAAAAATGGTGCTGGTAACTTCTCCCAAAAATTCATCTTTATGACTCTATCAGTCGCTATAAAAAACTCAAGTTATTCTTCATCAGTTGTACTAGCCGCTAATGCCTCAGCGATCGTCTCTTCACTAGCGATAATTGGTTCATTTGCTGGATGGGTTTCCGAAACTGAAGAGCTAATGTTGGGAGTTGAGGAAGCACTTACTTCGGTCGTAACCTCATTTACAAAAACTTTGCTCCCGAAACGTAAGTCAATGTATTCAAAATTTCCTGGCTTAATGTGCACAAATTGTTCTGAACCTAGCACAGTGAGCAAGTTACTTACTGTATCATCAGCCGATTGTTTGAGCGTGACTTTAAATTCTCCGCCGTCAACAATAGCAAGGAAAGCGTCGCCAGCTGTGTCAATATCTGCTTGCTTCACAAACCATTTTGCCGCCGCCAATTTATCCTTAAGTTCAATCAATCGCCGATACTCCTCTTCGGCAAACGGTGCGTTATGTTCTTGGGGTTGCCTACCGATGGCAGTGACACGAAGGAAGCTTCCACCAACCAGGCCGGGGGCTTTGGAAAAAGCGTAACCACTTTCATCAAGAAAATAACAATCATTCACTTCTCCATCCACGCACCAGAGTGCCTGTGGAGTGTATTCAGAAAATTCAACATGAAGTGCTGTGCCACCCCTTCGAATCACCTTCACCTCTTTAACTCTAGAAATAGCAGACACGGCAGTAATTATTTCTTCATGTGGATAGGAAAAAGCAAAAGCACGCGGAACAATCCTAAGATAGGTACCAGAAATTTTATTTCTTATCACCTGCTCCACTTCGCTGTGTTCAATTGTTTCTCCACCAGCTATAGTCACTTCACTGATGGTTAAAGCGTTTATTCTCGTTCCATACCAGACACTCACAATTAACATGCCGAAAAAAGCCGCTATCATAAGGCCGACGATTATCTGACGCATGAGCAAGACCGTGCTCGGACTCACGCTCCGATACGGACGTGGTTTCATGGTGGAATAATAGCACGTAAAAAGCGACGAAATGAACGTTAGTGTATTTTGCCGCTTTGTACCACCAGAAAGATTATCCAATCATTTCCTTTCCAAAGTACTTCTGTAATACTTCGGGGATTTTGATACTACCGTCAGCTTGCTGGAAATTCTCGACCAGAGATACGAGAATACGTGGCGTTGGAATCGCAGTACAATTGAGTGAGTGTGCGTAGCGCACCTTACCCGCCTCATCACGATAACGAATATTGAATCGTCTGGTTTGAAAATCATGAAAATATGAAGCCGAACTAATCTCACGGTAAGTCTTTTCTCCTGGTACCCAAAGTTCGATATCGTACTTCTTCACTTGTCCTTGCCCGAGGTCACCGCCACAATTTACCACCGTGTGATAAGGGATATTAAGTGACTCAATAAACTCTTCGGTATTACGATTCAGTTCCTCGTGAAGTCGTACACTTTCCTCGTGCGAAGCTTCACAAAGTATGACTTGCTCAAGCTTATAGAATTCGTGGACGCGAATAAGGCCTCTGGTGTCTTTACCATGACTGCCAGCTTCACGCCGATAACAGGGTGAGAAACCAAGATACTTAATTGGAAATTGTGTCAGTTCAAGAATATCATCGGCATGAAAACCCATTACTGAAACCTCGGCTGTTCCAGTTAGATAGTCCTCATCTTGAGTCTTATACACATCGTCAGCTTCATTGGGGAGATGTCCTGTACCGTATAGATTGGCTTTACGAACAATTGTTGGTGGTAAAATCGGAGTGAAACCTTTTGCTTGAAAGAAGTCGTTGGCATAATTCCAGATCGCCCATGACAGCCGCGCCCCATCACCGAGCAAGTAGTAACCTCGAAAACCGTGGACCTTACTACCCCGTTCAAAATCCACCAGCTTGTGCTTTTGCATCAGCTCCACATGATCCTTCGCTTCAAATGAAAACCCTGTTTTTTCGCCCCAAGTCTTTACTTCTTCATTGTCGGCATCGCTATCGCCATCAGGCACAGTCATATCTGGTATATTGGGCACCTGCAGCATCAACTTCTGCCATTCTTCCATCACTGGCTTTAGCATTTCCTCGTCCTTCTGACTCTCAGTCTTAAGCAGCTGCATATCATTGATGAGTTGCTGGCGAATATTAGCGTCAGTGGTTGTTGGGATACCCTCTGAAACTTTATTTTGCTCCGCCTTACGCGCCTCCATCCGCTGCATGATTTCCTTACGCGAATCATCCACCGCCACCAGCCGATCAATATCAATAGTAATCTTCTTCTTAGTCGCCGCCATCTTCACGATGTCAACGTTCTCCCGAATGAATTTAATGTCCAACATTAAGTGAAAATAATGAGCGGAAGCGAATATATTTTACTTACATCGCAGAGGGCGCCTTCCCTAGCGCCCGTCGCCGATGCAATTACCACTAACCGTTGCTTTTAATAATGGAACTATTATACATGAAAGTTGTAATGATAGAATTACTTCATGTCCTTTCCTATTCGTGAGGTGCCGACGGCAAAATTCCCTGCTTTGTTGCGGGAAATTCCGCAGCCGCCGGCGGCGCTTAATTATCGGGGTGTGCTGCCGCCTCCCCATATCACTCTCCTTTCGGTGGTTGGTTCGCGTAAATACACCTCATACGGCAAGCAAGTAGTGGACGAGCTGATCGCTGGATTAAAAGGCTACCCAGTTGGGATTGTGTCTGGGCTAGCACTTGGTATCGACTCACTCGGACACGAAGCAGCCCTTGCGAATAATTTGTATACGCTGGCTATCCCTGGTGGCGGACTGGGTGATGATGTTATTTACCCCGCCAGCCACAAGCGACTAGCCTTTCGAATTTTAGAAGCAGGTGGTGGACTACTTTCAGAATTTGCACCAGACTTTCGCGCCACCGACTGGTCTTTCCCTCAACGCAATCGTCTGGTGGCAGGAATTAGTAAGGCAACATTACTAATAGAAGCGGCTGAAAAATCTGGCACCCTCATTACAGCCCGTCTGACCGCCGACTACAATCGGGAACTGATGGTGGTGCCTGGAAGCATTTTTTCAAAAACCTCGGCTGGCGCGCATCAATTCCTTAAACTGGGTGCGACGCCCGTGACTTGTGCGAAAGATATCTTGGAGGTGTTGGGGGTGACGGAGCAGGTGGTGGGCGAGGCCTTCGGCGGCGAG